>FTCZ01001082.1_pt1 | contig 80269 bp, 80 predicted proteins | sample 1658871 | NCBI WGS metagenome assembly FTCZ01 (sample SAMEA3914864, study PRJEB12502) | metagenome | biome: forest; material: soil | place: USA | collected 2012-03-12 | depth 0.3 m | reverse complement strand
GGCTTGTTGACGGTTCCGACCAGTTCCAGGGCGCGCCGCGCGTGCGTCGCTCCCAGCTGCCGGGCTTCTCCTTCGAGATTGTCGCCCAGCATCACGACGACACATCCCCGCGAACGTGCGAGCACGGCGGCGGCGTCGAGCGAGCGCTGGGGCGTGGCGACCATCACCGTTTCGACTCTCTTCAGGCGCAGGTCGGCGGGCTTGGGGGTCTCCTCGATCTTGCCCGCAGCACCTGCTTCGAGATGGGCGCGCACCGCAGCCGGCGGATCGATCTTGTATTTGGCGAGCACGGCCAGGGCGTTGGCGAAGGTGGTGCTATCGGCCACGGTGGGACCGGAGCCGATCACGCCCGGGTCGTCGTTGGGCACGTCGGAGATCAGCCAGCTCAGGACCTGCGCGGGTTGCGCGGCGATTGCGAGCCGGCCGCCCTTGATCGCGGAGAGATGCTTGCGCACGGTGTTCATATCGCCGATATGCGCGCCCGACTTCAGCAGCAGACGATTGACCTCCTGCTTGTCGGCCAGGGTAAGGCCGGGGGCAGGGAGCGCGAGCAGCGCTGAGGCGCCGCCCGAGATCAGGCACAGCACGAGGTCGTCGACCGTGAGGCCTTTTACCTTTTCGAGGATGCGGCCCGCGGCGGCGCGGCCTTTCTCGTCGGGCACGGGGTGGGCCGCCTCGACGATCTCGATGCGCTTGCAGGCTTCGCCATAGCCGTAACGGGTGACCACGAGGCCTTCGAGCGGATGGTTCCAGCGATCCTCGACGGCACGTGCCATGGCGGCGCTGGCCTTGCCGGCGCCAACGACGATGGTCCTGCCCTTGGGCGGCTGCAGCTTGTCGATATAGGGCGCAAGACAGCTCGCGGGCCGGGCGGCGGCAAGGCCTGCGTCAAACAGGTCGCGCAGCAAAGCGCGGGCATCGGCATCTTTCATTTGCGCCATCATCCCACTATAGGGACGCGATGCAACCATTGCCCTCTGCGGCCTTATTGGGGCCCGGCGATCCGCCGCCATTCACGGTCCACAATGCGGGTGGCAAGGCGCCGCTCCTGCTGCTCTGCGACCATGCGAGCAAGGCGGTGCCGCAATCGCTGAACATGCTCGGCATCACCGACGCTGAACTGTCACAGCATGTCGGCTGGGACATCGGCGGCCTCGATTCGGCGATCGAACTGTCGCAGCAACTCGACGCGCCGTTGGTCGCTTCCGGTTACTCGCGGCTGGTGATCGACTGCAATCGCTGGCCGCATGGCGAGGGCTCGACGCCGGAGATCAGCGACACGGTGCATGTGCCGGGCAACAAGGGCATCACCAAGGAGCAGGCCGACGCCCGCGCCGAGGCCTGCTTCTGGCCCTACCACCGCGAGGTCGCGCGCCAACTCGACCGGATGATCGCCGGCGGCCGCAAGATCTGCCTGCTGGTGATGCACAGCTTCACGCCCGAGATGAAGGGCTTCAAACGGCCCTGGCATGTCGGCGTTCTGTGGAACGACGATTCGCGCCTGCCCGTGCCGCTGCTGGCCGAACTGCGCAAGGACACCTCGCTGGTGGTGGGCGACAACGAGCCTTACTCGGCGCGCGACGCCTATGAATACACGCTCAATGCCCACCCGCGGCCGCGCAAGCTGCCCTACTGCTCGCTTGAGGTCCGTCAGGATCTGATGGGCACGCCGGCCGATGCCCGGGCCTGGGGGCGCAGGCTGGCGACCCCCATCGGGGCCGCCGTTGCGGCCGCCATTGCGGCTCCTGGGGCTTGAGCCTATATCCGGCTGAAGGAGAGTTTCATGGACGACAAGACCCGCACCGAGCTCGAAGCCGCCGCCTTCCGCCGCCTGGTGTCGCACCTCCAGGAGCGTACCGACGTCCAGAACATCGATTTGATGAATTTGGCCGGTTTCTGCCGGAATTGCCTATCGCGCTGGTATCGCGAGGAAGCGGGCAAGCAGGGCATCGAGATCGCCGATCCCAAGGCCCGCGAGATCGTCTACGGCATGCCGTACGACGAATGGAAGGCCAAGCACCAGAAAGACGCCTCAGGCGACCAGAAGAAGGCGTTCGACAAGGCCCAGCACAAGCACGGCTGACGCCGGCTGGTATGTGCTGGGGGATCGTCCCCGTTATCCCCGTCATTCATCCCGTCGTCGTCATTGAGCCGACATGGGGTCCGCTTCTATGGTCCGGCCAACGCGATCAAGGAGTGTTGGACATGCCGGATGGAAGCGCCGTTTCCAAGAAGACCAAGGCCGGGCCGATCTCGGCCGACCGGCTGAAGAGCTTCGTCGAGCGCATTGAGAAGCTCGAGGAAGAGCGCCAGGCGCTCGGTGGCGACCTGCGCGACATCTACAGTGAAGCCAAGGGTGTCGGCTACGACGTGAAGACGATGCGGAAGATCATTTCGCTCAGGAAGATGGACGCTGCCGATCGCGACGAGCAGGAGACGCTGCTCGACGTCTACAAGCACGCGCTGGGCATGGTCTAGGCGGCACGCTACGTTTCCTCCAATCGGAGGAAACAAGATGTACAAGACGACGATGGCGATGCTTGCCGCTTTTGCGGCGGGCATCGCGAGCGCTGCGGCGCAGACTTTTCCCTCGCAACCGGTTCATCTGGTCGTTCCGTTTCCGCCCGGCGGCGGAACCGACGCGCTCGCGCGCGCGATCCAGGAACCGTTTCAGAAGGCGCTCGGCCAGACCGTCATCATCGACAATCGCGGCGGCGGAGGGGGCAGCTTGGGCCATGAGATCGTCGCCAAGGCAGCACCCGACGGCTACACGATCCTGATGAGCAGCAACAACCAGATGCTGCTGCCGTATCTCATCGCACATCTCAACTTCGATCCCGCGAGCTTCGCGCCGGTCGGCTTTGCTGCCAAGCAGGAGTCGGTGTTCGTCGGCAGCGCCGACGCGCCGTGGAAGGATCTCGCGGAGGTCACGGAAGCCGCGCGCAAGATGCCGGGCGACGTCCAGTACGGCACCGCGGGTGTCAGCACGCCGATGCACCTGTCGACCGAGCGCTACGCGATCCTGAACAAGATCAAGCTGACGCACGTGCCGTTCCGCGGCACCGGCCCGCTGGTGACCGACATGCTGGGCGGTCACGTGAAGCTCGGCATGTCGAGCCTGACCAGCGTCGCGCAGTATCTGTCGAACGGGAAGCTCAAGGCCTACGGCATGGCCGCGCCCGAGCGCGCGCAGTCCGCCCCCGACATCAAGACCTTCAAGGAGCAGGGCTTCGGGGGCGTCGATGGAACGATCGTCTACACCCTGATCGCGCCGCCCAAGACTCCGCCCGCGGTCGTCGCCAAGCTGAACGAGGCGCTTAACGCGGCAGTCGCGACACAGGAGATGCGGGCGGAGCTGCGCAACCGCGGCTTCGTCGCCATGGGTGGCACGCCGCAGGAACTCGCGGCGTGGACGTCCGAGCAGGCGCCGGTCTGGGGGCCCGTGCTGGAGGCCGCCGGTGTGAAGCCAGAGTAAGCCTCACTTCTCCGACAACGCCGCAATCGTGGCCGGCGCCTTGAACATGTTGGTCGCGCTGTGGCCGACGTGCGGCACTTCGGCCAGCCGCCACCCGAGAGCCCAGCCATGACTTGCCGCGGTCGCTTGCGCAGCCTTGAACGCATTGCGGCCGCGGGCCAGCCGATACGGCCCTTGCGCCATTGCCTTTGCGCTCTGGTCGAGATCGCGCGAGCCCGTGTCGTCCTGGCCCAGCAGAACGATGAGCGGCAGCGCCAGATAGGCGTGCAGCGCTTGCTCGGCGTCTGGAACGCCGCCGAATCCGTTGGGCACCTCGTCGATCAAGGTCGGCATCGTCCAGGTGGAGGGATTGGCGATGACGATGCGGGCCGCGTCCGTCGGGGTGAAGGCCGCGACACGACTCACGAACTGCGCGCCGGCGGAGTGGCCGAGCAGGATATAGGGAAGCGTGGGCTTTCCTGTCGTCTGCCGGGCCCACGCGACAAGCGGGGCCACGAGATCGACGGCGCGCGCGCCGGCCGGCACATAGCGTCCTGCCTGCGCCACACCACCGAACTGGTAGAGGTCGTGGGGAAAGCGCGCCTTGTCGAATTCGGGTGCAATCACGAAGGCGCACAGCCGATCGGCCAATGGCCGCGCGTGATCGCGATAGGGACCGGCGTCGCGGCCGATGCCATGGAACACGACGATCAGGAGATCCGGCGAGCAGCTCGCGGGACGATAGGTGGCGACCTCGAAAGGCTTGCCCGCGATCGTTGCCGTCTGCTGATCGTTGCCGACGGCGATCTGTGCCTGTGCGGAGGTAGCGAACAGAACGGCGGCGAGAAGTGTCGACAGAAGTGTCTTGGGCATCAGAACCAGATGTTCATCGGCAGGCCGTTGCGATCGCGCGCATTCGCTGGTCCGAGGCGCGTGGCCGAGCGGTCGGCGATCAGCATTGCGGTGCGGCAGCACGCCATTGCGTCGAGAATGTCGTCTCGCGCTGCACCGGGCAAGCGCTCGATGCCCGTTTTGAATCCGTTCCGTGCAAGGAGCCGGCGGCGCTCTTCGTGGCCCTCCGGCTGGCGTTTCTTGCTCAGCACCGGCGCGCCGCCGTTCATGCGGGCAAATGCCAGTTCCGGATGTGCTTCATGAATGATGCGGCGCAGTTTGCGCTGCGTCTGCAGCAGCTCGTCGATTTCGCGAAGCTTGGGAAAAAGGTGAAACGTCTGCTGCGTCAGTCCCGCGCCCAGCTTCTTGCTGACGGCGTTGGCGCGCGCGTAGGTCGTGCAGGCGAGGGCGGGGCGGCACGGTGTGGGAAAGACCGAGCTCGTCTTGCCCGGCAGCAGTTTGCGCGCTTGGCTTTCGCAGGCGCGGCCGGGACGCGGTGCATCCAGCAGGCCGATCGGCATGTCGACCGCCAAAATGGAAAGGCCCTCGCAAGCGTCCGCGAGGGCTTTCACAACTCTTATGTCCAAGGTGCCATCGGTGTCGCGCCGGCAGACAACCCAGCCCGTGCGGCAGCCATCGGCGCCTCCGACGATCAAGCGGCAATTACCACTTGGCCATTTCGGTCTTGAGGTTGGCGTCGAGCGTCGCCAGGAAGTCTTCGGTGTTCAGGTAGGGCTGGCTGACAGCGATGAGGATCGCGAGATCCTTGGTCATCTTGCCGCTTTCCACCGTTGCAACGCAGACCTTCTCGAGCGCGTCGGCGAACTTCACGACGTCGGACGTGCCGTCGAAGGTGCCGCGATACTTCAGCGCCTGCGTCCAGGCGAAGATCGAGGCGATCGGGTTGGTCGACGTCGGCTTGCCCTTCTGGTGCTCGCGATAGTGACGCGTCACCGTGCCGTGCGCGGCTTCGGCCTCGACGGTCTTGCCGTCCGGCGTCATCAACACCGAGGTCATGAGGCCCAGCGAGCCGAAGCCCTGCGCCACCGTGTCGGACTGCACGTCGCCGTCGTAGTTCTTGCAGGCCCAGACGAATTCGCCGTGCCACTTCAGGGCAGAGGCGACCATGTCGTCGATCAGGCGATGTTCGTAGACGATGTTCTTGGCCTTGAACTTGTCGGCGAACTCCTTGTCGAAGATCTCCTGGAACAGATCCTTGAAGCGGCCGTCATAGCGCTTGAGGATGGTGTTCTTGGTCGACAGGTACACCGGCCAGCCGCGCATCAGGCCGTAGTTGAACGAGCTGCGCGCAAAGCCCCTGATCGATTCGTCGGTGTTGTACATGGCCAGCGCCACGCCGCCGCCGGGGAAGTCGTAGACGTTGTGCTCGATCTTCTCGCCGTTCTCGCCCTCGAACTTGATGGTGAGCTTGCCCTTGCCCTTCACCACGAAGTCGGTGGCGCGATACTGGTCGCCGAAGGCATGGCGGCCGATCACGATCGGGTGCGTCCAGCCGGGCACGAGGCGCGGCACATTCTTGCAGACTATCGGCTCGCGGAAGATTGTGCCGCCGATGATGTTGCGGATGGTGCCGTTGGGCGACCGCCACATCTCCTTGAGCTTGAACTCCTTCACGCGGTCTTCGTCCGGCGTGATGGTCGCGCACTTCACGGCGACGCCGTACTGCAGCGTGGCCTTGGCCGAGTCGACGGTGACCTGGTCGCTGGTCTGGTCGCGATGCTCGACGCCCAGATCGTAATACTTCAGGTCGATGTCGAGGTACGGAAGGATCAGCTTGTCCTTGATGAACTTCCAGATGATGCGGGTCATCTCGTCGCCGTCCATCTCGACGACTGGATTCTTCACCTTGATCTTCGGCATCGCTTCTTCCTTTCGAACCCCGAAGTTCAATGCGTGCGGGGTCTTAGCGGGCCGCCCCGGCTGCCCGGGACGGCTCCACCTGACGCCGCGTCAAAGAGAAGCGAGTGCAGTGTTCAACGTCTTGCTCGGCCGCATCCCGGCCGATGTCTTTGCCTGATCGGGCAGATAATAACCGCCCGTATCCACCGGCTTACCCTGCGCGGCGATCAGCTCGGCATCGATCTTGGCTTCGTTTTCCTCCAGCATCTTCGCCAGCGGCTTGAAGCGGGCCGACAGGGCCGTGCTGTTGTCCCGCCGCGCCAGCGCCTCTGCCCAATACTTCGCCAGGTAGAAATGGCTGCCGCGATTGTCCAGCTCTCCGACCTTTCGGGCCGGCGAACGGTTGTGCTCGAGGATCTTGCCGTTGGCCTCATCGAGCGTCTCGGCCAGAACCCGCACGTCCTCGTTGCCGGTCGTTTGTGCCAGATGCTCCAGCGAGGCGCCGAGCGCCAGGAATTCGCCCAGCGAGTCCCAGCGCAGATACCCTTCGTGCTGGAACTGCTCGACATGCTTGGGCGCCGAACCGCCGGCGCCGGTCTCGAACAGACCGCCGCCCTGCAGCAGCGGGACGATCGACAGCATCTTGGCCGACGTGCCGAGCTCCATGATCGGGAAGAGGTCGGTCAGGTAGTCGCGCAGCACGTTGCCGGTGACGGAGATGGTGTCGAGCCCCTGGCGAATGCGCTCGAGCGAGAACTTGATGGCCTCGACCGGCGCCAGGATGCGGATGTCCAGGCCCTTCGTGTCCTCGTTCTTGAGGTACTTCTCGACCTTGGCGATCAACTGCGCGTCGTGCGCGCGCTTGGCGTCGAGCCAGAACACCGCCGGAGTGTTGGTCAGGCGCGCGCGGCGCACGCCGAGCTTGACCCAGTCCCGGATCGGCTCGTCCTTGACCTGGCACATGCGGAAGACGTCGCCGGTCTCGACCTTCTGCGACATCAGCACCGTGCCGTCCTCGGCGACAACGTTGACCGTTCCGTCCGTGGCGAGCCGGAACGTCTTGTCGTGCGAGCCGTACTCCTCGGCCTGCTGCGCCATCAGCCCGACGTTCGGCACAGAGCCCATCGTCTTGGGATCGAACGCGCCATGCGCCTTGCAGTCGTCGATGGTGGCCTGGAACAGCGTGGCGTAGCAGCGATCGGGAATCGCGGCGATCACGTCGTGCAGCTTGCCGTCAGCGCCCCACATCTTGCCCGACTCGCGGATCATCGCCGGCATCGACGCATCGATGATCACGTCGCTCGGCACATGGAGATTGGTGATGCCCTTGTCGGAATTCACCATCGCGAGGCCCGGGCGCTTGGCGTACTCGGCCTGGATGTCGGCCTTGATCGCGGCCTTCTCGGCCTCCGGGAGAGTCTCGATCCGGGTCAGCATGTCGCCCACGCGGTTGTCGGGATCGACGCCCAGCTTCTTGAGCGTGGCGCCGTGCTTGGCGAACACGTCGGCGAAGAACACCGATACGCAATGGCCGAACAGGATGGGATCGGAGATCTTCATCATGGTCGTCTTGACGTGCAGCGAGAACAGGATGCCGTCCTTCTTGGCGGCCTCGATCTGCGCGGCGAAGAAGGCATCCAGCTTCTTGGCGTTCATTGCCGAGCAGTCGATGATCTCGCCGGCCTTGAGCGGGATCTTGGGCTTCAGCACCGTCGTGGTGCCGTCCGTGGCGACCAGCTCGATGCGGGCATTCGTCGGTGCGGCAAGGGTCGTGGCGACCTCCGACCCGTAGAAATCGCCGCCCGACATGTACGCCACGCGCGTCTTCGAGTCCTTGCTCCAGGCGCCCATCTTGTGCGGATGCTTGCGCGCGTACTGCTTCACGGCGCCGGCGGCGCGGCGGTCGGAGTTGCCCTCGCGCAGCACCGGATTGACGGCGCTGCCCAGCACCTTGCCGTAGCGGGCGCGGATTTCCTTGTCCGCGGGCGTGGCGTCACTGTCCGGATAGTTCGGGACGTCGTAGCCCTTGGCCTGCAACTCCTTGATCGCGGCCTTCAGCTGCGGGATCGACGCGGAGATGTTGGGCAGCTTGATGATGTTGGCCTCGGGCTTCATCGCAAGTTTGCCGAGTTCGGCGAGCTCGTCGCCGATCTTCTGTTCGGGCTTCAGTCTGTCGGGGAAGTTGGCGATGATGCGGCCGGTCAGCGAAATGTCCTTCAGCTTCACCTTCACCCCGGCCGTCCCCACAAAGGCCTCGACGATCGGCAGCAGGGAAAACGTCGCAAGCCCGGGGGCCTCATCAACCTTCGTCCAGACGATTTCGAGATCAGACATACTTGCGCCTCCGTGCGCCGCTTTGGTGTCGGCTGGGTTGATCTATTGCTGATTATGGCCCGTCTTGTTGCACCGCCGTGAGGGAAAGGCAATTTCCGGCAGGCGATTTCACCAGCGCGCGCGCCCGCCGTTCGACCACGCTTTCCTCGGCTGCGTCGCAGCCGCATCACAACGAGGTGGGTGGCATCAACCCGGCAAGGCCTGTCCGCCAGGATGGAACCAAGGTGCAGAAATGCGCCTAGAGGCGGTCGAGCTGCTTTTCGGCCAGCTTGCCCGGCGGCATGGCCTCGAGCGCCGGCAGGACGTCGGCAAAGCTCTTCACGAAGACCACGTGATCGAGGTTGCCGCGGTCGGCGAAGCCGCCGTCCACGATGGACTTCAGCAGGGCCTCGAGAGGCTGCCAATAGCCGCCCTGGTCGATGATCACGATCGGCTTGGTGTGCAGACCCAGGGTGCGCCACGACAGGACTTCGAAGAACTCTTCCAGGGTGCCGATGCCGCCCGGCAGGATGATGAAAGCGTCGGACCGGTCGAACATCTCGAGCTTGCGCTCGTGCATGGTTTCGACGACCACCGTTTCGGTGAGGTTGGGATGGCCCGCCTCCCGCTTCAGCAGGAAGGTCGGGATGATGCCGACCACCTTGCCGCCGCTTTTCAGGGCTGCATTGGCGGCCAATCCCATCAAACCAACGCCGCCGCCGCCATAGACCAGCGTTATGCCTTTCAGGGCGATCAGTTCCCCGAGACCGGTGGCCATTGCACGATAGGCAGGGTCAGTTCCAAAGCGGGACCCACAATAAACGCAGAGCGACGAGGGAAGGGGCACGAGGGTTCTTTATTTACAGTGATGCGGCAGCTTTCCGCCAGGGAGCGGCATGGTATCATTTGGTATGGGAAAAGCGCGACGCCAATAGTCCGGTCGTCGCACCGTTGGGAGTTCAATGTCACGCACGATCGTCTGGCTGGTGGCCGCGGGCGCAGCAACTATCGCTCTCGCCCTGGGCGTCGCCTGGTACACGAAGATGCACGAGCGCGCGGCTCTGGCTCCTTCTGCACCCGCCGTCGCCGCGCCGGCGACACCATCGCCGCCGGCCAAGCCCGCCGAGCCTGCGCCGCAGCCATCGGCTGCAGTGATGGCGCCGAGTTTCGACGTGGCCCGCATCGGGCGCGACGGGAACGCCGTGATCGCTGGCCGCGCGGCCCCCGGCGCCAAGATCGTGCTGCTCGACGGCGGCAAGGAGATCGCCCGGAGCGAGGCCGATGCGCGCGGCGAGTGGGTGGTGATCGTTCAGGATCCGCCGCTGCCGTCCGGCCAGCATGAGCTGCGGGTGGTCCAGCATGTCGATGGGCGCGCGCCTGTCACGTCCGAGCAGGTCGTGGTCGCCGTCGTGCCGGCGCAAACCAACAAGACGGACGAAACGTTGGTGATGATCGTCCCTCCTGGGGGGACGCCCACCTTGCTGCAATCGCCCTCCGCGGCGGGAGTGCCCCGATCGGCCGATCTGCAGCTCTCTACTCTCGACTACGACGACCGTGGCCGCGTGACATTGAGCGGCCAGGCTTTGGCGGGCGCCACGGTGCGGGCCTATATCGACGACAAGGTCGCCGCGGAAGGCGTGTCGGGCAAGGACAGGACCTGGCGCATGGCGCCGGCAGATCCGATCGAGCCGGGCAAGCACGCGCTGCGCCTCGATCGGCTTGGCGACGACGGCAAGCCGGTTGCCCGCCTCGAATTGTCGTTCGAACGGCTCACGACGGCTCCCGTCGGCGGCGACTCGCGGCGGCTCAGTGTCGTGAAGGGCGACAATCTCTGGAATATCGCGCGCGCCCATTATGGCGAGGGCTGGCAGTACACCGTTATCTTCGACGCCAACAAGGGACAGATTCGCGACCCGAATCTGATATACCCCGGCCAGAATTTCAGCCTGCCCAAGGTCAACTAACCGCGGCAGGCGACGGAGCGCGTTCATGCTGGCCAATTTTTTCATCCCGATTCTCGAGGACGGATGGCGCTTCATCGCCATCTTCGCGGGCCTCGCCTTCCTAGGCGCCCTGACCGGGCTGGCGTGGTTGTTCTGGCCGCTGCTGCTCCTGATGTTATGGTCGATCTATTTCTTCCGCGATCCGCCGCGGGGCGTGCCGCAGGAAGAGGGGCTGCTGATCGCGCCGGCCGACGGGCTGGTCCAGATGGTGACGCAATCGGCGCCCCCCGCCGAGCTTGGGCTGGGCGACCAGCCGCTCACGCGCGTGTCGATTTTCCTCAGCGTCTTCGACGTGCACATCAACCGTGCGCCGTGTGCCGGCACCGTCGAGGTCGTGGCCTATCGGCCGGGCAAGTTCCTCAATGCCGCGGCCGACAAGGCGAGCGACGAGAACGAGCGCATGGCGATCGCGCTGCGTCGCATCGACGGCAATCTGATCGGCTTCGTTCAGATCGCCGGCTGGGTGGCGCGCCGCATCGTCTGCTACGTCAAGCCGGGGCAGGCGATCGTGGCGGGCGAGCGCTTTGGCCACATTCGCTTCGGCAGCCGGACGGACTTATATTTGCCATCCGGCGCGCGTTTGCTGGTCGCGCCGGGCCAGCGCATGATCGGTGGCGAGACCGTCATGGCCGAGCTCATGCCGACGGTTGCCGCGCCGCGCACGGCGATCGAATTCTAGGAGGCCGCGATGCCCAGGGACTTCCGCAGCCGCCGCGGCTTGCGGGGCTTTTCCATCAACCGCCTGATCCCCAACGTGCTGACGCTGGCAGCGTTGTGTTCCGGGCTGACCGGCATCCGCTTTGCCCTGCAGGAGCATTTCCAGCTGGCCGTCCTGGCCATCCTCGTGGCGGCGATCTTCGACGCGCTCGACGGCCGCGTGGCGCGGCGACTGGGCGTCACCAGCCAGTTCGGCGCGGAGCTCGATTCGCTTTCCGATTTCCTCTGTTTCGGCATCGCGCCGGCCCTGGTCCTCTATCTCGCCTCCCTGAAGGACGGTGGGGCGCTGGGTTGGGTCGTGACCCTGATGTTCCCGATCTGCTCGGCCCTCAGGCTGGCCCGGTTCAACACCGCCCTTCTGGCGGACACTCCGCCGCCTGCCTGGACGGGCTCGTACTTCACCGGGGTGCCGGCGCCAGCGGGGGCCTTGCTGGCCCTCATCCCGCTACTGGTGAGCTTCGAGGCTGACGCGACCTGGCCCAGGCACCCCTTGGTCGTAGGCGTTGTCCTCCTGTGCGTGGGGGGCCTGATGGTGAGCCGCCTGCCGACGTTTTCCTTCAAGAAGGGGCGGGTCCCCCGCCATCTGGTGCTGCCCGGGCTCCTCGGCGCGGCGCTGGTGATGGGCGTGCTGGCGAGCTCGCCCTGGATCGGTTTGTCGTTGCTGGGGCTGGTTTATGTCTGCCTGATCCCTTTCAGCTGGTTTGCCTATCACAAGCAGGCCGCCCAAGACGTTCCTGCCAGCGAAGTCGTACCGCTCAGGGCCGTTGATTCGGATTCTGACGACTGAAGAAAATCAACTATAATCATATAGTTAGAGAATTTTCTTCATAATTTGGGCTAATTTCAATTGACCTAAAGATTCTCCCTAAGGTACGATTCTTTCACTAAATCGATGGGTAGATTGCCGGCGCGGGCTACGGCCATAACGCCGGAGGACTTGGGGAGAATCTTGATGTTGTCCATTTTTCGCCGTCTCGCGAAAGACCAGCGGGGAGCCACGGCGATCGAGTACACGCTGATTGCCTCGCTGATCGCGGTCGCGGCCATCGCATCGATGCGCTCGGTCGGCAACAAGGTCAGCAACGTGCTGAACAATGTTTCCGGTGCCATGAGCTGATCTTCCAGATTTTGCAGCTAGGACCGCGGGCGATCCAGCAATGGGTCGCCCGCTGCGTCTGACCCCTATTAGCAGTATCAACTGACAATTTTCTCTTTGTTTTGAACGCACTACAGGCTTGACTTGATCTATCACTGAAAATATCCTCTGCAAGTTCTTAAAGTCTGTCCTTAGTCCTAGTTTTACTTTGTTCATTCGTTTTGAAGTTACTTCTTAAATTATTTGCGTAACCGTCTGGCAGGGGACAATCAGGCGGGAGTTTCAAGGGGACAGACACACGAACCGGGCTGAATGCTCGATCGAGTGTTTTTACGCGGCATTCTCTGGATGCTGCGGGTTCATGGGGGAGAATGCCGCTGTTCGCGCTTCTTCAAGCCGGCTGCCTGATGGCCTTCGCGCTACTGCTGCTCGCTGCAGGCTGGCAGGACTTGCGCACGATGCGGATCGACAACCGTCTGTCGGTGGGTGTCACCGTGGCGTTCGTGCTGTGGTCGCTGGCCGGACTCGCGGTGGGCACGCTGGTGGTGGGCGACATCGCGCTCGCCATCACTTGTGCAATCGGCGTGTTCTTCGTCGGAGCACTGGCCTTCGCCGCCGGCGCCTTGGGCGGCGGTGACGTCAAGCTGCTGGCCGCGGCAAGCCTGTTCGCGGCCCCTGTCTTCATGCTCGATTTCCTGACCGTCGTGGCGCTGGTTGGCGGCGGCATGGGACTGGCGCTTCTCGCCGGCGCGCCGATCGGGCCGGAGGCGCCGGCCAGCAACGGCGCAACGGTCCGCACCCGGCTGCGGAGCGGCCTTCCCTATGGCCCTGCGATCGCGGCCGGCGGCTTGTGGGTCGCGGCCCACCTGGCCGGCGCATAGGGGGCCCGGGCATGAACAGCAAGCGCGTCGTTTTCCTTCTGCTGGCAGTGATCGTTGCCGGCCTCACGGCCTTCATGGCGCGCGCCTGGCTGCAGAGCGAGCGTGCTGCGGTGATGGCGCAGGCGGGCATGCGCCAGGAGGCGCCCGTGGCCGCGCCGACCCTGCAGGTGTTGGTTGCGCGCAATCCCGTCCATACGGGTCAGATCGTCAAGCCCGACGACCTGCGCTGGCAGTCGTGGCCGGAAGGCAGCCTCGCGCCAACCTATGTGGTCGAGGGCAAGCGGCCGCTATCGGATTTCGTCGGCGCCGTCGCGCGCGTGCCGATCGACGCGGGCGAGCCGATCAGCGAAGGCAAGCTCGTGCTCGCGGGCACGCGTGGCTTCATGGCGGCGGTCCTGCAGCCCGGCGCACGCGCCGTCAGTGTGCCGGTCACGGCGACTTCCGCCGTGTCGGGCTTCATCTATGCCGGCGATCGCGTCGATTTGCTGCTGACACACGTGCTCAACACCAAGGACGGCCAGCACAACGCAACCGAAACAGTCCTGCGCAACGCCCGAGTGATCGCGATGGATCAGAAGCTCGACTTCTCGCCGGGTGACAAGCCCGACGTTGCCAAGACCGCGACGCTCGAACTCACGCCCAAGCAGAGCGAGATCGTGACGCTTGCGGTGAAGATGGGCGATCTCTCGCTCGTGTTGCGCAGCCTGCAGGGCGAGGAGACCGGTCCGGACCAGGCGGCAGTCGATGAGAATGCGCGCGCCGAGCCCGGCGACAGCTTCACCCAGGACGCCCAGGTGAGTCGCCTGATCCGGCAGATCCCGGAGGCGAGCAAGGAGGCGAGCAAGGACAAGACCAAGCCTGTTGGTCGCAACGTCTTCATCCTGCGTGGCAGCAAGAGCGACAAGTTCGACGTCGACGGCAACGACACTCAGGCCGACGACGGCGATGCCAAGACCGCCGGCGACGACAAGAGCACGCGCCGGACCGTTCCCTTCACCCGAACCATCGCGAGCGACCAGCAATGAGCCCGTTGTCCGCCTTCGTGCGCCTGCAGCGCGCCTGGCACCGCGCCGGTTCGGCACTCGCGCTGGTCGCCGCACTGTCGTTCGTTGTCGAGACGCCGTTCGCGCTCGCGCAGACGCTGCCGAGCGATACGCTGACCAGCGCGCCGGTGCCCGAGAAGGCCAAGCCGAAACCAAAGAAGGTAGTGTCGAGGCATACCGCCACCGATACGGTGTCCGACGACCTGAACCGGCGCGAGAGCGAGCGAGCCGCCCAGGTCGTGCAACAGATGAATGGCTCAGCGAGCGCGAGTTCGACGGCCGTCGCGGCGCCCACAGCGGCTCCCGTGCCACTTGCCTCGAGCGCCGTTACCGCGGCGAGTCCGCCTGTGGGCACGTTGCCGCCGACCGTACCGGCCATTCCCGAGCGTGCGCCGGTCGTCACTGCTTCCCTGACGCCGACGATCGGCGGGGCCCAGCCGAGTGCATCGGCTCCGACCCAACAGGTTCCCGTTCAGCAAGCCCCGGTTCAGCAAGCCCAGACGCAGCCTCCGACTCAAGCGCCGGCGCCGGTTCCGATCCGTCCGGTTCCGCAGGTTCCCGCACCGGCGACCCCTGCCGCACCGGCTTCGCCTGCCGTCACCGGTGCGCCGAGCCGCAGCTTTGCGCAGAGCCAAGTGGTGCCGACGCAGCAGCCGACGCTCACCCTCGAGGTCAGCAAGGGCACGGCGGTCAAGCTGCCCGGGCCGGCGGCCACGGTGTTCGTTGCCGCGCCCGACATCGCCGATGTGCAGGTGAAGTCGCCCGGCATGATCTACGTCTTCGCCAAGAAGGCCGGCGATACCGTCCTGTATGCCGTCGACGACCAGGATCGCGTGCTGCTCAACACCATCGTCCACGTGACGTCGCCGATCAGCCGCATGAAGGCCTCGCTCGATGCGATCCATCCCGGTAACGGCGTAAACTTCGATAACCAGGGCGAGACGGTCGTGCTCACCGGTACCGTCCGTTCGGCGCTGATCGCCGAGGACGCGCGCCGGCTGGCCCTGCAGAACGTCAATGGCAACGCCACCAAGGTCATCAGCAACATTCGCATCGACGCGCCGACGCAAGTGCAGCTGCGCGTCAAGATCGCCGAGGTCAAACGCGACGCCTTGAAGCGCGTCGGCATTAATTGGCAGAACGTCAGCAATATCGCGCTTTTCGGCGCCGGGCCGACCACGGGCTTCGCGACCTCGACCGTTCAGGCAGTCGGCGGCGTGGCATCCGCAGCCGCCGGCGTTCAGACCGCGAGCGGCCTCTCCGGGTTCATCGATCTGCTGGCGACGCAAAGTCAGGCGACCATCCTTGCCGAGCCCAACCTGATCGCGATGTCGGGCGAGACCGCGAGCTTTCTGGCCGGCGGGGAAATCCCCGTGATCTCGCCGCAGGCCGGCCTGACGGGCAGCACGATCGCGGTGACCTACAAGCAGGTCGGCATCAGCCTTGCCTTCACGCCCACCATCATCGGCGATCGCATCAACCTCAAGGTCGCGCCTGAGGTAAGCCAGCTTTCCGCCACCGGCTCGATCAACGTGCCTCTGACCGCGACCTCTACGGTCACTATCCCGGCGCTCGATACCCGCCGTGCTGCCACCACGGTCGAGTTGGGCAGCGGCCAAAGCTTTGCGATCGCGGGCCTCCTGCAACGCTCGGGAGAGCAGGACGTGAAGAAGGTTCCCTGGCTCGGCGACGTGCCCGTCCTCGGCAGCCTTTTCAAGTCCGACGCCTACCAGCGTTCGGAAACAGAGCTCGTGATCATCGTCACTCCGTACTTCGTCGAGCCGACCAGCCAGCAGCTACGGACGCCGTTCTCCAATATGGTGCCGCCGACCGACGCCGATCGCCTGCTTTTACAGCGCATGGATCATCCCACGCCGCCTGCGACGATGGCGGTGAGCGGCGGCGGCCGGTTGGCCGCCGGGCCGACGGCCGGCTTTAAACTCGAGTAGGAAGCCTCCATGCGCTCGATCCTCATCGCCACCCTCGCGGCCACGCTTCTCGCGGCCTGCGGCAACCCCACGGCTGAACAGGCGGCGATCGACACGCGCTACAATCCGGTGCGGGCCGATACGATGCTGGCCGTCGGCTTCGCGCCCGGCATTGGCCTCCTCGACTCGAGCCAGGCCGGCGAATTGCGCACCATGGTCGCTGAAGGCCAGCGCGCGCGCCGCGACGAGTTCGTGGTCGTGACGGACGGATCGGGTGGCCCGATCCAACAAGCCCGCGCCGCGAGCGTGAAGCAAAGCCTCATCAATGCCGGCGCCCATTGGGTCGGCACGGCGCTCGAGCCCGCCATGGCGATGGGGCCGGAGCAGGTGGTCGTGGTGCGTTCCGAATATCGCCTTGCCACGCGCAACTGCCCCGCCGAGACGCGCGGCATGTGGAACCCCAACGAGTCGGTGAATCCGAACACCGGCTGCGCCGACGCCTACAACATGGGCCAGATGCTGGCGCGACCGCGCGATGCCGCGAGCGGCCGGGATCCCGGACCGGCCGACGCCACTGTCAACGCCACGGCCATCCAGCGTTATCGCGAGGGTCGCGTGCGCACGATCACGATCCAGTCGAACAACGGCACGACCACGCTGACGACCCTGAACGCCGGTACTGACATTCCGGCTAGCGGTGGCGGCGGCGGCGCATCTTCGCCTCCGGCCAACTGAGCGCACGCCATGCCCGATACGATCACACCGCAACGTCTTTCCACCTCGGCCGGGGACGAAAAGTCCTCGATCTCCGCGATGGTCTTCGTCGCCGACAGCACGGCGCTGGCGCGCGTCTCGGCCGATCTATTTGGCCTAACGCACGGCAAGGCTGCGATCCGCGAAGGTTCCATCGACGCGGCTTTGGCGCTTCCGGAGTGGCCGCGCGACCTCGACCTGTTGATTGTCGATCTGGTCGATTCGTCGGATCCAGTCGCCGATGCCGCCGCGCTGAAGACGGCGGTTCCGGGCAACTGCATCGTGATCGGCCTCGGCAGCATCAACGACGTCGCGCTCTATCGCGACCTGATCGCCGTGGGCTTCAACGATTATCTGGCATTGCCTCTCGCCGAGGGCATTGCCGGCCGCGCAGTCGAGCGCGCGCTCGAGCAACGCGAGCGCAATGGCGGCATGATGCAGGGCGCAACCGCCACGAAGGACGCGCGTCCGCGTACGCTCTCCGTGATCGGCGCCCGCGGCGGCGTCGGCGCCACGACGACGGCGATCACGATCGCCGGCATGCTGGGCGCACGACTCAAGGAAGAAGTCCTGCTGATCGATTTCGACCTGCACTACGGATCGCTGATGCTGTCGCTCGACCTCGAGGCGATCGACGCGCTGCGCGAAGCGCTCGACCAGCCCGACCGTATCGACGCGCTCTTCATCCAGCAGGTCGCGCAGAAGAAGGGCGAGCATCTCTACGCGATCGGCGCGGAGGAGGCGCCGTCCGGTGGCTTCCAGGCGCGCCCGCACGCCGCCAATGACTTTCTTCGCCAGGTCCATCGGCGTTTCCGCTGGGTCGTCGCCGACGTGCCGCGCGGCGATCCGGTCATCCAGCGCCAGGTCATCGAGGCCTCGACGGACATTCTGCTGATCGCCGACCTGTCGCTGCCCGGCGTGCGCGATGCGATGCGCCTGCAGCAACTCGTCCACGACGTGTCGCCGAACGCCAAGCTGCATCTCGCGACCAGCGGCGTGCTCGATGCGCGTCGGTCGGCGGTGAAGATCGCCGACGTCGAACGCACCTTGAAGCGCAAGGTCGACTGCCAGATTCCCGCCGATGCGCCCGCGGCACTCGCCGCGGTCAATTTCGGCAAGCCGCTGGCCGAAGCCGCGCCGAACAGCGCGATCGTGAAGGCATTGCGGCCGCTGGTTGCCGGTCTCGATGTGGGCGACCGCAGCAGCGGTGGCAGCTCCAGGCGGACTGCCGGCCTGGTCCAGCGCTTCATGCAAGGCCTCAAGGCGAAGAAGAAGTAGGGCATCATGTTTGGACTGCGCAACAAGGGGTCCGAACCGGCAGGAGGCGAACAGGTGAGTGCGCTCGAGCGCATCGGCCGGCGGACCGCGCTCGACTCCCGACTCGAGGGAGCATCGGCGGCGCCGGCGGATCGCCCGAGTCGTCTTGCCGCGGCGGCGGAAAGTCTTACGCAGGTCGTGGCGCCTCGCCTCCGTGAATTGGTCGGCGCCGGTACGCCGGCCGGCGAAGTGACCCGGCAGGCCGGAGCGCTCACTCAGATCCATTTTCGCAGCCAGGGCATCGTGTTGGCGCCGCTCGAGTTGCGCGGCTACGTCGCCGACGTCCTTCGTCCCGTCCTACCGGCCACGAGCTTCAGCGCGCCGACGCCCCAGGTCGACGTCACGATCGCGCCGGCAGCCGAAGAGGCGGCCGAGCCGGTGGTTCAGGCCTTCTCGTCCCCGGCTGCGCCTGCCGTTGTCCCATCCGTCGCGGCGTCTCCCGTCGCGGTCCTCGAGATGAAGGCCTCGGTCGCAGCGACGTCGACGGCCTGGCAGACCCAGATAGCCAAGACCGATGGTTCGGAGAAATCGGCGAGCGGCCTTTCGCGCAGCAAGGTGGAACAGGCCCGCCGTGCCGTGCAGCCGCTCGTCATGGGCCGGATCGATCTCGCCGCCGCCGTCAGCCTGCCGCGAAAGGAACTCGTACGCCAACTCGAGGGCGTCGTCGGCGAACTGCTGGGCGAGCATCGCATCCAGCTCAATCGTCCGGAACAGGCAGATCTCGTCTACCAGATCGTGAACGACATGATGGGCCTCGGCCCCCTCGAGCCGTTGCTCGAGGACGACGCCATCACGGACATCATGATCAACGGGCCCAAGCAGGTTTACATCGAGAAGAAGGGCAAGCTCGATCTCTCGGGCGTGACGTTCGAGGACAATGCCCACCTGCTGAACATCTGCAACCGCATTGTCAGCCGCGTCGGTCGCCGCGTCGACGAGGCGAGTCCGATCTGCGACGCACGCCTTCTCGACGGCAGCCGCGTCAATATCATCATCCCGCCGCTTGCGATCGACGGTCCCTCGGTTTCGATCCGAAAGTTCGGCAAGCGCCAGATCGGCTTCGATCAGATGGTGCAGCAAGGCAACATCTCGCCGCCGATGGCCACCCTGCTGCGCGTTGCTTCGCGCTGCCGGCTGAATTTGGTGGTGTCGGGCGGTACCGGTTCGGGCAAGACCACGCTGCTGAATGCGCTTTCGGGCATGATCGACAATGGCGAGCGCGTGGTCACGATCGAGGATGCCGCCGAGCTTCGCATGCAGCAGCCGCACGTCGTGCGCCTCGAGACACGGCCGGCCAATCTCGAAGGCAACGGCGAGGTCAACATGCGCGATCTCGTGAAGAACGCGCTGCGCATGCGGCCCGATCGGATCATCCTGGGCGAGGTGCGCGGACCCGAGGCGATCGACCTCCTGCAGGCGATGAACACCGGCCACGACGGCTCGATGGGCACCTTGCACGCCAATCGTCCGCGCGAGGCGCTGACGCGTCTCGAGAACATGGTGACGATGGGATCGTCCAGCCTGCCGCCCAAGGCGATCCGCTCGCAGATCGCGGGATCGCTGCAAATGATCGTGCAGATCAGCCGCATGCGCGATGGCGTTCGCCGCATCACGCACATCACCGAGGTGATCGGCATGGAAGGCGAGGTCGTGATCACCCAGGATCTCTTCACCTATGAATTCAAGGGTGAGGCGACCGATGGCGGCCTGAGCGGTACTTTCAAGAGCACGGGCCTGCGGCCGCATTTCCTGCCTCGCGCTGCCTACTACGGCCTCGACAAGGTGCTGATGGAGGCCATCGGCTGATGATCGGTAACGGAAACGCGATGAGCCTCGATGTGGTGGCGATGGTGATCGCCGCCGGCTTCCTCGTCACGGTGATTGCGGTCGTCTTCGTGTTCGGCGGCTTCTTCTCCGAGCGCCGGCTGCGCGACCGGTTGGAGGACCTCGATGCGCGCACGCGCTCGGGACCCCGCATGATCCAGATGGCGACGCTCAAGCGGGTCGAGAAGGCGGGGCGCCTGCCGACGCTCGACAAGCTCCTGTGGCGATGGTTTCCCAACGCGAGCTCGGTCCGGCAGAAGCTGCAGACCTCGGGAATGAGCGTGACGCTCGGCGACTTCGTCTTCGCCTCGCTGGCGCTGTCTGTCGCCGTGGCTTTTCTCCTGTATCTCGTCCTCGACGTGGCGCCCGGCGTCGCGCTGATCGGTTCGCTGTCGGTTGGCTTCGGCCTGCCCAACGTCGTGGTCGGCATGAAGTCCAAGAAGCGCGCCCGCAAGTTCAACCTGCTGTTTCCCGAGGCTATCGACCTGATCGTGCGCGCGCTGCGCGCGGGCTTGCCGATCCAGGAGGCCATCGGCAACGTCGCGCGCGACATCAAGGACCCGGTCGGCGGCATCTTCAAGCGCGCCCAGCAGGAGATCCAGGTCGGCGTGCCGCTCGAGACGGCGCTGTGGCGGGTCGCCAAGACCGTGCGCACCGACGAGTTCAACTTCCTGATCGTGGCGCTGTCGATCCAGCGCGAGACCGGCGGCAACCTGGCCGAGACGCTCGCCAACCTCAGCCAGCTCCTGCGCGCCCGCCAGCAGCTGCGACTGAAGATCCGCGCCTTCACGTCGGAGGCGCGCGCCACCATGCTGATCATGACCGGCCTGCCGTTCCTGGTGGGCGGTGGCATGTTCGTGATCTCGCCGAATTACATCTCTCCATTGGTCACGACATCGACCGGCCAGATGGTGGCGGCCGCGGCGGCGTGCAGCATGGGCCTCGGCATTTTCATCATGAACAAGATCGCGACGATCAAGGTCTGATGCGATGATCGATTTCGCCGCCTCCGAGAAGAACTTCGCGATCCTGGTCGCCGTCGCGGCCTTCATCGTGTTCTGGGCAGTCTGGACGGCGATGACATGGGAGGCTCCGATCGAGGGGCGCCTGCGTGCCTTGCGCACCCGCCGCGTGAAGACTCGAAGCGATCAAACGGTCGTCACCAAGGCGGCGACCCGCGCCACGTCGCTCGGCCTGATGCGCACCGTCGCGGATCGCATGAACCTGCTGCGCGGCGCGGCGGCCGACCAGACGACGCGCAAGCTGCGGCAGGCGGGATTCCTGTCGCGCGACGCCTCGGTGGTCTACGTCTTCGCCAAGCTCGCGCTGCCGCTGGCCCTGGGCTTCCTGATGGTCATCCTGACGTCGGTCACGGACATACTCAACGTGCCCGACGACCTGATTGCGCCGGTCTGCATCGGCGCCGTCCTCGCGGGGTTCGTGATGCCCGAAGTCTACATCAAGAACGTCACGACCAAGCGCCGCGAAATCCTGAACTCCGTCCTGCCCGAGGGCTTGGACCTCCTCACAATCTGTGTCGAGGCGGGCCTCAGTATCGATGCCGCGTTTCGCCGGGTGTCGCGCGAGATGCAGAGTTCGATGCCTGAACTCGCCACGGAATTCGAGATAACGGCAATGGAGCTTACCTACCTGCCCGATCGCCAGCAGGCGCTGGAGAACATGTCGGATCGCTCGGACTCGCCTGCCATGGGAGCCCTCGTGAATGCGCTCCGCCAGACCGAAAAGTACGGCACGCCGCTCGCAGGCTCGCTGCGCATCCTGAGCCAGGAATTCCGGCTGACCCGGCAATCCAAGGCCGAGGAGAAGGGCGCGCGCATGCCCGCACTTATGACAGTGCCTCTGATGGTTTTTATCTTGCCGACCCTGGTCACCGTGCTGCTGGCACCGGCCATTATGTCGGCATTGGCCTTGACGTAATTGATAGTTCTTTCATAAAGTTACGGCGTTTATTTAGCTAATTACTTCAGAATTTATTTTGTGCCTCTTTTGGGCACGCATCGATGGGGGAGAGCTGGCATGCCGCGATTTTTGGCGCGCACGTTGAGCGTCGTGCGGACGAACGTGCAGAGTTTCCGTCGCAACGAGGACGGATCCGTTCTTGCTTACATGGTCGTCCTTCCAGTGCTCGCGGGAGCTCTCGCGATCGGCGTTGAAACCGGCGAGCTCTATCGCGTGAAGCGGCAGATGCAGAGTGCGGCCGACGACGCAGCGCTCGCGGGCACGATCGATAGCCTGGCGGGTGCAACATCGTCGATCGTAGCCGACGCGCGCTATGAGGCGCAGCGCAACGGCTTTACCAACGGTTCGGGGACCGTCAACGTCGCGGTGAACGTGCCACCGACCTCCGGTCCCAATGTTGGCACGCCCAACGCCGTCGAAGTCGTCATCACCAAGACGCAGAACCTCACGTTCGGCGCGGTGCTCAACAGCTGGATGGGGCGCACGAGCAACGGATATGCGCTCACCGCGCGTTCGGTCGCGGCGCGAACCCCTTCGACGTCGACGCCGACGACGACCACTACCACGACCAACCCTGTGGGATGCCTGGTCGCGCTGACTCCGAACAACGAGCAGGGCATCAGCATCAGCTCGTTCAACAACTACAGCGGCGATTGCGCGATCATGTCGAACGGCACCGCGACCGGCATCGGGAGCAACGCCTCGATCAGCATCTCCAATTTCAACAATTTCAATCTGTCGGGCGACGGGGGCATCATCTGGACTCGCGGATCGCTGTCGGCCCAAAGCTACGGCAGCATGACGCCGGCACCAAGCGCCGCGAAGACCAATCAGTCGACATCGATCGTCGATCCCTATGCAAGCCTTGACACGCCGGCCCCGGGGACCTGCACCTATACGAACTACAGCCCGCCAGCGGGCGCGAATCTCACGCTCTCGCCCGGCACGTACTGCGGCGGCCTGATTGCGACCAACAAATCCAATGTCTATTTCACCGCCGGGACCTATTACGTCGCGAATGGCGACCTGCTCATCCAGTCGGACAACAACGTCTCGTGCTCGAACTGCACGAATGGAGCGGGCGTCACCTTCGTGCTGACCCAGACCACCGGCAGGAACACGGATATCGGCGGCGTCAGCATCACGTCCCAGAACAACGTGACCCTGAGCGCTCCGAACAGCGGCACGTACCAAGGCGTCCTGTTCTACCAGGACCGCCGCGTCGCCGCCGGAACGATGAACTCGTCGTCAAAGATATTCACCCTGGCTTCGCTCAACAACGCGACCCTGTCTGGGGCGGTATACTTCCCCAACAACGCCATCAATATCTCGAGCATCAACAATATCGGCGGCTCCAGCTCGACCGGCTGCACGATCTGGATCGGCCGCTATCTCAAGTTCTCGTCGTACAACAACAACTTCAAGGGCGGTTGCGCGGCCTACGGCACGATCCCCGCTGGATACACGACGACCACGACAACGCCGGGCACGGTCTCGTACAAAGGCAAGGTTCTGGAGTAGCAAGCCGTGCCGCATTTTGGGGGGCGCCTCCGTCGCCATGACGGCGGCAACGTGATGATCGAGTTCGCGCTCATCCTTCCGGTGCTGTGTTTGATGATGGTGGGCATGTTCGATCTCGGCAACTTCGGCCTGCAGAAGTCGGCGATGCTGCAGGGCGCGCGCGAGGGTGCGCAGTACGGCATCCTCGCGCCGGCCGACTCCGCGAACATCAACACGACGGCACAGAACGCCACCGGCCTCAGCGGCGTCACGGCGACCAACAGGCTTTTCTACGAGTGCACGTCCGGCGTAAGCGTGCCCTCCGGAACCGTGTGTAGCGGCAACACGCCGCTCAAGACCTATCTGACGGTGACCGTCACGAAGGCCTTCTCGTCGGTGCTGGCGGCCGGCGGCGCGAACTTCGGGTCGTTCGGACGGTGGACCGCGCCGACGTCGGTTTCCGCGTCGATCACCATGATCTGTCCCTGACATGCTGCGAGCGCTTTTCAGGCGACTGCTCGGCGACCAAAGGGGGGTGTCGGCTATCGAGTTCGCCATCCTGGCGCCGGTGCTGTTCACGCTGTTGCTGGGAACGATCGAATTCGGCCGTATGTTTTACATCCGGCAGGGGATGGAGAATGCGACGGAGCAGGCGCTGCGCTTTTACATGCTGAACCCGGCGTCGGCGCAATCGACCGTCACCCAGACCCTGCAGTCGGCCATGGTGGGCGGCATGGGCAGCCAGCTCTCGGTCGCCTACGCCGACACGGCCAACTGCAATTCAAGGTCCGCGTCCACGCTCAAGTGCACGACCATCACAGTGACCTATCCGTTCCACTTCGTGGCAGGCTTCCTCGGTCTCGCCGACAGGACGCTGACGGCGAGAGGCCAGACGGTACGCTGGCAATGAACCGGTGCGGGATCGCTTTTTCTCCAATAATTGTGGGCAGATACGGCCAAGTGTTGGGGCTTTGGTTGCAGAAACCCCCTACAGTTTGATATTCTACGGACTAGGCCGCATGGCGACGCGATGCGGTGGAGATCGAGTTTCGGGGTAGCAATGAAGCTGGCGCCGATCATCAGCGCAGGTCTGGCGCTCTGCATGGCGGCCTGTGGCGGCGGCGGCGGAGACTATTCGGGGGGGCGGGCCGACAGCTATTCGAGCGTCGTCCAGCAAGCCGATGAGGCGCGCAAGGCGGGCGCGTTCGGCGAGGCCGTCCCGCTCTACGGCCGCGCGCTGCAGCTCAATCCGGACGGCGCCGAGGCCAAGCTCGGCCTCGGGCAGTCCTTTCTGTCGCTGGGTGCGGGTGATGAAGCCGCGGCGCAATTTCGCGACGTGCTGGCCAGGCACAGCGGCGACACCGTCGCGCGGCGCGGCCTTGCTTCGGCATTGCTGTCGATGGGACAGGCCTCGCTGGCCGTGAGCCAGCTTGCCACCGTGCTGGAGGCCGATCCGAACGACTATCGCGCGATGAACGCCATGGGCATCGCGCTCGACATGCAGGGCCAGCATGAGGAAGCGCAGGCGCGCTACCGGCAGGGTATCGCCCTCGCGCCCGACTTCGTGGCGTTGCGCAGCAACTTCGGGCTTTCGCTTGCGATCTCCGGACGCGGGCAGGAGGCCGTCGCGCAATTGGCGCCCATTGCGACCGGCCGCGGCGCCGACGGTCGGGTGAGACAGAACCTCGCCTTTGCCTACGCGATGGCGGGCGATCCGACCAATGCACTGACGGTGAGCCGCCACGATCTCACGGAAGCCAGCGCCCAGCGCCAGCTGGCCTATTACCTCATGCTCAAGAACCTGCCGCTGTCGGCACGCAGCGAGGAGATCCGGCGCAACCCGAACTTCTTTCCGCGGTCGACCGTTACCGCCGGCGGCTGACGGGCGCGTCGCTCAGGCCTGCACCGAATAGCCGCCGTCGACGGTGATCGCCGCGCCCGTGACGAAGTCGGATGCCGAGGCCGCCAGGAACACAGCGATTCCCGCGAAGTCGTCGGGCACGCCCCAGCGCCCGGCCGGCGTGCGCTTCAGCACCGAATCGTGCAGCCCCGTCACCTGCTCGCGCGCGCGGCGGGTGAGGGCGGTGTCGATCCAGCCCGGCAGGATCGCGTTGACCTGGATGTTGTCCCTGGCCCAGGCGGTCGCCATCGACCTGGTCATCTGCACCATGCCGCCCTTGCTCGCCGCATAAGCCGTCGCGAAGGGGGCGCCGAAAATCGACATCATCGAACCGATGTTGATGATCTTGCCCGCGCCGCTCTTTTTCATCGCCGGGAAGGCGGCGTTGCTGCACAGGAAGGCGCTGGTGAGGTTGCTGTCGAGCACGGTGTGCCATTCCGCCAGGGCCAGTTCCTCGGGCTGTTTGCGGATGCTCATTCCGGCATTGTTCACCAGGACGTCGAGCCGGCCATGTGCCTTCATCGTGTCGGCGATCAGGGCGCGGCAGGAGTCCTCCTTGAGCACGTCGACGGCGATGGCGCTCGCCTTGGCGCCGATCGCCTGAAGTTGCTTCACCGCGGCGGCGTTCTTGGCCGCATCACGCCCGCCGACGACGATGGTGGCACCGGCGCCCGCCAGGCCCTTCGCCATACCGAGACCGATGCCGCCATTGCCGCCGGTCACCACGGCGACCTTGCCCGAAATATCGAAAAGCCCGTTGGCCATCTGCGTTCCCCCTGTCGTCCATCTTGGCGTCTGTATAGCCAAGGGTGGGAACCGACAACAGCCCGGGCCGTTAGCTCTGCCAAGCGGCGATGGGCCGCTGCGGGAAGGTTTCGATGATCAAACAGATCGCGCTTGTGGGTTTTGTGGCGCTCGCCGCGGGCGCCTGCGCCACCGAGCACCGCACGCAAGTCGTCGTCGCCGACGATGCCTGTACGCGCTACGGCTTCACGGCCTCGACCGCGGATTATGCCCGTTGCCAGGACCAGATCGCCGCGCAGCGTCGTCGAGGACGTTACGCCGTCGGCTACGACAATGCGCGGATCACGGCCGACGCCCAGGCTGCCTGCGAGAGCTACGGCGTGATGCGCGGGTCGGCGATTTACGATCGATGCGTCCAGGACGAGTTCGCGGCGCGCCGGCCGGGCTGACCGGAGCGTGGCGAACGCGTAGTGGCGGCGACCTCGCGGTCGCCGCCATTTTTTATGTCCAGGGGCTATTTCTTGCTTTCGCCCTTGCCGGCGTCGCGTTCGATCAGGTTGATCAGATCGTCGGGCAACGGCTCGGCGGCGATTTCGTCGTACATCGCATGCAACTGCTTCTGCAGCCACATATCGAAGGGACGCTCGTCGGGAGACTTGATCTTGCCTCGTCCCATTGCATCGCTGCTTTTCTTTTTCGGCGGCTTGTCGTCATTCGCCATGGCACGCTCCCCATGGAGTGAGGACCACTCCATGGGATCCTGTCCGAGGCATAGAACTCTCCCCGTAAGAATGCCCATGTCTAACTCACACGTCTATGGCTGCGGGAAGGCGCACTAGCGCCTATCCATGCCGGTTTCGAGCTTCGGGGAAGCGGTGTCGCGCGAGACTTCGCGGGTGTCGGCGTTGGCCGGACGCTGCTTGGTGTCGCCTTCGAGCAGGAGACGCTCCAAGGTGTCTCGGGCGCGCGAGATGCGGCTCTTGACCGTGCCTACGGAGACGCCGGTATGGGCGGCGATGACTTCGTAGGACTGGCCTTCGAGGACGGCGAGCAGCAGAGCCTCGCGCTGGGTCGGCGCGAGCTTGCCGAAAGCGGACATGAACTCGCGCATGACGAGGCGGCTTTCCTGGTGCGCCGGATGAGACAGCGAGTCGGCGATGACCGAGTCGACCGGTACCGACGGACGCGTGCGGCGCAGGCCAGAGATGAATTCGTTGCGCTGGATGCGAAACACCCAGGCAGACAGGTTGGTGCCCGGTTCGAAGCTGTGACGGCCCGTCAGCGCCTTGATGACGGTGTCGTGGACCAGATCGTCGGCCGCGTCACGGTCGCGGGTCAGTGACAGGGCGTAGACACGGAGACGTGGAAGAATGGCCTTCAGCTGCTCGTGGAAGTCATGCAACTCACTGTTGCTCTTCTGCGCGGCGTTGACGGTCATCAAGTCCTCCAAAGCGATCTAGCGATCTATGGACAATCAATGCCGCACGGCCAGAAAGGTTACATTTACGGTCCGATAATCCGCAATACCTTGAAATGACGTGTTTTTCTCAGCGCATTTGCTCTGAAAGGAGTTTGCGCGCCCGTGATACCCGGGCCTTCAGCGTGCCGACGGAGCAGTCGCAGAGCGCTGCTGCTTCCTCATAAGAGAAACCGCCGGCCCCGATCAGGATCAGAGCCTCGCGCGCCTGGGGGCTCAATTTCCAGATCGCCGAGGACAGTTCCTTGAGCTGCAGGCTCGCCTCCGGATTGTCCACCGCAACTAAAGGAGCTGCGGCCGACTCATCCATCGGCGTCGGTCGCCGCCGCTGGGCGCGCAGATCGGAATAGAACCGATTGCGCATAATGGTGAACAGCCAGCCTTTGAGGTTGGTGCCCGCTTCGAACTGGTCCTGCTTGTCGAGCGCCAGAAGAACGGTGTTCTGCACCAGGTCGTCGGCCGCTTCGCGTTCGCGACACATGAAGCGCGCGAAAGCCCGAAGGTCGGGCAGCAATGCAACGACGTCGTCCTTCAACATAGAATTGACCGCTCCGTCGCTGCTCGGGACTTCGCTAACGCACAACCTTTCCGGTGGTGCCCTCTGTATGTGGTGATTGTGTGGACGGGCAAAGAGAATTCAAAGGGGCAACCCCAATATGTTGTTCACGTTGTGTCGCTGACGGTTTCATGGAAGCACGCTAAGTTTTCCTATGGAACCTAGAGGGGCAACTTGACGTTAGGTCGTTCGAATTACGCAGACCGGCATGGTGGAACACCGGTCATCACAGGAGGTTGGTCATGTCGTTCAGGAATTTCGTCCCGGTCGCGGCAATAGTGTCTCTGGGTTTACTCACGGCCGCTTGCGGCAATAACCCGACGGACCGCGCCCTGACGGGCGGCGCCATCGGTGCCGGCACCGGTGCGGTGGTCGGCTCGACGGTGGGCGCTCCGATCGCGGGCGCCGTGGTCGGCGGCCTGGGCGGCGCGGCGATTGGCGCGGCCACGACGCCGAGCCGCGACCGCTACTAGCACGGGCGGGCATAAATTACTGGGCGGGGCGTGCTATCGCGCTTAGTCTGAAGCATGCGAGCGGCATCGGCGGTCAACAGGGCGCCGGTGCCGCAACCATATAGGCAGGGTAGGGGGTATCGCAGTGGCAGACACGCCGGCGACGACGAATAAACTTTCCGAGGCAATCACCAGGACATTGCCGTTCCTGCGGCGCTATGCGCGCGCGGTGACCGGCTCCCAGCAGCGCGGCGACGAATGGGTTCGCCTGTGCGCGGAAGTAGTGATGCAGCAGCCCGAGCTGGTCGGCAAATCCGAGGATACCAAGCTTGGCGTCTTCGCTCTTTTCCATCGCCTGCAGCAGCCGTTCGGTGCACTCGAAGAGCAGGGCGAAAGCCAGGGCGTCAGTGGCCGCCTGAAGGATTCGCTGACCGAGATGGCTCCGTTGCAGCGCCAGGTGTTGCTGCTCACGGTGCTCGAGGGATTTACGGTCGGCGACGCAGCGCATGTCCTCGGCATCGATATCGACAAGGCCGAGCGCAGCCTGCAGGACGCGCGCCGCGAATTGCAGCGCGTGGCTTCGGTCCGCGTACTGGTGATCGAGGACGAGGCGGTGATCGCCCTCGACGTCGCCGACATCGTGCGTAACGCAGGCCATGAGGTCGTGGGCATCGCCGCCACCGAGAAGGCCGCGGTCGAGCTCGCCAAGAAGCACTCTCCGCATCTCGTGCTGGCCGACATCCAACTGCGCGGCGCCGACAGCGGCATCTCGGCGGTGAAGGAGATCATGCGCGCAATGAGCGTGCCGGTGATCTTCGTCACCGGCTATCCGGAGCGCCTGCTGACCGGCGCCCAGCTCGAGCCGGCCTTCGTGATTTCCAAGCCCTTCGACCCCGACCTCCTTCGAGCGGCGATCGCCCAGGCACTGGACACGGTAGCGATCTAGGGCGAGGTTGCCCGACTATGGCCCAGTGGTCGCTGCGTACGAAACTGGTGGCCGTTCTCGCCGTCACCTTCCTGCCGGTCGTCATGCTTTCGGGCGCCAGTGCCTATCGCGATGCCGCCGGGAGAAAGCTGCGTCACGTCGAGAGCATCCTTGCCGCCGCCGAGATTGCGTCTTCGGGCCACCGCCAGTTGCTCGAGGGCTCGCGCCGGCTGTTGGTGTCGGCCTGCAGCGAGAATTCGGTGTCGGCAAGTGTGGGCCCGATGCCGGCTTTCGCCGACGTCGAGCGCTGCGACGCCTATTTCGCTGGCGTGACCCGGAGCTTCCCCACCGAGTATTCGGCGCTGCTTGTGACCGACGCCACAGGACAGGTGCGTTGCGCCAGCGTGCCGTCGGCGATCGACAAGAGCCTCGCCGACCGGCAGATCTTCAAGGCCGTACGGCAAACAAGGCAATTCTCGATCGGTGGCACGATTGCCAGCCGGATGACCCGCAATTCCGTCGTTCCGCTCGCATTGCCGATCATGGACGGCGAGCGGTTTCTCGGCATGTGCGCCATCGGCCTCGCGCTGAAGGCCTTCGATCTTGGTTCAGCCGCGTCCGCGAACGCCGTTCTGGTCGACAGCACGGGCGCGCCCCTGGGCGGGCGGAGCGACGCGACGCTGGCCCTCCCCATTGCCAGCCGGGTCGCCAAGGCGATCTCCGATGCCGAGGCGGTCTTCATGGACTATGGCCAGAACGGCTTGCCCTACGAGTTCCACGTCCTGCCGCTGACCGGCAACGTCCTGTTCACGGTCGTGGTGGTGCCGATACGCGGCGGGCTTCCGGTGCTCCTCGAAGACTGGGGCGGCTTCACGCTGATCGTCCTGTTCCTCGGCGTGAGTCTGCTGGCCGTGGCAATCGGCGCCGACCGCTGGTGCTTGCGCCCGCTGAACTACATCCAGGACTTCGCCGGCCGGGTGGCGCGCGGGGAGAACATCACGCTGGCGCCGCCGCAACCCTGGACGCCGGAAATGCTGGCCGTTGCCAAGGGCATCAGCAGGATGGCCGAGGCGATCGCCAGCCGCGAGGCGGAGCTGCGGTCGGGGCTCGAGCAACGCGACCACATGCTCCGCGAGATCCACCATCGCGTGAAGAACAACCTGCAGATGATATCGAGCCTGCTCAACCTGCAGGCCGGCGAGATCCGTTCACCGCGCCTGCGCCGCTTCTTCGGCGATGCCCAGAACCGGGTGCTCACGCTCTCGATCCTTCATCGGCATCTGTATGAACGGTCGAGCTGGTCGCTGGTCGATTTCCAGCAGTTCATCAGCGATCTCGTGCGGCAGATCACCGTGGCGCGCCCGAAGTCCGAGAAGGCGATGCCCCGCTACCAGATCCGCGCGCCCACCATGGCGGTCGGTCCCGACACCGCCATTCCGGTCGGCCTGATCGTGACGGAGGCGGTCAGCAGTGCGCTCCACCACGATTTCAGCGCCGTCGGCCAGCCCGAGATCCACATCGAAGCGGTCCAGAAGGACGACGAGAACGCCGAACTCATCATCGAGGACAACGGATTGGAGACGGAATACGGCTCGATCAAGCCGCAGATGCGCGGCGGCTTCGGGGCGACGCTGGTGCGCGGGCTTGCCATGCAGCTGGGAGGCGAGGCGACGATCACCGAGCGCGACGGCGGCGGCGTGCGGATCGTTGTGAGATTCCCCTTGCCCACGGAGCAGGTGATCGATGGCTAGCGTGCGCCGCTCGATACTCTCCACCGGAATGGTCATCGGTGCCACGATCGTCGTGCTGGTGGCGGCCGGAGCCCTGTTGACGATCAGCCACTCGAACTCGGCGGCCCGGCAGCAGCGTCTGGTCGTCTCCAGCTTCGAGACGATTGCCTTGATGCGCCAGGCGCTCGTGGCCATGCAGGACGCGGAGAACAGCGAGCGCGGCTTCCTGCTGTCGGGGGAGGTCGCGAGTCTCGAACCTTACGAGCGGGCACGGATGCGCGTCGACACCTTGTTGCGCCAGCTCGAGGCCGGCGGCGGTGAGGGCGACAGCGCGCGGCAGATTGCCGAATTCCGCACCGCCGCGACTGAAAAGCTCGAGGAGCTGGGAGCAAGCATCTCAACCTACCAGAGGCTGGGTCGCGATGCGGCAGTCGACCCCGCGAAGCTGGTCGCCAGCCGCGCCACGTCCGATCATATCCGGCAAGCCGCCGATGCCTTCGTTGAGGGGCAGCGGCTGTTGCTCGCGCGCCGGCTCGCCTTGTTGCGCTCGGAGCAGGAGCAGGCCGATCTCGCGGGCCTGCTGGTGCTGGGCGGCGCCTTCGTCTGCCTGATCGCCGGCACGCTGCTCATCGTGCGTCAGTCGAACCGCCTGGAAGAGACCCAGCGACAGCTGCTCGAACGGTCGCAATTGCTCCAGTCGACACTGGAGACCTTGCGCGATCCGATCGTCGTGCTCGACGCGGAGGGCGCTGTGGTGGCGTGGAACGAGTCCTTCGCGCACCTCGCGGGCTGGGAGCCCGGCCATCAGCCCGCGCCGACGCGCGATTTCCTGCTGTCCGAACGGTCGCCCGCGACGCGCACCCTGCTGTCGCCGCTGAAGCTCGGCGAACCGGCCAAGGATCGCGCGATGACTGCGCGCATCGCCTACGACGGGCGCGACTACGAGGTCTCTCGTGGCGAGATGGAGGACGGCGGCGCGGTCGTGCGCTGTGTTGACATCACGGAGGAACTCCGCGACGAGGCGGCACTGCGCCAGGGGCAAAAGATGGAAGCGATCGGCCAGCTGACCGGCGGCATGGCGCACGACTTCAACAACATCCTGCAGGTGATCCAGGCCAATCTCGACCTGGTGAAGCGCGATGTCGGTAGTGCGCCGGCGGCGCTCGGGCGCCTGCAAAGTGCCGCCGCCGCGGCCGAACGTGGCGCCGGCCTGACCCAGCAGCTTCTCGCCTTCGCGCGCCGTCAGCCGCTCGAACCGCAGCCGACCGCCGTGGGCAAGCTCGTCTCCGGTCTCGCGATCCTGCTGCGCCAGGCGCTGGGCGAAAGGGTGGTGCCGGAGTTCGTGATCGCCAAGGACCCTTGGAACGCCCGCATCGACCCTGGTCAGCTCGAGAACGCCATCCTCAATCTCGCGATCAACGCGCGCGACGCGATGCCGGAGGGCGGTTCGGTGCGTGTCGAGGTCTCCAACGCGACTCTCGACCGCCGTTATGCCCAGCTCCATCCCGACGTGACGCCGGGCTCCTATGTGCTGATCGACGTCAGCGACACGGGCATCGGCATGCCGGCCGACGTCGTGTCGCAGGCCTTCGATCCGTTCTTCACGACCAAGCAGGACGGCAAGGGCACCGGCCTCGGCCTCAGCATGGTCTACGGCTTCGTGCGCCAGTCGAACGGCCACATCCGTATCGACAGTGCGATCGGGCAGGGCACTAGCGTGAAGCTCTATCTGCCGCGGACCCTCGATCCTGTGACCGAACCCGAAGGCACGCCAGCGGGCGCCACCACCGGCAGCGAGCATATCCTGGTCGTCGAGGACAACGACGACGTACGCCGCGCCGTTGTCGACATGTTATCGGGCTGGGGCTATCGCGTCACGGCGGCGGAAAATCCCGATGTCGCGGTCGGCATCCTCGAGAAGGACTCGAACTTCGACCTGCTGTTCACGGACGTCGTCATGCCGGGCACGGTTTCGGTCGTCGATCTCATCGCCATGGTGCAACGGCTGCGTCCGCGGATGGCGATCCTGCTGACCTCGGGATATGCGCGCGACCTCATCCCGGGCGAATATCGCGACGTCTTGCCGATGATCGCCAAGCCCTACAAGAGCGACGATTTGTCGGCAAAGATCAGGTCCGCCTTGTCGGCGCGCCGGCCGGCGCTCGCCGGGGCTGCGGCAAACGCCGAGTCCGCGCCGGCAACGGCGATGGCAGCGGCGGCGGCGAGACCGACCGGACGGCCGCGCCGCATTCTCCTCGTCGAGGACGAAGTCGTGCTGCGCATGTCGACGACGGACATGCTGGAACGGCTGGATTGCTTTGTGTCGGGCGTCGGCAGCGGGGAGCAGGCGCTGGAGTTGCTGGCTCGTGGAATGTCGTACGACCTGCTGGTGACCGACCTCGGGCTGCCTGGCATGTCGGGGGAAGAGCTGGCGGCCGCCGTGCGAGCCAAATATCCCGGTCTGCCGGTGATCATCGCCAGCGGCTACGGCCGCGCCGCCGGGCAGGCCGAGGGCGTGCATTTCATCAGCAAGCCCTATTCGTCGATCGACCTACAGCAGGCGCTCGATCACGCCGCCCGGACGGCTGCGGGCCAATAAGCTCCCTCCCGGCCTTCTTTCCCGGTCCGTGCAACCGCCATTCGCTCGGTTGCGTTAACAAGGCAGGAAACGGCAACTCGGGTGGCTCCAATGTTCAGCTTGCCTGGCAATGCGAACTCTGCGGCTCGACGCGTCGTTATCTCGCCACCGCGCGAAGATAACCGCCCAACGAAGATGCTGGAGGGTGAACTTCTCGACCTCTATGGCGCGATACTGATCGTCGTGCCGCTCGCCTTGCTCTTCAAGTCGTTCTGGTCGTGAAGCGCTAATTCCCGGACAGCAACCTTCGCGGGAACGCGCCGTTAGTGCATCACGAAACACATTTGAAGAAGAGGTTTTCCATGCGCTCCATCGCCATTCTCGCCGCCTGCGCCACGCTGACCGTCGGCATCGCCCCGATGGTCGCCCAGGCGCAGACCGCCACCACGACAACCACCACAACCAGCACGTCGCCGGAAGTGAAGACGATCTGGGAGAAATTCAAGGGAAGCTGGCAGCAGACCAAGGGCGCCGTGAAGGAACAGTGGGGCAAGCTCACTGACGACGATCTGATGCAGGTCCAGGGCCGCCGCGAAGTCCTGGTCGGCAAAATCCAGACCCGTTACGGCATCAGCCATGAGCAGGCCGAAGCCCAGGTTGCCGGCTGGGAAGTCAAACACAAGGATATGTAAAGGAGGCCGGCATGATCACGCGTAGCCGCTTCTCCCTGTTCGCCGCCATCAGCGGTCTCGTCGGGCTCGGCCTGGCGGGTGCCGCCATGGCTCAGGAGTTCCGCGATTCCCGGACCGGCAGGGTGTGGACCCCCGATCTGGTCCAGGAGAGCATCGCCGAGGCCAATCCGAACGCGCCGGTCAACCGGGCCTTTGATCCGCGCGCGCAAGGTGCGATGGTCCCCGGCCTCATCGTGCAGCATCCGCACGCCAAGCTGATGGGCACGGTCCCGTTCACGGCCGGTCCCTCGGTTCCGATCGTCGATGTCGACGCGCCGTCATTGCAGGCCATTCCGGCCAAACATTGGCTCGCCGTGCTGTACGTGACGAACAACAGTGCCAACACGGTGAATGTCATCCTCGACTGCCACTTCACCAACGGCGGTGCGAAAGTTCAGGATACCCGTGTGATCGTGCCACCGGCGGGACCAGGCGAGCGCCTCGGCATTCCGGTGCGCGGCCCGCAGACCGACCTCTTCGTCGATCGCGTATCCTGTGCCGTCGTGACGCCGTCCTAGATCAAATACTGAAGCGCCCAAGAAAGGGGCCGGCTTTCCGTCGCAAGGCGGAAAGCCGGCCCTTTTCGTTCGGCGTGAAACGCCTGTACGCTGCGGCCTTCTTCAAAGGGGGGTAGCGTATGACGGGATTGGGACGCAGGACGACGTTGATGGGTGGCGCGGCTTTGGCCACGGCATCTCTGATCCGGCCGCGTGAGGCGCGCGCGGCGAAGGGAATGACCGTGGTCCTGGAGTCGGAGGTCACGATCTTCGACCCGCACTTCACCACCGCCGCCATCACCCGCACCTTCGGCCTGCACGTCTTCGACACGCTTTTCGCGATGAACGAGAAGGGCGAAATGAAGCCCCAGATGGTCGGCAGCTGGGAGAATTCGTCCGACAGGCTCATCTGGAGCTTCACCCTGCGCCCGGGACTCAAGTGGCACGACGGCCCGCCCGTGACGGCTGCCGATTGCGTCGCCTCGCTCAAGCGCTGGGGCGCGCGCGATGCGTTGGGCAAGCTGCTACTTGCGGCCAGCGCCTCCCTGGAAGCGGTCGACGACAAGACCTTCAAGATCGTGCTCAAGGAGCCGTTCCCGCTGATGCTCGAGGTGCTGGGCAAGCCCAACGCACCGCTGCCGGTGATGATGCCGGCCCGACTCGCGGCCACGCCGCCCGGTGACCGTATTCCCGAGCCGATCGGCTCGGGCCCCTTCCGTTTCGTGAAGGAGCAATGGCGCAACGGCAACTCGATGGTGCTGGCGCGCAACGCCGACTATGTGCCGCGTGACGAGCCACCGGACTTTCTGGCCGGCGGCAAGAAGGTGAAGATCGACGAACTCATCTTGCGCGTGCTGCCCGACCAGTCGACCGGCGCCAACGCCTTGATGGCGGGCGAGATCGATTACATGCAGTACCTGCCGTTCGACATGCTGCCGCTGCTCGAGAAGGACAAGAACGTGAAGCTGGTGGGCCTGGGCGGCATCCATCAGTTCCAGGGCAACTTCCGCCTGAACCACGCCGCACCGCCGTTCGACAATCCAGCCGTCCGCAGGATCCTGTGGAAGCTCGTCGACCAGGACGCGACCCTGACGGCGATCGGCGTGCCCGAGCGCTATCGTGCGCCGTCGTGCTCGTCCTTCTTCATGTGCGGAGCGCCGCTGTCGAGCGAAGCGGGCGCCGCCGGCAACAAGTTCGACATGGCGGCGGCGAAGGCCGAACTCAAGGCGTCGGGCTACAAGGGCGAGCCGGTCATCATCCTCGAGGTGGCGGGCTCGATCAGCCAGACGGCGTCGCGCCTGCTGGTGCAGAACATGCAGGATGTAGGCTTCACCGTGGAGCAGCAGCCGCGCGACTGGCCGACCGTGCTGGCGCGCCGTGCGAAGAAGGACGGCTGGTCGATGTTTCCGGTCTACTCGAACGGCACCGACATGTTCTCGCCGCTGTCGCACTTCTATGTCGCCAATACCTGCAGCCCCGACTATCCGGGCTGGTCCTGCGACGAGCGGATCCCGAAGCTCATCAAGGCCTTCACGCAGGCCAACACCCAGGAAGAACGCCGCAAGATCTCGGCGGACATCCAGGCGGCATCCTACGAGCTGACGCCCTCGGTCATGTGGGGTCAGTTCACCATTCCTGCGGGCTACCGTTCGGACGTCAAGAACCTGATCCAGTCGGACTACCCGATGTTCTGGGAAGTCGAGAAGACATGACGGTCCGACACAACGAAGCCGCGCATCGCTACGAACTCGATACGCCGCATGGCCTGGCCATCGCGGTGTATCGGGACCAGGGCGGCAGCCGGATATTCACGCACACCGAGGTGCCGCCGCAGGACGAAGGCCACGGCCTGGGTGCCGAGCTCGTGCGCGCTGCGCTCGACGACACCAGGGCCCATGGCCTGAAGATCGTGCCGGCCTGCAGCTTTGTCGAACTCTTCGTCCGCCGGCATCCGGAGTACCGGAGCGGCTAGGTAGAGGTACCGGAGCGGCTAGGTAGAGGCGCGCGACCGGGCTTTTCAGTGCCTGTGGCCGTTCGGCCTGTGACCGTTGGGTTTGTACGACACCCTTTTGGCGCCCGTGAGCTCCACCTGCCCACGGCGCAGCAACGACATCAGCGCGCGCCGCGTCTGGGAGTCGGTGAAGCCGCGATCCTCGAGCCTGAGCTCCAGATCCTTGATGGGGACCGCGGGACCGTCGATGCGCGACAGGCTGGAGATCTCGTCCAGCACGGCGCCCTCGACGTCGGTCAGCCGGTGAAGGGAAGGTGGGGACATGCCGACGCTACTCGATGCAGGGCTGATCAGCCGTGGGGAATCAGGAACGCCCAGCACAGGGCGACCGCTATGACGGCTCCCGCGAAGGACGAGACCAGGACGAGAATGACGCGGCCACTGATGACGCCACTCCGCGCCTCAACAGGCGTGCGTTCTTGTTGCATGGGATGACCATTTGCACGTTGAGGGGGACTCGCGGAGAGAACGCCTCCTTTCGTCCGGGGTTGCCGCCGTGCCGCCCGGTTTTTGCCCGGCCTCCAACCCTGGTGTCGGCGGTGGAACCGAGGCTCGGGGGGCGCGTTATGCTCCGGCGAGCGTCGTTAATTCGTCACTCAATGGAGCAGGCCATGTTGCACTGGGCATTGGTTTTTCTCGTGGTCGCCCTGGTCGCCGCGGTGTTCGGCTTCGGCGGCATCGCGTCCACGGCCGCCGGCATGGCGCAGATCCTGTTTGTCGTGGCGCTGGTGTTGTTCGTCGTGAGCCTGCTCTTCGGCTTCGCGCGCGGACGACGATCCTAAACAACGATAACCGCGGGCAAGACCGCGATCTTGGAGGCTGATATGTCTTATCGTGGTCTTTGCGTTGTGTTGATTGCCGGTGCGCTGGCGGCCGCCTGCTCGACGACCGAGCGGCGGACCGTTGTCGTGCCGGCCCCGGTCGACGATTCCTGCACCTACTACGGCTACGCGCCGGGCACCGAAGCCTATCGCATCTGCGTCGATCGCGAGCGTGCGGCGCGTGCCCGGGGCCGCATGGCGGCGACCTACGCACGCGAGCGCATCATCGCGGACTCGCAGGAAGCGTGCAGCTCGTACGGCCTGGTGCGCGGCACCGATCGCTACGAGCGCTGCGTGCAGCGCGAAGTCAGCTATCGCAGCCCGGCCTAGGGCCTGTGTGCGAAGTACGACCTGAGACGATCGCGCGCGGCATTGCCGGCCGCGCGGTCCCAGCAGTTGACGATCGCGACGCGGAAGCCGCCAGGCGGCATGGCGTGGCGATCGGCTGACCAATCCTCGTGGAACGTGATCTGCAGGCTCGAGACTCCCGCCGCCATGGCGATCTCGGCCTGCATTTCCTTGGGCGGATGTCGGTAGTCGCCGCCATGCGGCATGAACAGCACGACGCTGTAGCCGGTGCGCCGGCGCGAATCGTCGAACGACCAGACGCCGTCGCTGTAGAGCCGCACCAGCGCCTCGACCCACGGCCTGCCGCCGTAGAGATCGGGCCACTGGTCGGCGAAGCGCAGATGCGCCTCGATGATCCTGCCGCCGATCGTCTCGAGATTGATCATGCCGGTGCAGCCCGCGAGGTTCTTGCGGCACCACGCGCCGCAGCGATCCTCGACCGCGGGCTCGGCAGCGGCGCCCACTTCCCAGTAGTCGAACGTACCGTCGCCGCTGGCGATGCCGCGCGCATGCCGCCACCACTGCGGCACGCCGTCGACCAGCGCCACGTCGCTGCTGATATGGTCGCCCTCAAGCAACGTCGACCAGAAATGACCCGGCTGGTAATGGGCGAGATAGTCGGCTTCCGAACCGAGCGGCCGGCTGCCGACGCCCATGCCCTTCAGATTGTAGATCGGCTTGGAAAAGACCGGATAGCTTTTAGGGGTGACGCCGTGCGGTGCAGCATCGAGGCCCTGACTCACCGCAACTGCGAGTTTGTCGTAAATCCAGCGATGGGTTGGATTCCACTCCCAGGCGTCACTATCTTCCGTGGGGATCAGAACGTTGTCGGGGCATGCGACGTTCTCGAAGTATTGAGTGCGCCACGGGTCGATTTCGCAAATCGGCACTTGTTTCCCTTCGGACTGCGGAGCGAGGCTAGCATATGTCGACCCCGATAACGCACCACGCGCCGGCAAACGCGCCGCCGCAAGTCGATCGCTTCCTCTCCGTCCGCTCCTTCTCCGAACAGCTCGCCGCCCCCTTATCGCCGGAAGACCAGACCGTGCAGTCGATGCCGGATGCCAGTCCCACCAAGTGGCATCTGGCGCACACGACGTGGTTCTTCGAGACCTTCCTGCTGCGCCCGCACGCGCCGGACTACCGGCCGCTGGACCGGTCCTACGAATATCTCTTCAACTCCTATTACGAGGCGGTGGGCCCGCGGCATCCGCGGCCGCAGCGCGGCCTGATCACGCGGCCCGGCGTGGCCGAGGTGATGGCCTATCGCCGCCACGTGACGGAGGCGATGGCGGAGCTGATCGACCGGGACGATCCGGCGACGGCCGCGCTGGTCGAGCTCGGCCTGCATCACGAGCAGCAGCATCAGGAGCTGATCCTGATGGACATCAAGCACATGCTGTCCTGCAATCCGCTGCGCCCGGCCTACGATGGAGCGCCGCCGATGGCGCCGCTGCGTCGCTCTGCGGTCGAATGGCGCGCGCGCAAGGGCGGGCTCGTCGAGATCGGTCATGACAGCGCGGACTTCGCCTTCGACAACGAGGGCCCGCGCCACAAGGTCTGGCTCGAGCCGTTTGCGCTCGCGTCGCGGCCGGTGAGCAACGGCGAGTATCTCGCCTTCGTCGAGGACGGCGGCTATCGCCGGCCGGAATTCTGGCTGTCGGCCGGATGGGATTGCGTGACCGGCCGCGGCTGGGACGCACCGCTCTATTGGGAACAGAAGGACGGCCGGTGGCACGTCTTCACCCTGTACGGATCGGCACCGATGCGCGCCCATGATCCGGTGTGCCACGTCAGCTTCTACGAGGCCGCGGCCTTCGCCAAATGGGCGGGCAAGCGCCTGCCGCTCGAGGCCGAATGGGAGAGCGCGGTGGCTGACCTCGACGGTACCGGCGAGGTCTGGGAATGGACCGCCAGCCCCTACGTCGCCTACCCGGGCTACCGCGAGCCGCCGGGCGCGATCGGCGAATACAACGGAAAGTTCATGGCCAACCAGATGGTGCTGCGCGGCGGCTGTGCGGCCACGCCGCGCGGCCATGTCCGCCCGACCTATCGCAACTTCTTCCCACCCGACGCGCGTTGGATGTTTGGTGGCATTCGCCTGGCAGAGGACCTTCGATGAACGCTCCGCTTCTCAACACGATCGCCTCTCCCGGCACGACAACCGAGCTTGAAACGACCGAACGCGAGGACTTCCGCCGCGCCGTGCTGGCGGGCCTGTCGCGCCGGCCGCGCGCCATACCGCCCAGGTTCCTCTACGACGCCAGGGGCTCGGCGCTGTTCGACGAGATCTGCGAGCTGCCGGAATACTATCTCACCCGCACCGAGACCCGGATACTGAAGGCCCGCGCGCGCGACATCGCGCGTCTGGCGGGACCGGGTGCGGCACTGGTCGAGTTCGGCTCGGGCTCCAGCGTGAAGTCGCGGCTGCTGCTCGATGCGATGCCCGACCTCGCCGTCTATGCGCCGATCGACATCTCGCGCGAGCATGTCGAGGGATCGGCGGCGCGGCTCAGGCGCGACTATCCCGGCCTGCGGATCGAGCCGGTGTTCGGCGACTACATGGAACTGCGCGCGCTGCCACCGGTCGCGGAGGAACGCCGTCGCCTCGGCTTCTTTCCCGGATCGACCATCGGCAACCTCGAGCCCGCGGAGGCCGTGGCCTTCCTGCGCAACGCCCGCACCCTGCTGGGCGACGATGGCGCGCTGGTGCTGGGCGTCGACCTGCGCAAGGACACGCAGGTCCTGCACGACGCCTACAACGATGCAGCGGGCGTGACGGCGCAATTCACGCTCAACCTGCTGCGCCGCATGAACCGCGAGCTCGACGCCTCGTTCGACCTCGCGGGCTTCGCGCATGACGCGTTCTACAATGCGGACGAAGGCAGGATCGAGATCTTCTTCAGGAGCCTGCGCGACCAGACCGCGATGATCGGCGGCCGCCAATTCACCTTCGCCGAAGGCGAGCGGGTGCATACCGAGTATTCCTACAAGTACGACGCAGAAGGGATCGCGGCGCTGGCCCAGGCGGGCGGCTTCCGCATCGCCGAGACCTGGACCGATCCCGACCGGCTGTTCGCGGTTGGCTACCTCGTGGCGACCCCCTGAAAGTGAAAGCCCGCCCCCGAGTGTCCTCGGGAGCGGGCGCAGGCCGAGCGGGGAGGGTGGCATCGCGGAGCGGGGGGCAGGGGCGACACCAGATACCCGGCCGTGCAGAATCAACGGCGGTTTTCCGGTTCGGTTGCCGGGGAAAACTAAAGAATCAAACCAGACCCTTAAGTATTTCTTTTGCCGGGATATTTCCGGCCTCTAGGGTCGCCGCCAGCTCGGCCAGACCGCGATAGAGCCGGTCGTCGCGCACCTTGGGCAGCATCTGGCGCAAGCGGCCGGCCAGCCGCGCGCGGGCCGGCGCTTGGTCGAACGCCGTCTCGCCGATCTCCTTCATGAGAGCTGCGATCTCGGCGGCGCTGGCGAAGCCCATGTAACTGTCGTCGGCTCCGTGAGCGAAGCACGACGGCGAGGCCGGCTCGTCCACAGGCTCGTCGGGCTTCGGCGACATCGCCGTCACGCCGGATGCCACCAGCGTCCGCCCAGCACCACGCCTGCCGAGAGCAGCCGCTTGTCGCCGATGAGCTTCTCGCCGATCGAGTCGGCGTAGTCGAATTTGCCGCTCGCCACGTCGATCACCGTGGCTTCGCCCACGCTGCCGACCTTCAGCGTGCCGAGGTCGGGCCGGCCGATGCCGCGCGCGGGATTCATCGTCGACATCTTGATGACGGTCGAGAGGTCGAGGCCGAGGCACAGGAACTTCGACATGGTGGTCAGCAGATCGAAGGCCGGGCCCTCGATCGAGATCACGTGCACGTCGGACGAGATCGCGTCGGGCAGGAAGCCCGCCTTCAGCATGGCGCGGGTCGTGCCGAAGCCGAAAGAGCCGCCACCATGGCCGATGTCGAAGAACACGCCGCGCTCGCGCGCCGCCAGGATCTCGTCGCGCACCCGGCCGTCGGGCGCGATCGGTGCGTTGGGGAAGGGGCGGAAGCAATGGGTGAGGATGTCGCCCTTGCGCAAGAAGGGCACGACCTCGTGACGTGCCGGCGGCGGCGCGTCGAGATGCGCCATCAGCGGGAGCCCGAGCTCCTCGGCAACGTCGAGCGCGATGTGCAGCGGCATGTCACCGGAATCGCCGCTCGCCGACTTGCCGACCCGCACCTTGATGCCGAGCACGAGATCCTTGTGCTCGCGCGCCACGCGCACGGCGTCGCGCGCATCGACCAGGCGCATGTCCTGGCACTCGCCCACCATCACCGTCTTGGAGAAGGCGAAGATGCCGGGGAAGGCAATGTTCAGGAACGGCAGGATGCGGACCGGCGAGGGCTCGATCACATGCTTGCGGAAGCCATGGAAGTTGCCGGGGCCGGCGCTGCCCGCATCGATCGAGGTCGTGACGCCGCCGGTGCGTGCCAGCAGCTCGGCCTCGACGCCGAGCGATGTGCCGCCCCAGTAGACGTGTGTGTGCAGGTCGATCAGGCCCGGCGAGACGATCTTGCCCTTCACGTCGCGCGTATCCTTGCCCGCAAGGTTGTCGCCGATCGCGGCGACCTTGCCGCCGGCGAAGGCGATGTCCGTCACCTTGTCGATGCCCTGCGACGGATCGACGAGCCGTCCGCCTTTCAAAACCAGATCGTTCATGCTTGGCCTTTTCCCATGGTCGTTCGCGACCAGCATAGCGCCTGTCTCATGGATCGTCGTCGTAGTAGTCGGCGTCTTCCTGGGCCAGCGGGTCGTAGTCGACGATGCATTTGCCGTACATGTCGTCGGGATCGTCCTCGTAATCCCGCGCGTCACGCCGTCGCCACGTTACCGGCCGGATCTGCATTTCGGATGGCGGATCGTAGGTCCAGGGCGGCGGCTTCGGTTCGGGCGGTGGCGCAGGAGGAGGCGTGCGCGGTTCGGCTGGCGGTTCGACGGGCAGTTCGATGGTCGGCGGCGGCACGGTCGGTCGCGCGGTTTCCCCTGCCTGGCGCCTGGTTTCCTCGTCAGCGCACCGCGCTTGCGCTTCCGCCTGCGCCGCGGCGCGCTCTTCTTCCTCCGCGCGACGGCGCTCTTCCGCCCGGGCGGCCTCCCGGCGCCTGTCCGCGATGTAGGCCATGCGTCGACTCAACACGCCCTCGAGCCTCTCGATGCGCCGTTCGAGCGTGTTCATGAACGCGGCAGTCGCAGCAGGTCTTCTTCGAGCATGCGCACGCGATCTTCGAGCGTGCTGAACTCGATGGCGCGGCGCTGCTTTTCCACCAGGTCGGCGATGGCCGCACCTTCTTCGGGCGTGAGCTCTCCCGACTTGATCGCGCTGGCGACCGCGTCCAGCGCATGCACGACGTCGCGCGCTTCGATGACGTCGGGCATGTAGAACTCGACCAGCCGCCCGCGCGGCTGCGACCAGGCGCGCTTCAGCACCAGCTCGGCCGCGCGCCCGTCGCCGGATTGCGCCAGTTCGATCTGTTTCTTGAGCACGGCTTCGGCGCCGTCGCGCGCAAGTTGGTCGAGGACGAGGCTGGCCGCGTTGCGACTGCCCGGCGGACGACCCGGACCGCCGGCATGACCTTTCGTGAACTTTCCCATTGGACGATTCCCATTAAATAAATGGACGGAAAATGGCGGAGGGCGTTTTCAGCCCGTCACGCACGCACACGCCCTCATCCGAAAGGCCCTCCCGGGCCTCCCTTCAGGAGGTCGTGCGCCGCAGAGTCTAAGCGCATTGGCGCGAATCGCGAATTACGGTCGTTATATCGGAGATAATGCACGCCGGCTTGAAACCGACCTTCGAGCGGGTCGGCGGACTCGGCCTCGATTCGGCCGAGGCCGGTCAGGATTTCGACTCCGAACATCGCGAGATTGATGGCAAGCGCCACCCAAAGGATGCGCCGATAGGCCGGCGTGCTCGCGCTCTTGGAAGGCGACGGCGGAGGGCAACAATGCGCGCTCATGCCTCGAATACGGAGAGGCCGCGCTATACAATTACCTTCGCTTGAGCACCGCGTAGGAATAAGGCCGCTCGATTCCGTCCGGCGCCCTGTGGATCTCGGTCTCGGTGGCAACGGACGCAAAGTCCGGCCCCAGGGCGCGACTGAGGGCGCCCGGGCTGTAGCGCTCGACCGGGAGGTTGCTGCACTTCGCGGGTGCTTCCTCTCCGAAGGTCGAGAGGATCACGCTGGCGCCCGGCCGCGTGGCGGCGGTCACGGCCGCGATGTAGGCCGCCTGCGAAGCGGGTTTGGTCATGAAGTGGAACGCCGCGCGATCGTGCCAGATGTCCCACGTCCGGGGCGGCACCCAGCGCGTGACATCGACCACCATCCAGCCGACCTTGTCGGCGGCGGCCTTGCCCAGGCGGGCCTTGGATCGCTTGAGGGCCAGGCGAGAGATGTCGAGCACCGTCACGTCGGCGAACCCGCTCGCGAGAAGATCGTCGACCAGCGTAGAGGCGCCGCCGCCCACGTCGATCACCGATGCGTCGCGGTGGGGGGACGCCGCCTCGATCCATTTCAGGGAAATAGCCGAATGCCGCTGATACCAGCTCACGGCCGTTTCGGCCTTGGTGTCGTAGACCTTGTCCCAATGAGCGCGCTCGGCGTCCATGGGTGCCTCCTTTTCCGGCGACACGCGCCAGAAGCACAAGAAATCGCTTCACGAGCGACGTCACATTCTATTCGCGACCGGCCGGGAGCGTCCAGAGCCTGTCGGCTGTCGTACCATATCCGTCGTCAACACTTCAGCGGCGGCAGATGATAGTCGTCGTTGTGCTCGTCCACTTCGATCAGGTCCTGGCAGTCGACCAGATGGCCGCACACCGGGCACTGCATGAAGTACTCGTCCGGGGTGCCCGGCACCCAGCTGGTCGGCACACCCCGGTTCGCGTTCGGCAGAAACACCTTGGCGCGGCGCATGCGCAGGCAACGGCGGGTTGCAGAATCTGTTCCCGGGAAGCTTATCCCCGGGCTGTTGATAGCGGGGATCGGCATTCGGTGGGATTCATTTGCGCTGCATCGCCTTGGCCAGCGCGCCGGCGCGCGGCAGGGACATCTTCTCGAGGCCGAGCCAGTCGGCCATCAGCCGCAGCTCCTCGCGCAACGGCCCCGCGACGACGTTTGCATCCGCGCCTGCTTCGAGATGCGCGGCATGGACCAGCAAGGTGCCGTTGGCGCGGTCGGCCTTGAGATCGACCCGCGCCACCAGCCGGTCGCCCAGCAGGAAGGGCAGCACGTAATAGCCGTGCACCCGCTTGGCGAGCGGCGTGTAGATCTCGATGCGATAGAAGAAGTCGAAGATGCGGTGCGTGCGGTCGCGCTCCCAGATCAGCGGATCGAACGGCGCCAGCAGCGCGCGCGCCTCGACAGAGCGCGGCTGGCGCGCCTGCGGATCGAGATAGCCGGGCTTCTGCCAGCCTTCGACCTCGACCGGCACCAGCTCGCCCGCCTCGACGAGTTCGGCCAGCCGCGCCTTGGTGTCGGCGACGCCCAGGCGGAAGTAGTCGCGCAGGTCGGTCTCGGTGGCGACGCCCATCGCGCGCGCCGAGAGCCGCAGCAGCTCGCGCTGCGCGTCTTCGGGCGACGGCGTCGGCATGGCCTGCACTGCAGCGGGCAGCACGCGCTCGGTGAGGTCGTAGACGCGCTCGAACGTGCCGCGCCGTGTCGCTGTCGTGAGTTCGCCCGCAAAAAACAGCCATTCGAGCGCCAGCTTGCCGTCGCTCCAGCCCCACCAGGCGCCGCGGCCTGGGCCTGCGTTGGAAAGTTCAGACGCCGCCAGCGCGCCGCGATCGGTGATCTCGCGGCGGATCTCGTCGATGTATTTCTTCTTTTCACGCCGGAAGAGGTGCAGCTTGCCTTTGCCGTCACCGTCATTGCGCGCCGCGCGATCCATGCGCCAGCGGAAGAGCGGCTGCGAGCTGAGCGGCAGCAGCGAGGCCTCGTGCGCCCAGAACTCGAACAGCCCGCGCCGGCTCTTGCGCCCCCAGGCGATGTCGTCGAGGTGATCGCTGTCGTAATTGCCCAGCCGCGAGAACAGCGGCAGGTAATGCGCCCGCGTCAGCACGTTGACCGAGTCGATCTGCAACAGCCCGAGCCGGTCGATCGCGCGCTTCACATGGCCGACGTTGGCAGTGGACGAGGGACGCTCGGTGGCGAAGCCTTGGGCTGCGAGGGCGATGCGGCGGGCGGCTGATGCGGAAATTCTTTGACGCTTCACGGTTCAATCTTACCCCAGAAGCGTCCTTTCGCGACTCACGCAACGTACAGCGGGATGGGTGCTTCGAATCCCTTCAAATTGTACTCCGTCGGCCCGCCCTCCCAGACCAGCGACAGCGCGCGGTCGTGCACCTGCCTGGTCACCAGGATCTGCCCGGCCGCTGCCGCCGATTGGGCCCGCGCCGCCGTGTTGACGACCGTGCCGATGGCCGTGAGATCGCGATGCGAATGGCCGAATTCGCCGAACTTCATCGTGCCGGTGTCGATGCCGATTCCCACGCCGAGTTCGCGGTCGCCGAGTCCCTGCGCTTGGGCGAAGGGGCCGAACTTCGCGCGGCAGGCCGCCTGGAGTTCCCGCGCGGCCTGCACGGCGCGCGCCGCATGATCGTCGCGTTGGATCGGGAAATTGAACACGGCCATGACGGCGTCGCCGATCGTCTTGTTGAGAAGCCCGTCCTGTTGCCAGATGGCGCTGGCACAGGCGTCGTAGAAGGTATCGAGGAGTTCCGCCATCGCATCCGGCGGCAGCAATTCGGTCAGGCTGGTGTAGCCCCGAAGATCGGCGAACATCACCGTCGCGTCGATGGTCACGTTGCGCGCCCGCATGATCTTGGTGAACGCCAACTCGCAGATCGTGCAGGTGTTGGGATTCATCCGGCTCGGCTTTATGCCGACGACGCGGAAGGGCAGGGAGCCGATTCCACGCAAGGGCACTGGCAGGTGCAATTGCTGCCAGCATCCCACGCAAAACAAGGCGTTCGGTTGCGTCATGGCGCACCCCTATGCTGCAAGCGCGCCGACAATAGCATATTTGGCGCGGCGGCGCCGCATCCGCCGGCAGGCGCTAGGGGCAAATCACCGTCATCTTGAAGGGGCCTCCATTCGCGGCGGCGTGGGCGACGGCTTCGTTGGCCTGCTCGAGGCTGAAGGTCGTGGCGGTGAACTCTTCCAGCTTCACCAGACCGGCCCGCACCAGCCCGATCATCCGGCTCGCCGCGTCGCGCGGGTACATCCATCGGCCGTGGATGCTGATGCAGTTCCGCATCATCCAGGAGTAGGGCAGGTCGAGACCGCCGGGACCGCCCATGCCGACGCCGCCCATCAGGATCACCTTGCCGTGGGGGCGCACGGTGAGCAGCGCCGTGCGCACCTGGGCCACGCTGGCGGCGGGTGGCAGGAGATCGAGCACGCAGTCGATCGGGCCGGGAGCCGCTTCGAGGATGCGCGCGCGGTCCGTCTCCTCCTCGCCATGCATTTGCACCGTCCGCACCCGTGTGCCGAAGCGCTTGGCGATATCCTTCAGCACAGAGCCGTTGCGGCCGGTCGCGATCACCGTGCGCGCACCCATCGCCAACGCGACGGCGACACCGGCGCTGCCGAAGGCGCCGGTTGCGCCGTTCACCACGACGATCTCGCCCGCCTTGAGATTGGCGACCAGGAAGCCGCCATAGGGCACGAGGAGAGTGCCGATGGCGCACCACGCCGGCGCCTGGGCCGCATCGAAGTCGCCCAGCCGCGTCAGGTTCTCCGTCGGCACGCGCATCTGCTCGGCGAAGGAGCCGTCATGATAATGACGGTGAAGCTTGAGGCCCGCCTCGCTGCCGCCGGTCAGGCCCTGCAGCATGATGTCGGGCGATACCGCGTCGTCGCGCGAGCGCACGGTCGGATCGCAATAGACCCAGTCGCCCGGCGCCAGGCGCGTGGCGTCGGGACCGGCGGCACGCACTCGGCCGATGCCGCCCGGGCCCGGGATCACCGGCAGCTCCAGCAGATAGGGCCGTTTGCCGCTGAAGACCTCGTCGGCATAGGCGAGCACGCGGGTGGCCGCGACGTCGACGATCACTTCGCCGGTGCCGAGGAGGGGATCGGGCACGGTCTCGATCGCGAGAGGGGTGCCGAAGGATTTGAGGACTGCTGCTTTCATGCCGCCATCCTGGCAGGCCGGGTTGCCAGCATTCAGGCCTGGTATTATCCTAGGATGATGATTCCCACCCCGAATGAACTGGGCGATTTCCTGCGCTCGCGCCGCACGCGCCTCAGCCCCAAGACGGTCGGCCTGCCGACTGGCCGCCGCCGCCGCACGCCCGGCTTGCGCCGCGAGGAAGTGGCCGAGCTCGCGGGCATCGGCGTCGATTGGTACATCAGGCTGGAGCAAGGGCGCTCGGTCAGCCCGTCCGTCACCACTGTCGATTCATTGGCGCGGGCGCTGCGCCTCAGCAAGGTCGAGCATGCCCATCTGCGCGAGCTGACGCGCAACGTCGACCGCCGCGCCTTCGTGAGCGAGACCGTGCCCGACACTTTGAAGCGCATGGTCGAGGGCCTCAACCGTCCGGCCTACATCACCGGCCGCCGCTGGGACGTGCTGTGCTGGAACGAGGCGGCCGAGGAGATCTTCGCCTTCGGCAAGGTGCCGGAGGAGGATCGCAATATCCTGGTCTCCGTGCTCACGAACCAAGCGACGCGCCGCCGGTTCGGCGCGAGCTGGGCCGACCAGGCCAGGCGCATCGTGGCCCAGTTCCGCGCCACGCACGACCTGTGGGCGGGCGATCCCGCGTTCCGCGCGTTGCTCGACCGGCTGCGCCGCGACTGTCCGGAGTTCCCTGCCTGGTGGGAGGCGCACGACATCAAGGGCTCCGCCGCCGGACTGAAAGTGATCCGGCATCCGAAGAGGGGCGCACTGCGCTTCGAGCACGCGAGCTTCCAGGCCAATGACGATCCGGCACTGAGGCTGATCATTTACACGCCGGTGTAATGGCAACCTCAGACATCGTGAAATTGCAGTCGCGGCGGCGCGTGACGGCAACGCGATAACAATGCTGCGCGATGGCAGAAACAACTCTTCGATCGAACGCGATTCTATATAGTCGCCTTGTCGGACGTGAATGCGCGCGTGTTCCCCGGCAACGGGGGAGAACTTCATGCGTTCGATCAGGGTAGCGGAGGCCGCGCTCGCGGGCCTCGTGGTTGCAATGGCTGCAGCGCCGGCCGCTGCGTTTCCCCTCGACTGCGCCAGCCTGAACGGCAGGACCACTACCACAGTCCAAAACAGTGGCTTCGACCTCGTCGTCTCCTTCAACTTGAAGCCGGGCGACGTTATCACGATAAAAAACACCGCGACCTTCCTTGGCGGTACGACGGCGACGATGACCCTCCCGCTCAGCCTGACGGTGGCACCCGGCGCGTCGGCCTCCGGAACGATTGCGGCGGCAGTGACTTCGGTTGTTGTCGGCACCAGCAGCAGCGTCATCATCGGCTCCACCACCCGATTGGACTTCACCTGCGTCTCCGCCGCCGCCGCCGCCGGCAGCACCTCGACCCCGATCAACCAGAACATCAACAACGCCCAGGTGGGCATCCAGAACGGCCAGCAGAGCCTGGAGAGCTTCAACGACTGGCTGAGCAAGACCGTCGTGCGCAGCTTCGACTCGAGGCGCCCCGCCAAGACCGCGGCAGGCCGCCTCGGCGCGTTGACGGCTGAGGCACGGCTCAGGCAGTTGCAGGGCGAGGAGCGCGACCTCACGGAGGAGCTGGCGGAGCTGCACGCGCAGGACAGGCCGTCCGACGGGGGGACGGCGGATCTCGAGCGCCGGCTCGCGGCCGTGCGGCGCAATCTGATGTTCGCGCGCAGCAGTGCCCAGCTTTCGCGGGCGCGCAGCACGCCCGTCCAGCAGGCATCGGCATCGCAGGAATACAGCCTGGTGCCCGACGGCGTGGTCGGTCTCTCGCGCCCGGTCCCACCGGCGCCCGCCGTGAGCCTCGACGCGAGGCAGCTCGCCGAGTTCTGCGCGCCCGGCGACGGCTTGGGCGTCACCGACGATCCGCTCGGCCGCAAATGGAACGTGTGGCTCGAGGCGCGCGCGGTCGGTGCCGTCGATTCGGTCGCCCAGAACAATGTGTTCGGCTTCAACGGCAGCACCGGCGCGGACTACAAGATCCAGCCCTGGCTGGCGGTGGGCCTGAGCGTCGGCGTCGAGACCTACGAGACCAAGTTCGGCACCGCGGGCGTGCGCGCCGGCACGGTCGGCCTGTCGGTCATGCCCTATGTCGGCGTGCGGCTCACGGACAATGTCTTCGCGTCGGCTTTCACCGGCCTCTCGCACATCAACTACAACACCAATCCGGGCGCCGGCATCACCGCGCAGTTCGACTCGCTGCGCTTCATGGTGGGCGGCGCGCTGACCGGCGTGTGGCGCAGCGAGCAGTGGCGTCTCCAGCCAACCCTGGCCGGCGCGTTCGGCAGCGAGACGCAGAACGCCTACGTCGATTCGATCGGCAACAGCGTTGCCGCGCAAACGCTCACCTACGGGCGGATCTCGGCGGGTCCCGAGGTCGGTTACACCTTCTCCGATGCCGGCAGGAAGTGGTCGTTCGAGCCGTTCGTGACGGCGCGGCTCAACGTCGACTTCGCGTCGTCGGCGGTCTCGGTCGTCAACGGCACGTCGGTCAACCTGCGGCCAGGCACCTTGGCCTCGGGGTCGGCGGGGCTCGGCGCGGAGATGCGCTTCCTGGAGGGGTTCTTCTTCCGCGCCCAGGGCAGCTACGATTCGATCGGCGTCAGCGGCCTCGACGTGTGGACCGGCCTGCTGCGCGGCGGCATGTCCTTCTAGGCCAGACCCAGCGCCGTCTCCGCTCTTTGCGCCATTGCGAGCAACGGCCGATCGTGCAGGCGCGGCGCCACGATCTGCAATCCGACGGGCAGACCATCGCGGCCGGTGCCGCAGGGCACGGAGATGCCGGGCGTCAGCGCCAGATTGAACAGCGGCGTGAACACCGCATGGCCGCGCGGACCGACTTCCTTGTTCTCGATCACCTTCGGATAGACCTGTTCGATCGGCCAGGCGACGCAGGCGGAGGTCGGCGTCAGCAGATAATCGTACCCGGTGAAGAACTGGCCCACGGCGCGCGCACAGGCATCGGCGAAGCGGAAGGCCGCGACCACGTCGGTGCCGGGCATGGTGTGGCCGCGCGCGATCAGGCTGGTGACATTGTCGCCGAACAGGTTCTTGTCCTGGTTCTCGCGCTCGCCGTAGAGCAGGGCGGCGGCGGCCGCATTGACCGCTCCGAACGCGCCTTCGTTGGTGCCCTCGGGCCAGGCGATGTCGGCTTCCTCGATGCGCCAGCCCGAGGCGCGCAATTTGGCGACGGCTTTCTCGAACGTCGTCATCACGTCCGGATCGACGGCGACATTGAGGCCGAGCCGCGCGCTGACGGCGATGCGCGGGCTGGCGGGTGGCGGGACGTCGAGCGTCGCCACGGAATGCGGATCGCGCGGATCGGGGCCGGCCATCACCTCGAACGCGACCCTGGCGTCCGCGACCGTGCGGCCCATCGGCGCCACGACGCCATAAAGAGGTCCGTAAGCGCCGCCGAAGCCGAACGGGTTGGGGATCGCGCCGGCCGATGTCTTGAGACCCACGACGCCGCACAGTCCGGCGGGACGACGGCCCGAGCCACCGCCGTCGGTGCCTAGCGCGATCGGCGTGAAGCCGGCGGCGAGCGCTGCGGCGGCGCCACCCGACGAGCCGCCGGGCGTGAGTGCGGTGTTCGCCGGATTGCGCGAATAGCCGTAGACCTTGTTCTCGGTGTGGCCCTTGGCCGCCATCTCCGGCGTATTGGTCATGCCGAGAAAGATGCCGCCGGCCTTCTTGAGGCGCTCGACCGCCACGGCGTCGCGCGGCGGCAGGAAGTCTTTGTAGAGCAGCGAGCCGTTGGTGACCCGGCGCCCCTGCACCCAGGTCGTGTCCTTCACCGTGTAGGGCACGCCCAGGATCGGCCCGTCGAAGCCCTGCTTGCGCCTGGCATCGACGGCATCGGCCGACGCGCGCGCTTCCGCCGGATTGAAGTCGACGATGGCGGTGAGGTCCTTGTTGCGCGCCTCGACCCGGGCGATGGCGGCTTCGGCCACGTCGCGCGCCCTCACCTTGCCCGTGCGAACGGCGGCGGAGATCGCGGCGGCGCCCTGGTCCAGCAGATCGGTCATGTTTCCCTGTCTTCCCTTGCAGTCAGGGCAACAGGGTACGATGCGCGCGAGCCTATTGTCTAAGCGGTGTGGACGACCCGGACCTTGCCGCCGCGCGTTCGCACATCGACCGTGACGTTGGTGCCGGTGCGCTGCAGCGCGACATCGACCGAGGCGCCGTTCAGTCGCAGGTTCCGCAGCAGCAACTCCTCGACGAAGCCCGGCAGCATCGGCTGCTCGAAGACGACCTCGCCCTTGTCGACGTCGAAGTTGAGGCCGAGGCAGGATTCGATCAGCGAAAGCGGCGTGGCGGCAGCCCAGGCCTGCGGCGAGCAGGCGACGGGATAGAAGGTCGGGCCCTGGCCCAGCCGTCGCACGAAGCCGCAGAACAGTTCCGGCAGGCGGCGCAGGTCGATGTAGGTCGACGCATGGTAGAGCCCGTCGAACACGCGCGCGGCCTCCTCACGGAAGCCGTAGCGCGCGAAGCCCGAGGCGATCAGCGAGTTGTCGTGCGGCCAGATCGAGCCGTTGTGATAGCTCATCGGATTGAAGCGCGGCTCGCTCGAGGCCAGCGTGCGGATGCCCCAGCCGGTGAAGAAGCTGCTCGACATCAGCGTCTCGACCACCTGCTTGGCGCGCTCGGGCAGGGCGATCCCGGTGAACAGGGCGTGGCCCGCGTTCGAGGCCCGCACGCGGCACGGCTTCTTGGCGCCGTCGAGCGCGATCACATAAGTGCCGAGCGTCTCGTCGAAGAAGGCGGCATCGAAGTGGCCGCGCAGATAGTCGGCCTTGTCCGCATAGGATGCAGCCATCTCCTGGTCGCCGCGCGCGGTGGCGATCTGTTCGGCTGCGCGCCAGGCGCCATAGACATAGGCTTGGACCTCAACCAGCGCGATCGGGCCCACGGCAAGCGTGCCGTCGTCGTGAAAGACCGAGTCGTAGCTGTCCTTCCATCCCTGGTTGGCCAGGCCCTCGGGCGTGCGGCGGAAATATTCGACGAAGCCGTCGCCGTCGCGATCGCCCTCGGTCTCGATCCAGCCGAGTGCGGCCTCGATGTGGGGCCACAGCCGCTCGATCGTCGCCAGATCGCCGGTGCGCTTGAGATATGCGCCAGCCAGCAGCACGAACAAGGGCGTGGCATCGACGCTGCCGTAATAGCGGCGGAACGGCACCTCGCCCAGTTCGGCCATCTCGCCCTTGCGGACTTCGTGGAGGATCTTGCCCGGCTCGGCGTCGGAGGCCGCGTCGGAGATCGTGGCCTGGTTGGCCGCGAGGTAGGACAGCACGCCGCGCGCGATCGCCGGGTCGAGCCACAGCGTCTGCAGCGCGGTGATCAGCGCGTCGCGGCCGAACACGGTGCTGAACCACGGGATGCCGGCGTAGGGATAGGGACCCTGCGGCGTGTCGGTGATCAGCATGTAGAGGTCGGCGATGCTGCGGCGCGCGGTCTCGTTGAAGGTGGTGTTTGAGGTAGCTATCGAGGCGGCGCGCGAGCAGGCGCCGCGCAGCGAGCGGCGGGCGTCGATCAGGGCCGCCAGGAAGGTGCGGGCCGAGGCGTCCGCTTCGCCGGCGTCGACGCACCTGATCTCGACGAACAGCAGGCGCGATTCGCGCGGCGCAAGCTCGATGTCGAAGCAGGCGTTACCGCCGGTGAGTTCGGCCGGTGCGGGATGGAAGCAGAGCGTGGTGTGGCGCGCCTTGTTGTCGAGGCCGGTATAACCCAGGGTCACGCGGCTAGGGCCGAGCTCCGGGGCATGCGGCTTGCCGTGCCGCAGCCGGATCGTGCCGCGCACCTCGAAGAGGTCGGCGAAGTCGGCGGCGAAGGAGAGGTCGAGGCGGAACTTCAGCGGCACGGTATCGAAATTGCGGATCGAGATGCGCTCGTAGGACGTGCCCTGCCACAGGAAGCGCGAGCGCCTGATATGGAGCAGGTCGTGCGCCACCACGAGGCTGTTCTGCGCGTCGAACAGGTCTGGATTGGCGAGGTCGCAGGTCAGGACGGAATTGTCGTCGCGCAGCGTGGCACTGAGCAGGATCGGCCGCGCGCCGTTTATCGCGAGATACAGATGCGACAGATGGCGCGTGTCGTGGTGATAGATGCCGTGCGCGCTGCCCGGCGCGGCGAGCGCATCGCCGTTCTGGTCGAACACGGCGAAGGTGTCGCCCTGCTTCAGGATGCGCGGGCGTGCTTCCTGCAGCGACGTGGTGGCGGGAATGACGAACGCAGGCTGCGCCGTCTCCAGTGCCGCGGCCGAGGGGAGGGCTGCGACCGCTTGGCCGTTTTTTATCATTACGCGCTCCGGGATTGCGGTTAGGCGGCGCGGAGAGCCAGTCCTGCCTCCTGCAGCGGGGACTCGTCGGAGTCGTCCGGCACTTCCGGCACGCCGGGCAGGGCGCGATAGATCGCAAGATAGTCCCGTGCCATGCGTTCCACCGTGAAGCGCCTCTCGAACGTGGTGCGGATCGCGGCACGGTCAAGGGTCTCGAGGCGCGCCACGGCGGCGACGGCTTCATCAATGTCCTTCACGATGAAGCCGGTCAAGCCGTCGTCGATCACTTCGGGTACCGACGCAGAGCGAAACGCCACGACGGGCGTGCCGCAGGCCATCGCCTCGATCATCACCAGGCCGAACGGCTCCGGCCAGTCGATGGGAAACAGCAATGCCGCGGCGTTGCCGAGGAAGGCGCTCTTCTGCGCGTCGGCGATCTCGCCGATATATTCGACGCTGGGATGGCGGGCGATCAGCGGAGCGATCGTCTGGTTCCAGTAGTCGCGGTCGACCGCGTCGATCTTGGCCGCGATCTTGAGCGGCAGGCCCGCGCGGACGGCGATCTCGATCGCGCGGTCGGGCCGCTTCTCGGGCGAGATGCGGCCCAGGAAGGCGAGGTAGGGCTTCGCCGGCCGCGGGTTGAAGGCCAGCATGCCGGGCGGAATGCCGTGATGGACCCGGCCGACCCAGTTCACCGGCGGCATCGGCAGGCGCTGGTGGTCCGAGATCGAGACCAGCGGGATCTCCGGGAACGCCTTGTAGAAGGGCAGGAGGTCGGGCATGTCGAGCCGGCCGTGCAGCGTCGTGATCGTGCGGTTGGCGATGGCGCGGAACGTCGGGAACGGCAGCAGGTCGATGTGGAAATGCAGGACGTCGAAGGCGTCGGCCCGGCGCAGCACCTGGTCCAGCATCATGACGTGATAGGGCAGGTGATCGAGGACCTTGGGATTGAGCCGCAAGGCCATGTCGGTGCAGGCGACCAGCCTGGCGGCGGTGCGCGAATCGCCGCTGGCGAACAAGGTGACGTCGTGCCCCTGCCGCACCAGCTCCTCGGTGAGGTGGGAGACGACCCGCTCGGTCCCGCCGTAAAGTTGTGGCGGCACGCTTTCGACGAGGGGGGCGATCTGTGCGATTCTCATGGGATCGGGGAAAACGCGACTCGGATCGTTTTGTTCCCGGCGTGCTAGTCTTTCTTAGCGATGACGTTGGAAAGCGATCTCTATGCGCCGGTGAAAGCGCTGCTCGAGGGCCAGGGCTACAGCGTGAAGGGCGAGGTCGGGGGCTGCGACGTCGTGGCCGTGCGCGGCAAGGACCCGCCGGTGATCGTCGAGCTGAAGCGGGCGTTCGGCATCGGCCTGGTGCTGCAGGGCATCAACCGACTGGCGATATCCGACACCATATATCTGGCGGTCGGCGTCTGGCCCAAGAATATGCGCGACGTCAAGAAGCTCTGCCGGCGACTGGGCTTCGGGCTGATGATCGTCGACAAGGACCGCGTCGACGTGCTGCTCGATCCAGCACCGTGGACGCCGCGCAAGAACAAGCGGCGGATCGGCCGGCTGCTGGGCGAGCATGCGCGGCGGGTGGGCGATCCCAATCTTGGCGGCTCCTCCACCAAGGTGCCGCTGATGACGGCCTATCGCCAGCAGGCCTTGCGGTGCGCGGGGCTTCTTGCGACCAATGGTCCGATGAAGGCGGCGGCGCTGCGCGACGCGGCCGACGCGCCCAAGGCGGCAGCGATCCTGCGGGCCGATCACTATGGCTGGTTCGAGCGGGTCGACCGCGGCGTCTATGCGCTCACGCCCAAGGGACGCGAAGGCCTCGCGCTGTACGGCTGGAAGGACAACGCGACGTGAACGTGAGATCGCTCAAGACGCTGGCCAAGCGAGGCTGGCACCGCGCCTTCCGGCTGTTGCAGGGTGCCGGCGTCAACATCCTGCCGCATCACTTTTATTCGGGCGTGCCCGACATCGCCGATCTCGAGCGCCGCGGCGACTGGCGCAAGCCGCGCAGCATGCACGGCATCGCCCGGCGCGACGTCGACGGCCAGGTGGCGCTGCTGGCCGAATGGTTGGCGCCCCATCGCGACTTCTTGCAGAGCCATTCGATCCATCGCGAGTCGTTCGTGGGCGGCGGCGCCGACGGCGGCTATGGCGAGATAGAGGCCGATGTACTGTTCGCCTTCGTGGCGACGAACAGACCGAAGCGCATCTCCCAGGTCGGCTGCGGCGTCAGCACCGCGATCTGCCTGATGGCGGCGGAGAGGGCGGGCTACAAGCCCGACATCGTCTGTCTCGAGCCCTATCCCAGCGCCTATCTGAAGGAAGTGGCGAAGAGGGGCATGATCCGCCTGGTCGCCAAGCCCGCCCAGATGGTCGACCACGACGTGATCGCCGATCTCGAGGCGGGCGACCTGCTGTTCATCGACTCCACGCATGCGGTGAGGCCGGGCAGCGAGGTCAACTACCTGATCCACGAGGTGCTGCCGCGCCTGAAACCCGGCGTGTGGGTGCATTTCCACGACATCTATTTCCCGTACGACTACGCGCGCGACACGCTCGACGGCGACATGCTGTTCCCTCAGGAGAGCACGCTTCTTTACGCGTTCCTGACCGGCAACGACCACTTCAAGGTCGAGGCGAGCCTCAGCATGGTTCACTACGCGCAGCCCGATGCGTTGAAGGAGCTGATCGCCAAGTACGAGCCTGCCGGTCAGGCCGATGGCCTGCGGACCGGTGGCGGCAAGCATTTTCCCAGCGCGGCCTGGCTACGCGTCGTCGCGTAGCTGGTTGCGCTGCAACCTTGGCGGCGGTGGGGCATTATCGGTCCGCATGCGCACTCTCGAGATCGTCCATCGTACCCGCTACGAATATGCGGAGCCCGTCACCTTGGGTGACTACCGGCTGATGTTCCGGCCGCGCGACAGCCACGATCTACGTCTTTTGTACACGGGACTGACGATCAATCCGCAGGCCCACGTGCGCTACGTGCACGACGCCTTCGGCAATTCGATCGCCATCGCCCACTTTGCGGATGAGCCGGTCGCGTCGCTCGAGTTCGTGAGCACGATTCGGCTTGAGCATTACGGCGTGCAGCCCGACATCGCGCCGATCGAGGAATACGCCCGCACCCTGCCGTTCAGCTATCTCGCGGAAGAGGCGCCCGACCTGACGCGCTACGTCGAGCGGGCCTATCCCGACCCGAACGCGATCGTCAGTACCTGGGTGAAGCAATTCCTCGACGACAGCCACGGCAACGAGACCTTCGCCACGCTCGAGCGCATCTGCAAGGGGATTCAGCAGACACTGAAGTACGCGATGCGCTTCGAAATCGGCACGCAGCCGCCCGCCACGACCCTGGAGACGGGCGGCGGCACCTGCCGCGACTATGCGCTGCTGATGATGGAGGGCGTCCGCGCGCTGGGCCTGGCCGCGCGCTTCGTGACCGGATATCTCTACGATCCGATGCTCGATCCGGCTCCCGGCCTGCAGGCATCGCCCGCCTATCCGCATGCCTGGATCGAGGTCTACCTGCCCGGCGCGGGCTGGGTGGAATTCGATCCGACCAACGGCACCGTCGGCACCGAGCGCCTGATCCGCGTCGCCGTCGGCCGCGATCCCGAGCAGGCCATGCCTATCAAGGGCAGCTTCGTCGGTTCGGCGAATCTCGGCATCAACAACATCGTCGATGTCCAGGTCAGGACACTCACACCTGCCCCCGAGTTGCCTGCACAGACAGAGACGCCCGCACCCGCGCAGAGGTGATGCTGCCGTTAAATTGCAGTCCCCCCACACTCCGACACCTTTGACATTGGCGTGCAGGAGCGGTGGAGTGGGTGGCACGCCTTGCGTGCCGCGAAAATGGGGGAAGCGTCCTGTCGGTCCTGTTGAGCTGGCTTCTGCGTGGCCTGATGGCCATCTGCGGCGCCGTTCTTGTCTATCAGGGATTGCCCGTGGCAAGGGCTGCGTGGAACGCCCAGAAGGCTGACGGTGTCGTGACGAAGCTGCGGCGCGGGCTGGAAATTGCCGTGCCGGAGGTCTCCGCAGGCATCGCAGCGCTCAACGGCGCGGTGACTGCAGATCCTGTCGGCGATCGATACCTGCAGCGTTCGGAACTCGAAGGCGGCGCGGCCCTCACCGCGGCCCTCAAGATCAGCACTGCGGCCCGCACCGTCTGGCTGAACAGCGCCAGGACGGATATCGAGCTTGGACTGGCGGCGGCGCCGGCGCGCAGCATCGACTGGGCGCGGCTGGCAGCGACGCTGCAAGCGCTCAATGGCCCGTCGCGCGACATCATCCCGCCGCTCCTGATGTCGATCCAGACCGGACCGTGGATCGAGCCGATCTGGCCGGTGCGGTTGCGGCTGATCGTCGACAACTGGGGCTACTTCTCCGATGCGCAGAAGCAGGAGATGCAGAGCTACGTCGTCGAGATGTGGAAACACTCCTCCGACCGGCGCTTCTTCGCCTTCACCGTCAACAATCCCGTCGACGAGCTGATCATCCGCAATCTGCTGCGGGATCAACCCGGCGCCCAAGAGGCACTGACCAAATGGATCCTCACGTACAGCAAGTAGGCGAGGACCAACCGCGCCGCCGTCGCAGGCGTCGGCGCCATCGGGAGGAGGCTGCGCCCGAATCGGTGCCGCTCGACTTGCTGTCGATCGCACGACAGCTCGCCGGCCTTGCGGTGTTCGGCCTCTTCTTCCTTTTTATCGTCGTGGCGCCGATCCCGATGGGCGGCAATCGCGACTGGGCGTGGGCGCCCATGGTGGTCGTGGTCGGCCTGCTCGGCCTGCTGTGCGCCGCCGGCGTCGGTGGACGGGAAGGGCTCAAGGTCTCCGCCGAGGAAAGCACGTCTTTGCTCTTGGTCGGCGCGGCGTTCCTGCTTTTCGTCGCGGTCGTGCTCCTTCAGATGTCGTCCTTCGCGCCGTTGTCGGTGAGCGCTCCGTTCTACGAGAAGGCGGGCGAGATACTGCGCCAGGTGCTGTCGCCCGTGCCGACCCTTTCGGTCGACGCCTCGCGCGATGCGCTGCTGCGTTGCCTTGCCTGCGGTCTGCTGTTTCTGATTGCCCGCGTGCTGTTCCACGACCGGCAATGGGCCAAGCTTCTGCTGCTGGTGTTCGTGCTGAGCGCGGTGATCGTCGTGACCTACGGGGTCTTCATGCACGTGACCACGGGCTCGTGCTACGTCGGCAGCTATCTCAAGAAGTGGGGCCAGTATAACCTGGGCGACCGTTGCCTGATGTCGGGCACCTTCGTCGGCAGCAACAATTTTGGCTGCTTTGCCGGCATGGCGCTCGTGGCCTCGCTCGCGCTGATGTTCGATGGCCGCCGGTCGAATCGTCCGGACAAGGAACTGGAGTACGGCGAGGAAGCCAATCCGATCGCGGAGTGGCTGAGCGGTTGGCGCGTCATGATGGCCGGCGCATCGCTGTACTTCGCGGGCGCCTTGCTGCTGTCGGCGTCGCGCGCGGGTGTCGCGGCAACCGCGGCCGGCATCATGGCGATGCTCTACCTGCTGCGGCGTGGCCGGGCGCGCATTTCGTTCGTCCGGCTCGCGATCATCGTCGGCGCGGTCAGCATCGCCGTCCTCTTTCTCGCTGGCGCGGCCTTCCTGCACAAGGCGTCCTTGCTCGGCGACACCGCCAACCTGAACCGGGTCGTGATCTGGCGTGCCTCGTTCGAGGCGTTCCTCGCGGCGCCGTGGCTCGGCTGGGGGCTGGGCGCCTACAACGACATCTACGCCATCCATCAGCCGATCTCGATTCCGCTGCCCAATGACAAGGCGCACTCCACGCCGCTCGAATTCCTCGTCGAGATGGGGCTCGTCGGCGCCTTGCCGGCGTTCGTCGCATGCGTCCTGCCGTGGTCGATCTGCTTCCTGGGTGGCCTTCGCCGATCGGGCGAACGCGAGCTTCCCGCCGCGGCGTTCGCGATCGCCGCGGTGCCGATCCTCCATTCGATGCTCGATTTCAGCCTGCAGATGCCGGCGATTGCCTTCGTCGTCGCCACCGTACTTGGGCTCGGCTGGGCGCAAAGCTTCAGTCCGGTCGAAAAGCCGCGGCGATCTTTTGCCAGCGAGGCATAAATCAACTATACTCACCGCAAGTGCAAATACGTGACGCGCGTATATTCAGTGGGAAGTGGCCATCGTACAGTGGTTTGTCGTCGCGATAGTCTCCGGCGAGGGCGGCTGCGTACGTTGTTGGGCCTTCTGGGAGGATTTTGATCTTGCGGAGTGCTATTCCGGCCGAAGCCGAGCCTTCCGCGGACCAATCCCGGGTGCGGAACGTCCCGGTGATCCGTTCCGCCCCACAGCGCTTCATCGAGACCTGGCTCGATGCCGTCGGCGGCTTTTTCTTCTGTGTCGTGCTGCCGGTGCCTATCTATGCGACCGGCGAGCCTTTTGCGATGGGGATCGGCGCCACCGAGCAGACCATCCTGTCGACAGCCGTCGCCTACGCGATCGTCTGGTACTGCGGCCGCCGCCTCGACGCCTTTCCGCGGGTCACCCTGCAGGGCAACCTGGGCTACGTGGCGCCCGTCGCCGCGATCGCCTACTCGACCATCGCCGTCCTGCTCCTGCTGATGCGCTCGGACTACTCGCGCGTCCAGCTCTTCGGTTCCGGGGTGCTCGCCGTGCTCTGGATGGCTTTCGTCGCCCAACTGCGGGCACGCTACCTGATTCGCAACTACGCGCTCATTCCCGCGACGCTGATGGGGACGATGCCGGACATCCACACCTGCCGTTGGCTCAATTTCGAGGAAGTCGAACGCGACGGCGTGCGGGTCGACGCCATCGTGACCGATCTCGCGGCCGATCTCGGCGAGCACCAGCTCCAGGCGCTGGCGAGCGCCGCCATCGCGGGTGTGCCGGTGCTCGATCGCCGGTACGTCCTCGAGACGATGACCGGCCGCACGCCGCTCGGTGGTCTCACGCCCAACGAGTTCGGCGCACTGCTTCCGTCCCGCCAGTACCTGGTCATCCGGCGTGCCATCGAACTCGCCCTGACGATTTTGACCTTGCCGCTGCTGCTGCCGATCCTTGCGGTCGTGGCGATCGTGGTGAGGACCAACAGCGCAGGGCCGGTGCTCTTCGTGCAGCCGCGCGTCGGGCGCCGCGGACGCGTCTTCCGCATGATCAAGTTCCGCACCATGCATCACGGCGCGGCCGGGCCCAGCTTCACCGAGACCTCCGACCCGCGGGTGACAAGCGTCGGGCATTTCCTGCGCCGGTCGCGTCTCGACGAGTTGCCGCAGCTCTTCAACATCCTGCGCGGCGACATGAGTTGGGTGGGCCCGCGTCCCGAGGCGTTCGATCTCGACCAGAAGTACGTTCGCGATATCCCGCACTTTGCCCTGCGCGGCATCGTCCGTCCGGGCGTGACCGGATGGGCGCAGATCAACCAGGGTTACGCGCACGAGGGCGACGCGATGCGCCTCAAACTCGAGTACGACCTCTACTACCTGAAGCACTGTTCGCTGTGGCTGGATCTCGTGATAGTGCTTCGCACCTTCGCCGTTGTCATCGCCGGCACCGGCGCCCGCTGATCGCCCGACCGATCCCATCGTCATGTGCGGAATAGCCGGCATATTCGCCTATCTCGACGTCGCCCCGAAGGTCGACCGGGCCGAACTTGCGCGCATGAACACGCGCCTGTCGCCGCGCGGCCCGGACGGCAGCGGCGACTGGCATTCCCCCGACGGGCGGGTCGGCTTCACGCACAGGCGGCTGGCCATCATCGACCTGTCGGAGCTCGGCGCGCAGCCGATGCACAGCCAGGATGGCGCGCTCACGATCACCTTCAACGGCGAGATCTACAATTATCGCGAGCTCAAGGCCGAGCTCGAGGCGAAGGGGCATCGCTTCCGCTCCGGCTCGGACACCGAGGTGCTGCTGCAGCTCTACGCCGATCGCGGACCGGCGATGGTCGAGGCACTGCGCGGCATGTTCGCCTTCGGCCTATGGGATTCGCGGCAGCGCAAGCTGCTGCTCGCCCGCGATCCGCTCGGCATCCGGCCGCTCTATTATGCCGACGACGGCTGGACGGTGCGCTTTGCCTCGACGGCCAAGGCGCTGTTGGCCGGCGGGGCGGTGTCGCGCGATCCGGATCCGGCGGGCATCGTGGGTTTCCACCTGTTCGGCAGCGTGCCCGAGCCCTTCACGGTATGGCAGGGCATCAAGTCGGTGCCGGCCGGCGCCACCCTGACAGTCGACGCCGCGGGGCCACAGGCGCCGCGGCCGTACTATGACGTCGCGCACGCACTGACCGTTCGCGCCGGCGGCCCGGCGCGCGATTCGAGCGGCGCGCGCGACCAACTGAGCGCCGCGGTGCACGACTCGGTGCGCCATCACCTGGTGGCCGATGTGCCGGTCGCCGTCTTTCTGTCGGCGGGCCTCGACTCCGGGGCGCTGCTCGGCACGATGGCCGAGCTCGGCGCGCGCGACACCCTGGCCGTGACGCTGGCCTTCGAGGAATTCCGCGGCAAGGCCCTGGACGAAGCGCCGCTCGCCGCCGAGATCGCCGCCCGCTACGGCGCGCGCCATATCGTGCGCACCATCGATCGCGCCGAATTCGAGCGCGACCTGCCGGCGATCCTCGACGCGATGGACCTGCCGTCGACCGACGGCATCAACTCCTGGTTCGTGGCCAAGGCCGCGCGCGAAGCCGGCATCAAGGTCGCGTTGAGCGGCCTCGGCGCCGACGAGTGTTTCGGCGGCTATCCGTCGTTCTCCGATGTGCCACGCAGCGTCCACCTGCTGCGGCCGTTCGGCCTGGTGCCCGGTGTGGGCGCGCTGGCCCGCCGGCTTCTGACACAGGCTCGCGGCGCGGGGCTGAAGCTCCATCCCAAGACGCCGGGTGTGCTCGAATACGGCGGCGACTGGGCCGGTGCCTACATGCTGCGGCGTGGCGTGTTCATGCCGTGGGAACTCGACGAAATTCTCGATCCGGCGATGCTGGAGGAGGGGCTGCGTCGCCTGGCGCCGCTCAGCCTCATCGCCGCCGAGCTGCAGGCTGGCCGCTCGCTCGGCGATTTCGACCGGGTCGCCGCGCTCGAGACGACGCTCTACATGCGCAACCAGCTCCTGCGCGACGCCGACTGGGCGGGGCTCGCGCACGGGATCGAGATCCGCGTGCCGTACGTCGATCCGTTTTTCCTGGCGGCGCTGCCGCCCGGCAAGGTGCTCGCGTCCCTCAATGCGAAAGCCGCCGTCGCCGATGTGCCGCGCCCGCCGTTGCCGGCCGCCAGCCGCGACAGGCGCAAGACGGGTTTCGTCACTCCGGTCGGCCGTTGGCTGAGCGACGCGGCGGGAGTCGCCGACGACGGCTCGTTCTCGACCGCGTCGCGCGCCTGGCTGCTGCAAGTGTGGAAGGCCGGCTGGACCGGTCCGTTGGCGGCCTGAGGCAACGTGGCCACACGCATCCTCGCTCTGGTCGGCGATTGTTACGCGGGACCCGGCGGCATCGCCCGCTATAATCAGGACCTGTTCGAGGCCTTGGCCGAAGGCGGTGCCGATATCCTGGTCCTGCCGAGACTGGGCGATGCGCGGGGCATGACATTGCCTTCGGGCATTCGTCAGCTGCCGCCGGTCTTCGGCCGGCTGTCGTTCTTCCTGTCGTCGTTGCTTGCGGCGTGGCGCCACCGGCCGGTCGACGTGGTGTTCTGCGGCCACGTCTACATGGCACCCCTCGCCTGGATCATCGCGCGCCTGTTCCGCGGCCGTTTCTGGATACAGGCGCACGGCGCGGAGACCTGGGTCGGCCGGCGCAACGCGGTGCGCCGTGCGATCGAAGCCTCCGACATGGTGACGACCGTCAGCCGCGGTACGCGTCACATCCTCATGTCGTGGGCGCATCTCGGTGATTCGCGTGTGCGTGTGCTGCCCGACACGGTGAGGGACGTCTTTACCCCCGGCCCGCGCTCGCAAGCTCTGGCCGACCGCCTGCAACTTGGGTCCGGACCGGTGCTGCTGACCGTGGGCCGTCTCTCGGCCAGCGAGCGGTACAAAGGGCACGAGCAGGTTTTCGCAGTCTTGCCGGCGCTCCGCGCGCGCTTTCCCGATCTTGTCCACGTCGTGGCCGGTAGCGGCGACGATCGTACACGCCTCGAGCAGCGGGCGCGGGAGCTGACGGGGGATTCTGCCGCCGTTCGCTTTCTGGGGTTCGTGCCGGACGAGGATCTTCCCGACCTCTATCGTCTTGCCGATCTTTATGTGATGCCAAGCAGCCAGGAGGGCTTCGGGATCGTCTATCTCGAGGCGGCCGCCTGCGGGCTGAAGGTCGTCGGCGGCGCCGGCGGTGGCAGCGGCGATGCCGTGCCCGACGAACGGATCGGCGTGCTGGTCGATCCGTCGGACGAAAAGGGGCTGGTCGAGGCGATTGCACGGCTGTTGAGGCAGGGCAGGGTGGACCAGACGGCCGTCGATCCCTATCGCAGGCCGCACTTTGCCGCTGCCGCGCGGCTACTCCTTGCTCGCCTGACGGCCTGTCCGCGTCGTATTAGAAGCGGATCATGACCCCGACCGAGCACGTTCCGACCCCACGTCTCATCCTCGAGGCCGGCCGAGCAGACCGGCAGTACTGGCCCGACCTGTGGCGCTACCGGGAACTGTTCTTCATCCTGGCCTGGCGCGACGTCGCCGTGCGCTACAAGCAGACGATAGTAGGCTTCGCCTGGGCCTTCGTGCGGCCGTTCATGACGATGGTCGTCTTCACGGTGGTGTTCGGCCATATCGCCAAGCTGTCGAGCGGCGACACCACGCCCTATGCCTTGATGGTCTATGGCGGCCTGCTGCCGTGGACCCTGTTCGCCTCGGTGTTCGGCGACGCGTCGACGAGCGTGATGGGCAACGCCAACCTGATCAGCAAGGTCTATTTCCCGCGCCTCATCGTGCCGATGTCGACGGTCGTCGTCGCGCTGATCGATTTTGCGGTCAGCCTGACCATCCTCGTCGGCCTGATGATCTGGTATCGCTTCCTGCCGGGCTGGCAAATTCTGCTGCTGCCGTTGTTCGTCGTGCTGGCGCTTCTCGCCAGCATCGGGCCGGCGCTCTGGGCGTCGGCGATCGTGGTGAAGTATCGCGACTTCCGCTTCGTCGTGCCCTTCCTGCTGCAGTTCGGCCTGTATGCGTCGCCCGTGGGCTTCTCGAGCGCGGTCGTGCCGCAGGAATGGCGCCTCCTCTACAGTCTCAATCCGTTGGTCGGCATCATCGACGGCTTTCGCTGGTGCATCGTGGGCGGCGACAGCCCGATCTACCTGCCGGGTTTCGCCCTCAGTCTGGTGGTCATCGGCGTCATGCTCTGGGCGGGAATCGCCGCTTTCCGCCGCATCGAGCGCGGATTCGCGGATCTGATCTGACAATGGCCGACACCGTCATCCGCGCCGAGGGACTCGGCAAGAAATTCATGATCGGCCATCGCGTCCAGAACAACGATCTGTTCGCCGACCTCATCGTCACCGCCGCGCGGCGTTTTTTCAGCAAGGGGAAGTCCGTGCTGAAGGGGGGGCCGGGTGTCAGCGGCGACGTGTTCGAGGAATTCTGGGCGCTGCGCGACGTCAACTTCGAGATCAAACGCGGCGAGCTCGTCAGCATCATCGGCCACAACGGCGCCGGCAAGTCGACGCTGCTCAAGGTGCTGTCGCGCATCACCGAGCCGACGACCGGCCGCATCGAGATCGACGGGCGCGTCACGAGCCTTCTGGAGGTCGGCACCGGCTTTCACCCCGAGCTCAGCGGCCGCGAGAACATCTTCCTGAACGGCGCCATCCTCGGCATGACGCGTGCCGAGGTACGGCGCCGCTTCGACGAGATCGTCGCCTTCGCCGGCGTCGAGAAGTTCATCGACACGCCGGTCAAGCGCTACTCCGTCGGAATGTATGCCAGGCTGGCATTCGCGGTGGCGGCCCACCTCGAGGCCGAGATCCTGGTGATCGACGAGGTCCTGGCGGTGGGCGATGCGGAATTCCAGGAGCGCTGCCTCAATCGCATGTCGGAGGTCGCGAGCAGCGGCCGCACCGTATTGTTCGTCAGCCACAACCTCGCGGCGGTGACCGCGCTCACGCAGCGCGCGCTCGTCTTGCGGGCCGGCCAGTTGACCTTCGATGGTCCGGTGCAGGCAGCCCTTGCTCACTATACGTCTGGCATCGGAAAGCTCGCCGAGCAGCGCAACTGGGGGCGCGGACAGGATTCGACGCTCGTGTCGGCCGTTTTGCTCGACGAGCAGCGCAATCCGACAAATCGCCTCGAGGCCGGCGCGCCTCTCCAGCTCCGCATCGTCATCGATGTCACCGGCATTCCCGGCGTGAGCGTGGAGATGGTCTTGCGGGACGAACTCAGCCTGCCCGTGGCATTCTACACGTCCGCGAACTTCAATCAGGTGTCGCTGCCTGCGCAGAGCGGGCGTTACGAGTGCCTGATCGCCCTGAATGTCGGCTTCCTCGCATCCGGCCAGTACTCCATCGATCTGTCGACCGGCTTTGCCAACGTCCACCAGGACCACGCTGTCGAGAACGCCGTGGCTTTCTCGGTCGAGAGCTGTAATCCGGGGGGCGGGGCGTTCAATTACCGGCAGGGTCTGGGGACAGGCAGCCTCGCGATGAAGTTGACCCGGCCGATCGAGTTCAAGCCCATTCCTTCGCCTTCGACGGGATGATCGCGCGATGCCTCGTTCGGTGTGCATCGTCGGTTCCGGCAGCCTCGCTTCCAATCCGCGACTCCTCAAGGAAGCCGACGCGCTTCACGAGGCAGGCTATCAGGTGACGGCGGTGTGCTGCGATTACACCGACGCCCTGCGCGCCGCGGATGACGAGATCGCTGGACGCGTGCCGTGGCAGGTGCGACGCGTGCAGCGCCCTCGTCTGGAACGCTACACGACCCGCCTTGCGCGGCAGGCGGCCCGTGCACTCGGCGGGCTCGGCGTGACCGTGCCGGTACCGCTTGCTGCGGAGGCCTATGGCGGACCGGGCCGGGCGCTGCGGCGCGCGGCGGAGGAAATCGCGGCCGATCTCTACATCGCACACTACGTGCCGTCGCTGCCGGCTGCCGCCGCCGCCGCGCGTCGGCGCGGCGCACTGCTCGGCTTCGACGCCGAGGACTTCCATTCGGGTGAGGGCACCGGCGGGCCGGATGAAACGCTGCGCATGAGGATGGTGGAGAGGATCGAGGGCGCGGCGTTGCCGTTGTGCGCCTATGTCACCGCGGCGTCGCCGCTGATCGGCCGCGCCTATGCCGAGCATTACAGCATTGCCGCGCCGGCGACGGTGCTCAATGTCTTTCCGCTGGCGATGGCGCCGAAGGCGGACGGCGGCGCGGGGACCGGCGGCGGGGCCCTGCGGGCCTACTGGTTCTCGCAGACCATCGGCCTCGACCGCGGGCTTCAGTCGTTCATCCAGGGCATGTCGCGCGCCAGGACGCCTGTCACGCTCGACATCCGCGGCAGCAATCGTTGGGGGCACGGCGATACGCTGATCGCGATGGCTGCCGACCTCGGCCTCGAGGGCAGGGTCACCGTGCTGCCCCTGGCGCCGCCGGATCAGATGGCCGCACTGGCGGCGCCCTACGACCTTGGCCTCTCGCTCGAGACCGACGTCACCGAAAGCAGGCGGCTCTGCCTGACCAACAAGATCTTCACGTACCTGCTGGCCGGCGTGCCGGTGATGATGAGCGACACGCCCGCCCAACGCGCCCTCGCCCCCGACCTTGGCGACGCGGCGAGCCTCGTGGCACTCGCCGATCCGCCGGGTATCGCCGCGGCGCTCGATCGACTGGCGCCGGCAGCCGCGCGCGCGCGCGCCAAGTCGACAGCGAGGCACCTGGCGCACGATCGATACAACTGGGACCGTGAGAAGAGCATCCTGCTTCAGTCGGTGGCGTCGGCCTTTGCGCGACGCGAGGGAGCGCACACGTGAGCAGCGTCAAACAACGGCTCGGCGACTGGCTGGTGCGCAAACTCGGCGTCAACCCACAGACCTTCCGGGCGGTCTGGATGGAGATGAGGGCGGCGGGAGTCCGACTGCGCGGCCTGATCGATCCCGTCTGGATCATGCGCCGTCGCGAGCTGCGTCGTCGCAAGGGCGTGCTCGCCAACGTCGGGTGCGGCCCGAACAGCCGGGAGGGCTGGGTGAATTTCGACCTGTTCCAGGTGCCCGGCGTGACGATCCCCGTCGATTGCCGCAACGGATTGCCGCTCGGCGACGCGTCCTGCCGGGGCATCCACGTCGAGCATTATTTCGAGCATCTCGAGATGACGATCGAGCGTCCGCGTTTTCTTGCCGAGTGCCTGCGGTGCCTCGAGGTGGACGGCGTGCTGCGCATCGTCGTTCCCGATGCGAAGCGGTTCGTAGAGGCCTATCTCGCGCCGGGATGGGAAACGATCAATGCAATGGGTGGCTTCTACGTCCCCGAGGAAGCGTGCGACGCCAAGATGGAGGTGCTGAACCACACGTTCCTGCAGGAAGGGGATCACTTTGCCGGCTACGATGCCGAATATCTCGGGATCGTCCTGAAGGACGCAGGTTTCCGCGATATCCGGGAGGTGGCCTGGCGGGAAGGGCAGTTCCCGGGCGGCTGCATCGATATCGAGCAGCACCGGGTCTATTCGCTCTACATGGAGGCGCGTCGCTGATGCGCATTGTCCTCACCGCCGACCCCGAAATCGAGGTGCCGCCGAAGCTCTATGGCGGCACCGAACGCATCGTCGACGGGCTGGCGCGCCGCCTGGGCGCGCGCGGCCACACGGTTTGTCTCGTGGCGAAGCCAGGCTCGGAATGTCCGGCGGATGAATTTCATGCGTGGCCCGGCGCCAGCTCGCTGTCGAAGGCCGATACGCTGCGCAACGCCGCGGCCTTGTGGAAGGTCGTGAGAGCCTTCAGGCCCGACATCATCCACAGTTTCTCCCGCATCGCCTATCTCGCGCCGCTGTTGCGGGGAAACATTCCGATCGTGAACACCTACGAGCGCGATCCGACTCGGTGGACGGTGTCGCTGGCCGTGAAGCTCGCGGGGGCGCGCGTGCTGAACTTCACCGGCTGCAGCAACTACATCGCCGATCTCGGACGCAGTTTCGGTGGCGATTGGATAGGCGTGCCTAATTTTGCAGACATGAGCGCGCTGAAGTTCAGCCCGACAGTCGCGCCCGATGCGCCGCTGGTGTTTCTCAGCCGCGTCGAACACATCAAGGGCGCGCATTGGGCGATCGAGATCGCGCGGCGGACGGGGCAGCGGCTGATCATCGCCGGCAATCACTCCGATACGGGCCCCGAAGGGGAGTTCTGGCGCCGTGAGATCGAGCCGCAGATCGGCCACGGCGGCATCGAATATGTCGGGCCAGTCGACGACGTCCAGAAGAACCAGTGGCTGGGCCAGGCGCGGGCCATGATCGTGCCGATCCAGTGGAACGAACCATTCGGCATCGTCTTCGCGGAAGCGCTCGCGTGCGGCACGCCGGTCATTTCCTGTCCGCACGGTTCCCTCACCGAGATCGTCCGCCCCGGCGTGGACGGCTTCCTGATCCGCTCGATCGAGGAAGGGTGCGAGGCGGTGCAGCGCGTCGGTACGATCGATCGTGCGACCTGCCGCCGGCGCGCCGAGGAACTCTATGCTCCCGACGTCGTCACGGATCGCTATCTCGAAGTCTACAAGCGTGCGCAGGCGGCGCTCACCTCGCGATGAGCCGGCGCGTCGCCCTGGTCAGCGGCCACTTTGCGCCAAGCAACCTGGTCGGCGCGCATCGGGCGCGGCTGTGGTCGCGCTATCTGCCCGACTTCGGCTGGGAGCCGATCGTCGTGACCGGCGATCCCGCGTTCTACGAGGAACGGCCGGACCCCGATCTCGAACGGCTGGTGGCGCCGGGTCTGCGGGTCATCCATGCACCCACGATGTCGACGCGGCCGGTCCGGCTGGTCGGCGATGTCGGCGTGCGTGCCTTTCGCGGCTGCTACAAGGTGTTGGCGGGCCTGGCGTCCAGGCGCGAGATCGATTTCGTTCTGGTGACGATTCCGTCCAACTTCCTGGCGCCGGTCGGTCGTCTGATCCACTGGCGCTATGGCCTACCCTTCGGCATCGACTATCAGGACCCGTGGGTCAATCGTTGGCCGGGCGCCGACAAGCCGTTCACGCGCGCGTGGAGCTCGTATCGATTGGCCAATCTTCTGGAGCCATGGGCGGTGCGCGGCGCGGCGCTTATCACGGGCATGGCGCCGGGCTATGTCGCAGGGATGCTCGAGCGGAATCCGGGTGTCGCGAAAGACGCGGTGATCGCCTATATGCCGATGGGCAGCGCGCCCGAGGATTTCGAACTGGTCCGCACGCTGCACCGGCCGCCGTTCCTGTTCCAGCCGGACGACGGCCGTTTCCATATGATCTACGCGGGCGCTTTGTTGCCGGCCGGCCTCGTGGTGCTCGATGCCTTCCTTGCCGGGTTGAAATCGCTGCGAGATACCGCACCTCAGGTCGCCGCGCGGCTGCGCGTGCATTTTGTCGGCACCGGTACCTCGCCCGACGATCCGAACGGTCACCGGGTGTTGCCGCGTGCCGAGCTGGAGGGCGTCGCGGAGATGATCGACGAGCATCCCCATCGGATCGGCTACGTCGACACGCTCAACCACCTCGAGCAGAGCAGCGCCGTTCTCGTACTGGGCTCCACCGAGCGCCACTACACACCGTCGAAGGTCTTCCAGGCGATGCTGTCGAGGCGGCCGGTCTTCGCGATGCTTCATGCCGAAAGCACGGCGGTCGGTATGATCCGCGACGCGCGGACAGGGCGGGTCCTGACCTTGACCGAGGATCACATGCCGGATCCCGTGACGATCGCCGCCGAGCTTCGCGCGCTGATCGGCGAACGACACGATGCAAGCGCAGTCGACACGACAGGCTTCGATGCCTATTCGGCGCGCGAGTCGACGCGCGCCCTGGCCGTGGCGCTCGATCTCGCGTGCGACCGCCACCGCGTCGGTCGTGCCCCATGAGCCTGCGCATCGGGTTCCTGGTCAGCCATCCGATCCAGTACTACACGCCGATCTTCCGCGCACTTGCGGGGCTTTGCGACCTGACGGTGTTCTTCGCCCATCGCCAGACGGCCGAGCAGCAGGCGCGCGCGGGCTTTGGCGTGGCATTCGATTGGGATATCGACCTGCTGTCAGGATACCGCAGCAAGTTCCTGGACAACGTCTCGCGTAAGCCGTCGACCGAGCGCTTCTCCGGCTGTGACACGCCGGGCGTCGCGCGCGACATCGCCGAGGGTCGCTTCGATGCTTTCGTCGTCCCCGGATGGGGCCTGCGCTCTTACCACCAGGCGGCGCAGGCCTGTCGACGCGCCGGCGTTCCGATATTCGTGCGCGGCGATTCCCAACTGGTCGGGCAGCGCCGCGCCGTGGTGCGGATCGCGAAGGCTATGCTCTTCGCGCGCGTGCTTCGCCGCTTCGATGGCTTCCTCTATGTCGGGCAGAGGAACCGCGACTACCTCCGGCACTACGGCATCCGCGAAAGCCGCTTGTTTTTCTCGCCGCACTGCGTGGACAACGAGGCCTTTGCCGTGGCCAGCGCCGCGGCGCGACAATTGGCCTTCGCAGAGGGGCATCCGGCTGCGGAGGCGAAGCGCATCCTGTTCGTGGGCAAGCTGGTCGGGCGAAAGCATCCCCTGGACGTGTTGCAGGCGGCAGCGCTGCTCGCCAGGCAAGGGATGGCCGTCGAGGTGGCGTTCGCCGGATCGGGAGAATTAGAGCCGGCGCTGCGCGAAGCGGCGCGGGCGGAAGGCGTGGCGGCGGTCTTCCATGGATTCGTCAACCAAAGCGACATGCCGGCTGTTTACGCGGCTTCCGACGTTATGGTGCTGCCGTCGGACGGTCTGGAGACGTGGGGGTTGGCGGTCAACGAAGCGATGGCCTGCGGTGTCCCGGCGGTAGTGTCGGACGCTGTCGGCTGCGGGCCGGATTTGGTCGAGCCAGGCGTCACAGGGGCGATCTTCCCGGTTGGGGATATTGCGGCGTTCGCCAAAGCGCTCAGCACTGCAATTTCTTTGAATCCGTTCACAACGCGGCAACAGCTTGCTGCGAGAATGCAAATTTACTCGCCATTGGGGGCCGCGAAAGGTATTATGCAGGCGGCGGCCGCGTTGGCGGCGCAAAGCTCTGCCGGGTGAAAAACTAGCCCCATGCGTAATAACGTTTCGGCGATCAATCCGGCATTCACGCCGCGACGAGCTGTAGAGTCGCGCCTCGACTATTCGTTCCTCCAGCGCATTTCCCTCGTCGTGGGGACCGCTGCCGCGTTCGGCGCACCGTTTTCGCCCGATCCCGTGGCATTCGCCGTCGGCGGTGCGGTTCCCTACGTCATGATGAAGCTGGTCGGCCGGCCCACCATGCCGGCGGCGGTGGCCTATTTTCTCCTTTGGCAATGGATGCAGTCGTTCACCCGAGTGCTTCAAGGGCTGATCGACGGCGAGCAGCTCAGCCAGAGCGTCTACGGGCCGTGGGTGGAGCAGGCTTATTGGTACACGCTTGCGTCTACGGTCACGCTCGCGCTTGCATTCCGGTTGGTGCTCGGCAACATCCGTCCGCCGCCGCCCGCGATGGCCAATGCCCATCGCGAGTGGGATCTGCGCGGCTTGATGATCCTCTATCTGGGCGGCGTGGTCTTTGCCGCGGTCTGCGGCTTTGTTGCGAAGTCTGTACCGGCGCTTGATCAGCCGCTTGAGGCTGCAGGTCGTGCGAAGATCCTGGCGATGGCCATGTTGTTCGCCACGGTGATGGCGACCGGCAAGGGCAGGAATGTACTGATCGCGGTCTTCGTGGTGGAGACCTTGTCCGGCTTCGGCGGACTGTTCTCGGATTTCAAGGGCGCCTTCATCTATCTCGCGATCACCGCGATTGCGGTGCGTATCCGATGGACCGGAACGATGGCGGTTGTCGCCACGGCGATGCTGATCATGATGGTCGTGATGTCGCTGTGGTGGACCGCGGTCAAAACCGACTTCCGCGAATTTGCGACGGGATCCTCCGATTCCCAAAACGTGAAGACGGACTTCTCCAGCCGAATTGGCTACCTGGGTAACAAGACGACGGCTGGTGGCATCGACTGGGATGGTGCGTCGTACGCGCTGCTTCTGCGGTTATCCTATGTCGATATCTTTGGTTCCGTGATCGGTGTGCAGTCCGTGTCGCCGGAACAGGGCTATTTCAGGCAGTGGCAGGACGCCATCGAACACGTCACCAAACCGCGCTTCCTTTTTCCCGGCAAGGCGGCGCTGTCGGACACCGAGGTCTTCATCCGGCTCGCGCGCGGCAACGCATCTGAGGCGTTCCGCTCCGGCACATCGATCAGCGTCGGCTTTGTCGCCGAGAATTACGTCGATATGGGATTCCCGACCATGCTGGCGGGCGTATTCGTGATCGGCGCCATGGTGGCTGCCGTCCTGCGTTACTTCCTGACGCGGCCATTGCCATGGATGGTTCGCGAAGGAACGGCGCTGGCGATCATCTATACGATCGGCCACGACGGCGTGGAGATTTCGCTGCCCAAGATTCTGGGCGCGACGCTCATGTCGTTCATCGTCTGGGCGATCATGGCAAGGTGGGGCTTTCCGATCATCTTCAAGTGGCTTGGCCGACAGGCGACCAAGCGCAGCTCCCACAGAGCGTAAGGCGCAGTGTCGTCCCGGGATTACTTCCATCGGGTTCGCCGTCTGGACTTTGCACCGGCGACGACACGACTCTTTGCGCCGTCCGGTGACCTGCCGCGAAACCGCGGACGTTCCCGGGCCGACGCGTCTCCTGTCATTACCGGCGTCGAGGGCCGCGAACCCAGGCTGGACTATGCTCTCCTGCGTCGTGGCCTGCTGCTGCTGTCGCTATTCCTTCTGCTCTTTGCGCCGCTGACACAGGATCCAATCGCCTTTGCTTTGGGCGTGTTTGTCCTGCCGCTCCTTATCGCGATCGTCGGTACGCCGACCATGCCCGCAGCGGTCGCCTATCTGCTGGCATGGCAATGGGTCGAGGTCTTCGCCCAGGTACTGCTCAGTTCGTCGAACGGCGAGACTCTGGAAACCGGCATCTATGGAGTGAACGTCGCCCGCGCCTATTGGTACATGATGGCGAGCCTCATCGCACTCGCCTGTGGCTTGAGGTTGGCGTTCGGCAACCTGCGTGCGCCGCCCGCTTGGGCGCGCGTCGCGCACCGCGACTGGCGGCCGGTAGACCTGTTCGTCGGCTACTTGATCTCGTCGGTCGTTGCCGCCGCCTATTGGCCCGTGAGCAACATGGTGCCAAGCCTAGACCAGCAGTTGGAAGCCGTGTCGCGAATCAAGATCGTCGCGCTGTTCCTGCTCTTCACGAATGTGTTGTCGACGCGCAAGGGTATGAAATTCCTGGTCCTGGCCGTATTTCTCGAACTCGCCACCGGCTTCGGCGGTCTGTTCTCGGACTTCAAGAGCGTCTTCGTCATTCTCGGTACCGCCGCGGTCGGCGCGCGAATCAAGTGGAGCAATACGCTGGGCGTCGCCCTGGTCGCCTGGCTGGTTGCGCTGATGGGCCTGACGTTGTTCTGGACGGCGGTGAAACAGGACTACCGGCAGTTCGCGACCGGTTCGGACGAATCGCAGTACATCAAGACGTCGCTAGCCGACCGATATGGCTATCTTGGCGACAAGGCAGCTTCGGTCGGCAGCATCGATTGGGGGCTGGCGTCCTACGCAATGCTGACGCGGCTTGCCTATGTCGACATCTTCGGTTCGGTCATCAGCGTGAACGAGTCCACCCCGGGAGGCCTCAACTCCTATCCGCAGCAATGGACCGAGGCGATCGAGCACATTACCAAGCCGCGCTTCCTGTTCCCCGACAAAGCGCAGCTCTCGGATACCGCGACCTTCGCCCGCCTGGCGCTCGGCAACGCGAACGAGGAAATGCGTGGCGGCACATCGATCAGCGTCGGCTATATGGCGGAGAATTACGTCGATCTGGGCTTTCCGGGCATGCTGGTCGGGATCTTCGTCCTTGGATTGCTCATTGGCGCGATGGGACGCTACTTCATGATGTGCCCGCTGCCCTGGATGATGCGAGAAGGGATCGTTCTTGCGCTGATCTACACCAGCGGTCACACCGGCCTCGAAGGCTCGCTTCCGAAGATCATCGGCGCGGCGATCATGTTCTTCATCGTCTACGTTTTGATGGTGAAATTCGGGTTCAACAAGATCTGGAACTGGCTCGATGAACGCGCCGCTCTCGGATGACCGGGGACGCGCGTGAAGCTCTTTTATGAAGAACCCGACCCCGACCGCTGGTTCCCGTTCGACCGCTTTCCGCGCAAGGTGATCAGGACGATGGTGCGCGGCGCCACGCAGCCGCGCGGCACGATGCGGGCATTCCTCAATCTCGTCGACGGCCTCGATCGTATCGGCGCGTCGTACCGGATCAACGACTATCGCGGATTGCGGGACGATTCCGGCGCTCTGGCCTGTGTGTTCGGCAAACCGCACATCCTCGACAAGATCCCCCGCCAGAGTCCGGTGCTCTTCGGCACATCGATCTACAGCCACCCGAATGACAATCCGGGCCTGCCCAGGCAACGCGACATCCGGCAGGTTTTGGTGCCCAGCGAATGGGTGTGTCGGATGTTCGAGCAGGTCTGGCCCGGGATTGTGTCGGTTTGGCCGGTCGGCATCGACACCGAGCTTTGGATACCCGCGCCGGACGCGGCGAAGGACGTCGACGTAGTGGTCTACGACAAGATCGCCTGGCGGCGCGAACACTACGAGCGCTCGCTGCTCGAGCCTCTCTACGCCGAGCTTGAACGTCGCGGGTTGCGGGTCGAGACACTGCGCTACGGCGACTATCGAGAGGAAGAAATGTTTGCGCTCGGCAAGCGCTGTCGGGCCATGGTTTATCTCAGCCGGCACGAGACCCAAGGCATCGCCGCGCAACAGATGCTCGCCGCCGGCGTGCCATTGTTTGCATGGGACGAAGGCGGCTTCTGGCAGGATCCGAAGTATTTTCCCAGCGAAGTGAAGTTCGGGCCCGTGACCTCGGTCCCCTACTGGGACGATCGATGTGGCGTGAAGTTCCAGGGCGGCGACGATCTTCTCGAAGCCTTCGACGTGTTTTGGAAAGGCGTTGAAGCCCAGGCCTTTTCACCGCGGGACATGGTCGTCGAGCGGCTGACCCTCGAGCGATGCGCGTCAGAGTATGTGGCGCTCGTCCGGCGCTTTGGCACCTGATCGGATGCCTACGCCGAAGCCCTCGATTTGCGCGTTGCCCGATCTTATGCATGGCATGCTAGAAGTCCGTTCGAAATACCTGGGCCGGGAGTATTGCGAGCCGCCACTGCAAGACGCGGACCGCATGCGGGGGCGAAATCTCGAATGATCCATATCCCGGCCTATATCTCACGCGTGCCGATCGTGCGCGGCGTCATCAGGCTTTTGATCACCGCCTATTCGCAGGTCTTCAGGGGACGCTATTCGCTCGAACGGCGCATGGGCCTGCTCCTCCTGCTCGACCGTGAGAATGCAATCGACTGGCAGCTGATGCTGTCGGGCGAATGGGAGCGTCCGCATCTCACCAAATTGCTCGACCTGGCCAAGCAGCAGTTGCCCTACAGCAAGAACGGCGCTGTGTTCCTCGATATCGGTGCGCACTGGGGGTTGTATGCCTTGAAGGCCCGCCAAAGCGGAATGTTTTCGCAGATCGTTGCGTTCGAACCGGACCCCCAGAATTATGCGCAGCTCCAGGCGAACCTGTTCCTGAACGCCGCACACGCCAAGATCCGCGCCCTGCAGCTGGCCGCGACCGACGGCGACCGCAGCTTCAAGCTGTTCCAGCGCAATCCGCACAATCGCGGCGCCACGCGCGTGGTCGACGCCGACGGCGCTGGAACGACGATCGTGCTCGGACGTCGCGTCGACAGCCTCGTCGACGTTTCGGATGCGCTCCTGGTCATAAAGATCGACGTCGAGTCGCACGAGCTGGAAACCATCGCGGGAATGATGAATCTGTTCGCGAAGAACAGGTTCGTCATGCAGATCGAAATCTGGGATACGCCGAAGGAAGAGAGCGAGAGGCGGCTCAGATACCTCTCCGAGCTTTTCGCCGCTCATGGCGCGGAGCTCGTGCACTCGATCGACCATGATTACTTCTTTGCGTCGGCTTTGCCACGCACCTAGCCGGCTAATTCCTGGCCGGCCACTCTTGCCGCCAGTCGGTCAATGCACCGTCGCGGCCGATGGTACCGGTTGCGCCCGGGAACAACCCACGGGCGATCGACGGCGGCAGGACGCGCCGTGCCGCCAAGGCCAGCCGTAAATAGGAGTGGGCAAAGTCGAAAGGCTGCTCCCAGCGCCGGTCGAAGTTCATGCGCACCAGCCGGTCGGGGTAACAGCGCGTGGCGACCAGCGATGGCGCATTTTGGCTCGCGAAGCACGCAAGCATCCGGCGCTTGGTCTCGATATCGTCGGGAGACAGCCGGAACTTGTCGATCGGACGACTGTCGATGCCATCGGGAGGGCCATAGTAGGAAACCATCCCGAGCAACCAGCGCGCGCATAGCGTGATCACGCGATGGGGTGTGTTGTTCAGCGACACATAGGGGCTGTATTCGGGCGCCTCGTAAACTTCGAACCGGTCAGCGGCCGTCACGATGGTCGCAAGGAGTGCCGCCAGCATGTCGTGATGAATGTGGCCGCCCTCGAACATCGGCAAGACGATTGCGGTCGGTCCGAAGTCGTCGATGATTCTCCGCAGTTCGGGGCCTGCCGCGCGCAGTTTTTCCGGTGCCTGCCGGTGGAGCGGCGGAAGCAGGCTGACGTGGCGTAGATCGGCCTTGGAAAGACCTGCCGTTGCCCAGGCGGCGTGCGCTTCGGCGGCGCGAACGTCAGGAAGGCCAGGCGTGTCGTCCGGGGCGAGATAGACGATGCGAAGGACCCCGCCCAACTTCTGGTTGTGCAATGCCACTCCGCCGGCTGAAATCACGCAGTCGTCTTCGTGGGGGGCCAGGATCAGGAGGCGTCGCGGTTCCGACCACGTGCGCCAGCGTTCGAGGAAGAACAGGCGGCCCAGCGCCCACGCCGAAATCGCGGCGAGCGCGGAGTAGAAGAGGGCGATGGGCAACAGCCAGCGGCCTTCCGGAATTTTGTCGACGGCGAGCCACAGCAGGGCCGCGACGGCGAGCAACAACAGGACAACCGGAAAGGGGCGGAAATAGAACCTAAGCTTCATCGAGCGCGCGGATCGCAGCGGCGTCCGACTTGTCAGCGTCGTTGGCCGGCATGCCGTAGATCGCCATGTCCGATTGCTGGACGCGGCGCGGCCGGGAAGCCTGCTTCAGCAGCCAGTGCAGGACGGTCAAGCCGCCGACTTTGAGGGCGCCGCGTGCGATCCAGCGCTTGAGCGAATGCTGCGGTGGGTTCGAGACGTAGTATCCCTTGCCGCCCCACATGCGATAGGCGTCGAGCAGAAATGGCATCAATTCCTGCGCGTCCGGCACGCCTGCGAGGCCGATCAAGAGGGTCATGAAGCCGTTGCGCATGGCCTCGGCGCAGACCTGGTGGTCGGGATGGGACAGCAGAAGCTGCGACCACTTCAGGCGATAGCGTGCCGCCGACAGCAGGCTGCGCAGGGTGCCGCTGCCGGCGACGCGCTGACCCGAATGTGCGCGATAGTAGGCCATGCCTACCGGACGACCGACGATCTGCGCTCCGGCCAGTACGGCGCTTCCGAAGAAGTCAACGTCGCCATTGGTGAACAGCTGCTCGTCCCACAGGACCGTCTTGAAAAGGCTGCGTGGCCAGAGTGCGGACGACGTCCAGACCGAGCCTTCGCCTTGAGGCTCGAGGAATTCCGCGAGAGTCTCCATGGCCGACCGGTTTTCCGGCGCGCACATGATCGGGCCGAGCTGGATCCCCGAAGGAGTAGCGACGAACCGGCGCCACCGGCCGGAGACGACATGGCCCTCGGGCAATTCGCGCGCAGCCTTGATGAGCTCCGCGACATGATCGTTCTGAAGCAGGTCGTCGTCGTCGAGGAAGAGCACCCAGTCGCCGTCGCTGGCGACGATGCCGGCGTTGCGCGCGCCGCCAGGTCCATGAGGCACGTCGTGCCGGACGATTTTGACGTCGGCGAATTCGCTGGCCAGCATCCGCGCGGTGCCGTCGGTGGACGCTTCGTCGACGACCACAATCTCGATGTCTGGCCACGACTGGGCCCGCGCGCTGCGCAGTGTCTGGCGCAGGATATCGCGGCGGTTCCGTGTCGGCACTATAATCGAGACTTTGTCACTCAAGATGCCACGCCGCCTTCGGTCAAACAGGAAGGAGGTCCAGGTCGGACCTCCGCGAGCTTACGACAAAAAGGCCCCGACCCACCCCAATCATTCTGAAATGAAGATCGGAAAAGTCACGTTGCCATTGCCGGGCGATTTCCGTTTCGCCGCCGCGCCGCATCGTCGAGTACCAGGATACCGTTTTCAGACAGGTATTTTCGC
>FTCZ01005030.1_pt1 | contig 83426 bp, 88 predicted proteins | sample 1658871 | NCBI WGS metagenome assembly FTCZ01 (sample SAMEA3914864, study PRJEB12502) | metagenome | biome: forest; material: soil | place: USA | collected 2012-03-12 | depth 0.3 m | reverse complement strand
GCTGCAGATGAGCTATGGCCAGGTTGATCGCCTCGCCAAGCTGGTGCCGAACCTGCCGACCGATCCCTGGACGCTCGACCGCGCCTTGAACGGCGTCAGCGAGCTCGCCGCCGAGTATCGCGGCGACAAGGACGTCCGCCATTTGTTCGACCTGGCGATGAAGCTCGAGGGGCTGCCGCGTCACTCATCGACCCATGCCGCGGGCGTGGTGATCGGCGATCGCCCGCTGGCCGAGCTCGTCCCGCTCTACCGCGATCCACGATCGGACATGCCGGTCACCCAGTTCGACATGAAATATGTCGAGGGCGCCGGGCTGGTGAAGTTCGACTTCCTCGGCCTCAAGACCCTGTCGGTGCTCAAGAAGGCGGTCCAGCTCCTCGCCAAGCGCGGGATCACGTGCGACCTCGACGCGCTGACCTGGGACGACGAGGGCGTCTACAAGCTGCTCCAGAAGGGCGACACGGTCGGCGTGTTCCAGCTGGAATCGGAAGGCATGCGGCGCACGCTGTCGGCGGTCCGCCCGTCCAATTTCGGCGACATCATCGCGCTCGTCTCGCTCTATCGCCCGGGCCCGATGGACAACATCCCGAGCTTCGGCCGCCGCAAGAACGGGCAGGAGCCGATCACTTATCCGCACCCGCTGCTCGAAGGCATCCTGTCGGAGACCTACGGCATCTTCGTCTATCAGGAACAGGTGATGCAGGCCGCGCAGATCCTGGCCGGCTATACGCTGGGCGGCGCCGACCTGCTGCGTCGCGCGATGGGCAAGAAGATCCAGGCCGAGATGGACGCGCAGCGCGACCTGTTCGTGTCGGGCTGCGCGGAGCACAACCAGATCGACAAGGCCAAGGCCAATGAGCTGTTCGACTTGATCGACAAGTTCGCCGGCTATGGTTTCAACAAGTCGCACGCCGCGGCCTATGCCTTGCTTGCCTACCAGACCGCCTGGCTCAAGGCGCATCACCCGCACGAATTCTACGCCGCCTCGATGTGTTACGACATCCACCTGACCGACAAGCTCGCGATATTTGTCGACGACATGCGCCGGCTCGACGTCGCGGTGCTGCCCCCCGATGTGAACCACAGCCTGGCCGAGTTCGACGTCCAGCCGGTCGAGGACGGGCTCGCCGTCCGCTACGCGCTCGCCGGGCTCAAGTCGGTCGGCGAAGGCGCGATGGAGAAGATGGTCGAGGAGCGCGACGCTAACGGCGCGTATGACAGCCTCGACGCCTTTGCGCATCGCGTCGATCCGCGCCTGCTCAACAAGCGCCAGCTCGAAACGCTCGCCGCCGCGGGCGCGTTCGACGCGATCGATCCCAATCGCGCGGGCATCTTCGCTTGTGCCGAGACCGTGCTGGCGACTGCCGCGCGCGTCCATGAACAGAAGAATAGCGGGCAGGGCGGCCTGTTCGGCGAGAGCGAGGCATCGGGCACCCACATCAAGCTGCCCTTGTCGGCCCGCTGGGGTCTCGCCGAGCGGATGGAGCAGGAGAAGGAAGCGTTCGGCTTTTATTTCTCCGCGCACCCGGTCGACCGCTTCGCCCAGCTCGCCAAGATGCATGGCGCGCGGCGTTATGCCGATCTCGGCGATCTCAACATTCCGGACGATGGCCGCGCCGGCGCGGTGATGGCGGCGATGGTCGAGGATACGCGCTGGCGCACCTCGGCCAAGGGACGGCGCTATTTGATGGCGACCCTGTCCGACCCGTCGGGCCAGTTCATGGCGACCTGCTTCGACGACGGGGTTGCCGCCGACCTCGAAGAGGCGGGCCGCTCGGGCGGTTGCGGCCTGATCACCGTCGAGCTCGACCGCCGCGCCGGCGAGGAGCAGCCGCGCGTCACGGTCAAGCGCATCCAGCCGTTCGAAGGGCTCGCCAGCTCGACGCGGATGAACATGGATATCGAGATCGACGATGTCGTTGCGATCGCCGGGATCGGGGCATTGCTGTCCGAAGCTCGCGGCGCGCGCGGCGAGGCGCGGCTGATCGCGCCATTGCCCGACGGACATAGCGCGACCGTCCTGCTCGGCCGCGATTTCCTGCTCGATCCCGAACTCGCCGACCGGATCGCCGCGCTGCCTGGGGTGCGCTCGGCTCAGGTCGCGATCGCCGCGCAACGCACGCTCGCGCTGGTCGGCTGATCCCTGGTTTCTAGCCCTCCCTTCAGGGGGAGGGGCTGAAAGAAGGCTACGGCTGGACTTCGCCCGCTCCGGACGGAATAGTGTTCCCGATAACAAAGGAACGGAGGGCGGGATGACGATGGGCGCGATGCAGGATTTCGAACTGCGGGTAATGCGCCTGCTCGACCATGTCGCGCGCGAACATCCCACGCGCGAGATCGTCACGCGCTGGGCCGACGGGCACGAGACGCGCAATAGCTGGGGCGGCATCCACCTCAATTCGCGCAAGCTGGCGCAACGGCTCGAGAAATGGGGCATCAAGCCCGGCGACCGCGTCGCCTCGCTGGCGATGAACCACGAGCATCATTTGACCTCATGGTACGGGACGATGGGGATGGGCGGGGTAATCCACACGATCAATCCGCGGCTGTTCGACGAGCAGCTCATCTACATCGCCAACCATGCCGAGGACCGCGTCCTGTTCTACGACCGGCAATTCCAGCCGATCATTGACCGCCTCAAGCCGCACTGGACCTCGATCGAACATTATGTCGTGTTCGACGATGACGGCCCGGACGGCTTCCAGGCGCTGCTCGATGCCGAGGACGGCAATTATAGCTGGCATGAGGGGCTCGAACGCGAGCCGTGCATGATCTGCTATACCAGCGGCACGACGGGCAACCCCAAGGGCGTGCTCTACGAGCATCGCTCGACCGTGCTCCACGCCATGCATGCCGCCGAGCCCTGGGTGCTCGGCCTGTCGTCGCGCGACGTGATCCTGCCGATCGTGCCGATGTTCCATGCCGCCGCCTGGGGATTGCCGTTCGCCGGGGCGATCGCGGCGTGCAAGTTCGTGTTCTGCCAGACCAACGACGCCGCGACGCTGTGCGACCTGATGAACAACGAGCAGGTGACCCTGGGCAGCGGTGTGCCGACCGTGTGGCTGGCGATGTTCCAGCATATGGACACGACCGGCGATACGCCTGCCTCGCTCGAAAAGATCACGGTTGGCGGATCCGCCGCGCCGCGCGCGATGCTGGCGCGGTTCATGGACATGGGGGTGAAGCCGATCCACCTCTGGGGCATGACCGAGACCTCGCCGGTCGCGACCGCGCTGGCGCCCGGGCCCGATTGGAGCGGTCTGACCCGCGATAAGCAGCTCGATATCGTCTGCAAGCAGGGATCGATCCCGTTCGGGGTCGAATTGCGCATCGTCGACGACGAGGACAGCGAATTGCCGCGCGACGGCGAGAGCTCCGGCCGGCTGCAGATCCGCGGACCCTGGGTGGTGAAACGCTATTTCAAGGCGGAGGCCGACGCGACGCTGGACGGCTGGTTCGACACCGGCGACGTCGCCTTGCTCCATCCCGACGGCACCATGCAGATCACCGACCGCTCGAAGGACGTGATCAAGTCGGGCGGCGAGTGGATCAGCTCGGTCGACCTTGAGAACGCTGCGGTCGGCTGTCCCGGCGTCGGCGAGGCGGCGGCGATCGGCGTGCGCCATCCCAAATGGGACGAGCGCCCCTTGCTGCTCGTGGTGCGCAAGCCCGGCAGCGAGGTCGGTCCCGACGAGATCAACGCGCACCTCGCCAACCATGTCGCCAAATGGTGGCTGCCCGACGAAATCCTGTTCGTCGACAGCCTGCCGCACACTGCGACGGGCAAGTTGCTCAAGACCTCGCTGCGCGAGCAGTACAAGGACCACAAGCTCGCCGGCGTTGCCTGATTTGCGCCTGACTTGCCTTTCGGCCGGTCGCGCGGCAGGCTGCGCTAAATGGACATGGTGACGACCGGCAGTGCCGGGGAGAATGGCGTGACGCTGGCGGCGCGGCCCGAGGCGCTGCGGCTCGCCCCGCACGAAACCGCGGTTGTCGTGATCGACATGCAGAATGCCTATGCGAGCGAAGGCGGCTATGTCGATCTCGCGGGGTTCGACATTGCCGGCGCGGCCGGGGTGATCGGCAAGATCGCCACCGTGCTCGACACCGCGCGCCGTGCCGGGGTGCAGGTCGTCTATCTGCAGAATGGCTGGGACGCGGAGTATCGGGAAGCCGGCGGGCCGGGGTCGCCCAACTGGCACAAGTCCAACGCGCTCAAGACGATGCGCGCGCGGCCGGAACTGGCCGGGCAACTCCTCGCGCGCGGCGGCTGGGATTACGAGCTGGTCGATGGCCTGAAGCCACAGCCGGGCGACATCACGCTCCACAAGACACGTTATTCGGCCTTCTTCAACTCGCAGCTCGACAGCACATTGCGCGCGCGCGGCATTCGCAACATCGTGTTCGTCGGCATCGCGACCAATGTCTGTGTCGAGAGCACGCTGCGCGACGGCTTCCACCTCGAATATTTCGGCGTGATGCTGGAAGACGCGACGCATCACCTGGGACCCCCGGCGATGCAGGACGCGACGATCTACAATGTCGAGAAATTCTTCGGCTGGGTCAGCACCACCGCCGATTTCTGCGGCTCCTTTGGCCAACTTCCCCAATCAGATAGCAAGGACTGACGTCATGGCGTTCGAGCCGATCAACCCACCGCAATTCCCGACCCCGATCGCGCCCTATTCGGCCGGCGCCAGGGCTGGGAACACCGTCTATGTCTCGGGCGTGCTGGCGCTGGGCGAGGGCGGTACCGTGCTCCATGTCGGCGACGCGGCGGCGCAGACCCGCCATGTGCTCGAGGTGATCAAGACCACGCTGGAGGCGGCCGGCGCGACGATGGCCGACGTTGCGATGAACCATATCTTCCTCAAGGACCTGGCTGATTATGCCGCGTTCAACCAAGTCTATGCCGAGTATTTCCCCGGTGCGAAGCCGGCGCGCTATTGCGTCAAGTGCGAGTTGGTGAAGCCCGATTGCCTGGTCGAGATCGCCAGCGTGGCGCATATCGGCTGATGCCGCACGCAGCGGGTCTTTATTACGAAGAACATGGGGCCGCTGGCGCGCCACCGGTGATCTTCTCGTCGGGCCTTGGCGGGTCGGCGAGCTACTGGACGCCCAACATCCCCGCCTTCGCCGAGCATTTCCGCGTCATCGCCTATGACCATCGCGGCACCGGACGCAGCGATCGCGCCTTGCCGGCGATGGTCAGCGTCGACGATTTCGCCGACGATGTGCTTGACCTGATGGACGCTCTCGGGATCGAGCAGACGCATCTCGTCGGCCATGCGGCCGGCGGTGTCGCGGGGCTCGCGATCGCGCTCAAGGCACCCGAGCGGCTCGATCGGCTCGTCGTGGTCAACGGCTGGGCAAGCCCCGACCCGCATTTCCTGCGCTGTTTCGAAATCCGCCTGGCGCTGCTGCGGCTATCGGGGCCCAGGGCGTATCTCCGCGCGCAGCCGGTCTTCCTGTTTCCACCCGATTGGGTCTCGACGCACAGCGACGAGCTCGATGCCGAGCTGGAACACCAGCTCGAGCATTTTCCGGGCATCGAGACGATGGAGAAGCGCATCCTGGCGCTGGGATCGTTCAACGTCGTGCACCGATTGGGCGAGATCGCCGCTAAGACCCTGGTGATTGCCGCCGCGGACGACATGCTGGTGCCACCGAGCGCGGGCAGGGCGCTCGCCGACGGCATTCGCAATTCGGGCTTCGGCCAGCCGCATTATGGAGCGCATGCGGTCAACGCGACCGACCCCGAGCGCTTCAACGAGTTCGTGATCGACTGGATGACGGGCGTCCTGCCCCAATAAGGAGTGAAGCCAATGCAAGTCGGCGTCTTCGTCCCCATCAACAACAATGGCTGGCTGATCAGCGAGAACGCGCCGCAATACATGCCGTCGTTCGATCTCAACAAGCAGATCGCCCAGGCCGCCGAGAAGCACGGGCTCGACTTCCTGCTGTCGATGATCAAGCTCCGCGGGTTCGGCGGCAAGACCGAATTCTGGGAATACGGCCTGGAAAGCTTCACGCTGATGGCCGGGCTCGCCGCGGTCACCGAGAAGATCAAGATCTACGCGACCTGCCCGACATTGGTCATCCCGCCGGCCTTCGCCGCGCGGATGTGCAACACGATCGATTCGATCAGCCATGGGCGGTTCGGGCTCAACCTGATCACCGGCTGGCAGCGGCCCGAATACAGCCAGATGGGGCTGTGGCCCGGCGACGAGCATTTCCGCAATCGCTACCAGATGCTGGACGAATATGCGCACATCCTGCGTGAACTGTGGGAGACCGGGCGGAGCGACTTCAAGGGCCAATATTACCAGATGGACGATTGCCTGGTCCGGCCAAAGCCCGACGGCGACATGAAGATCATCTGCGCGGGCAGCTCGGACGAGGGCCTCGCTTTCTCGGCGAAATGGGCGGATTATGCCTTCTGCCTCGGCAAGGGCGTCAATACGCCTACTGCGTTTGCTTCCAACAACGACCGGCTGGCTGCCGCGACCGCGAAGACCGGGCGCGACGTGTCGGTGTTCGTGCTGGTGATGGTGATCGCCGCCGAGACCGACGAAGCGGCGATGGCAAAGTGGAAGTCGTACAATGACGGGCTCGACATCGACGCGGTGCGCTGGCTGATCGACCAGGGCGCCGCCGACAAGCACAACCCGACCACCAATGTCCGCCAGCTCGCCGCCCCCGAAGGCGCGGTCAACATCAACATGGGGACGCTGGTCGGCAGCTATGCCTCGATCGCACGGATGCTCGACGAAATGGCCGAGGTACCCAACACCGGCGGCGTGCTGCTGACCTTCGACGATTTCGTCCAGGGGGTCGAGGATTTCGGGACGAAGATCCAGCCGCTGATGAAGAGCCGGCAGTGAGCTGCCTGCTGATCGTCGCGGCATTCTGCTTCTCGGATGCGGGCAAGGTCGCGATCGATCCGCAGAGCACGGTGGCGCGGTTCGCGACGGTCGCGGTCGGCAAGGCCGACGTGCAGATTCTGCTTTCGTCGGACTCGTTCGGCTCGTTCGATGCGACCCGGATGGCGCGTGCGTGCGACGGACAGACCTGTATCGCCTATTACAGGCGGTGCGAGCCGGCCGGCAGGGCCGTCACCTGTTCCTATAGGTTTGGCGGTGCCGTCTATACGCAGCCGGTTCTCGTCATTCGCGCGCCCGATCAAGCGGCTTTGGCGAAAGCTGAGGCAGCAATAGCCATATTCCCCGGCGAGGATCGTGAGCGAGCGGTATCATTGCGCTTGCTCAGCGTGGAATCCCGGGGAGAGCCGCCGACCTGTCGCCCTGAAGGCGGCCGCATGCCGAAATGTCCAGCGACGAACTGACGCCGGAATGAAAGGGCGGGTCGGGACCCGCCCTTCCGGGCCGGTTCAGGCCTCTTCTTCCTCTTCTTCCTCGGCGTCTTCGTCTTCCTCGGCGCCGTCCTCGTCGTTCGAGCCGTCGCCTTCCTCATGCTCGGCCGTGGGCTCGTTGCCTTCGCCATGCTCGGCGGTCGGGGTTTCGATCTCTTCGTCCGGGGTGGTCGTCGGGTCGCTCATCGCGCGTCTCCAGTGGCGGGCCGCCGACTACCGGCGCCCGACCGCACCCTGCGCGAGTCGTGTGATGCTTTCGCGATGATCCCGTGATGGTTTGACGAAGCGAGGTGCGGCGTGGCGCTTGTCCGGTGCGATCCGTCGCAGCGCGGGTCAGAACAATTCGCCCTGCGCGCCGCGTGGCGGGCGGAACAGGTCGGTGCGGACCTGCAATCGCTCGCGGTTGAGGCCGTTCTTCTTCATCGCGATCAGGAAGCGCGTGCGGATCAGATCGGCCCAGGGACCCGAGCCGCGCATCCGCGTGAAGAAATTGGGGTCGTTGTCTCGGCCCTCGCGGATCGAGTTGATGATCGACATCACCTTGCCCGCGCGATCGGGGAAATGTGCGTCGAGCCAGGCGCGGAACAAGGGGGCGACCTCATGCGGCAAGCGGACCGGCAGGAAGTTGATCGTCCGCGCGCCGCTTTCCGCCGCGCGTTCGACGATATGCTCGATCTCGTGATCGGTGACCGCGGGAATGACGGGAGCGATCGAGACGACGACCGGAATGCCGGCATCGGCGAGCCGCCGCACCGCGGTCAGCCGCCGCTCGGGATGCGGCGCGCGCGGTTCGACCGTCCGTGCGATCTTCGGATCGAGCGAGGTGATCGACAAGGCTACCACCGCCAGGCCCCTAGCCGCCATCGCCGCGATCAGGTCGATGTCGCGCACCACGCGGTCGGACTTGGTGGTGATGGTCAGCGGATGATTGGTCTCGGCCAGCACCTCGATGCAGCCGCGCGTGATCTTCCATTGTGCCTCGATCGGCTGGTACGGATCGGTATTGGTGCCGAACGCGATCGGGCGGCAGACATAGCCCGGCTTCGACAATTCCTCGCGCAGCAGGACAGGGGCAGTCGGCTTGGCGAACAGCTTGGATTCGAAATCGAGCCCCGGCGACAGATCATGATAGGCATGGGTCGGCCGCGCGAAGCAATAGATGCAGCCATGCTCGCAGCCGCGATAGGGGTTGATCGAGCGGTCGAACCCGATGTCCGGCGAGTTGTTGCGCGTGATGATCGTCCGCGGGCTCTCGACGGTGACCGTCGTCTTGAGCCGGGGCGGGGCACTATCGATATCCTCCAGCGCATCCAGCCAGTCGCCATCGGCCAGCCGTTCGGGCAGGTTGAAGCGCGTGCTCTCGCGATTGACGGTGGCGCCACGGACGGGTCTGGCTTTTGCCATTGCCCCGGATTAGGCGATCGACTAGAACATATCAAGAACATTGGAGGTGGATATGGCAAAGATCAACTATGTCGAACTGCCGGTGCAGGGCACGGCGGCGACCAAGGCATTTTTCTCGGCAGCGTTCGGCTGGGCGTTCACCGATTTCGGCGATGATTACGCCGCGACGATGACCGGAGGGACCGATCTGGGGCTCAACGGCGACCGCTCGCAATGGACCTCGGCGCCGCTGCCGGTGATCGAGGTTGGCGATCTCGAAGCGGTCGAGGCCGCAGTGCGGGAAGCGGGCGGGACGATCACCCAGCCGATCTTCGCTTTCCCCGGCGGCCGCCGTTTCCATTTCCGTGAGCCGAGCGGGAACGAACTGGCGGCGATGCAGCCGGCACACGATTAGCCTCTGGCCAAGCCGCGCGGCTTGTGGCGAACATGGCCGGGGGCTGCGCGACTCGGGGTGCGCGGCGTTTTGGGGGATGCGATGCGCAGAGTTTACCTGGCGGCGATCGGTGTCGCGGTGCTGGCGATGGGGGGCCCGGCGGGCGCTTCGGACGACAAGCCCTGCCCGTCGGGGCTGGTCTGTGCGAGCAAGCCAGACACGATCACCTCGATCATGAAATCGCTCGAGCCCAAGGTGAAAATGCGAAAGGCCGACGATGACGATCCCGTGATCGATGTCGAGGGCCCGGTCTACGACTATGAGGTCATGTTCATGGACTGCAAGAACAGGGCGCAGTGCGCGGCAGTGACCTTCTCGTCCGCATTCAAGGCCGAGCCGCTTTTGGATGTCGATTTCGCCAATCGATGGAATCGCGAGCACCGCATTCCCAAGGCCTATGTCGACAAGGACGGCGCGCTCTATCTGCAGCTGGAAGTCTCGACCATTGGCGGCCTGACGCGCGCCAATTTCCGCGACTGGAAGGAATGGTGGGACAGCGGCCTGTCCGACTTCGCCAAGTTCTATGACAAGGAATCCGACGCGCGCGATCCCAAGAAGAAGGTCTAGCCTTCCAGCAGCCGCGGCATCAGCTCGACGAAATTGCAGGGCTTGAAACGGCTGTCGAGCTGGTCCCTGAGGATCATGTCCCAGCCGTCCTTCACCGCGCCGGTCGAGCCAGGCAAGGCGAAAACATAGGTCCCGCCGGCGACGCAGGCGGTCGCGCGCGACTGGATCGTCGAGGTGCCGATCGTCTGGAAACTCAGCCAGCGGAACAATTCGCCGAAGCCGGGGATCATCTTCTCCGCCACCGCCTCGACGGCCTCGGGCGTGACGTCGCGCCCGGTAACGCCGGTGCCGCCGGTAGTGAGGATCACATCGATATCGGCATCGTCGATCCACGTCGCCAGCCGCTCGATGATCGCGCCCAGGTCGTCGCGTTCGATTGCGCGATCGGCCAGCACATGCCCGGCGCTCGTCAGCCGCTCGACCAATGTATCGCCGGACTTGTCCTCGGCTGGCCCGCGCGTGTCGGACACGGTCAGGACCGCGATCCTGACCGGCATGAACTCACGGGTCTCGTCGATCGGCACTATTTGCCGGGCTGGGTCAGCCGCACCGCGCTCGGCCCGGGCTGGCCGGGGAATTTGGGCCACATGCCTTGCGCCAGCGCCGATCGGCTCGGCGACTTGAAACGGCCGTCCTTGCTTTCGTACATCCAGTAATTGCGCATCACCGTGGTGACATAGCCGCGCGTTTCCCAATAGGGGATCGACTCGATGTAGAGCAGCGGATCGCCGCCATCCTTGACGATGGTGTTCCACTCGGTGACCGGAACCGGCCCGGCATTGTACGCTGCCATCACCTTGATAAGCATGCCGCCGCTGAACGGTTGCGCGGCGAGCCGCTGGAGCGTGCGCTGGCCGACCGCCATGTTGACCGAAGGCGAGGACAGCGAGCCGCGATCGACCGTGATGCCGCGCTCGCGAGCATAATCGACCGCCGCCGCCGGCATGATCTGCATCAGGCCATAGGCACCCGCCGGGCTGATCACATCCTTGCGGAAGCGCGATTCCTGGAGGGCGTGCGCGTAGACCAGGGCCTTGTCGACGGTCCAACCGCCGGCCGGGGTCCATTTCGGCGCGGGGAAGCGCGCGATCGTCGGCGCCTTGGTCCCTTCGGGGCAGTTATTGCCGAGCCACATCAGCGTCTCCGGCAGGTCGAGCGTTTCGGTCAGGCGGACCAGCGAGGCATATTCGGCCTTGGGCCCGATCTTGGCCTGCTGCTTCAACACGCCGTCGGCAAGGTCGGTCTCGCCAATCTCGACCAGGGCAGCGGCAACGCGGACATTGGGACGGTTCTGGAGCTTGTCCCAGTCGGCGAGCATCAGTTCATCGGGAACGCGCGGCTGTTCCTTGATGCCGAGCTGCTGGCGCGCGAGCATGCCGTAAAAGGTCTCGTCGAGCTGCGCGGCGTTCTTGAGACGACCCTCGACCAATTGCGGGCGACCGCATTTCATGTCGGCGCGCGCCGCCCAATAGAGGCCGGCAGCGCGCAATTCGACGTCGCTCGCGCGTGCCGCGACGCTGATGAAGGCGCGGCTCGCTTCGGCACAATCGCCCTGGCGCCAGGCGGCGAGCCCGCCGACCCATTCGCCCTGGACGGCCCATTCGCCGGTGCCGACCCGCGCCTTGGCGGCCATCGTCCGTGCGTTGTTGTCGTCGCCCTGGAGATAGTAGATCCATGCGACGCGCTGCTGCCATTCGACCTGCGCGTCGGGGGTGAGGTCGGTCGCCGCTTCGAGCAATGCCTGCGCGCCGGGGCCGTCATCGGCCTTGATCAGTGGCTGCATCTTGAGCGCGAGTTCGGCGCCGGCAAGATCGTATTTGGTCGCCTTGGCGCGCCCGCGCGTCGAGGCGCCATTGGCCCAGACCAGCTTCTGCGGTTGCGGCAGCGGCGGTGCGACAACGCCGCGCGAGGCGAGGATTCGTGCGATCGCCGGCGATTCGGGCAATTCGGGCGAGCTGGTCAGGACGGCGAGAAGCGGATCGTTCTCGACCCGGGGCGATCCCTTGGCGAGATAGAGTTCGGCAAAGGCGATCGAATGGAGCGGACCCGGCTTCATCTGCGTCAGGAGAAGCTGGGCATCGTCCCAGCGCTTTTCCTTGATCGCCTTGAACACCGCAGCATAGCCGGTCCGCTGATCGCTATCGAGCTGCGACGGAATGCCACGGGTCATGACCGGCGACGCCGGGGCAGGGGGCTCGCCGGCGGCAGCGAACGCGACGGCCGGTGCGGCGACGAGCGCAGAGGCGATCAGGAAACGCGCTATCTTCACTCCAGTCCCCCGGTCAGCATTCTGAGGTCCCTCCAGGCATCGGCCTTGGCAGCAGGCCTCTCGAGCAGGAAGCGCGGATGGAAGCTTGCCACCACATCGCTTGTCCCGCCGTCATGGTTAATTGGGCGTAAAGTTCCACGGGCATTGGCGACGTCCATCCCCGTGATCGCACGGCTCGCCGCATTGCCGAGCGCGAGGACGCGTTTCGGCCGCGCCAGGGCGATGTGATGACGCAGCAATGCCTCGAGCCGGTCGGCCTGTTCGGGCGCCACCCGGCCTGCCGGTGGTCGCTTCACCGCGAGGGCAGCAATGTACACCGATTGCCGGTCGCGTCCGATCGCGGCGAGCATGCGGTCGAACAAGGCGCCGGCGCTACCCGACAGCAATTGTCCGGCGCCGTCATCCTCGCGATCGGGCATGTCGACGACGATCATCAGTCCGCCGGCGATGCTTCCCTGCGTGCCCAGCGCCTTGCCCGGCCAGCCGGCCTCCGGCGCAGCAGCGCTAAGACGCCAGGTCGCGAATTCCTCGAGATTTTCAGGGAGCTTCGGCGCTTCGACCGGCGCTTCGGCGACCGTTGCGGACAGCGCCGGCGCGGCGGCGGGGCGCGCGAACCAGTCGCGCGGCGCGTCGTCGATCTCGCAATCGACGCCGGCGTCCCGCCACCATTCGAGCGCACTGGCGATACTCGCCCGCAAATCAAGGTTCAGATCAGCCCCCATAGCCACTCGGCATACCGCACGAGGTTGACGGCGGGGTCAATTCATTGGCACCGGTTCCGGGGACAAACCGTTGTCGTCGCACGATGACCGGTCACGGAAACGTCCCATGGGGAGAAAAGGGATGAGCGAACGCGAGTCGATGCCGTACGACGTGGTGATCGTCGGGGCCGGGCCGGCCGGCCTGTCGGCGGCGATCCGCCTCAAGCAATTGGCGGCCGCAAAGGGCGCCGAGATAACGGTCTGCGTGCTCGAAAAGGGCTCCGAGGTCGGCGCGCATATCCTGTCGGGCGCGGTGGTCGACCCGCGCGGCCTCGACGAATTGATCCCCGATTGGCGGACCAAGGGCTGTCCGATGGCCGAGGTGCCGGTCAACGACAATCAGCACTGGATCCTGACCAAGAAGAAACGCTTCGGCTTTCCGCATTTCTTCACCCCGCGCTTCATGCACAATGAGGGCACCTATACCGGCAGCCTCGGCAATCTGTGCCGCTGGCTCGCCGGCCAGGCCGAGGAACTGGGAGTCGAGATCTTCCCCGGTTTCGCCGCGGCCGAGATCCTCTACACCGACGATGGCAAGGTGAAGGGCGTCGCGACCGGCGACATGGGCGTCGCGCGCGACGGCAGCCACAAGCCTGATTACCAGCCCGGGCTGGAGCTCCATGCCAAATATACCTTCTTCTCCGAAGGCGCGCGCGGGCATCTGACGCGCCAGCTGGTCGACCGCTTCGACCTGCGTGCCGATTGCGAGCCGCAAGTCTATGGCCTCGGCATCAAGGAATTGTGGGACATCGATCCCGAGCTGCACGCGCCGGGCCGCGTCATCCACACCCAGGGCTGGCCGCTCAGCGAGAGCGGATCGGACGGCGGCGGGTTCCTCTACCACCAGGCGAACGGACAGGTCGCGCTCGGGTTCGTCACCTGGCTCAACTACTCCAACCCGTACGTCTCGCCCTTCCAGGAAATGCAGCGCTGGAAGACGCATCCGGCGATCGCCGAAATCCTGAAGGGCGCCAAGCGCGTGTCGTACGGCGCGCGCGCCATTTCCGACGGCGGCTATCAATCGGTGCCCAGGCTGGTGATGCCCGGCGCGGCGCTGATCGGCGATTGCGCGGGCTTCCTCAACGTGCCGCGGATCAAGGGCACGCACACCGCGATGAAGTCCGGCATGATGGCCGCCGAGGCCGCGTTCGAGGCGGTCCAGGCGGGACGCGAGGGCGACGAGCTGGCGGCCTATCCCGCGGCCTATGACCAGAGCTGGGTCAAGAAGGAACTGTCGATCGTCCGCAACGTGCTGCCCTTGGTCGAGAAGCATGGCGAGTTCATCGGCACGATGCTGGCGGGCATCAACATGTGGCTCGAAAGCTGGGGCATCAAAATGCCCTATACGATGAAGCAGCATCCCGACCACGCAACCTTGTGGCGCAAGGACCTGGTCAAGCCGATCGACTATCCGAAGCCCGACGGCGTGCTGACCTTCGACCGCTTGTCATCGGTGTTCCTGTCGAACACCAATCACGAGGAGGACCAGCCGGTCCACCTGACGCTCAAGGATCCGAGCATCCCGGTCGAATATGATCTGCCGATGTTCGACGAGCCGGCGCAGCGTTATTGCCCGGCGGGCGTCTATGAGATCGTCGGCCAGGACACCGGCGATCCCAAGTTCGTGATCAACGCGCAGAATTGCGTCCACTGCAAGACCTGCGACATCAAGGACCCGACCCAGAACATCGTCTGGGTCGTGCCCGAGGGCGGCGGGGGGCCGAACTATCCCAACATGTAGGCCCCTGATCGCCGCGCTGACGGTTCTGGGCTGCGCGCTGGCACCGGCCGCGGCCTCGGCGGACAATTACGGCGCGTTCGGTAAGGCACGATTCGCTGCATCGCGCGGCAATGTCGTCACCGCGGCCGAGCAATATGGCATCGCGCTGGCGGGATCGCCCGACAACGGGCTGATCGCGGCGCGCGCGTTCCGCCAAGCGATGGCGGCGGGCGATCTCGCGCTCGCCCGGCGAGCGGTCGCGGCAATGGGCGACAAGGCGCCGCCCGATTCGCGGTTGCTCGCGCTCGCCGATGCCATCAATCGCAACGATCCGGCGGTGATCGAGGCGGCGCTGAAGGCGCTCGACAAGACCCCGTTCGATTTCGTCGCCCCGGTGACGCGCGCCTGGCTGACGACGGGAAAAGGCGGCGACGGCGCCACGACGTTGGGCGACGGCAGCAAGGCCGGCGCGGTCGAGCGCCTGTTCAACGAGCAGCGCGCGCTGCTGCTGATCGCGCAGGATGACATTCCCGGCGCCGCACGGGCGCTGGAAAGCCAGCTCAAGACCGATTCGCGCGGGCTGGACCTGCGCTACGCCGCCGCCCAATTGCTGATCGGGCGCGGGCGCCAGCCCCTGGCGATGCAATTGCTCAATGGTCCCGCGGCCGAAGTGGCGACGGTGCGCAATGCCTTGCCAGGACTGAAGGGCAGTGCGGCGTTCGGGGTCTCGCGGCTGTTGTCGCGTGTCGCGTCCGACCTCAACGATCCCGGCAGCACGCCGATTGCCGTCTCGCTGGCGCGTACCGCGTTGGTGTTGGACCCCAATGACGGCCGCGCTCGCCTGCTCCTGGCTTTTGCCCTGGCGCGGCAAGGCGCCAGCGACCGCGCGCTGGCCGTGCTCGACGAGGTCGCGCCCGACAGCGCTTTCCGCAAGCTGTCGCGAGTCGGCCGGGTCGAGATATTGCAGCTGAAAGGCGACATGCCCGCCGCGCTCGCCGCCGCCAAGCCGCTCGCCGAAGCGCCCGACAACGACCCGGAGAGCGCCGAACTCTACGGCAACATGCTGCTCGCCGCCGACCGTCCGCTCGAGGCCGCGGCGGCCTATGAGCGCGCACGCGACCGGCTCGGCGACAAGGCGGGTTGGGACATCTGGCTCCAACTCGGCTCCGCCTACGAAAAGGGCGGCAAATGGTCCCAGGCGAAAGCGGCGTTCGAACAGGCGATCACGCTCAGCCCTGACCAGGCGGTGGCGCTCAATTATTACGGCTATGCGATGATCGAGCGCGGCGAGGATCTGCCTCGCGCGGTGACGATGCTGGAGAAAGCACATAGCCTCGCACCCGACCAGCCATCGATCGCCGACTCGCTCGCCTGGGCCTATTTCCGCAGCGGCGACGCGGAACGCGCCTTGCCGCTGCTCGAGGAAGCGGGAAAGCAGGCGCCAGGTAATGCCGAGATCGCCGAGCATCTCGGAGACGTCTATTGGGCCAACGGCCGCCGCTACGAGGCCCGCTATGCCTGGAAAGCGGCTCGCGTCGTGGCCGAAGGGAAAGCCGTCGCCCGGCTCGATGCCAAGATCCTCGACGGTCCCGCGCCGGGCCGCTCATGACCCGTATCATCGAGGCCGCGCCGGCCAAGATCAACCTGGCGCTCCACGTCCGCGCGCGGCGCGATGACGGCTATCACGAGATCGAGACCCTGTTCGCGTTCCTCCGCGATGGCGACAGGGTGACGATCGAGGAAACGGTCGAGGACAGCTTCACGCTGACAGGGCCGTTCGGGGAATTGCTGTCGGGGGAGGGGAACAACCTTGTCCTCGCCGCTCGAGATGCGTTCCTGGCGGTGTATGGCCCGCTGCCGCCCTTGGCGATCACGCTCGACAAGCATTTGCCGGTCGCATCGGGAATCGGTGGCGGGTCGGCCGATGCCGCCGCTACGCTCAGGGCATTGGCGCAGCTCAAGGGGATCGAGCCAATGGCGTTGATGGGGCTTGCACTGGAGCTCGGCTCGGACGTTCCCGCCTGCCTGCTGGGCAACAGCGCGGTAGGCGAGGGGCGGGGTGAGCGGCTGCAGGTGGTCGAGGGGTTGGCGGATATCCCCGTTCTGCTGGTCAATCCCGGCGTGGCCGTGTCGACCGCAGCGGTCTTCCGTGGCTGGGACGGCGTCGATCGCGGGGCTCTCCTCCCGCGTCATCCCGGTCCTGTGCCGGGATTCGCCGGGTGGTTGGCGGGGGCAATCGAAGGCCGCAACGACCTGGAAGCCCCGGCACGCGCGATCGCCCCAGTCATCGGCGACGTGATCGACCTGCTCGCCGCCCAGCCCGGCGTCATCCTCGCCCGCATGTCGGGCTCCGGCGCCACCTGCTTCGCCCTGTTCGACAGCGAGCCCGCCCGCATCGCCGCAGGCATCGCGATCGGCGCCCAACAACCCGACTATTGGTGTCTCGAATCGACACTCGCGTGACACTTTTACGTACCAGCGCGGGACGCGGCGCCGGCGCTTAACCATCGTCTCCCGCGCGAATCCTCAACTGGCCCCCGACTTGCTGGGAGAACATCAAGCAGGTCCGTCTCCACGCCGCGCTTGCTCATGGTCTCCGGCCCCTCGCTGGACGTCATCGGTAGCGGGAGCGGCTTTCTTTCGGGAAGCCGCTCCCCACCTCACGCAAATATCTTGCGCAAAAGGGGTCGCTCGCGACATAGGCGGTCGCGCCATGACCCACACATTCGACAAGTCGAAGCTCCCCAGCCGCCACGTCTCAGTCGGCCCGGAGCGCGCCCCGCACCGCAGCTATTATTACGCCATGGGCCTGACCGAGGAGGAGATTGCCCGGCCGTTCGTCGCGCTCGCCTCGGCCGGCAACGATTCGGCGCCGTGCAACACCACGCTCGATGCGCAGGCCGATGCCGCGCGCCGCGGGGTCGAACAGGGCGGGGGCATGCCGCGCCGCTTCAACACGATCACCGTCACCGACGGTATCGCGATGGGCCATCAGGGGATGAAATCCTCCCTGGTCAGCCGCGAAGTGATCGCCGATTCGGTCGAGCTCTCGGTCCGCGGCCATTGCTATGATGCGCTGGTCGGGTTCGCCGGTTGCGACAAGTCGCTGCCCGGCATGATGATGGCGATGCTTCGCCTCAACGTGCCGTCGATCTTCGTCTATGGCGGATCGATCCTGCCCGGCCGCTTCCACGATCGTGACGTCACGGTGAAGGACGTGTTCGAAGTGGTCGGCCGCTATGCCGCCGGCACGTGCCCGTTGAGCGAAGTCCATGAGCTCGAGCGCGTCGCCTGTCCGGGCCATGGCGCATGCGGCGGCCAATATACCGCCAACACCATGGCCTGTGTCGGTGAGGCGATCGGATTATCCCTACCGAACAGCAACATGGTTCCGGCTCCTTACAGCACGCGTGAACAGATCGCGGTCGCCGCGGGCGCCCAGGTGATGGAGCTGCTGGCGAGGAACATCCGGCCACGCGACATCTGCACGCGCCAGGCGTTCGAGAATGCCGCGCGGATCGTCGCAGCGACCGGCGGATCGACCAATGGCGCGCTCCATCTGCCGGCGATGGCGCATGAGGCGGGGATCGAGTTCGACCTGTTCGACGTCGCCGAGATCTTCAAGACCACGCCTTATTGCGCCGACCTCCAGCCCGGCGGGCAATACGTCGCGCGCGACATGTACGATGCCGGCGGCGTCTACATGCTGATGAAGACCCTGCTCGCCGAAGGGTTCCTGCACGGCGATTGCCTGACCGTGACGGGTAGGACGCTGGGCGAGAATATCGAACTAGTTACCTGGAATCCCGACCAGAAAGTCATTTATGACGCCAAGACGCCAATCAGTCCGACCGGCGGCGTGGTCGGCCTCAAGGGCAGTCTCGCGCCCGACGGCGCGATCGTGAAGGTCGCCGGCCTCCATCATCTCCAGTTCGAAGGCCCCGCACGCTGCTTCGATTGCGAGGAAGACACCTTTGCCGCTGTCGAGGCGCGCTCGATCAACGAGGGCGAGGTGATCATCATCCGCTACGAAGGACCCAAGGGCGGCCCCGGCATGCGCGAGATGCTGTCGACCACCGCCGCGCTCTACGGGCTCGGCATGGGCGAGAAGGTCGCGCTGATCACCGATGGCCGCTTCTCGGGCGCGACGCGCGGCTTCTGCATCGGCCATGTCGGCCCGGAAGCGGCAGAAGGCGGCCCGATCGCATTGGTCCAGAACGGCGACATCATCCGCATCGATGCCGAGGCGGGGACAATCGATCTCGACGTCGCAGCCGAGGTGCTTGCCGAGCGCCGCAAGGCCTGGGCGCCGCGAGTGTCCGATTATGGGTCGGGCGCGTTGTGGCGCTATGCGCGCAATGTCGGCCCTGCCTATAAGGGCGCCGTAACCCATCCCGGAGCGGCGGCCGAAACCCATGTCTATGCGGATATCTAGCGGAGTCGCGCTGCTCGCCTTGCTTGCCGCCTGTTCGGGCCAGAAACAGGCATCGATGGACAATGCCGAGTTCGAGAAAGCGGTCGCCGCGGCCAACAGCCAGGCCGAGGATGACGGTCGCATCGTCTGCGCGCCGGCCGGCAATTCGGCCTTGTCGCGCCAGTGCACGCTCGACCGCACGCAATCGGACCAGGGGCTGATCCTGACCGTGCGCAAGCCCGATGGCGGCTTCCACCGCCTGCTGGTGGTCAAGGACGGCCGCGGGGTGATTGCCGCCGACGGCGCGGAAGAGGCCAAGGTCTCGATCGTCGAGGACCACCAGATCGAGGTGACGATCGGCGGCGACCGCTTCCGTTTGCCCGCGACGATCAAGGGGAAGGCCGCTAGTACGGCCAAATGATTCCGATCGAAGGCCAGCCGATCGTCACCGCCGCGGCGATGCGCGCGGCGGAAGAGGCAGTATTCGCCGGCGGGGTTCCCCAATCCGCATTGATGGAACGTGCCGGTGCCGCGGTCGCGCGCGAAGCGGCGCGGTTCGCGATGGGGCGGCCGGTGCTGGTGCTCGCCGGACCGGGCAACAATGGCGGCGATGGCTGGGTAGCCGCGCGGCTGCTGCGCGCATCCGGGTATGACGTCATGGTGGCGGCGCTCGGCGAGGTAAAAGCGGGCGCTGCGCTGGAGATGCGCGGCAAATGGGATGGCGGGACGGTCGACCTGGCTGATGCGCCCACCCGCCCTGTGGTCGTCGACGGGCTGTTCGGCACCGGGCTGACGCGTCCGCTAGCGCCTTGGGTCATCGGCCAGTTGCAGCGCCTGGTGAGTGCGGCACATTTTACGCTCGCCATCGACCTGCCGTCGGGGATGGACACCGATCACGGGCGCGACCTCGGGGCCGCGGGCGCCACGGTCACCCTGGCGCTCGGCGCGCTCAAGCCGAGCCATGTCCTCGATCGCGGAATCGAACGCTGTGGGCATGTCCTGCTCGCCGATATCGGTATCCCGATCGCGACGACCTGGCGGACCGTGCCACAGCCATGGCTGACCGCACCCGGGCCCTATAGCCAGAAATATACGCGTGGACTGGTCGCCGTCCTCGAAGGCCGAATGCCGGGCGCATCGCGGCTGGCCGCCAATGCGGCGCTGCATGGGGGCGCAGGATACGTCATACGCGTGGGAAGCGATGACGGACGGGGCCCAGACGCGATCGTCCATCGACCGCCCGCCGAGTTCAACGTGTTGCTGGCGGACGAGCGGACGCGTGCCGTCGTGATCGGCCCCGGCCTGGGTCGCGAAGGAGATGCAGCGGTGCAGCTGGAGGCGGCGATTGCCTCGACGCGCCCGCTGGTCCTGGACGGCGACGCGCTCGGCCTGATCGGGCGTGATGCCGGGCGGCTGAAGGATCGATCGGCGCCGACCTGCCTGACACCCCATAGTGGCGAGTTCGACCGGATGTTCGGCAAAGGCGAGGGTAGCAAGATCGACCGTACGCTGGCCGCAGCCGCGGCAACCGGCGCGGTGATCGTGCACAAGGGCGGCGACACGGTCATCGCCACGCCGGAGGGTGACGTGCGAGCCCATTCCGGCGGATCGACCTGGCTGTCGACCGCAGGCACCGGCGACGTACTGGCCGGGCTGCTGGGCGCGCGTCTGGCAGGCGGCGCCGCGCCGCTGGCGGCGGCGGAGGCCGCAGTCTGGCTTCATGGCCGGGCAGCGCAACTCGCCGGGCCGGCGTTCGCCGCCGATGATCTGATCACCTGCCTGCCGAGGGCAGTCGGGGAGTGTTTGCGATGACAGCTGATACGATCATCCGCGTCGCCGCGCGTGGCGATGGCGTCACGGCGGATGGACGGCATGCGGCGCTGGCGGCGCCGGGAGATCTCCTCAACGCCGATGGTTCGATCACGCCCGGACCGCACCACAACGTGCCGCCGTGCCGCCACTTTCCGGCATGCGGCGGGTGCCAGCTCCAGCATCTCGACGATGCCAGCTACGTGCAATTCGTGACCGATCGTATAGCCGGGGCACTCGCCGCGCACGATCTCGAGGCGGATATCCGGCCGGCAATCGTCTCGCCACCGCGCGCACGGCGCCGCGCCACACTTCACGCAGAAGCTAAAGGTGGGCGCATAAGACTAGGATTTACAGAGGAATCAAGTCACGCTCTGGTCGATATCGAGGAATGCCACATCCTCACGTCCGAGCTGTTCGCGCTGATCGCACCGCTGCGCAAGCTGCTCGCGCGCCTGGGCCTCAAGCGCCGCGCCGACGTCCATCTGACGTCATGCGACCAAGGCGTGGATGTGCTGGTCGGCGCGGGCTTTGACGGGCTCGCCGCAGCCGAGGTGATCATCGCTTTCTGCCAGCAGCATGCCATCGCGCGCTTCTCGATCGATGACGGCCTGGGTCCGGAGACGCGCTGGGAGCCGGATCCTGTTACCGTGACGCTGGGTGGCGTGGCCGTACCCTTGCCGCCAGGCAGCTTCCTCCAGGCGACAAGCGATGGAGAGGCAGCATTGGTCGCCGCGGTGCGCGAGGCCGTGGGGCAGGCGGGAACGGTCGCCGACCTGTTTGCCGGGCTGGGCACCTTTGCACTCTCGCTGACGCCGGCACGGGTTTACGCAGCAGAGGCGGGCCGTGACGCCATAATGTCACTCAAGGGTGCCGCGGCGCGCGCCGGCCGGCAACTGTTCGCCGACCATCGCGACCTCTACCGGCGGCCGTTGACGGTCGAGGAGCTCAACCGGTTCGGCGCGATCGTGCTCGACCCGCCACGTGCCGGCGCGCGTGACCAGGCGGCCGCGCTGGCTGCCTCGCGGGCGCCGATCATCGCCTATGTTTCGTGTAACCCCAGTAGCTTCGCCCGCGATGCTCAGATGATCTGCGATGGCGGATACAATCTGGACTGGATCCAGCCGGTCGGCCAGTTCCGCTGGTCGACGCATGTCGAGCTGGCCGCTCGGTTCAGCCGCTAGGACGGATAGTCCGCGCGCAGGAAATAGAGCCCGTCCGGCGGCGCATTGAGGCCAAGCGCAGTGCGATCCGCCGCATCGAGCGCCGCCTGGAGATCCTGTTTCGACCATTTGCCCTGACCGACCAGGAACAGGCATCCGACCATCGAGCGCACCTGGTGATGCAGGAACGACCGCGCCGAGGCGAACACGCCGATCCGGTCGCCCTCGCCGGTGACGTCAAGGCGGTCGAGCGTCTTGACCGGGCTGTCCGACTGGCAATGCGCCGAGCGGAACGTGGTGAAGTCGTGACGTCCCACCAGCATCTGCGCGGCGTCATGCATCGCCGCCGTGTCGAGCTCCTGCGGTACCCGCCAGGCGAGGCCCTTTTCCCAGGTCAGCGGCGCGCGGCGCGTTACGATGCGATATTCATAATGGCGCGCAAGGCACGAGAATCGTGCATGCCAATCGTCAGGTACGGCCACGCAATCGAGGATCGCGATTGGATCGGGCCGCAGCCGCGCATTCAGCGCTTCCATCAACCGGAACGGCGTGATCGCCCGCATGACGTCAAGATGCGCCCGCATGCCGAGGCCATGGACCCCGGCGTCGGTTCGTCCCGCGGCGTGGACGGTGATGTCCTCGCCGGTAACCTCCTGGGCGGCTCGCTCAATCGCCGCCTGGACGCTCGGCCCGTGGTCCTGTCGCTGCCAGCCCATGAAGGGACGGCCGTCATATTCGACCGTGAGCGCGAAGCGCGTCACAGGCGCGTACCCATGTCCATGGAAAAGCCTCGCAATAGCTCGGTTGACGTCATGGCGCCGCGTCCCGCGCGCTGGACGAGGGTAGGGCGGATCGCCTGCTGCCCGCAGGCGATCGTCAACTGGCCGTCGAGCACCTCACCAGGCATGCCGACGGCATCGACGACCTCAGCGGTTAGCACCTTGAACCGCTCGCCCCCGGCTTCGAAAAAAGCCCCGGGCGCAGGATTGAACGCGCGCACTTGCCGCTCGATTTCCGCCGCGGGCCTGGCGAAATCGATCCGGGCTTCGATCTTGCCGATCTTGGCGGCATAGGTGACGCCCTCCTCGGGCTGCGCATTTGGCGGATAGGCGTCAAGGTTGCCGAGCACCTGCACCATCAGCCGCGCGCCCATCGCGCTCAGTTCGGCCGACAAGTCCCCTGACGTCTTGCCATCGATCGATGTCCGTTCCTCGAGCCGTACCGGCCCCGTATCGAGCCCGGCTTCCATCTGCATGATCCCGACCCCGGTCTCGGCATCGCCAGCCAGGATCGCCCGCTGGATCGGTGCGGCGCCGCGCCAGCGCGGCAGCAGCGATCCATGGACATTGAGGCAGCCATGTTTCGGCGCATCGAGCACGGCCTGGGGCAGGATCAGCCCGTACGCCGCCACGACGGCGACATCGGCGTCGAGTGCTGCGAATGCCTCGATCGCGCCCGGCTCCTTGCGGAACGAGAGCGGCGTCCGCACCGCAATGCCCAGTTCCTCCGCCCTGGCCTGGACCGGCGACGGCGTCAGTGCCTTGCCGCGACGGCCGCCGGCGCGCGGCGGCTGGCTGTACGCCGCCACGACGTCATGCCCTGCTGCCACCAATGCCTCGAGCACCGGGACGGCGAAGTCGGGGGTTCCCATGAAGACGATCCGCATGGCCGCTGCCTTTCGCCCCTTGGCAGGGGGGCACGCAACCCCCTATTTGTTCCGTCATGGCATCGCAGGAAATCGAAGCGCTGACCCAGGCGCTGGCACGGCTCCCCGGGCTTGGCCCCCGTTCGGCGCGGCGCGCGGTGCTGCATCTGCTCAAGAAGCGCGAGGTAGCGCTCGGGCCGCTGCTCTCGGCGTTGCAGGCGGTGGAGCAGAAGCTCGCGACCTGTTCGACCTGCGGCAATGTCGACACCAGCGACCCATGCGCAGTGTGCGCCGACCCGCGCCGCGACCAGCGCTCGCTATGCGTGGTCGAGGAAGTCGCCGACCTCTGGGCGCTCGAACGCTCGCGGCTGTTTCCGGGACGCTATCATGTGCTGGGCGGCCGGCTGTCGGCACTCGACGGCGTGCGGCCCGAGGATCTGGCGATCGCCAAACTGGTCCAGCGCGTCGAGGCGGGCGGGATCGACGAGGTCGTGCTGGCGATGAACGCCACGCTCGAGGGCCAGACCACCGCGCATTACATCGCCGAACGGATCGAGCGCTTCCCGGTGCGGCTCACCCAGCTTGCCCACGGCCTGCCGGTCGGCGGTGAGCTCGATTATCTCGACGAGGGTACGCTGGCCCAGGCGCTCCGCGCGCGGCGGCCGGTTGGCTGATCTCCGCCCGGTAAGGCCGAGACGCACCGAGGTAAGCAACCGCTTCTCGACTTCGCTCGAAGCGAACGGGTAAGGTTGACGTCGAACGCCACCTTTCATAGCTGACCGCCACATGACTATCCTGACCATCCTTGAAGTGCCGGATCCCGGCCTCCGCGCCGTCGCCAAACCCGTCGAGACGATCGACGACGGCATCCGCGCCACGCTCTCCGACATGTTCGAGACGATGTATGGCGCACGCGGCATCGGCCTCGCTGCGACCCAGGTGGGTATCGAGAAGCGCCTGGTCGTGATCGACCTGCAGGAGCCCGAGGAGGAAGACGGCCCCGCGGTGCGCAAGCCCGTCGCCTTCGTGAACCCCGAATTGCTCTGCGTCAGCGACGAGCTGTCGAGCTACAACGAAGGCTGTCTCTCCATTCCCGAGCAATATGCCGAGGTCGAGCGCCCCGCGCGCTGCCGCGTGAAATGGCTCGACGCCGACGGCAAGGCGCATGAGGAAGAGATGGACGGGCTGATGTCGACCTGCATCCAGCACGAGATCGATCACCTCAACGGCGTGCTCTTCACCGACCACATCTCTAAGCTCAAGCGCGACATGCTGATGAAGAAGCTGGCCAAGGCGCGGAAGGCCGCCTGAGGATCGCACGATGATCGTCGAGGGCGGCTGTCATTGCGGCCATGTCCGGTTCGAGGCGGACGTCGATGGGCCCGCGGTCGAATTGCTCGATTGCGGCTGCTCGGTTTGCATGATGACCGGTTACCTGCACCTGGTCGTGCCCGAGCGGAAATTCCGTCAGACCGAGGGTCGTGCCGACCTGACGCTCTATCGTTTCGGCTCGGGCCGGGCGCGGCACCTGTTCTGCCAGCATTGCGGGATCAAGAGCTTCTATCGCCCGCGCTCGCATCCCGATGCGATCAGCGTCAATTGGCGGTGTCTCGACGAGGGGCATGGGCTGACCGCGACGATCGTGCCGTTCGACGGCGTCTATCCAGCTTAGGCTTAGGCCACGCCCCACATGTTGCCCGCGCTGCGCACGCCGCCGAAGAACTCACCGATCGGGTGCAGGATCGCCGCGACGTGTTCGCCGCGATAGAGCAGCATGTCGATGATCGTCGCGATGCACAAAGCGAACGGGATGATGATCTTCATGCCGGATAGAATTCGTTAAACCCCCTTTCGGAAGCGTTACGACAAAGGGTTACCGGCGGCGCTGGCACCCGTTTTGGGTCACGCCCATTCGTCGCGTTTGCCCTCTGGGCGGTGGCGGCCGATCCTGCGCGCGGTGGCATGCGGCAGGCGCGTCTCGAAATGCCGGACATAGATCTTGCAGCTATAGTCGCCGAGCCGGGCGCCGCGCCGCGCCCAAAGCCGATAGCGCAGCAGGTCGCCGCGATTGAAATAGCTGATCGCCAGAGAGTGCGCCGCCCGGGCTGCCTGCGGCCCGCCGCGCCGCCACACGCGGTAATAGAGATTGGCCGCAGTATAGGACTCGCCCATCCCGTCCAGGTCGCGCGGGCCATTGTTCTCGGTATACCAATGGCCGAGGTCGATAATCGCGCTATCGTGCCCGCGCAGCATCAAATGCTGCATGATCGGCGCCCAATGGCCGTTCGCATGTTCGTGCTGGATATTGAGCGCCCGCAGATAGAGCTGGCCATCGTCCATCTCAGAACAGTCCTTCGATCTCGCCCGACGAGCCGATCCTGATCTCCTCGGCGGCCGGTACGCGCGGCAGGCCGGGCATGGTCATGATCTCGCCGCAGATCGCGACGACGAACCCGGCACCGGCGGCCAGCCGTACCTCGCGCACCGGCACGCTATGCCCGGTCGGTGCGCCGAGCGCGGCGGGATCGGTCGAGAAACTGTATTGCGTCTTCGCCATGCAGACGGGGAGGTGGCCGTATCCCGCATCTTCCCAGCGCTTGAGCTGCGCCATCACGCTGGGATCGGCGGTGGCGTGCTCGGCGCGGTAGATGCGCGTCGCGACGGTGTTGATCTTGTCGAACAGCGGCAAATCGTCGTCGTACAGCGGCGCGAATTGCGACGGCGTTTCGGTCAGCGCGACGACGCGCTCGGCCAGCACCTCGGCGCCGCGACCGCCATCGGCATGGTGCGTGCAGACGATCGCGTCCGATCCATGCGCCTGCGCGATCGCGATGATCTCGGTCAGCTCGGCCGCGCTGTCGGTCGGGAAGCGGTTGATCGCGACGACCGACGGGATGCCGAACTGGCGGACATTCTCGATATGCCGGGCCAGATTGACCCCGCCGCGTTGCACCGCCGCGACATCCTCGGCGCCGAGATCGGCCCTGGCGACGCCGCCATTCATCTTGAGCGCGCGCACCGTCGCGACGATCACCGCGGCCGAGGGCTTGAGGTCGGCCTGGCGGCATTTGATGTCGAAGAATTTCTCCGCACCCAGGTCGGCGCCGAACCCGGCCTCGGTCACGACATAGTCGGCCAGCCCCAAAGCTGTGTTGGTCGCTATCACCGAATTGCAGCCATGGGCGATATTGGCGAACGGACCGCCATGGATCAGCGCAGGATTGCCTTCCAGCGTCTGGACCAGGTTGGGCTTGATCGCCTCGGCCAGCAGCACCGCCATCGCGCCATCGGCCTTGAGTTCGCGGGCAGTCACCGGCTTGCGATCGCGCGTATAGGCGACCACGATCCGCCCCAGCCGCGCCTCGAGGTCGCCGAGATCCTCGGCCAGGCACAATATCGCCATCACTTCGCTCGCCACGGTGATGTCGAACCCGCTTTCGCGCGGATAACCGTTGGCGGGACCGCCCAGCGACTGCGCGATGTCGCGCAGCGCACGGTCGTTCATGTCGAGCACGCGCCGCCACACGATCCGGCGCACGTCGATGTCGAGCGCATTGCCCCAATGGACATGGTTGTCGATCATCGCCGCGAGCAGATTGTGTGCGCTGGTGATCGCGTGGAAATCGCCGGTGAAATGGAGGTTGATATCCTCCATCGGCACGACCTGGGCATAGCCGCCGCCAGTGGCGCCGCCCTTGGTCCCGAAACAGGGACCGAGGCTCGGCTCGCGCAGCGCCAGCATCGCTTTCTTGCCGATCCGGTTGAGCGCCTCAGCCAGGCCAACCGAGGTCGTGGTCTTGCCTTCGCCGGCCGGGGTCGGACTGATCGCGGTGACCAGGATCAATTTGCCGAGCTCGCGCGGGACGGGAAGGAGCTCGCGGCTCAGTTTCGCCTTGTAGCGGCCATAGGGCTCGATCGCGTCGGCGGGGATGCCGGCGCGGTCGGCGATCGCCTGGATCGGCTGGAGCTTGGCGGCGCGGGAGATTTCGATGTCGGACAGCATGGCCGCGTCTTTAGCCGCCCGACTCCGCCGCCGTCACCCCGCTAGCGCAACGAAAATGGGGCTGTCCTACATTGCCCGTTCGATCTATGTTCCGCGCATGATGTTGTGCTTTGCCTCGATCCCCCATCCCGCGAAAAAAGACTCACGCGTAGTGATAGGGACTTTAGCGACGCCAGGGAGGGTCGGGTGACCGCCGTGGTCCTGGCCGCGCTTGGCGCCTTGCTCGTCGGGCTGGTGATCGGTTGGCTCTTCGCGTCGCGCCACGGCGTCGCCGAACTGGCGGCGGCGAAGGTCCATGCCGACCAGCATGACCTGACGCGCCGGCAACTCGGTGAGGTTACCGGCGAACGCGACGAAGCGATGCGCGCGCTCGACGCGCACCGAGCCGCGGCCAGCGAGCGCGAACGCGCGTTCGAGACGCGGCTGAGCGAAATGGTCGCGGCCAAGGACGCGCTGGCCGCGCAATTCGCCGAGGTCGGGCAGAAATTGCTCGACGAGGCGCAGACCCGCTTCCTCCAGCGCGCCGACGAGCGGTTCAAGGAATCGCAGGAAACCAGCGGGCAGCATTTGAAGGCGTTGCTCCAGCCGGTCCATGATCGCCTGCAGCGCTATGAGGAAGGCGTGCAAAAGGTCGAAGCCGAGCGCCGCGACGCGTTCGGCACGCTCCATGGTCAGATCGAGGCGATGCGCACCGGCCAGGAATCGGTCCGCGCCGAAGCGTCGAAGCTGGTCAACGCGTTGCGCAATGCGCCCAAGGCACGCGGTCGCTGGGGCGAGCAGCAGCTCAGGAACGTGCTCGAAACCTGCGGTCTGAGCGAACATGCCGATTTCCAGGCCGAGGTCAGCGTCGATGACGGCGAGGGCGGGCGGCTGCGCCCAGACGTGATCATCCGGGTGCCGGGCGGCAATGCCCTGGTGATCGACGCCAAGGTCTCGCTCAACGATTACCAGGACGCGTTCGGCGCGATCGACGATGCCGAGCGTGCTGCGGGGCTGATGCGCCATGCCGCGGCGATGAAGGCGCATGTCACCACGCTCGGCGCCAAGGCCTATTGGACGCAATTCGACGAGGCACCCGACTATGTGATCATGTTCGTGCCGGGCGAGCATTTCCTGTCGGCCGCGCTCGAACAGGACCCCACGCTATGGGACTATGCGTTCGATCGTCGCGTGCTGCTGGCGACCCCGACCAATCTCATCGCGATCGCGCGCACCGTCGCCGCGGTGTGGCGGCAGGAGAAGCTCGCCAAGCAGGCGCTCGAGATCGCGCAGCTCGGCAAGGAACTCTACGCCCGCATCGCGGTGATGGCAGGGCACGTGTCGCGGCTCGGGCGCAATATCGGGCTCGCCAACGACGCCTATAATGCCTTTGTCGGGAGCCTGGAGACGCAAGTGCTGACCCAGGCCAAGCGATTCGAGGAGTATAATGTCGACACCGCCGGCCGTGCGCTCGAATCGCCGCCGCTCGTCGAGCAGGCGCCGCGTCCGCTGGTGAAGCTTGCGTCGGTCAACGAGATAGCGGATCGTTCGGCGGAAGCTTGATTCGTCGGAGTTGGGGACGATGATGCGTAGGTTGATGCTGGGATTGGCGATGCTGGCGGCGGCGATGCCGGCTGGAGCGATTGCCAAGGACGACAAGCTCGAAAAGCGGAGCCTTCCGATTACCGATACGGCGTTCGACGCGATCCGCGCGGGCCAGCCGCAGCGGGCGCTCGATCTGGTCGAACCGGTAATCGCCGATTTCGAGAAAGAATATGCCGGCAGGCGCCGGATCTATTGCGCCGAGACGCTCCAGGAATCGGGCCGCTATATGGTGGCGCCGGGGTCCGATGGCGGATCCGGACAGCTCCCGTCCGACCCCGCCAAGCAGGAGTCCGGCGCGTACGTCATCATGGGCTCGGTCTGGTGCAAGGCGCAATATGTCCGCGCCTTCGCGCTGGTCGACCTCAGGCGCCTCGACGATGCGCAGGCGGGGTTCGAGCGGCTGATCCAGTTCGCTCCGCAGCGCTCGCGCTACCTGAACGAGCTGGCCTATGTGTTGCTGCAAAAGCGCCAATGGCAGGCATCGATCGACGTCTACAATCGAGCCAACGCTGCCGCCGACCTGCTCGAGCCCGCCGACCGCGATTCCGAACGCTGCGTGGCATTGCGTGGCGTCGGGTATGATCTGGTCGAACTCGGTCGGCTCGACGATGCCGAAGCGGCCTATCGCAAATGCCTGGCCATCACGCCCAACGAACCCAAATCGCTCGGTGAGATCGAGTATATCAACGAGCAGCGCAAGAAGACGACGTGATGAAGGCACTGGGCAAGATCGCAATCGGCGTGGCGCTGCTGACGGCGGCAATGCCGGCTCTGGCGCAGGACGTCGTGCAGCAGCGCGGTTCGTCGCGGAGCGACGGCCGGGCACCCAAGGCCAATACGTCGAAGGCGAAGCCGAGTTCGTCCGACTATCGGCCGGCCTGGTACGACCAGGGCATGGCGGCGATCCGCGACAAGAATCCGGGCAAGGCCGTCGAATTGATGAAGCCGCTGCTCGCCGATTTCGAGAAACGCTACGCCGGCGAGAAGCGGCAAATCTATTGCGCGGTCAATGCACAGCAGGCCAAGACCTATCTCGACGACGCGGCCAAGGCGAGCGTCGAGGCAGTGACGATCGAGCCCGATTGGTGCCGCGCGCAATATGTCCGCGGCTATGCGCTGATCGACCTCGGTCAGAGCGACGATGCGCTGGCGGCGTTCAAGGCGCTGACCGCACTCGCGCCGCGCAACTCGCGCTATCTCAACGAGCTCGGCTATGTGCTTGCCGACAAGAAGAAATATGTCGAAGCGCTGGGCGTATACCAGCGCGCGCTGGCGGCCGTCACCCTGTCGCCCGACAATAGCGTCAGCGAGAGCTGCACCGCCTATCGCGGGATCGGGTTCGCCCAGACCAAGCTCGGCAAGCTCGGCGAGGCGGAGAAGGCCTATCGCGCCTGTCTCGCGATCGATCCCGACAATGACGAAGTCCAGGGGCTGATCGACGACCTCAGCGAAGAGCGCAAGCTGACGGTCTGATCCTCAGTCCTTGCGGATCAGGGTCGCCGAACCGGCGCGGGTCGACAGGGTCAGCGTGCGGTCGCCGGTCATCGCCATGCGCGCCGGCCCGGCGATGATCGCGAGGAACTTGCTTTCGACCGCCATGCCGGGGCCGGGGCAGGCCATGCGGGTCGAGATCACGCGCTCGGCAGTGAAGCTGCCGCGCTCGATCCGGTAGCTGCCGCCGAAGCTGTTGCAGCCGGCCGAACCGCTGATCTTGTCGCCTTCGAACCGGATCTCGGTCGGGCGTGCGGTGCGGGCAGGGCGGCCGTCGATGCTGGCGATCGCCCAGCGCGTACCGTCGAGCAACGCCGCGTCGATCATCGGCTGGCCGCCGCAACCCTTCACGGTGCGCCGCCCGATCGCGACGGTCACGCGCTCGGGATATTGCCGGTCGCTCATACCGTCGCTGCAAGTGCCGCGAGTAATGTCGATGGTGATCCGCGGCGTGACGTAGCGCCGGCCGTTGAAGCTCGGCCGGGCGACCGGTGCCTTGGTCGTGATGCGCGTCTTGCCGTAATCGCCGACATATTTGATCAGCCCGCGCTCGATCGTCAGCGTCCAGCCCGGCTCGGTGCCGACGGCGCGATAGGTCTCGGTCCGCGGCGAGGCCTGGGCAGAGGCAGCGATCAGCAAGGCGGGGAGGGCGAGGGCGGCGAGCTTCATGGCATCTCTCCTTCGCCGCGGCTTCTAGCAGGAAATGGCTGAACCGGCCATGTCGACCCCGTTCATCGTCGCGCTCATGTCCGATGCCGCGCAAGCACTTCATAGGCCATCACCGCGGTCGCCACCGCGGCGTTGAGGCTGTCGGCCTTGCCGAGCATCGGCAGCTTGACCAGCAAATCGCACTCGGCCTCATAGGCCTCGGGCAGCCCCTGCGCTTCGTTACCGGTCAGCAGGAAGGTCGGGGCTTCGTAAGACGCGCCGCGATAATCATGGTCGGTCTGCAGGCTGAGCCCGACGAGCTGACCCGGGCCCGAGCGCAGCCATGGCAGGAACTCGGACCATCGCGCCTGCGCGATCGGCATGGTGAACAGCGCACCCATGCTGGCGCGGACCGCTTCGACCGAAAAGGGATCGACGCAATCGTCGACCAGGATCAGGCCGCCCGCGCCGACCGCATCGCCGGTACGCAGGATCGTGCCGAGATTGCCCGGGTCGCGCAGCCGCTCGGCGACCAGCCAGATCGGCGATGCGCTCCGGTCGAGCGCGGACAATTGCGTGGTGAATTCGGGAAAGACGCCGACGACCGCCTGCGGATTGTCCTTGCCGGAAAGCTTGGACAGTATGTCGTGACTGGTCTCGATCGCCTCCCCGCCCGTGCCCTCGACTGCCTCGATCAGGGTGATCACCAGCGGGTGGTTCGCGCTGTCGGCCGCGTAGAAAAGATACTCGGGCAGCCGCCCGGCTTCGCGCGCCTCGGTCAGGATGCGCAGCCCCTCGGCAAGGAACAGTCCTTCGGCCTTGCGATGCTTCTTGTCGCGCAAAGAGCGGACGCGCTTGACCAGGGTGTTCGAGAAAGCGGTGATCTGGCGAGGCATCGGCGACCGCTTATCCGTTCATCGAACGGCGATCCAGGCAATGCTGGACCATGGCTGGACGTAGAATTCGCCGTCGTCCGCCCCGCGGACCGCAATACCGGTCTCGTCGACCGCGATGATCGCGCGCTCATTGGCCATTTTCTGCCCCGCGCTGCAGATTCGCGCCATCAGGACATTGTTGTTGGCCGCCAATGCGCTCCGCAACATTTCGAGCATGATCGTCCTTCCAGCCCCGGCGCTCAGTCCTCGCCGAACTTGGCCTCGACCAATTCGATCAGCTGTGCGACCGCGCCCTCGGCGCCATCGCCATCGGCGCTGATCGTGATCGTGTCGCCCATCGCCGCGCCGAGCATCATCAAGCCCATGATCGAGGTGCCGGTGACCGCAGGGCCATCCTTCTCGACCAGCACTTCGACCGGCAGGCCCGAGGCGAGCGTGACGAACTTGGCCGACGCCCGGGCATGAAGCCCGCGCTTGTTGGTAATCTGGACCGACCGCGTAACCGGCATCAGGCAGCGGCCTCGCCGAGCGCTTCCGATGCCACCGCGATATATTTGCGGCCGGCTTCGCGCGCGGCGATCACCGCGTCCACCACCTTCATCGTCTTCCGTGCCGAGGCGAGACGGATCAGCATCGGCAGGTTGATTCCCGCAATCACTTCGACTCGCCCACGCTCGAGCAAGGAGATAGCGAGATTGGACGGCGTGCCGCCGAACAGGTCGGTCAGCACGATCACACCCTTGCCGTCATCGACCTTGCCGATCGCCTCGGCGATGTCGGCGCGACGCGCTTCCATATCGTCCTCGGGGCCGATCGCGATCGCTTCGACGCGCTCCTGCGGGCCGACGACGTGCTCCATTGCGGTCACGAACTCGGACGCGAGCCGTCCGTGCGTCACCAGAACCAGACCGATCATGCGTTGCTTACTATCCCAAACCCGTCCGCGGCGCACCCTCTAGTGAGTCCTGCGGTGCTGCCCCCAGATCCCGATGCGCAACCGTGGGCGAAAACCCCGCGTCGCGCAACCGCTTCGCGACCCGTTCCGCGACATGGACCGAGCGATGCCGTCCCCCGGTGCAGCCGAACGCGACGGTGACGTAGGACTTCCCCTCGGCCCGATAGCGCGGCAGGAGCAGAAGCAACAGATCCTCGATCCGCGACACTGCCGCCTCATAAGCCGGGTCGGCAGCGACATAGGCGGCGACATCGGCATCCAGTCCCGTGCCGGGACGCAAGGCCTCGTCCCAATGCGGATTGCGCAGGAAACGCATGTCGAACACCAGATCGGCATTGCGCGGGACGCCGCGGGCAAAGCCGAACGACATCACCGACAGGGTCGGCGCATCCTGGCCTTCGCCGCCGAACGTCTCGCGGACCAGTTGTGCCAATTCGTTGGACTTGAGGTCGGTTGTGTCGATCAGCCGATTGGCCCAGCGCCGCAACGGCGCGAGCAATTCGCGTTCGCGGGCAATGCCGTCGCTCGCCGGGCGATCGAGCGCGAGCGGGTGGCGCCGCCGGGTTTCCGAATAGCGCCGTTCGAGCTCGGCGCCGCTGCAATCGAGGAACAAGGTACCGATGTCGTAACCGTCATCGTCGCGCAGTTTCTTGATGCGCTTGACGATGCGGTCGGGGTCGAAATCGCGCGTCCGTGCGCCGAACCCCACCGCGAGCGGCGAATCGCTTTCAGCGCCTTCCGACAGCGGCGTCGACAGCAAGCGGTCGAGCAGCCGTAATGGCAGATTATCGACCGTTTCCCAGCCGAGATCCTCGAGCGTCTTGAGCACGGTCGACTTGCCCGCGCCCGACAGCCCGGTGACGAGCAGGATTTCCTTGGCGCGAGTCACGTTGTCGCGTTTACCAGATGGCGCAGCGCCAGTTCCACCTTGATTGCGGCCGAGGCCGATCGCGCGTCGATCGACACTTCGCGAATGTCGATCCCGGCGATGCGGCGCACTTCGTCGGGCTGCGGCATCCGCTCGGGATTGCCGGTCAGCCGCACGAGCAAGGCGACGGGCACCTTGTCGACATGGGGCAACGGGATGATGCCCAGCCCGCGTATCTCGATCTGTCCGGCGATATTGTCGGGCGGCGAGGCGATCAGCTCGCGGCCGCTGCGCTGGAGGTGAGTGTAGTCGTCGCTGACGAGCGTCGCGCCACGATCGATCAGGCGGATGGCGAGGTCGGACTTGCCCGCCCCCGATTCGCCTTCGATCAGCACGGCACGCCCGTCCAGGGCAACGCAAGAGACATGGAGCGTCTCGAAAGAGAGCGCGGTCGCGATGGCTGTTCCCCTTCAGCTCGGCGCGAGCGGCAACCGGACGACGAACCGGGCCCCGCTCAATCGGTCCTCACGCGACTCGACCGCGATGACGCCCTGATGGCCTTCGACGATCGTCCGCGCAATGGCGAGCCCTAGCCCCGAATGCTTGCCGAATTCCTCACTTTCGGGACGGATCGACTGGAATCGGCGGAACACTGCCTCGCGCGCTCCCTCGGGGACGCCCGGGCCTTCATCCTCAACCCGCACGACGAGGTCACCATCGATCACCGTCGTGCTGACCGCGATCAGGCCATTGTCGGGGGAGAAGGACACGGCATTGTCGAACAGATTCTCGAACACGCGCTCCATCCGCGCGCCTTCGCCCATCACCAGGCATTGCCCCTTGGCGCGATTGTCGAAGCGCAACCGGATGCCGCGTTCGATCCCGCGGTCGCTGCGCTGCTCGATCAGGGCGACGAGCATGGCGATGACGTCGAGCGGCTCGAACTTGGCGCGACTGAGCTGCGCGTCGAGTCGCGAGGCTTCCGAAATGTCGGTGATCAGCCGATCGAGCCGGTGGACGTCGTCGCGGACGATCGCCAGCAGGCGTTCCTGCAAGCCGGCATCCTTGACGTGCGCCAGTCCCTCGACCGCCGAGCGCAACGAGGCGAGGGGGTTCTTCATCTCATGGGTGACATCGGCGGCGAATGCCTCGGTAGCATCGATCCGCGCGCGCAACGCCTGGCTCATGTCGCTGAGCGCGCGTGCCAGGCTGCCGATCTCGTCGCGCCGCGAAGGCAGGCGCGGCACCACCACTTCGCGCGCGCGCCCCAACCGGACGCGCACCGCGGCACGGGCGAGCCGGCGCAGCGGCCGCACGATCGTCCGGGCGAGGAACAGGGAGAGGAAGATCGAGACCAGGGTAACGATCGCCAGCACCACGCCGAGCCGGAAGCGCTCGAGTCGCACCGTCTGGGTGACCTCGCGCGCATTGACCGTGGTCATCACCACTTCGCCATCGCCCAATGCCGCGGCCGCGGTGATCACCGGCGTGCGGTCGGGCGCGCGCCACACGGTCGCGGCGGCCGCCTGGGTTGCCCGGGCGGTGCGCACATCGGGCCATTCGGCGCCCTCCTTGCGCTCGCGATACAGCGGGGCGCGCGGCGCGCTGACCACGGTATCGATCATCGCGTCGAGGAAGCGCGCGGCTTGCAACCCCCAGCCTTGCTTGTCGGGATCGATCAACACGAAATTGCGCAACCCCATGTCGCGCGTGTCGGCGCTCAATTGCCCCTTGGGATCGAACAGGCGGATGCGCGTGTCGGTGTCGCGGGCCAGCTTGATCACCAGATCGTTGCGGGCGGCGGGCGGCGCACCGGTCAGGGCGGCGGCGATCAGCCGGGCTTCGCGTCCCGCCTGCGCCGTGCGGCTGTCGAGGATCCGGCTGCGGTACGAATCGAGGTAGAAGAACCCGCCCGCCAGCAGCGCCAAAGCGAAGATGTTGAGCGCGAGGATGCGCGTGGTGAGCGATATCCGCCCCGACCAGCGTAGCGCGAGATCGCGACCATCGCTCTCGGGATCATTCCTCCGAGAAACGGTAACCGGCGCCATAGAGCGTTTCGATCGCGTCGAATTCCTGGTCGACTTCGCGGAACTTGCGGCGGACGCGCTTGATGTGGCTGTCGATCGTGCGGTCGTCGACATAGATGTCGTCCTGATAGGCCGCATCCATCAGCTGGTTGCGCGTCTTGACCACGCCGGGACGCTGCGCCAGCGCCTCGAGGATCAGGAATTCGGTCACCGTCAGCGTGACGTTGTCGCCGCCCCAGGTCACGCGGTGGCGCGCCGGGTCCATCTGCAGCCGACCGCGGTCGATCACCGTCTCGCTGGCGGTCTCCTCGCCACCGGCATGCGCCTGGCTCAGCTCGGAGCGGCGCAGGATCGCGCGGATGCGGGCGATCAGCAGGCGCTGGCTGAACGGCTTGGCGATATAATCGTCCGCGCCCATCGCCAGCCCGAGCGCCTCGTCGAGCTCGTCATCCTTGCTGGTCAGGAAGATCACCGGGATCTGGCTCTTCTCGCGCAGCCGGCGCAGCAATTCGAGCCCGTCCATCCGCGGCATCTTCACGTCGAAGATCGCCAGGTCGGGTGGATTGTCGATCAGCGCCTTCAGCGCCGTCTCGCCATCCGAATAGACGCGGGTCAGGAAACCTTCGGCCTGCAGTGCGATCGACACCGAGGTCAGGATGTTGCGATCGTCGTCGACGAGCGCGATGGTGGCCGTCATGTTTTAGCGCAAACCCTTGTCGTTGCGGTGGTCGCCCCGCGGCCTGACCTAAGCTAAACCTTTACATCGCTCAACCATGGACATGTTTGACGCCCGGACGGACCGGTTCTATGCGGCCCGGACATTGAGGATGCATACGTATGCGGGGCCAACCCGCAACGTTGGTATTTCGGAGGAAAAATGACTGATCGAGTCCCCGTAAAGGGGCTGGAGGCGCAGGGCATTGCCACTGACGCCCATCTGCACTGGAATCTCGAAACCGCTCCGCTGGTCGAGCAGGCGATCGCCCGCGGCGAAGGCCGGCTGGCCGCCGATGGCCCCTTGGTGGTCGCCACCGGCAGGCATACCGGGCGATCGGCGCAGGACAAGTTCATCGTCCGCGACGCCGAGACCGAGTCGACCGTCTGGTGGGGCAAGACCAACAAGGCGATGACGCCCGAGGGCTTCGCCGCGCTCAAGGCCGACTTCCTGGCGGCGCTGGCCACCAGGGACAATCTGTTCGTCCAGGACCTGTATGGCGGGTCGCAGCCGTCGAACCGCGTCAATGTGCGCGTGATCAACGAGCTGGCCTGGCACAATCTGTTCATTCGCACGATGCTGGTCCGCCCGGCGGCGCATGAGCTGGCCGGGTTCGATCCCGATTATACGATCATCGACCTGCCGAGCTTCCGCGCCGATCCCGCGCGCCACGGCTGCCGCAGCGAGACGGTGATAGCGGTCAATTTCACCGAGAAGCTGATCCTGATCGGCGGCACCGAATATGCCGGCGAGATGAAGAAGTCGGTGTTCGGCCTCCTCAACTATCTGCTGCCGGTCAAGGGCATCATGCCGATGCATTGCTCGGCCAATATCGGGCCCGAAGGCGGCTCGGCGGTGTTCTTCGGCCTATCGGGCACCGGCAAGACGACCTTGTCGGCCGATGCCAGCCGGACGCTGATCGGCGATGACGAGCATGGCTGGTCGGACGATGCCGTGTTCAATTTCGAGGGCGGCTGCTACGCCAAGATGATCCGGCTGTCGGCCGAGGCCGAGCCGGAAATCCATGCCACCACCAAGCGCTTCGGCACGGTGCTCGAGAATGTCGTGATGGACGCGGATACCCGTATCCTCGACCTCGACGACAACAGCCTCGCCGAAAATTCGCGCGGCGCCTATCCGATCGACTTCATCCCGAACGCCAGCGCCGCCAACATGGGTCCGGTGCCACGCAACATCGTGATGCTGACCGCCGACGCGTTCGGCGTGCTGCCGCCGATCGCCAAGCTGACGCCCGACCAGGCGATGTATCATTTCCTGTCGGGCTATACCGCCAAGGTCGCGGGCACAGAGATCGGCGTGACCGAGCCCGAGGCGACCTTCTCGACCTGTTTCGGCGCCCCGTTCATGCCGCGTCATCCGTCGGTCTATGGCAATCTGCTCAAGGAGCGGATCGCCAGGGGCGGGGTCGATTGCTGGCTGGTCAATACCGGCTGGTCGGGCGGCATGGCGACGATGGACGGCATCAAGCGCATGCCGATCAAGGCAACCCGCGCGTTGCTCAACGCCGCGCTCGACGGCAGCCTGAACAATGCCGAGTTCCGCACCGATCCCAATTTCGGGTTCCAGGTGCCGGTCGCAGTGCCGGGCGTCGATTCGAACATCCTCGACCCGCGCGAAAGCTGGGCGAACAAGGCCGATTACGACGCCACCGCGGCGAAACTGGTCGACCTGTTCGTCGAGAATTTCGCGCAATTCGCGGAGCATGTGGACGAAGGGGTGCGACAATCGGCGCCCCGGACTCCCGCCACCGCGTAACTGGCCCGGCATTGGTCGGGCCTCCCCAAAAGGAAGCCCGACCAATGACCGACCATCTCATCCGTTTCTTCGCCGATGACGCCGCCGTCCGCCACGTGGGGGAGGGGTTGCTCGCGCGTACCCTGCCGAGGGCCGAGTGGACGCACGAGGCACATCTCGCCGCCTGCCTGTGGCTCGTTGCCGAGCGCCCTGATGTGGATCCCGAAGCCGATCTGCCGGCGATCATCTCGTCCTATAACGAGTCGGTCGGCGGCGTGAACGACGCGACTCAGGGTTATCATCACACGATCACCTTGACCTATGTCGCCGCCGTGCGCGGGGTGCTGGCGCGGCTCGATCCGGATCTGCCGCTCGCCGACAAGGTCAACGCCCTGCTAGCGGCGGACGAAGGCCGACGCGACTGGCCGCTGACGCTCTATTCGCGCGACCGGCTGTTCTCGGTGGACGCCAGGCTTGGCTATTTGCCGCCCGATCTGGCTTCCTGAGCCGCGGCCGAAGGCGTATCTGGCGATTGAGCCGGAGTCGTTTCGCCCGGCTAACGGAAAGGACGCTTCCTATGTCGCTGCTCGACAGCATTCTCTCGCAGGTCAACGAGAACGCCGACGTCAAGAACATGGCCGCAAAGGTCGGGATCACGCCGGAGCAGGCCGAGGCAGCAATCATGGCGCTGGCCAAGCAGCATACCCAGCCGGGTGATACCGTTGCCGGGGCCGCCGCGGATACCGGACTCGATTCGGGCATCCTGAGCCAGATTGTCGGCCATATCGGTGGCGAAGGCTCGCTCGGTCAGTTCGCCAGCCTGGTCGAAGGCGAAGGCGGCAAGGACGGTGGCGGCATTCTCGGCCAGCTCAGCGGTCTCGCCGGCGGCCTGTTCGGCGGCAGCAAGGCCTAGGCTGGTTCGACCAGCAGCACGCTCCCGGCGGCGCCCGTAATCCTTACGAGCGCCCCGGCGGGCGCATCGGGGCCCTTGGCCGACCAGGCGCCGTCCCCGACCTTCACCCGGCCTTCGCCGGCAACGATCGGTTCGCTGACCTCGACCGTCTTGCCGATCAGCCGTGCGGTACGGTCGTTGAGCACCGTGGCGGACTCCATCGACGAGCTGCGGTGATACCAGCGCCGTCCGACCGCCACGGCGACCACACTGAGAATCGCGAAGATCACGACCTGGCCGACCAAAGGTATGCCGGGGACCAGCGTCACGATCCCGGCGGTAACCGCGGCACCAGCCCCGATGAAGATCAGGAAATAGCCCGGCGCCACGACTTCAGCGATCGCGAGCACCAGCGCTGCGGCGAACCACAACGCCCCCATGCTCCAGGTGATGCCGAACACTTCCATTATTGCCCCCGTACCCGCGGCACCGACCCGCCCGACGGGCCGTCACCCAATGCTTCCTTGGCGAGTTCGCCGATCCCGCCCAACGTACCCATCAACTGGGTCGCCTCGACCGGGAACAGGATCGTCTTGGCGTTGGGCGAGTTGGCGAACATACCGATCGCCTCGACATATTTCTGCGCGATGAAATAGTTGATCGCCTGGACGCTGCCGCCCTCGATCGCGTCCGACACCGACTTGGTTGCATTGGCCTCGGCCTGCGCGGAGCGTTCGCGCGCCTCGGCGTCGCGAAATGCGGCTTCCTTGCGGCCCTCGGCCTCGAGGATCTGGGCCTGCTTCTGGCCCTCGGCACGGTTGATCTCGTTCTGCCGTGCGGCTTCGGATTCGAGGATCGTCGCGCGCTTCTCGCGCTCCGCCTTCATCTGCCGGGTCATTGCGTTGACGATGTCGGCGGGCGGGCGGATGTCCTTGAGCTCGACGCGCGTGATCTTCACGCCCCATGCCTCGGTCGCGTGGTCGACCACCGACAGCAGTCGGGCATTGATCTCGTCGCGCTTCGACAGCAGTTCGTCGAGGTCCATCGAGCCCATGACGGTGCGCAGGTTCGTGGTCGCCAGCTGCATGATCGCGACGTAGAGATCGCTGACCTCATACGCGGCCTTGGCGGCGTCGAGCACCTGGAAGAACACCACGCCGTCCACCGCGACCATCGCGTTGTCCTTGGTGATGATTTCCTGCCCGGGAATGTCGAGGACCTGCTCCATCATGTTCACGCGCCGGCCGATCCGGTCGAGGAACGGGATGATGATGGTCAGGCCCGGCTGCGCGACATTGGTGAACTTGCCGAAGCGCTCGACGGTGTATTGATATCCTTGGCGCACCACCTTCACGCTGCCGATCATGACGAACAGCACAAGCAGTAACAGCAGACCTGCGACGACGAGACCCATGACACTCCCCCAAGAATGGCGCGTCGGCGAGACTGCCGATCCCGATCGATATTAGCAGATCGTCCGCGCCAATATAGCGAAATGCGACGCCGCCGCCGGGCCCCTAGCTAATCTGGAGGCCCGCGTTTACATGGGCCGCCAACTTGCGATTCGAGAGATTGGCGCTCCCCATGGATATCCGGCTTGGTCTGACCTTCGACGACGTTCTGCTCGTACCGGCGGAATCCGAAGTGCTGCCGAGCGAAGCCGACACCAATACCCGCGTCAGCCGCGGCATCGCGCTGTCGATTCCGATCCTGTCTTCGGCGATGGATACGGTAACCGAGGCCGACATGGCGATCGTCATGGCGCAATTGGGCGGAATTGGCGTGCTCCACCGCAATTTGTCGATCGAGCAACAGGTCGACGCGGTGCGCGCGGTCAAGCGCTACGAGAGCGGCATGGTGGTCAATCCGATCACGATCGCGCCGACTGCGACACTCGGCGACGCCCAGGCGCTGATGGCGCGCCACAAGATCAGCGGCATCCCGGTGACCGAGACCGATGGCCGATTGGTCGGCATCCTGACCAATCGCGACGTCCGCTTCGCCGGCAACCCCAATCAGCCGGTCAGCGAGCTGATGACGAAGGACAATCTCGCCACCGCCGCGATTGGGGTTGGGCATGAGGAAGCACGCCACTTGCTTCACCAGCGCCGTATCGAGAAACTGCTGGTGGTCGACGATGCCTACAAATGCGTCGGGCTGATCACCGTCAAGGATATCGAGAAGGCGGTGACCTATCCCAACGCGACCAAGGACGAAGCGGGCCGCCTGCGCGTCGCTGCCGCGACCACGGTCGGCGACAAGGGGTTCGAGCGTACCGCGGCGCTGATCGACGCCGAGTGCGACCTGATCGTGATCGACACCGCGCATGGCCACAACAAGGACGTCGCGCGCGCGGTCGAGCGGGTGAAGAAGCTCAGCAATTCGGTCCAGGTGATCGCCGGCAACGTCGCCACTGCCGAGGCGACTCGCGCGCTGATCGGTGCGGGCGCGGACGGGATCAAGGTCGGGATCGGCCCGGGATCGATCTGCACCACGCGCGTCGTCGCCGGCGTCGGCGTGCCGCAGCTGACCGCCGTGATGGATTGCGCCGAGGCCGCCGCGAAGGATGGCGTGCCGGTCATCGCCGATGGCGGCATCCGCACCTCGGGCGACATGGCCAAAGCACTCGCCGCTGGCGCCTCGACCTGCATGATCGGCTCGTTGCTCGCGGGCACCGAGGAAGCGCCGGGCGAGACCTTCCTCTACCAGGGCCGCGCCTATAAATCCTATCGCGGCATGGGCTCGGTCGGTGCGATGGGCCGCGGCTCGGCCGACCGCTATTTCCAGGGCGACATCAAGGACCAGATGAAACTGGTGCCCGAAGGGATCGAGGGCCAGGTCGCATTCAAGGGCCCGGCGCGCGACGTCATCCATCAGCTCGTCGGCGGCATCCGTGCGGCAATGGGCTATACCGGCTCGCGGACGATCAGCGAGCTGCAGGAGCGCGCACGCTTCGTCCAGATCACCGGTGCCGGCCTGCAGGAAAGCCACGTCCACGACGTGACGATCACACGCGAAGCACCCAATTATCCGACGCGATGAGGTGGAGAAGGCGATGGCTGGATCGTTCGTCCGCTGGTCGGGCCTCGCTTTCTGCATCGCCGCAGTGACGACACTGGCGCTCAACGTTTTCGTATCACCGCACTTGCCCGAAGGCGCTTTCGCCACGGTCGCGGCGTCGCCTACCTATTTCCTGCGCCAGTGCATCGCCGCGGCCGTCGCGTTGCTGCTCGTGTTCGGGATCGTCGGGCTGCATGTCGGCCGGCTGGGACGAGTCGGCGCATTCGGGACAATCGCGTTCGTCATCGCGTTGGCAGGACAGGTAACCTTGTTCGCGATCGAATATGGCCAGGCGTTCCAGGTCCATGACTACGCCTTGTATGCGCCCGCGATGCTCAACCAGGCGATGACCGATCCGCACCGGCCGCTGGCGATCGGCGCGCTGGTCGCGATCGGCGGCTTCTTCCTCGGCTGGGTATTGCTGTCGATCTCGCTGCTGGTGTCGCGGCATTATTCGCGACTGGCGCCGGCGCTGGTCCTGCTCGGACTGGTGTTGCTGTTCGCGACCAAGGGGCTCGGCGTCTATGGCGGGATGATCACCAGCGCGGTGACCGGCGCCGGCTGGTTCCTGATCGGCCTGCGGATGATGCGACAGCAAGCGGCAGGCTGACGGTTTGACGCCGGGCGCCCGCCTTCAAGCCTCGATCGAACTGCTCGACGCGATCATCGCTGCCGCACGCGAAGGTGGTGCGGCGGCGGACACGCTGATCGCGCGCTATTTCGCCGAGCGCCGCTATGCCGGCTCGAAGGATCGACGCGCAGTGCGCGACCTGGTTTATGCCGCGGTGCGCCGTTTCGGCGAAATTCCGCTTTCCGGCCGTGCCGCGATGGTCGCTCTGGCGGATGAGGGCGGCGAGATCGAGGCTCTTTTCGACGGCTCCGCGCATGCGCCGGCGCCGATCGATCCAGCCGAGCCGCGTGCCGAGGCGTCGCGCGTGCCGGCCTGGCTCGACCGGCAGCTGCAGGCGTCGGGGCTGGAAACCGGCGAGATAGCGAGCCTGATCGATCGCGCGCCGCTCGACCTGCGCGCCAATGCGCTGCGGACGTCGGTCAACGAAGCGGCTGCCATGTTCGACGAGGTGCGCCGGGTCGACGGCGTACCCAACGCCTTGCGGCTGCCGACCGGCAGCGTGGTCGACCAGACGCCGGCATGGCGCGATGGCCTGGTCGAGATCCAGGACGCCGGCAGCCAGATGGTCACGGCAGCGGCGCGCGCGGAGCCAGGCATGGAGGTGATCGACCTCTGCGCCGGGGCAGGCGGCAAGTCGCTTGCACTGGCGGCGGCGATGAACAATCGCGGCGTGGTCCTCGCTACCGATGTCGATCGCAGCCGCCTGTCGCGGCTGGCGCCACGCGCCGAACGGGCAGGAGCGACCATCATCGAAACCCGCCTGCTCGACGGCAATCGCGAAGACCAGGCTGTCGCCGACTGGCGCGACCGCGCCGATGTCGTGCTGATCGATGCGCCTTGCTCGGGTACCGGAACCTGGCGCCGCAATCCGGAAGCACGCTGGCGGCTCACCCCGGCGCGGGTCGCGCGACTGGCCGAGACGCAGGCAAGGCTCGCCAATCTCGGTGCGACGCTGGTGAAGCCGGGCGGCGTGCTGGTCTATATCGTCTGCTCGCTGCTCGACGAGGAAGGAGCGGGACAGGTCGACCGCTTCCTCGCCGCGCATCCCGGCTGGGCCGCTGAAGAGCCGATTCCGCAAGGTCGCTCGCGCGGGGCAGGCAAACGGCTCACCCCGGCGCATGATGCGACCGACGGCTTTTTTGTCGCGCGGCTGATCCGGCCATGCTAGCCGACTGACCTGTGCCCCGTGTGGAGACGATCATGCGTTTGACGCCCGTAGCGCTCGCTATTGCCCTTGCCGGGCTGAGCGTTTCGACTTCCCTGTCCGGTCAGCGTGCCGATACGCAGATCGATCCGCGCTCGACGGCGTTGCTGCAGGAAGGCCGCGCCGCGGCCTCGGCCGGCAACCTCGATCGTGCCACCGACCTGATCGAAACCGCGCTGGCGGTCGATCCGCGCAACCGCGCCGCGTTCCTCGAGCTCGCCTCGGTCGCGTCGCGCCAGAATCTGCCGGGCAAGGCGATCCGCCTCTATCGCGAAGCGCTGGCGATCGAGCCCAACGACCTGATTGCGCTGCGCGGACAGGGCGAGGCCTTGGTCCAGAAAGGCGCGATGCAGGCCGCCAGGGAGAATCTGGCGCGGATCAAGACGCTCTGCGGCAAGAAGCCGTGCCCCGAGGCAATCACGCTCGCCGCGGTCATCGCCAAGGGTCCGCCGCCGAGCGCCGAGCCAGCCAAAATTCCGGAAACGACCGCGGCTAAGTAAGCGCGCGCGCCAGTTCGACGAATTCCGCGACCGACACGGTTTCAGCACGCCGCGCCGAATCGATCCCGACCCTGTCGAGCGCCTCGATTGCACCCGGCACCCCTTTCAGGCTCTGGCGGAGCATCTTGCGACGCTGGCCGAACGCGGCGGCGGTGAGCTTTTCGAGCGTGGCGAAGGCAACGCCTTCGGGTGGCTCGCCGGGAACGATATGGACCACGGCCGACATCACCTTGGGTGGCGGCGTGAAAGCGGAGCGATGGACGTTCATCGCGATGCGCGCGCTCGATCGCCACTGTGCCAGCACCGACAAGCGGCCATAGGCATCGTTACCCGGCGCGGCGACGATGCGCTCGGCAACCTCGCGCTGGAACATCAGCGTCAGATCCTGCCACCAGGGCTGCCAATCGGCCGAGAGCCAGCGCACCAGCAGCGCGGTACCGACATTGTAGGGCAGGTTGGCGACGATATGCGGCTTGCCGGCGAACAGGGTCGGGGCATCGACCTGCAACGCATCGCCCTCGATGACCTCGAGCTTGCCCGGATACGCCTCGGCCAGTTCGGCAAGCGCGGGAAGACAACGCCGGTCGCGCTCGATCGCCACCACGCGGGCGCCACCCGCGAGCAAGGCGCGGGTCAGGCCGCCGGGACCGGGGCCGATCTCCAGCACTTCTGCATCCGTGAGGTCGCCCGGGATCGCCGCGATCCGGGCGAGCAATTGGCCGTCGAAAAGGAAATTCTGCCCCAGCGCCTTCGATGCCGACAGGCCATGGCGCGCGATTACATCGCGTAAGGGAGGCAGATCGGGATTGCTCACGCTGCGACGAGGGCGTCGGCGCGGCGCTGCGCGGCTTCGGCGGCGAGGCGCAACGCGGCGATCATCGCTCCCGGCTCGGCACGATCCTGCCCGGCGATCCCGAACGCGGTGCCATGGTCGGGAGAGGTGCGGACGATCGGCAAGCCGAGCGTGATGTTCACGCCCTCGTCGAAATGCAGCGTCTTGAGCGGCACCAGCGCCTGGTCGTGATAGCAGCAGATCGCCGCGTCATAGGTCGCGCGGGCGCGGCCGTGGAACATCGTGTCCGCAGCCAGCGGGCCGGTCGCATCGATCCCCTCGGCCACCAAAGTCTCGATCGCCGGGATGATCACGTCGATCTCCTCGCGACCGATCGCGCCCTGCTCGCCGGCATGCGGGTTGAGCCCGGCAAAGGCGAGCCGCGGGCGAGCAATGCCGAAATCGCGCACCAGCGCGCGGGCGGTGACCATCGCCTTGGCGACCAGCAGCTTGACGGTGATGAGCTCGGGCACCTGGCGGAGCGCGACATGCGTCGTCGCCGGCACCACGCGCAGCGTCGGGCCGGCGAGCATCATCACGGTGGCGCTGGCGGCCACCCCGACGCGCTCGGCGACGAATTCGGTCTGGCCGGGATGCGTGAAGCCGATCTGGTAGAGCTGCGCCTTGGACACCGGGCCGGTGACCAGCGCCCCGGCGGCACCCGAGCGTGTCAGCCCGGTGGCAAGCTCGAGCGAATGGAGAGCGCAACGAGCGCCTTCGAGGTCGGGCAGGCCGGGATTGATCTCTCCTGCGTCCTCGACCGTCAGCACCGGCAGTGCGTCGTCGAACACGCCGAGCGTCTCGTCGGGCGAGCCGATCCGCACGATCGGCCCGTCCCACACCCGCGCGACGGCACGCGCGTCGCCCACCGCGAAGAAAGCGGGCAGGCGTTCCTCGCGGCGGCGTGCCCAGGCCTTGGCGATGATCTCGGGACCCACTCCAGCCGGGTCCCCCATCGCGACCGCCAGTGGGGGAAGGGCGGTCATCTCAACGGCTCCCGTCAGCGATATTCGATGATGGCGTCGCGGCGCAGGTCGCGCAGGATCTTCTGCGCGCGCTTGTTGGTGCGATCCTGCACGATCTGGTCGTTGACCTCGTCAGCCGAGGGGAGCTTGGCCTCCTTGGGATCGTCGCGGCCGCAGAGCACCAGCACGCTGATACCGTCCTCGGGCGAGCCGAAGGGCGGGCTGGCCTGGCCGATCTGCATCTTCAGCACGATGTCGCGCAGTGCCGACGGCAGGTCGCCCGCAGTCAGCGAGTCATTGTCGACCACTTCCGCGCCGATCGCCTTGGCAGCGGCATTCGCCGCGCCGCAGCCGTTGATCGCCTGGGTCGCCTTGGCGAAGTCCGAAGCGCGGGTTTGCGCGGCTTCCTGGGTCGTGCCGGCGGGGAAGGCGATCTTGATCTGCTTGAGGCTCAGTTTCGCGCTCAGCGGGTTGACGCCGAGCACCTGGCGTTTCTCGGCAAGATAGAGGATCGAGAAGCCGCCCGGGACCGGGATCGGACCGGCGAGCTGTCCAACCTGCATCTGCCCCAGCGGTCCCGACAATTCGGTCGGCAGCATCGCGCCGCGCACCCAGCCGAGATCGCCGCCACCCGGGCCGGTCGTCGCATCCGATTGGGTCCGCGCGAAATACGAGAAGGTCTGCTTCCCGTCCTTCATGTCCTGCATCATCTGCTGCATGCCGGCGACCACGACCTGCTCCTGGTCGGGCGTTGCGCGCTTGTAGATCTCGAACGCGTGGAACTCGTCGGTGCCCTTGTCCTTCAGCAGCGCCGCGAGGATGCTCTTCACTTCCTCGTCGCTCACGCTGATGTCGACGTTGCGGCGCAGGTAACGCTGCCAGGCCAGCTCGCCTTCGATCTGGCGGCGGACCGAACGCTCCGACGAGCCGATCGAGCGCAGATAGGCGCTGAACCCCTGCGGCGTCTGCTTGAAGTTGAGCGCAACGCGGCCATAGGCCTGATCGATGTCGGTCGACTTGATCGTGATGTCCTTGGCCTTGGCTTCCTGGATCTGCAGGATCTCGTCGACCAGCCCGCGCAACACCGCGAGGCGCAATTGCTCGCGATCCTGGTCGTTGAGCTTGTAGTCGTTGGCCGCGACGATCAATGCCATGCGCTGATCGATATCGGTGCCGGTCACCACGATGCCGTTGACGATCGCGGTCGGCTTGCGGACGTTGGGGTCGATCTTGCCGAAAATCTGCAGATTCTCGGGCACGTCGAGCGAGGTCTGCGGGACCGTGCCGTCGGGAACGGTCTGGCCGACAGCGGCACTGCCGGCGACGAGGACGGCACCCGCGAGCGAGAGCGCCAGGCGGGCGGGGGTGGCAAGCTTGATCACGTGAACCTCTTCAACTGGGCGCGCGGCAGAAATATGGCCGCGGCTGCCCGAAACCGTGTGAACCGCTGCTTAGCGGCCAAGGTTCTTGAATGCCAGCGTCAACAGGAAGCTGTTGCCGGCGCGCGCATCGCCGGTGTCCTGGTAATCCCGCTTCCAGGTCAGGCCGAGCCGCAGGCAGTCGTCCTCATACTGGATACCCAGCCGGTGCCGGACCGGATCGAACCCGTCCGCGAGCGAGGTCGGATCCTCGTTCTTGTCGGTCAGGTCGATCGTCGCCGACCCGAAGATCGACCAGAAGCGTGCGAAGCCGACACGTCCACCGAGCCGCAATTCCTCGCGATCGCGCAAATCCTCGAGTGTCGGCGCGATGTTGCGGTTGAGGCGGAGGTAGCCGATCAGCGCATAGGTGCGCTTGCTGCCGACCGTCGCATCGATCTCGTTGCGGCGAATCGCCAGATTGTCCTTGTCCAGGCGATAGCGGTGGACGAACGACACGAAGTCGCGCACGCGCACTTCGGTGCGGCCGACGATATCCGACCAGCGATCGGTCAGGCCGGTGCCGTCGGGGAAGATGGTCGGCTTGCTCGACAGGCGATAGCTCTGGCCGATCGTCGCGGTGATCGCCACGCCCGGCAGGTTGAGCGCATAATCGACGCCATAGGTGAAGCGCGTCGAATCCTCCCAGCGGTCGTAGCCCGGGAAGCGATTGAGCGCGAACAGGTTCGAATCCTCGAGGTCGACCGCGCGCGCGTCCTCATTGGGGACGAGCAGGTTCGCCGTCGCCGGCGACGCAACGATCTGGAAGCGCGGGGTGAGCCGCTGGGTACCGCCGAGGAACTGGCCGATCAGCGGCCATTTGACGTCGAGCGCGAGCGCCGCGATCGCCCGGGCATGGACCCCGCTCTCGCCGCGATAGCTGGCGATCGTCGTCGCGACCGTGTCGCTGGCATTGTAGACGTCGCCGCGGGCATAGGCGGTCAGCGTCACTTCCTGACCCCAGGGCGTGATGCGCCGAAGGTCCCATTGCGCGCTGACGAACGCGCGCTGCGTGTCTTGCCCGCCGGTCCGCGCGATGCTGAGCGTATTGGCCTGGAGGTTGATCCGCCCGCCGAGCACGTCGTCGATGCGGCGGCGATAGTCGAATTCGGGCAAGGCGATCGGTTGCAGGCCCTGGCGATCGCCGAGCCGCAGCGTCTGCACTGCCCAGCCGTTGATCGCGAAATAACTGTTCGAATCGATCCGCTCGACGCTGAACGTCGAGCGCAGCCGATCGTCGCGCGAAATGTCGTAACGGCGCAGGAAGGTGCGGTCGGTGGTCAGCCGCAGCGAGCCCGAGACCGACCAATTGGGATCGAGCTGGAATTTCGCGATGCCGTCGAGATAGCCGCGAAACGCGCTTTCGGTGGTCGCCGGGGTCGGCGTCGCGAGCAGGTCACTGCGCGGGGACACCGTGGCATAACCGGTGATGCGGAAAGCCCCTTTGGTCGAGAGCTGTTCGTACTCGGCCTGGATCATCGGCGCGACGCTGGTGAAGACGCGCGGCGTGATGGTCAGGCCCTTGTTGTCGGCCAGGCGGAAATAATAAGGGACTCCGACTTCGAACCCGTTGGTCCTGCTGTAACGGATATCGGGGCTGAGGATGCCGCTTTGCGCCGCGTCACCCACCGGGCTCGACAATTTGGGCAGCGGGATGGATGCGAAGCCGAACAGGTTGAAGCGTGCGCCGGTGAAATAGAGCCGCTGGCGATCGGGCCGGTAGACGACCTTGACCGCGGTCACTTTCCACGACGGATTCTTGGGACAGCCGCCGGCATCGGTCACCGCGCAGGGCGTATAAGCGGCCTGGCGCAGCGTCACGACGCCGTCCTTGTCACGCTGCCCGCGGACCGCCGCCAGCCGCCCGCCTTGTTCGAGGACGAGCAGCATGTTGTCGATCATGCCGTCCTTGAGCTCGTCGGTCAGGTCGATGTGATCGCCATAGACGGTGTCGCCCTGCGGGTTGGTCACCGCGATATTGCCATTGGCCATGACCTGGCCGGTCTTGCGATTCCACGTCACCGTATCGGCGCGCAACTTGTCGCCCTGGCGATACATCCGCACGTCGCCGGTCGCGGTGACCACATCGGCGTCGCTGTCATATTCGAGCGTCGTCGCGGAGAATTGCACCTGGTCCGGATCGGTCGGCAGCGGCGTCGCGGGCGGCGGCGCGGGATTGGTCGTACGGTCCTGCAGGTCCTGCGCCTGCGCCGGAAGCGCGGCGGCGAGCGCGAAGAGAATCGCCGAGCCGGCCAGGAAAGCAGAACGCGTGACGGTCACCAAACACCCTTTTTTCCGGCGACGGCCCTGACGCGCCGGGCCGCCGGTATCGCATTGCGCCGCCCGAACCGCAATCGGCCAGCGCACGCCTTTGCAGCGAGCGCAATAGCGGCCTAGAGAGGCGCGTCCAGCGCGTATCTCGCGCAAATTGATCGAGGTTTGGTTCATGAAGATCGAGTTCGCCGCCACATCCCCCACCGCCGACGTGCTGGTGCTGCCCGTTGCCAAGGGCGGGCTCGATGCCGCGCTCGACGGCCGGACCGGCAAGGACGTGCTGGCGGCGGCAGCCGCAGCAGCACGCTTCGAGGGCGAGGCCGGGGCGAGCGCCGAAGCGATTGTCGGTGGCGAAGACGGGACCAGCCGAATCGTGCTGGTCGGCGTCGGCGACGGCAGCGAGGCTGATTGGGAGCGTGCCGGGGGTGCCGTGACCGCGCGGTTACTGACCAATGCGGCCAGCGCCGCGATCGACATCGGCGCGAGCGCGCCGAGCGCGGCCGCGACCGCCCGTTTCGCCGCGGCTTTGGCGCAGCGCGCCTGGCGGATCGACACCTACCGCACCAAGCTGCCCGAAAAGCAGAAGCCGACCTTCGCGACCGCGACGATCGTCAATGCGCCCGCGGGTACCGACGCAGCCTGGGCCAATCAGCTCGCTGTGACCGGCGGGCTCGACCTTACCCGCACGCTCGTCGCGGAGCCGCCCAACATCATCTATCCGGCAACCTTCGTCGAGCGCGTGCTGGCCGATATCGAAGGCCTCGGGCTCGAAGCGACCGTGCTCGGGCCCAAGGAAATGACCAAGCTCGGCATGGGCTCGCTGCTCGGCGTCGCGCAAGGCTCGGCCAAGGAAGCGCGACTGCTTGCACTCAAGTGGAGCGGCAAGGGCGAAGGCGATCCCGATCTGGCGTTGGTCGGCAAGGGCGTGACCTTCGACACCGGCGGCATCTCGCTCAAGCCCGGGCCCGGCATGGAAGACATGAAATGGGACATGGGCGGTGCCGGCGCCGTGGTCGGCGCGATGAAGGCGCTCGCCGCGCGCAAGGCCAAGGCCAATGTGATTGGCGTCTGCGGGCTGGTCGAAAACATGCCCGACGGCAATGCGATTCGCCCGGGCGACATCCTGACCAGCATGTCGGGCCAGACGATCGAAGTGCTCAACACCGATGCCGAGGGGCGGCTGGTGCTGTGCGATTGCGTCACCTGGGTACAGCGCACGCATCACGTGAAGACGATCGTCGATCTCGCCACCCTGACCGGTGCGATGATCATCAGCCTGGGCAGCGAGCATGCCGGCCTGTTCGCCAATGACGATACGCTTGCCGACCAATTGCTCGCCGCTGGCAAGGCGTCGGGCGACCTGTTGTGGCGCTTCCCGATGTCGGACGCCTACAATAAGTTGATCGACTCGCCGATCGCCGACATGAAGAACGTGGGTCCGCGCGGGGCCGGCTCGATCACCGCGGCGCAGTTCATTGGCCGCTTCGTCGAGAACGGCACCAAATGGGCGCATCTCGACGTCGCCGGCATGGTGTGGGCCGACAAGCCGGGCAGCAATTACGACAAGGGCGCGACGGGCTATGGCGTGCGCCTGCTCGACCGCTTCGTCGCGGATAATTTTGAGGGCTGATCCGTTCCCCTCCCGCTTGCGGGAGGGGTTAGGGGGGAGGGCTTGTGGAAGGGGCGACAGACCCTCCCCCAGCCCCTCCCGCGAACGGGAGGGGAGTTTTTGCAAGTCGACTTCTACCATCTGACCGCGACTCCGCTCGACCGCGCGCTGCCGAATATCGCGCAGCGCGTGCTGGCGAGCGGGGTCCGGCTGTTGATCGTCAGCGACAGCGAGACACAGCGCGGCGCGATCGACCGGCTGCTATGGAACTATTCGCCCGAAAGCTTCCTGCCGCACGGCCAGGCGGGCGAGGGCGATGAAGCCGCACAACCCGTACTGATCGCGCCGACGCCCGAGCCCGCCAACGAGGCACGCCATATCGCACTGATCGACGGCCGCTGGCGCGACGAGGCATTGGGGTTCGACCGCGCCTTCCATTTCTTCGATGGCGATACCGTCGCCGCGGCACGCGAAGCGTGGAAGGGATTGGCCGGCCGTGACGGGGTCGAGCGCAATTACTGGAAGCAGGACGAGAACGGGCGCTGGTCGAAGGCGGCCTGAAGGTCAGTCGTCAGCGACGTTCAATGCGGCGCTGCCGTCATCGGTCGGGCCGTAACTGCCATAGGGAGCGTCGGCGACCCAGATCGCCCGCCATTTCGGCCAGTCGGCAACCGTTTCCTGCGCGACACGGCGCACGGCCTTGGCGGATGTCACTTCGCATTGCCTGGATCCCTTGTCGTCGTCGGACGGCTTGATGATGTCGGGCTGGTCGTCTTGCGGGCAATAGACCGGAAGCAGCATGCCGCTTGTGATCGGGTTGCCTGGGCGGGGAAGGAGCGCAAAATAGGAATAGCGCAATTCATCCTCGCCACCGCCCGACTTCGCGGGAGGCACATCGATCTGTCCGCTGCCGTAAAGGTCCGACGCGCCTGCATCGATCCGTTGCTTGTCGGCCGATGCCTGCAGGATGACCGGCATCCCGTCGCTCGCGACAAGCCCGAGCTTCACCGGCCCCATGCTGGAGAAAATGGTCAATTCCCCGTCGCTCACCCGGGCCGGCTTGGCGCATTGATCCCAATCGAACACCCGGGCATCCGCGGGAGTGGAGCATCCCTCGGGCAGGACGGCCCATAAACCGGGTTTCAGGACGTTCCTGCCCTGGTCGAACAGCGGCTTCCTGGAGACGAGCGCCGCGTCGCACCCGCCGAGCACCACTATCGCGACGGCGGCCAGCCATGCAGATCGCATCGATCTTCTCCCCGAACCCGATCCCGCGAGCGAGGCTGACATATAATCCTCTAAATTAGTAGAGATTAAATCCGCTCCGAGCGCGGGTTGCATCCGCGGCGCTCCCCGCCTAGGGAGCCGCCAGTTTTCCACAGCCCCAACCAAAGGAGCGAGCGACCGCCATGGCCGCCAACCGCACGTTTTCGATCATCAAGCCCGATGCCACCCGTCGCAACCTGACCGGTGCGGTCACCAAGATGCTGGAAGAGGCTGGCCTTCGCGTCGTCGCGTCGAAGCGCATCCACATGAGCCGCGAGCAGGCCGAGGGCTTCTACGCGGTGCACAAGGAGCGGCCGTTCTTCGGCGAGCTCGTCGCGTTCATGATCTCGGGCCCGGTCGTGGTCCAGGTGCTCGAAGGCGACGACGCGGTGAAGCGCAACCGTGACATCATGGGCGCGACCAACCCGGCCAATGCCGAGCCCGGCACGATCCGCAAGGAACTGGCCGAGTCGATCGAGGCGAACAGCGTCCACGGATCGGATTCGGACGAGAATGCGGCGATCGAGATCGCATTCTTCTTCAAGCCCGAAGAAATTGTCGGCTGAAGCCGGCTGGCGACTGAAGCGTGCGACCGCGGCTGATGCCGCGGCGCTGTCGTTGGTCGCCTCCGCCTGTTTCCTCGAAACCTTTGCCGGCATCCTCCAGGGTGCCGACATCGTGGCGCATTGCGCGAAGGCCAATGCGCCCGAGGCCTTTCGCGGCTGGATGGAGGACAATGCGGCCCGCGTCGTCCTCGCCGAGATCGCCAATGGCGCCGCGCCGATCGGCTATTCGGCGCTGACCACGCCCGACATGCCCGCGGTCGAGGCGCATCCCGACGATATCGAATTGCGCCGCATCTATACCCTGGCACGCGCGCACGGCACCGGGCTGGGGCCGGCGCTAATGGCGCAGGCGGTGCACGATGCCCGTGCGATGGGCTGCCGGCGAATGCTGCTCGGGGTGTATGCGGGCAACGATCGCGCTCGGGCGTTCTACGAAAAGCAGGGCTTCGCAGCGGTCGGGACGCGCCAGTACCAGGTCGGCGCGACTTTGTGCGACGACGTGATCTACGCGCTGACCCTCTAGCCTAACCGTCACCCGCCCACACGTCGTCATCCCGGCCTTGTGCCGGGATCCGCCGTGAGGCAGGCGTGGAACGAGCGGCCCTGGTTCGGGCCGTGAGGCTGCGCGGATCCCGGCACAAGGCCGGGATGACGAGGATGGCTAGTTGGCCGGCCTCTCGGCCTTCCACAGCGCGTCCAGCCGCGCGGCATTCCCGCCACGCTCCGCCAAACTCGCGCCTTCGAGATCGAGCGTCCGTCCCTGGAACAACCGGCCACCGGTCTTCCAGCTGACCTGATAGATCGACTTGTCGCTCTTCCTCGCGTCGCCGTCCCACCAGGTCGAGGTAACCAGCACCGGCACGCGGCCTTCACGGCTGTCGGGCCCGCCATCGGTCGCCTTGAGCAACGCCTTGTCGAACCATTTCGCGCTGATGTGCGGGGTCGACAGCCCGTTTTGCGCGTCAACGCCCAGGGCAGGCGGGAAGGCGACCGCGATTTCCTGGATGCGATGATCGGGATCGCTGAGGCTCAACACCGCGCCGCCGCTGGTGCGGGTCGCGGTAAAGGTGACGAGCGACGCCTCGGCGCTTGCCTTGCTCTTGTCCGCCTGATCGACCTGGCGATCGGACCAGCTCATCCACAATCCCGCAACCGACACGAGCAAAGCGGCGACGCCAACCAGCTCGGCAAGCCCGATCCAGCGGCGACGGATCGCCGCCTTCTCGGCCCGCTCGGCCGGCGTCTCGACCGGTGGGGGCGTGGGGGCAGGGGCCTGCATGTCGTTTTCGCTCATCGTCCTCCGGCCTCCAGCAGCCGCCGCGGCGCGACCATTTCCCAGCTGATCGCGATCCGGTCCTCGATGCGATCCCAATCGGTCGCATCGCCGTTCAGCTCCATCCCGACCCAGCCCGAGGGACCGAGATAGGGCGGGATATGGTAGAAATCGGGATCCATCTCGACCAGCATCGCCTGCTCTTCGCGGCCGCTGGTCTTGACCATTACCGCGGTGTGCCCGTCACCATGATGGTTGTGCCAGACATAGGCATAGACCTTGCCCTTCTCGATGAAGAAGGCGGGCGAGCCGTGCGACAATTTCTCCGCGGCCTCGGGATAGGCCATGCAGATGGCACGCACGCGCGTGAGGTCGGCTTCGTAATCGGGACTCATCGCGCCGCGAAGTCTGCCAGAACCCGCGGATAAAGGCGATGCTCTTCGGCAAGCACGCGCGCGGCGAGCGTATCGGCGTCATCGCCGGGCAGGATCGGCACGCGTGCCTGGCCGAGCACCTCGCCGGCATCGAGTTCCTCGGTGACGATATGGACCGAGCAGCCGGCTTCGGCATCGCCCGCGTCGATCGCGCGCCGGTGCGTGTCGAGCCCCTTGTAGAGCGGCAGCAGCGAGGGGTGGATGTTGACGATCCGCCCGCGCCATGCGGCGACGAATTCGTCGGAAAGCAGTCGCATGTAACCGGCGAGCGCGACGATCTCGACCCCGGCCTCGCGCAGCGCGGCGGTGATCGCGGCTTCATAGGCCAGCTTGCCGATGCCTTTGGGGGACAGAGCGAAGGTCGCCACACCATGTTCGTGCGCCCAGGCGAGGCCGGGCGCTTCGGGTTTGTCCGACGCGACGACGGCGACCTCATAGGCATCGCCCGCCGCCTCGACGAGCGCCATCATGTTCGAGCCGCGGCCCGAAATGAGGACACCGACCTTTTTAGGCATGATGCGTAGCCGTCCAGCCGCCGCGCGCGCTCCACGTCCCCGCCGATCCCGAGACGGTACAGCCGCGCTCGCCCGCGACGATCTCGCCGATCAACAGTACGGTTTCGCCCGCCGCTGCCAGCTCGGTGGACGCGGCCTCGACCTCGTCACGCGGGACCACGACTGCCATGCCGACTCCGCAATTGAAGGTGCGCGCCATTTCCTCCGGCTCGATCGCGCCCTGCGCCTGCAGGAACGCCATCAACCGCGGCTGTTCCCAGCCGTCGGCATCGATATTGGCATGTACGCCCGCAGGCAGCACGCGCGGGATATTCTCGAGCAGGCCGCCGCCGGTGATATGCGCCAGTCCCTTGATGCGCCCCTCGGCGATCAACGGCAGCAGGCTCTTCACATAGATTCGCGTCGGCGCCATCAATGCGTCGATCAGCAGCACATCGGCATCGAACAGGGCCGGGCGGTCGAGCTTCCAGCCCCTGTCCGCCGCCAGCCGCCGCACGAGCGAATAGCCGTTCGAATGCACGCCTGACGAGGCGAGGCCCAGGATCACGTCGCCCGGCGCGATATGCTTGCCGGTCAGCACCCGATCACGCTCGACCGCGCCGACGCAGAAGCCGGCCAGGTCGTAATCGCCCGCGGCATACATGCCGGGCATTTCCGCGGTCTCGCCGCCGATCAGGGCGCAACCGGCGATGCGGCAGCCTTCGGCGATCGAGGCGACGACACGCGTGGCGATGTCGTTGTCGAGCTTCCCCGTCGCATAATAATCAAGGAAGAACAACGGCTCGGCACCCTGCACGACCAGGTCGTTGGCGCACATGGCGACGAGGTCGATACCCACGCCGTCGTGCCGCCCGCTGTCGATCGCGAGCTTGAGCTTGGTGCCCACCCCGTCATTCGCCGCGACCAGCAGGGGATCGTTGAACCCGGCCGCCTTGAGGTCGAAGAACCCGCCGAACCCGCCGAGATCGGCATCGGCTCCCGGACGACGCGTCGCTTTCGCCAGGGGGCCGATCGCGCGGACCAGCGCGTTTCCGGCCTCGATCGACACGCCCGCCTGGGCATAGGTATAGGGCTCATTCTCGCTCATCCGGGCCGCGTAGCGATATCCCGCTTGGATTTCCACGCCTGCTTCGCCAAAAGGGCGCCAATATGCGCCGCAGCCGTTTCTTCCACGCGTCCGTCATCGCCGCCGGTCTGGCCCTTGCCGGGGCCGCCGGCATGGTTGCCGCGCAATCGACCAATGACGACCGCGATCAGATCGACACCAACGAGCCGATCGACACATCGGGCAGCTATCAGGTCGACAATGTCGATGTCGACGTGACCGGCCCCGATGCCGAGACCGCCCGGCTCAACGGCTGGAAGCTCGCGCAGCGCAAGGCCTATGCCATGCTGTCGAAGAAATTCGGCGGTGGTGGCGTGCCTGCCGATGGCGTGCTCGATTCGATGGTCACCGGGATCGTCGTCCAGAACGAGCAGATCGGCCCCAATCGCTATATCGCCAGGCTCGGCGTGCTGTTCAGCCGCGGCAAGGTCGGCGGGCTGCTCGGCGTCGGCGGCGATGTCAGCCGGTCGCAACCGATGCTGCTCATCCCGATCCAATGGTCGGGCGGCGCCGGCGTCGCGTTCGAGCAGGATACCGCCTGGCGCCAGGCCTGGGCGCGCTTCCGCGCCGGCGACAGCGCGATCGACTATATCCGCCCGACCGGCAACGGCCCCGATTCGCTGCTGGTCAACGAAGGCCAGATCGGCCGCCGCGATCGCGGCTGGTGGCGCAGCGTGCTCGACCAATATGCCGCCGCCGACATCCTGACGCCGACGGTCACGCTCTACCGCCAATATCCCGGCGGCCCGGTACTCGGCGTGTTCGAGGCCCGGCACGGCCCCGACAACGAGTTGCTCGCGCGCTTTGCCTTGCGCGTCGAGGGTGAGGGCGGGCTGCCCGCCTTGCTCGATGCCGGCGCGAAGCGGATCGACCAAGTCTATCAGAACATCCTGCGTGGCGGTGGCCTCGTCGGCGATCCCAGCCTGGCCTATATCCCGCCGCCCGAAGCGACCCCGACCGCCACGCCGACCCCGACCGAGAGTTCGAGCGACGGGGCATTGTCGACCAATGCGAACGGCAGCATCGATACGCCGACCACTGGCGGTAACGCGATGACGATCCAGTTCGATACGCCGACCGCCGGATCGGTCTCGGCGATCGAGGGATCGGTGCGCGGCGTTCCCGGCGTCAGCGGCGCCGCCACCACCAGCATGGCGATCGGCGGCGTCTCGGTCATGCGGCTGAGTTACAGCGGCGATCCGGCGGCGCTTGCCTCGGCGCTCGAAGCACGCGGTTTCCAGGTCGGCCGCAGCGGCGCGACGCTGCGCATCCGCCGTCCGTCGCTGCCGCCTCCCTCGGTACCATCGGACGACCGACCGTCGGGATGAGCCAGCAACTCGGCCTGCCGCTGGCCTGGCCGCCCGGACCCGGCGACGACGAATTCCTCGTGACGCCGTCCAACAGCACTGCATTTCATCTGCTTGAGCGCTGGGGCACCTGGCCGGTCATGACCGCGCTGCTGATTGGTCCGCGCAAATCGGGCCGCAGCCTGCTCGCGCGCGTGTTCGCCAGCCGCAGTGGCGGGACGATCGTCGACGATGCCGATCTGCGGCCCGAAAAGGAGCTGTTCCACGCCTGGAACGCCGCCCAGGCCGACCGCAAGCCGCAATTGTTCGTCGCCAATGCCGCACCGCCCGATTGGAAAGTCGGCATTCCCGATCTCCGCTCGCGCCTGGCCGCCAGCCCGATCGCCGAAATCGGCCCGCCCGACGACGCGCTGATGCAGGCACTGCTCGAACGCCAGTTCCTGCGCCGCGGGCTCGATGCGCGGCCGGAGCTGATCCAGTGGTTGATCACGCGGTTGGAGCGCAACTTCATCGCGGTCGAACGTGCCGTCGACGTGCTCGACCAGGAAGTGCTGGAGCGCCGCAAGCGCTTGTCGATTCCGCTCGCGCGGGGCACATTGGCGGCGGCGGGAATCATCGCGCCGCCACCAGCTTCCGACGAGGACCCATGACTCGCCCCGCTCATATCGCACGCCTCGCTCATGACGACGATGATGAGCCGTTCGCCGGGGAGGGGGGCGAACGCTATTTCAACCGTGAGCTGTCGTGGCTGGCGTTCAATCGTCGCGTGCTCGAGGAAGCCTGCAACGCGGCGCACCCATTGCTCGAGCGCGTCCGCTTCCTGTCGATCTCGGGGTCGAATCTCGACGAGTTCTTCATGGTCCGTGTCGCCGGCCTGATGGGCCAGCAAAAGCAGGACGTCGAGCGCCGCTCGGCGGATGGGCTGACGACGGGCGAACAGCTGTCCGCGATCGTCGCCAGCGCCGACGCGCTGGTCGAGGACCAGCGCAACGTCTGGCGCGACTTGCGCCGCGAACTCGGCGAGACCGGCATCCAGGTGCTCGGCTCGCGCCAGATCGACGAGGCAGTGACGGCCGAGGAAGCCGCCTGGCTCGAAAACCATTTCCGCGAGCAGATCTTCCCGATCCTGACGCCGCAGGCGCTCGACCCGGCGCACCCGTTCCCGTTCATGCCCAACAAGGGGCTGGCCGTGATCTTCGACCTGATCCGCGAATCGGACGGAGAGGAGATTCGCGAGCTGGTCATGCTCCCCGCGCCGATGCAGCGCTTCGTCCGCCTGCCCGGCGAGCCGGCGCGCTACATCGCGGTCGAATCCCTGGTAAAGCGTTTCTCGACCGTGATCTTCCCCGGTTACGAGGTAAATGGCGCCGCCGAATTCCGCGTGCTGCGCGACAGCGATATCGAGATCGAGGAAGAGGCCGAAGACCTGGTCCGCTATTTCGCCAATGCGATCAAGCGGCGGCGGCGCGGGCGCGTGATCCGGCTGGAGCTTGAAGCGGGCATGCCCGAAGCGCTCGGTACCGTGTTGCGCGAGGAACTGGCGGGCGGGGACGCCTTCGTCACCGAAAGCGCAGCGTTCCTCGGCGTCGATGACCTCGACGCGATCATCGAGGAAAACCGCCCCGACCTGAAGTTCGTACCGTTCGCGCCGCGCTTCCCCGAGCGCATCCGCGAGTTCGGCGGGGATTGTTTCGCGGCGATCAAGGCCAAGGACATCGTCGTCCACCACCCTTACGAGACGTTCGAGGTGGTGATCGAATTTTTGAAGCAAGCCGCTGCCGACCCCGATGTCGTCGCGATCAAGCAGACGCTGTATCGCGCGGGCAAGCAGTCCGCGGTCATCAACGCGCTGATCGCCGCTGCCGAATCGGGCAAATCGGTGACCGCGGTGGTCGAACTGAAGGCACGGTTCGACGAGGAGCAGAATTTGCTCTGGGCCTCGGCACTCGAACGCGCGGGCGTCCAGGTCGTGTACGGCTTCTTCGACTGGAAGACCCATGCCAAGGTCTCGATGGTCGTCCGGCGCGAGGCGGGCGAGTACAAGACCTACTGCCATTTCGGGACGGGCAATTATCACCCGGTCACCGCGCGCATCTATACCGATCTCAGCTTCTTCACCGCCGATCCCGATATCGGCCGCGATGCCGCGCAGATCTTCAATTACGTCACCGGCTATGTCGAACCGCAGCTCGCCGTCGTCGGCATTTCGCCGCGCGACCTGCGCCCGCGACTGACCGCGTTGATCGATGCCGAGATCGCCCATGCCAATGAAGGCCGGCCGGCGGCGATCTGGGCCAAGATGAACTCGGTGGTCGACCCCGCAATCATCGAGAAACTCTACGAGGCGTCGAATGCCGGGGTCGAGATCGACCTGATCATCCGCGGCATCTGCTGCCTGCGCCCCGGCGTTCCCGGCATGTCGGAGAATATCCGCGTCAAGTCGGTGGTCGGCCGCTTCCTCGAACACAGCCGCATCTGGTGCTTCGGCAATGGCAAGACGCTGCCCAATGACGGGGCGAAGATATTCATCTCCTCGGCCGACTGGATGCCGCGCAATTTCGACCGTCGCGTCGAGTACATGCTGCCGATCCTCAACCCGACCGTGCACGACCAGGTGCTCGACCAGGTGATGGTCGCCAATCTGATCGATACCGAACAGAGCTGGGTGCTGCATTCGGACGGCAGCTACGACCGCGTCGAGCCAGGCCCCAAGCCGTTCAACCTGCACCGTTATTTCATGACCAACCCGTCGCTCTCGGGACGCGGTGCGGCACTCGAAGGCGGGGCGGTGCCGAAACTCTCGCTGACGCGGCGGCGTTAGCAGCGACATGGCCACACTTCTGTTCCGCAAACCCAAGCCCCGTGCGGGCATTGCGGGACCGCCACGCACCGGGATCATCGACATCGGATCGAACTCGATCCGCCTGGTCGTCTATCAGGGACCGCCGCGATTGCCCGCGACCCTGTTCAACGAAAAGGTGATGGCCGGTCTCGGCAAGGGCCTGGCCGAAACCGGTGAGCTCGCGCCTGACGCGCTCGAGCTGGCGATCGAGGCGCTCGAACGGTTCGCGACGCTGGCGCGCGAAATGGAGATCGACAGCCTGCGCACCGTTGCCACCGCCGCGGTGCGCGATGCCGCCAATGGCCGCGTCCTGCTCGACGCCGCCGCGTCGATGGGCCTGCCGGTCGAATTGCTGTCGGGCGAGCAGGAAGCGATCGCGGCGGGCATGGGCGTGCTGTCGGCAATCCCCGAGGCCGACGGCATCGTCGGCGATCTCGGCGGCGGCAGCCTCGAGCTGGTCCGCGTCAAGAAAGGCGAGATCCGCGATCGCGTCTCGTTCCCGCTCGGCGTGCTGCGCGTCGCGGCCTTGCGCGAAAAGGGCAGGGGCGCGATCGACCGCCGCGTCGCCAAGTTGATCGATCAGGCGGGCTGGTCGGGCAAGGGCAAGGGGCTACCGCTCTATCTGGTCGGCGGATCGTGGCGCAGCCTGGCGCGGTTCGACATGAACTTGAAGCGCTATCCGCTACCGGTCATCCAGCATTATGCGATGTCGCCGGCAACGGTGACGCGGCTGGTGCGCAGCGTCAGCCATAGCGAGAGGGGAACGCTCAAAGCGGTCCCCGGCATCTCGTCGCAGCGCGCGCCGATGCTCAACGACGCGGCGGCATTGCTCGCGGCGTTGCTCCGCCACCTCAAGAGCGACCGCACGATCGTGTCGAGCTTCGGCTTGCGCGAGGGGCTGCTTTACGAAGCGCTCGATACCGAGACACGCAAGCAGGATCCCCTGATCGTCGCGACGCGCGAGGAAGGGCGCCGGCTCGGCCGCTTCGCCGAGCATGGCGATCTGCTCGATCGCTGGATCGCGCCGTTGTTCGAAGACATGCCCGCGATGGAAAGATTGCGTCGCGCCGCCTGCCTGCTTGCCGATGTCGGCTGGCACGCCAATCCCGAATTCCGCGCCGAGCGTGGCGTCGAGATCGCGCTCCACGGCAATTGGGTGGCGGTCGATGCGCGCGGCCGGGCGATCATTGCCCAGGCCTTATGGACGTCGCTCGGCGGTGGCACCGGGTCGCCCGAGCCGTTGCAGGATTTGGCGACGAGCGCCGACCTCAAGCGGGCAGCGCAATGGGGACTGGCGATGCGCCTGGGCCAGCGTTTGTCCGGTGGCGTCGCTGGACCGCTCGAACGCTCCAAGCTGGGCGAGGACGGAACGCTGCTGACGCTGCACCTCGCGGGGCCGGATGCGGCGCTTTACGGTGAGGCGGTGCAGAAGCGCCACGCCGCGCTGGCATCGGCGTGCGACCGCGATCCGGTGCTGACGAGTTAAATTAGCGCGTCACCCCGGACTTGTTCCGGGGTGATGAAAGTGGATTGATCAACCGCAGGTGAAGTTGCGCACCCGGTTCCCGCCGTCGACATTGACGTTGAGCCGGCCGCTCAGGAATTCCATCGTCACGACCTGACCGGGCCGCAGCACGCGGACGACCGACGCGCCGGCACGCTTTCTGGCCTGGCTCGTCAGCGAGCGCGTCGCGTAACGCCCGACCATGCCACCCAGCCCCTTGATCGAGCATTCGCCGGTCGGCACGCCGGGCAAAGGCGCAACCGGCGTACACCCGGCCAAAGCGACAGCGCCGAGCGCCGCGGCGACAGCGAATTTCCTCATGCGGCATCCTCCGTCCGGGTCATCCGCAGCTTACCATTCTTGACCGCGAAGGCCAGTCGGCCCTCGACCAGGTCGAGCGCGTCATGGCCGAACTGGTCGTAGCGCCAGCCTTCGAGGATCGAGAGCCCGTCGCGCTGCCCCGCTGCCAGCGCCTCGAGATCTTCCGACCGCGCAAGCAGGCGCGAGGCGACGTCGATGTCGCGGCTGCGGATCTTGAGCAGCAATTTGAGCAGGTCGGCGACCAATGCCCCGTCCTTGCCCAGGCCCGGCTTGCGATCGTCGCGCGGCGGCATCTCGGCATTGGTCATCGGCTTGGCATCGTCGAGCGCCGCCATCAGCCGCGCGCCGATATCGTTGCCCGCCCAGGTCGCCGATAGGCCGCGCACGCGCGCCAGATCGGCCTGCTTGCGCGGCGGATGGCTGGCAAGATCGGCCAATGTCTCGTCCTTGACGATGCGCCCGCGCGGCAAATTCTTGCCCCGCGCTTCCATCTCGCGCCAGCGCGCCAGCGACTTCAGTCGCCCGAGCACGTCGGGCTTGCGCCCCGCGATCCGCACGCGCTTCCAGGCATTGTCGGGATCGTTGGCGTAATTGGCGGGGTCGGCCAGCCGCTCCATTTCCTGGTCAAGCCAGGCGCCGCGCCCGGTCTTGCGCAGTTTCTCGAGCATCTTCGGAAAGATCTCGGCCAGATGCGTGACATCGCCGATCGCATAATCGACCTGGCGGTCCTCGAGCGGCCGCCGTGCCCAGTCGGTGAAGCGCGCACCCTTGTCGACCTGGATGCCGAGCCACGAATCGACCAGGTTGGAGTAACCGATCTGCTCGCCTTGCCCGAGCGCCATCGCAGCGATCTGGGTGTCGAACAGGGGATGCGGGGTCTTGGCGGTGAGATTGTAGATGATCTCGATATCCTGCCCGCCGGCATGGAAGACCTTGAGCACCTCCTCATTGTCGACCAGCAGGTCGAGCAGCGGCTTGAGGTCGATCCCCGGGGTCATCGGATCGATCGCCGCCGCCTCGTTGGTATCGGCGATCTGGATCAGGCAGAGCTCCGGCCAGAAGGTACTCTCCCGCATGAATTCGGTGTCGACACACACGAAGGGAGATTGGGCGAGCCGCGTGCAGAGATTGGCGAGGGCGGCGTTGTCCTCGATCAGGCCATGGATATGCATCTTGATCCCATAGCGAGGCGCGCGCGCTTGACAAAGGGCTGTGTGGCGACAAAGCGCATCGACTTCCGGCTTTTATGCCGTTTCCTGACACCGAGTAGAGATCATGCACGCCTATCGTACGCACACCTGCGCCGCCTTGACCGCCGCCGATGTCGGTCAGGAAGTCCGCCTGTCGGGCTGGGTGCACCGCAAGCGCGACCATGGCGATCTCGTCTTTGTCGATCTGCGCGACCATTACGGCATCACCCAGATCGTGACGGATGTCAGCGGACCAGCGTTCAAGGTGATCGAGTCGTTGAAGAACGAGTCGGTCGTGACCGTCACCGGCAAGGTGATCGCGCGCGCTGCCGTGGCGGTGAACCCGAACCTACCGACCGGTGAGATCGAGGTTCGTGCGGCCGAGATCACGATCCAGAGCGAGGCCCAGGAACTACCGATGCCGGTGTTCGGCGACGCCGAATATCCTGAGGATATCCGCCTGCGCTACCGCTTCCTCGACTTGCGTCGCGAGCGGCTGCACAACAACATCGTGCTGCGCTCGAACGTCATTTCGAGCCTGCGCAAGCGGATGATCGGTCAGGGCTTCACCGAGTTCCAGACTCCGATCCTGACCGCGTCCAGCCCCGAGGGCGCGCGCGACTATCTGGTCCCCAGCCGCGTCCACCCCGGCAAGTTCTACGCGCTCCCGCAGGCGCCGCAGATGTTCAAGCAGCTGCTGATGGTGGCGGGCTTCGACCGCTATTTCCAGATTGCACCGTGCTTCCGCGACGAGGATGCCCGCGCCGACCGCAGCCCGGGCGAATTCTACCAGCTCGATTTCGAGATGAGCTACGTCACCCAGGACGACGTGTTCGCTGCGATCGAGCCGGTGCTGCACGGCGTGTTCGAGGAATTCGCCGATTGGCAAGGCAAGGGCCGCACTGTCTCGCCGCTGCCGTTCAAGCGCATTCCCTACAAGGAATCGCTGCTGAAATACGGCAGCGACAAACCCGACCTGCGCAACCCGTTGATCATCTCGGACGTGTCCGAGCAGTTCGTCGGCTCGGGCTTCGGCCGCTTTGCCGCGATCGTCGAGGCGGGCGACGTCGTCCGCGCGATCCCGGCACCGGCGACCGCCGAGAAGAGCCGCAAATTCTTCGACGACATGAACAGCTGGGCGCAGGGCGAAGGCTTTGCCGGCCTTGGCTATGCCACCCGCAAGGGTGGCGAATGGGGCGGTCCGATCGCCAAGAACCATGGCGAGGACAAGATGTCCGCGCTCGCCGACAGCCTCGGCCTCGGCCCCGATGACGGCATCTTCTTCGCCGCGGGCAAGGAAGCGCAGGCGGCCAAGCTCGCCGGCTTCGCGCGCACCCGCGTCGCCGAGCAGCTCGACCTGATCGACGAGAAGCGCTTCGAATTCTGCTGGATCGTCGACTTCCCGATGTTCGAATATGACGAGGACGCGAAGAAGGTCGACTTCAGCCATAATCCCTTCTCGATGCCGCAGGGCGAGCTGGAAGCGCTGGAAACCAAGGACCCGCTCGATATCCTGGCGTACCAGTACGACATCGTCTGCAACGGCGTGGAATTGTCGTCGGGCGCGATCCGGAACCATCGCCCGGAGATCATGTACAAGGCATTCGAGATCGCCGGCTACAGCCAGCAGGATGTCGACACCAACTTCGCCGGCATGATCAACGCGTTCAAGTTCGGCGCGCCGCCGCACGGCGGATCGGCACCGGGCGTCGACCGCATCGTCATGCTGCTCGCCGATGAACCCAACATCCGCGAAGTCATCGTCTTCCCGATGACGCAGAAGGCCGAGGATCTGATGATGGGCGCGCCCAACTTCGCCACCGCGAAGCAATTGCGCGAGCTCAACATCCGGCTGGTCGAGCAGGCGGGCACGGCCAAGGCCGCGACTCCGGTGACCGAAGCGGTCGATCCGGCGGCGGGGTAAGCGCAACCGCTCGTTTACCGGCGATGCGATAAGGGGCGGGTATGAAGCTTGCCTCGATCGTCACGCTCGGCCTCGTCAATGGCGTCATCTCGCTCGTGCTGTTCGTCGGGACGACGCTCGGGTTCGCGATCATAAACGGTAACGGCAATACCCTCGCCTCATCGCCGATGCTCTTTGTCGGGGCGCTGACCCTATTCGGGCCGGCAATCATCGTGCTCGATCTCGTGGCCGCGTTGGTCGGCGGCCTGGCGAAGAAGAATGCGCATTCGGGCCAGCTCGTCGCGATGATCATCGCCGGCTGCCTGGGATTGATGTTCGTGGGCTATGCCCGCAGCCCGCTCGTCCCCACAGGACAAATCACGCTGAGCCACCTCGTGTTGATCGTCGCTGTGATGCTGCCCTGGGCAGTCGGCGCGGGCCTGCTCAAGGCTTTCCGCAAGCCCGCCTGAAGGTCAGGCCGCACCTTTCCGTGCCGCCAGGATCGCGGCAAGCGGGTTGGGCTTGGGATCGGCGATCTTGTGCAGCGTATTCTGGTCGCGATGCGCGAACGGCTCGCTGCGGCCATGGACCATCAGTGTCGTGTCGGTCGTATAGCTCCACGTCCCGTCGGGATTGAAATCGACCTGGATGCGATAGGCATCGGTGCGAAAGGCATATTCGAGGAACGCGGTCGAGCAGATGCCGTATTCGGTCTGCCCGCGCGTCGCGGTCAGCACCAGCTGATCGGCATCCGCCGCCGCCTGGCCCGAGGCGATTGCGACCTGACCGCGCGGGATCGCCACCGTCTGGAGGACCAGTCCGGTCGCCGGTTCCCACAACCAATAGCCCACCTGGTCGTGGAAGGTGATGTCCTCCTCGGCGGTGTTGATGTGGATGTGGTAGCGCAGCCCATAGAAGAGCTGCGGCCCGTTGGCCTGCGGATCGATCGGCTGCAGGTCGATATGCTCGATGAACACGCGCCGCTCGGGGGCTTCGGCCTTGGGATTGATGTCGACGCCCTTTTCGGCCTGCCAGGTGCCGGCGAGCCGGGTCAGCGGCCCGAGATTGGCGAGCGTGTCGGGATCGACGTCCTGCGGCTCGGTGAAGATATCGGCGGGAAAGGCGGGCATGCGGGACCTCGTCATATCGATCGCGCAACGCTTTGCCCGAAGCGGCGGCGGGATCAACCTCCCGCGTGCTTGCCTGTACCGCCCCGCTGCCGCACAGTCCGGCCATGACGATCGACCTCAAGGACTATGAGAGCGGCGCCGATTATCCCGGCGACTATGACAAGGACCTGGCCGAGGTGCAGAAGCGCCTCGCGCATATCCAGGTCGCCTACATCCTCCACAAACGCCGTGCGGTCGTGTTGTTCGAGGGCTGGGACGCGGCGGGGAAGGGCGGGATCATCCAGCGCCTGACCGCCGAATGGGACCCGCGCAATTTCGAGGTCTGGCCGATCAAGGCGCCGACCGAGGACGAGCTCGCGCATCATTTCCTGTGGCGTTTCTGGAGACGGCTGCCAGGCAACGGCAATATCTCGATCTTCGACCGCAGCTGGTACGGCCGTGTGCTGGTGGAACGCGTCGAGGGCTATGCGACCGAGGCCGAATGGCGCCGCGGCTATGACGAGATCAACGAGTTCGAGGCGCAGCAGAGCGATTCGGGCACGACGATCGTCAAATTGTTCGTCCACACCACGCAGAAGGAGCAGGACAAGCGCCTCAAGGCCCGGCTCGAACATCCGTGGAAGCGCTGGAAGACCGGGCTCGACGATTATCGCAATCGCGACAAGCGCGACCGATATCTCGACGCAATGGGCGAGATGTTCCGCCGCACCGACACGCGCTGGGCACCGTGGATCGCGATCGACGGCAACGACAAGAAGGCGGCACGGATCGCCGCACTGACCGCGATCGCCGATCGGCTGGAAGCGCACATCCCGATGGACCCGCCGCCGCTCGATCCCGAACTGGAGAAGATCGCGCGCAAGGCGTTGGGGCTCGGCAGCTAGGCGAGAAAATCGCCGATCAAGGCCGCTATGACGTCGGGTCGCTTCTCGGGAAAGAAGTGTCCACCCTCGACGGCATGGCCGGCGACGTCGTCCGCCCATCGGCGCCAGATACCGAGCGGCCCGCCGCTGTCACCGTACCATTCTCCAAGCGCACCCTCCGCAGCCCATAAAGCAAGCAGCGGGCAGGTTATGCGGCGACCGGCTGCGATATCCGCGCGATCGAGATCGGCATCGACTCCAGCCGCCGCGCGATATTCGTCGCAGATCGCATGGACATGCGCCGGGTTGCGCAGAGCTTCGATGTAAGCCCGCCGCACTTCGGGCGGGAAGGCGTCCGGCGATCCCCAATGGTCGAGCGCATCGTCGACCACCGCCTCGGGCGCCGCGCCGAGCAACCGTTCGGGCAGAGGGGCGGGCTGGGCGAGCAGCGAGAACGGCCAGAAGCCCAAAGCGAGTCGCGCGTCCGCGCGATCCCAGACTTCGGCAGTCGGGATGACGTCGAGCACACCAAGGCGACGGATCGCCTCCGGATGGTCAAGCGCCATGCGATAGGCAACGCGGCCGCCGCGGTCATGGCCGATCACGGCGAAACGCCGATGGCCTAGCGACGCCATCGCCTCGACCAGCGTTGCCGCCATCTGCCGTTTGGACATGCCGCCATGCTCGTCGTCCGGCGGCGGGCAGTCGCTGGCGCCATAGCCGGGCAGGTCGGCCACCACGACGCTGAAACGCCGCGCCAGCAGCGGAGCGATGTCGCGCCACATCAATCCGGTTTCGGGAAAGCCATGGAGCAGCAGGACCGCAGGTCCCGATCTCGCCAGCCGTACGAAGACCCCGCCGCGGCCGGTATTGGCCGTTCTTTCCTCGAAATCATCGAACATCGGCTGCTCCCGAAAGGTTCAGTGGCAAAACGGCGCACTGTATCGGTTCGTTCATTGCGTCGAAAATGCCACCCGGCGGTTCACTTCGCGTCGTCATCGGGCTAACAACCGCGCATGATCGATCGCCTCTTCCTCAGTCACCCCCGCAGTGTCGGCGAATCCTACACCGAGCATGCCGCAACCGCGTTCGGCTTCGGCACGCGGATGATCGGCGGCGGGCTCGCCTGCCTCGTCCACGGCATCTTCCCGACCCTGTTCACGCGCACCGCGTCGAACACGGTCAAGTCGCTCTACGGGACGATGAAGTCGCGCCAGCCGGCCTATCAGGAACGGCCACCCGCCTTCACCGAACCCGAATGGCAGCTCGAATACGAGATCTGAGATGATCCGCCACGTCGCCATTATCGGCGCGGGCTTTTCGGGCACCCTGCAGGCGATCAACCTGCTGCGCCACGACGGCCCCCGCGCCACGCTGATCGAACGCGCGCCGCGGCCGGGCGAGGGGCTGGCTTATGGCGCGGCCTGGCCCGACCATGTGCTCAATGTCCGCGCGGGGAACATGAGCGCGCTGCCTGACGATCCCGACAATCTGGTTCGCTGGCTCGCCGCCAACGGGCGCGAGGAAGCCGGCGCCGATTTCGTCCAGCGCGTCACATATGGCGCGTATCTCCGCGACTTGCTGGCCAAGGCGCTGGAGACCTGTGGCGGCCGGCTCGAAGTGCTGCGCGACGACGCCACCGATGTCGAGAAGAGCAGTAGCGGCGCGCGCGTGACGCTCGCCGGCGGCCGCACGATCGAGGCCGACGCCGCGGTGCTCGCGGTCGGCAATTTGCCGCCGCACGATCCGCCGGGCTTTGCCGATGCCGGCCTGTCGGCCGAACGCTACAAGAGCGATCCCTGGGCGCGCGATGTCGCCACCGGGCTGAATGACGACGACACCGTGCTGTTGATCGGTACCGGGCTGACGATGGTCGACATCGCCCTGCTGCTCGAATCGACCGGCTACAAAGGCAAGATTATCGCCTTGTCGCGCCGCGGGCTGATCCCGCAGCGCCACGACGCGCCGGGCCCCATGTACCCCAAACTCGCCGAGCGCCCGGTCGCGTCGCCATCCGAACTGGTGCACATGGTCCGCGAACGCGGCGAGGCGATCGGCTGGCGCAACGCGGTCGACGAGCTTCGGCCCTACACCCAGGCGATGTGGGCCAATGCCAGCGATGCCGAACGCGCGCGTTTCCTGCGGCACTTGCGGCCATGGTGGGACGTCCACCGTCATCGCCTCGCACCGAGTGTTGCGAACCGGTTGGCGGGGATGATCGACCGCGGCCAGCTGGAGATCGTCGCGGGCAAGACGATCTCGGCGGTCGAGGACGACAACGGAATCACCATGACCTGGCGGCGGCGCGGCAATGACGCGCCCGAAACGCTGACCGCGCAGCGCATTATCAATTGCACGGGGCCGCAAGGCGACCTGACGCGCACGACTGAGCCTTTGCTCGCATCGCTCCGCGACCGCGGGATCATCCGCCCCGATGCCGCCCGAATCGGCCTCGACGTCGACGGCTGCGCGCGAACGATCGCGGCCGACGGCCGGGGCAATGACTGGCTCTATGCGCTCGGTCCGATGACGCGCGGCGCGTTCTGGGAGATCGTCGCGGTGCCCGATATCCGGCAGCAGACGTGGAACCTCGCGCGTCGTTTATCGAACGCGCAATGGGTCGGTGGCGAAGGGCTGTAGCCGCTTATTTCCTCTTAACCTGAAGACGATAGGTCGTACGCGAACGGGGGAGGTTCGCGTGGGGCGCATGCTGGTCATGATCGGTTTCTGGACGCTCGCCGTCCTGCTGGCATCGTCGCATTATGCGCTCGGCGTGGCGGTGCCGCTGGTCGCGTTGCTCGGCTTGTTCGGCCTGAAATTCCTCGCCCACGGCATGTCGGTCCCGACCTTCCTGATCATCGTCGGCATCCTCTGGGGACTCGGCGTGCTGGAGACCCTGGTCGAAGGCGCCTGGCTGTTCCTGCGCGACCGGGTCGAGCAGGCCTATCGCCACTGGACGATCAGCATCTCGATGATCGGCATCGCCCTGACGTTCGTCGTCGCGGTCCAGAACGCGCGCAGCAGCTGGGACTATATCAACAACGGATCAGATCCGGCCGCCGAAACTAGATGAACAGCAAGACCGCCGGCAGGACAGCACCGGCAAACAGGATCAGCGAATAGGTCCGGCGCGTACGGCGATTGCTCAGCGCAACGACCAGTCCGATCAACGTCGAGGTCAGCAGGCCCAGCGCCATCAGCACGACGAAGATCTTGAGCGGCAGCGGGCTGGGCCGCTTCGCTGCGCCGGGCTCGGCAGGTTTGTCGTCGGGATGATCGTGGTCGTGATCGTCGGCCTCGGGCACCGGCGCTGCCTTGGCCTTCGGCTTTGCACGCGGCAGCGTCTGGTCCTTGTGGACCGAGGCCAGCCAGACGATCCAGCCGGGCGGCGTACCGCCGTCATACCCCTTTTCCTCGTGGAGGCTGAACGTCTGTAATGCCCCGCTGATCGCGAAGAACAAGATCGCCGGGGCGAAGAACACCCCGAGATAGAGGTGGTACCGCCGGAGCGTCATCAACGTCTGCGGTTTCATGCCGGCGCGAACTCCCCGCTATCATCGTCCATGACGTGCAGCTCACCATCGGCGATCGCGAAATAGGCACCATGGAGCTTGAGCGTGCCCTCGGCCTCGCGCTCCGGAATGCACGGGAAAGTGCGCAGGTTGCGCAAGGACACGCGTACCGTCTCCAGCTCCATCGCCCGCACCGCTTCGGGGCCTTCGCCGAATTCGGCGACGATCCGCTCGCGTGCCTCGTCGAGCATGTCGACCCAATGGTCGATGAACCCGCCACGTCCGGGCGGCGCGCCCTTGAAACGCTGGGTCAGCGCCGCATGCACGCCACCGCACGAGCCGTGCCCCAGCACGACGATCTCGGGCACCTCGAGCTGCGTCACCGCGAATTCAAGCGCGGCCGACACCCCGTGCCGTCCGCCGCCCAGTTCGAATGGCGGCACCAGATTGGCGATATTGCGCACCGTGAAGATCTCGCCGGGCACGGTGTCGAAAATCTGCGCCGGATCGACCCGGCTGTCCGAGCAGGCGATCACCATGACGCGCGGGCTCTGGCCTTCGGTCAGTTCCTCCCAGCGCTCGCGATGGCGCCGATATTCGCTGGTGCGGAAGCGGCGATAGCCATCGATCAGGTCATGGAAGTCGGTCATGTCTGCGTCTCTGCCAAGCCGCGGCGGGAGTCGCAACTGCGAGGGGGTGGCAACCGGGCGTCCGGGTCGCTATCTGCGCGTCATGAACGAGATTTCGCCCGTCGCGCGCGAGCCGCGCCAGCGCAAGCCCGACTGGATCCGCGTCAAGGCGCCGACCTCGGCCGGTTTCGCCGAGACCCGCGCGCTGATGCGCTCGAAGAGCCTGACGACGGTGTGCGAGGAAGCCGCTTGCCCGAATATCGGCGAGTGCTGGTCGAAGAAGCATGCGACGGTGATGATCCTGGGCGACACCTGCACGCGCGCCTGCGCCTTCTGCAACGTCAAGACCGGCATGCCGCGCGCGGTCGACCCGATGGAACCGCAGAATGTCGCGGACGCCGCGGCGGCGATGGGGCTGCAGCATATCGTGGTGACCTCGGTCGATCGTGACGATCTGCCCGATGGTGGCGCGAAGCAGTTCGTCCGGGTGATCGAGGCGATCCGCCGGGCCAATCCGACCACCACGATCGAAATCCTGACGCCCGATTTCCGCAACAAGCACGAAGCCGCGGTCGAGGCGATCGTCGCGGCGCGGCCCGACGTCTACAACCACAATCTCGAGACGGTGCCGAGGCTCTATCCGACGATCCGTCCGGGCGCGCGTTATTATGCGTCGCTGCGGCTGCTCGAATCGGTCAAGAAGCTCGATCCGTCGATCTTCACCAAGTCGGGCGTGATGCTCGGGCTGGGCGAGGATCGGCTCGAGGTACACCAGGTGATGGACGACATGCGCTCGGCCGATGTCGATTTCCTGACCATGGGCCAGTATCTTCAGCCGACCCCGCGCCACGCCAAGGTGCAGGACTTCGTCACGCCGCAGGCGTTCGACGCCTATGCCGCGATCGCGCGCGCCAAGGGGTTCCTGCTGGTGGCAAGCTCGCCGCTGACGCGGTCGAGCTATCATGCCGGGGACGATTTCGCGAAGATGAAGGCGGCACGCGAGGCCAAGCTCGCTCCGAAAGCCTGAATGCCCAGGCACGCCGAGACCCGGTTCCTGCCCTACACGCCCGAACAGATGTTCGACCTGGTGGCCGATGTCGGCCGCTATCCGGAATTCCTGCCCTGGGTCAGCGCGGTGCGGGTGCGGTCGAACAGCCCGGCGGAAATGGTCGCGGACCTGATCGTCGGGTTCAAGGGATTGCGCGAGACCTTCACCTCGAAAGTGGGGAAGGACGCACCGGGCCACATTCATGTCGATTATATCGACGGGCCGCTCAAGCATCTCTCGAACGACTGGCATTTCCGCGCTGCGCCGGGCGGCTGCGAAGTCGATTTCGCGGTCGATTTCGCGTTCAAGAACCGTGTGTTCGAGATGCTCGCCGGCCAGGTGTTCGGCTCGGCGATCATGAAGATGACCGGCGCATTCGAAGCGCGCGCGCAGCAGCTCTACGGCGCGGGCACGTCCGATTCGCGCGGCATCAACAGTTCGAGCGCGACCAGCGCGGCCTGAAGCCTGACGCCACCGCGACCGAGATCGCCGAAATCCTTGCGGTCGGCGACGACGTCCGACGGATCAGCATCGCGTTCGGCACGCGCGAACACCACGGTGCCGACCGGCTTCTTCTCGCTGCCGCCGCCAGGGCCGGCGATCCCGGTGATCGCCACCGAGAGATCGGCATTGGTCGCCTCGAGCGCACCCTGCGCCATCTGCCAGGCCGTCGCGATCGAAACCGCGCCGAACGTGTCGATCACGTCCTCGCTGACCTTGAGCAATTCGGTCTTGGCTTCGTTCGAATAGGTCACGAAGCCGCCGAGCAGCACCTCGGACGAACCCGGAATCTCGGTGATCGCCGCGGCGACCAGCCCGCCGGTGCAGCTTTCGGCCAGCGCGAACTTGCGGCCGAGCGCCTTGTTGGCCTCGACCACCTTGCGCGCCGCGTCGACGAGCTCCCTGGGAAGAACGATGTCCATCACTTCTGGCCGTAGGGGCATATCGGCAATATGTCTTTCTGATCTTTCGGATCGGCGTGCGACATCTGCCAGAAGGCGACGAACGCCGCGGCGGCGTTGCGCGGCGGCAACGGCGCGAGCGCGGTGATCATGCGGTTGGCAGGCGCGCAATCGCGAACCTTGAAATTGGCGGCAACCACCGGCGCGAGGATGGTCGCGAGCGTGGGCCGGGCGAAGCGCGATTCGAGCATCGGCTGGACGTCGGGGCCGGCAAGCTTGCCGAGCCCCTGCTTGGCGAGCGGCCAGGCTTCATCGGCCGCCGCCTGGTATTTGGCGACGAAATCGCCGCTGCCTTGCCGAACCAGCGAATTGGCCGGGAGCGAGGTGGAGCACATCACGCGCAACGTGGTCATCACCGTCGGCACCGCGGTGATCATCACCGCCTCGGCCTCGGGACCCGTCAGGCATGGCTGGGGCGCTGCCGCGGCCGTCTGAGCGGCAAACAAGGCAATCGCGGCGCCAAAAGCGAGCGTTCGATTCAACATGTTCGAACCGTCACTATAGCCTGTGCGGTAATGCCTTCGCCACGCCCCGTAAAGCCCAGCCGCTCGGTGGTGGTTGCCTTCACGCTGACCTGGTCGACGGGAAGCGCCAGCAATTCCGCCACACGGTTACGGATCGCCTCGCGATGCGGCCCGATCTTGGGCGCCTCGCAGATGATCGTCAGGTCGACGAAATCGATCACGCCGCCTTTGGCCGCGACCAACGATGCCGCATGCTGGAGGAATTGCCCCGACTCGGCGCCTTTCCATTTGGGATCGCTCGGCGGGAAATGCTGGCCGATATCGCCCGCGGCGATCGTACCGAGCACGGCGTCGGTGATCGCATGGAGCGCGACATCGGCATCGCTATGCCCCGACAACCCCTTGTCGTGCGGGATCAATACGCCACCCAGCCACAATTGCTCGCCGGCAACGAGGCGATGGACGTCGTATCCGGTCGCGGTGTGCACGCGCATCATGGCTCCCAGCCGGGCTTTGGCGAGCGCGATGTCGCCGGGATAGGTGATCTTGTCGAGCAGGGTGTCGCCCGCGACCATCGCGACCGCGTGGCCGGCGCGACGCAATATCTGCGCATCGTCGGTCGCTTCCTCACCCTCCGGCCAGGCACGATGCGCGTCGAGGATCGCGGCAAAGTCGAATGCCTGCGGGGTCTGGACGCGGACCAGCGCCGAGCGGTCGACCACGTCGCCGAGCGCCTCGCCTCCGACGGCAAGGGTATCAGCGACGGGCAGGGTGGGGATGGCGCCCTTTGCACTATCGAGCGCCTGGAGCAGCCGATCGACCACTGCCGCCGGCACGATCGGTCGCGCGGCATCGTGGATCAGCACCCGATGAGCCTCTCCGATCGCTTCCAGCCCATTGCGTACCGACTCGCGGCGAGTCGCGCCGCCCATCACGGTCTCGCCCTCGACCAAAGCCTCGTTTCCCGCGGCGATCACGGTCACCACGCGGTCGATACCGGGATGCGCGGCCAGCGCGCGCCGACTGTGCTCGACCAGCGGCAGGCCGGCGAGCGGCAGGAATTGCTTGGGGATGTCGCCGCCGACCCGCTCGCCTTTTCCGGCGGCGACGATCAGGGCAACGGTTTCAACAGACATGGCCGCGCGCCTAGCGCAGGCAGCCCGACCTTGCCAGTCCCGCCGCATCCCGCTATGCGCTGCCCGATTTTTAGGCACATGACCAAGCTTTCTCCCATCCAGGTCGGTCCCGTCCGGATCGAGACCCCCGTGATCCTCGCGCCGATGACCGGCGTGAGCGATTTGCCGTTCCGTCGCCTGGTGCGGCGCTTCGGCTCGGGGCTCAACGTCACCGAGATGATCGCCAGCCAGGCGGCGATCCGCGAGACACGCCAGTCGATCCAGAAAGCGATGTGGGATCCGAGCGAGGACCCGGTGTCGATGCAACTGGTCGGCTGCACGCCCTATGAAATGGGCGAGGCCGCCAAGCTCGCCGAAGACAAGGGCGCGGCGATCATCGACATCAATATGGGCTGCCCGGTCCGCAAGGTGACCAATGGTGATGCCGGGTCGGCACTGATGCGCGACCTCAAACTGGCCAGCGCAATCGTCGAGGCGTGCGTCAAGGCAGTGAAAGCCCCGGTCACGCTCAAGATGCGGATGGGCTGGGACCATGCCAGCCTCAACGCGCCCGAACTCGCGCGCATCGCCGAGGATCTCGGCGTGCAGATGGTCACCGTCCATGGCCGCACCCGCAACCAGATGTACAAGGGCGAGGCGGACTGGGGCTTCGTCCGCTCGGTCAAGCAGGCAGTCTCGGTGCCGGTGATCGTCAATGGCGACATCTGCTCGGCCGAAGATGCGGTCAAGGCGCTCGACCTGTCGGGCGCGGACGGCGTGATGATCGGGCGCGGGTCGTATGGCAAGCCTTGGGTACTCGCGCAGGTGATGGCGTATCTGCAGCACGGCCGAGCCGTCGCCGAGCCATCAGTCGACGAACAATATGGCATGATCGCAGGGCATTATGAAGAGATGCTCTCGCATTATGGCATCGAGACCGGCGTCAACATGATGCGCAAGCATATCGGTTGGTACACCAAGGGTCTGCCCGGCTCGGCCGAGTTCCGCAACAAGGTGAACCAGGAGCCCGACGCCAATCGCGTCAAGGCGATGCTGGCCGATTTCTATGCTCCCTGGCGAGCCCGCGCCGCTGCCTGAGCCCCCGACCTTCGCGGAATTGTTCGCGGGGTTGCCGATCGCGATCCTGGCGGTCGACCCCGATGGCCTGGTGCGCAACGCCAACAGCGAGTCGGAATCGCTGCTCAACCTGTCCGAACGCGCGATGCGGGGACTGCCGCTGGCCGATGTGCTGACCCCGCCGCCGGGAGCCGGCGATGGCCGCGCGGTGTCGGCGTTCGACTTCGATATCGGCACCGAGCGAACCGGGCGGCTGCGCGTCGACTATTACGAGACCCCGGTCGCCGACCATGACGGCTGGCGGGCAGTCGCGCTCCACGCCGCCAGCGGGACGCGCAAGGTCGGCCAGTCCGCCGAACGCGGCGGCGCGCGCGCGGTGATCGGCGCGGCGGCGATGCTGGGGCACGAGATCAAGAACCCGTTGTCGGGGATCCGCGGCGCGGCGCAATTGCTCGCGGTCGAAGGCGCGGAGAACGAGCTCACCACGCTCATCACCACCGAAGTCGACCGCATCGCCGCGTTGATCGACAAGATGCAGGATTTCACCGGGCGCCAGGTCAATCCGCAGCCGACCAACATCTATCCCTTGCTCGACCATGCCCGCCGCCTCGCCCAGACCGGCTTTGCGCGCGATATCACGATCGAGGAAAGCTTCGATCCCTCGCTGCCGCCAGTGCTCGCGGACAATGACGCATTGCTCCAGATCGTCATCAACCTGTTGAAAAACGCGGCCGAAGCGCTCGGTGACGTCAAGAGGCCGCGTATCCTGATCTCGACCGCCTATCGCCACGGCCTGGCGGTCGATGCCGGCCCGGGCCAACCGCGCCGCGGTCTGCCGATCGAGCTTTGCGTGATCGACAACGGCCCGGGCGCGCCCGCCGACATCGCCGACCATCTGTTCAGCCCGTTCGTGTCGAGCAAGCCCGAAGGACAGGGGCTCGGCCTCGCCCTGGTCGACAAGCTGGTTCGCGACATGGGCGGCGTCGTCCAATATGCGCGGGAGGGAGCGCCCGAAATGACCGTGTTCCGCCTGTTGCTGGCCCGCGCGCAATGACACGGACCGGCACCATCCTGGTCCTCGACGACGATTCGGCGATCCGCACCGTGGTCGCGCATGCGCTCCGCCGCGCCGGGCATCGCGTCACCACGGTCGCCAGCCTGGCCGAATTCAACCGCGAACTGCGCGCCGCGACGCCCGACGTGGTGATCAGCGACGTCGTGCTGCCCGACGGCAACGGGCTCGACATGGTGGCGGGGCTCGCCGGCGCCTATCCCGATCTGCCGGTGATCGTGCTGTCGGCGCAGAACACCCTGACCACCGCCGTGCGCGCGACCGAAGTCGGGGCGTATGACTACCTCCCCAAGCCGTTCGATCTCGATGACCTGGCGCGGGCAGTCGATGGTGCGCTGGCCCGGCAGGGCGGGGGGGAGACGGAAGCAATCGAGGAAGCCGACCGCGCGTTGCCGCTGATCGGGCGCTCGCCGGCGATGCAGGATGTCTACCGCGTCATCGCGCGCGTGATTTCCAATGACCTGACGGTGCTGATCTCGGGCGAGTCGGGTACCGGCAAGGAACTGGTCGCCAAGGCGATCCACGACCTTGGCCCGCGTCGTGCGGCGCCGTTCCTGGCGATCAACATGGCGGCGATCCCACGCGAGCTGATCGAGGCCGAGTTGTTTGGCCACGAGCGCGGCGCCTTCACCGGCGCCCAGGCACGTACGGCCGGCCGATTCGAGCAGGCGGCAGGCGGCACACTCTTCCTCGACGAAATCGGCGACATGCCGCTCGAGGCGCAGACGCGATTGCTCCGGGTGCTGCAATCGGGCGAGTTCACCACGGTCGGTGGTGCGCGCACGATCAAGGCCGATGTCCGGATCGTCGCGGCGACCAATCGCGATCTCTCCATCCTGGTCCAGTCGGGTCAGTTTCGTGAAGATTTATTCTATCGCCTCAACGTTGTACCGGTCATTCTTCCGGCATTGCGTGAACGGCGGCAGGACATCTCCCTGCTTGCCCGCCATTTCCTCGACCGCGCGGCCGAAAACGGCCTGCCGCGCAAGCGGCTCGACGAGGCCGCGATCCTCGCGCTCGAGGCGCATGACTGGCCGGGCAATGTCCGCGAGCTCGAGAATATCATGCGTCGTCTGGCGGTGCTGAGCCGCGACGAGGTGATCGGCGCGGGCGAGCTGGGCAGCGTCCTCGGCATGCCGGCCGCCAGCGCCGGAGCCGCCGCCGATATCGACCTCGATGGAGCCGTCCGCGCACGCCTCGACCGCATTGCCCGCGAGGATCCACGCGGGCTCGATGACGGCACCCTCTACGAACGCATCATCGCCGAGGTCGAGCGCCCGTTGATCGAGGCGATGCTGGCGCGTCATGGCGGCAACCAGCTCCGCGCCGCCCGCGCGATGGGAATCAACCGCAACACGCTGCGCAAGCGGCTCGATACATTGGGAATAGAGCCCGGCGGCGCGGCGGATTGAGGCGCAATCGCGCCGATTAGCCGCAATTATGTGTTTTCTCCGCCACAATGCCGTTGTAATCCTGCAACGATGAGTGGTGACGCGATCATCGCCGCACCCCGGCGTTTCTGGGAGCGGCGCCCACGAATAACCCCGGCGATCGAACTGGGCGTGCTCGCCCTGGCGGTGGCTGTCGGCATCGCGACCTATTTTGTGGTGCGTGGCGGTGCGGGTGGACGCGAACTGCTGACTCCGCCGCTCGCAGCGTTGCTGCTGGTCATCAATCTCGGCCCCTGCGTGGCGCTGATCATGCTGCTCGGCCGCCGGATCGCCAAGACGCGTGCCGCAAGATCTGGCGCCGGCGGCGAGGGACGGCTTCACGTCCGGCTCGTCGCGCTGTTCTCGGCGATCGCGACGGTTCCCACCGTTCTCGCGGTGATCTTCGCATCGATCATGTTCCAATATGGCGTCGAGTTCTGGGTGTCGGACCGCGTTGCCCGCATGATGAGCAACGCGTCGCAGGTGGCGAACAGTTCATATGAAGGAACGCTGTCGCGCTGGATCCAGGAAGGAACCGCGACCGGTGCCGATATCCAGAGTCATTTCGGCAGCGTGCTCGACAAGTCGACCGATCCGGACATCGTCCTCAAGGCGCGCGATCCTGAATTCGGCCTGACCTTGCCCGACTACCTGTTGCAGCAACTCTACAACCGGAATCTTTCCGAAGGCGCCTTGTTCACGGTCAAGGGCCAGAACGATATCCAGTTCATCGCACGCGTCGATCCCTATGGCGACGCGACGCAGCAGATCGACCCGATCGGCGTCGCTTCGCTGCTTCGCGACAGCAAGCCGGTGGTAACGGCGAAGGGCAATCGAGTGCGCGTGCTGACGCGCGTGCCCGGCCATGATCGCATCCTGCTCTATGTCGGCCGGGTCAGCGACGGGCCACCGCTCGACCTGCAATACCGGCAGATGCAGGGGGTCGCCGCCGATTTCACCGTCATGCGATCCCGGGCGCGCGCGCTTCAACTGCAATTCAACGCGGCCTTGTTCGTCGTCGCATTGTTCATCGTTGCCTTCGCAATGTGGATTGCGCTCGTCGTCGCCGACCGCCTCGTTCGACCAGTGGGCGAGATGGTCGCCGCTGCCCGCCGAGTCGCCGATGGCGATCTGACGGCCCGGGTTCCCGATCCGCGAACCGGCGATGAGGTCGCGACGCTGGCCAACGCCTTCAACCAGATGACCGGGCGCCTGCAGGAACAGACCGGCGCGCTCGAAAGCCGCCGCGCGCTGATTGAGGCGGTGATGTCGGGCGTTTCCGCCGGTGTGGTGTCGGTGGGCCCTGATGGCGCGATCCGCCTGCTCAACGCGTCGGCGGCCGAGCTGCTCAAACTCGACGAGAGCGCAGCGGTCGGTGCCGCGCTCGATCAGGTGGCACCCGAACTTGCTTCACTGCTGGCCGGCGACGGGCGCGAGTCGATCGTCGAGCTGTCGGCCGGCGGCGAGAAGCGTACGCTCGCCGTGCGCACGACTGCGGACGAGGATGGCTGCGTCCTGACCTTCGACGACATCACCCAGCAATTGCTCGACCAGCGCCGCGCCGCCTGGTCCGACGTCGCACGCCGCATCGCGCACGAGATCAAGAATCCGCTTACCCCGATCCAGCTCGCCGCGGAACGCCTGCAGCGGCGCTACGGCAAGATCGTCGAGGACGGCGACAGCGTGTTCGGGCAACTGACCGATACCATCGTCCGCCAGGTCGGCGACCTGCGCCGGATGGTCGACGAATTCTCGTCCTTCGCGCGCATGCCCAAACCGGTGTTCCGCGAGGAATCACTGCTCGACATCGCGCGGCAGGCGATTTTCCTCCACGAAGTCGCGCATCCCTCGATCGCCTTCGAGCTCGACTCGCCCGACGCGGTCGCCCTGATCTGCGATCGTCGACAGATCGGCCAGGCATTGACCAACATCGTCAAGAATGCGGTCGAGGCGATCGATGCCCGTGACGATGACGCTGTCCCGGGCGAGATCATCATGACCCTGACGCCCGGCGAGCGCCAGCTCACCGCCACGGTCGCCGACAACGGCATCGGCCTCCCGGTCGAGCGCGATCGCATAGTCGAGCCATACATGACCACGCGCGCCCGTGGCACCGGACTCGGTCTCGCCATCGTCAAGAAGATCATCGAGGAGCATTGCGGCACGATCGCCTTCGCCGACCGCCCGGGCGGCGGCACGGTCGTGACCATCATATTCGACACCGTCGCGCTGGACGGATTGCTCGATGAAAACCGCTCGCCCGAAGAAACCAGCCAAAGCGAGGGCGCGCTCGCCATGCTTACCCGTACCGGACAAAAACCATGAGCCTCGATATTCTCGTCGTCGACGACGAACAGGACATCCGCGAACTCGTCGCCGGCGTGCTCCAGGACGAAGGCTATGAGACGCGCGCCGCCGGCGACAGCGACTCGGCGCTCGAGGCGATCGCAACGCGGCGCCCCAGCCTCGTGCTGCTCGACGTCTGGCTGCAGGGATCGCGGCTCGACGGGCTCGACCTGCTCGACGAGATCAAGCGGCGCGACGCATCGATCCCTGTGCTGGTCATTTCGGGCCACGGCAACCTCGACACCGCGGTCGCCGCGATCCGCCGCGGCGCGGTCGATTTCATCGAAAAGCCGTTCAACGCCGACCGCCTGCTGCTGATGGTCGCTCGCGCGACCGAGACCGAGCGGCTGCGCCAGGAAGTCGCGTCCCTGCGCGCCGCGATCGGGCGCGACACCGACCTGACGGGTACCTCGAACGCGATCAACGCAGTGCGCGCCACCCTGAAGCGCGTGGCGGGGACCGGGAGCCGGGTGCTGGTGATGGGGTCGGCCGGCGTCGGCAAGGAAGTCGCCGCGCGCCTGCTGCACAGCTGGAGCCAGCGCGCGACCGGGCCATTCATCGTGGTCAGCGCCGCGCGGATGGTGCCCGAGCGCGTCGAGGAGGAATTGTTCGGCGTCGAGGAAGGCGGCGACCTCGTCCGCACCGGGATGCTCGAACAGGCGCATGGCGGAACCTTGTTCCTCGACGAGATCGCCGACATGCCGATGGCAACGCAGGGTCGCATCCTGCGCGTCCTCACCGACCAGAGCTTCACGCGAGTAGGCGGCACGCGCACGGTCAAGGTGGACGTCCGTGTCGTCTCGGCGACCGCACGCGATCTGCAGAACGAGATTGCCGAGGGACGCTTTCGCGAGGACCTCTATTACCGGCTCAACGTCGTGCCGGTGGCATTGCCGCCGCTCGCCGACCGGCGCGAGGACATCCCCGCGTTGGTCGAGCATTTCGTCGCGCATTACGCCGCCGAGCGCCGCGTGCCGACGCCCGAGGTGGCCGACGATGCGATGGTGGCGCTGCAGAGCTACGAATGGCCCGGCAATGTCCGCCAGCTGCGGAACGTCGTCGAACGCACCATCATCCTGGCACCGGGCGACCGGATCGGGCGGATCGACGTCGACCTGCTGCCGGCCGAAGTGCTGGGCGGAGCGGGTGAGGGGGCAGGGGCCTCGGCGATGATGGGGGCACCGTTGCGCGAGGCCCGGGAGACGTTCGAGCGCGAATATCTCAAGGTTCAGATCCGTCGCTTCTCGGGCAATATCTCGCGCACCGCGACGTTCATCGGGATGGAACGGTCGGCACTCCACCGGAAGCTCAAACTGCTCGGGATCACCGACAGCCGCGACGAGTAGACGCCCCATCGCGCCCCAATGCGTGCCCGCTGGACGTAACGGCAGCGTATCACCTATATAGGGCGCGCATGCGCCGAACGGGCGTGCGCTTCAGACGCCAGAGAACGGCGCCATGCGGGGTACGCCCCGCCAAGACCAAGGACCGCATATGGCCGACAAGCAGACCTCGCTCCAGGACCTGTTTCTCAACGCGCTTCGCAAGTCGAAGACGCCGGTCACCATGTTTCTCGTCAAAGGCGTTAAGCTCCAGGGCATCGTCACCTGGTTCGACAATTTCAGCGTGCTGCTGCGCCGCGACGGCCAGTCGCAGCTGATCTACAAG
>FTCZ01001986.1_pt1 | contig 91935 bp, 68 predicted proteins | sample 1658871 | NCBI WGS metagenome assembly FTCZ01 (sample SAMEA3914864, study PRJEB12502) | metagenome | biome: forest; material: soil | place: USA | collected 2012-03-12 | depth 0.3 m | reverse complement strand
TATACGGCTTGATCCTGGCGTTGATGATCGACGTGTCGCCCGACAGGAAGGGATCGTCGGTATTGCGCGACAGCTTGACCTCACCCCAATAGCGCCAGTTGAGCGACAGGGTCGACGGCGCCCAGGCGGCGTGCCAGGGCGTCGTCCAGGTGGTGCGCAGGTTATGGCGCCACTTCGGCGACGGCTGGCCGCAGGTTCCGCCGTAGAGGCCGACGCAGTCGTACGAGCCCAGGCCCGGCAGGACTTCGGTTTCGAGCGACTTGAGCGCCGTGCCGACCAGGGCGAAGTTCAGGTTGCCGAACCCGGTGTCGAGCGAATAGTTGGCCGAGATGTCGAAGCCCGTCGTTTCCAGGAAACCAGTATTGATGTTGGTCGCGACGACATAGCCGCCGGTCGCGATGTCGGCGCCGAACAGCTCGCCGTGCGCCGAGCGGTGGATCAGGCCGCAGTAGAAGGCATTGCCGGTTTGCAGGCACTGGGTCAGCGACACAGTCGGATCGACCGTACCGATATAGCCGTCGATATGGATCTTGAAATAGTCGATGCTGGCCGAGAAGCCATGAAGGGCCCGCGGCGTGAAGACCAGGCCGTAGGTCGTCGTCTTGGCCTCTTCGGGCGCCAGGTCTGGATTGCCGCCGCCCAGCGCCGTGCCGACGTCGGCCGGCGTCGAGACGATGCTCTTGTTATTGTACTGGGCGTCGGTCACGCCGGTGCGCCTGCACTGTTCCAGCGTCGCCGTCTGCGTGTCCTTGGAACACGGGTCGGTCAGGGCGACATTGCCGACGCCCTGGGCCGCGAACAGTTCGGACGTGTCGGGCGTGCGCATCGCCTTGTTGTAGCTGGCGCGGAACAGGATGTCGGGCGTCGGCGAATAGCGCACCTCGGCCTTGTAGGTTTCGGTCTTCTTGTCGTCGCCTTTTTCCGTCGAGGACGAAGCGCCGAATGTCGAGGTCCGGTAGCCCAGAGAGACGTCGAGCAGCCGGATGCCCGGCAGGTTGGCGGCCAGCGGCGCGTTCAGTTCGGTGAACCATTCCTTCGACGTGATACGCCCGTCGGAATCGCGCGAACCGGCATCGATCTGCGTCTGGTCGAACTTCTGGTCGTAATTCTCGAGGCGGTCTTCGTAGCCGAGGACGACGGCCAGGCCGTTTTCGGCCCAGGGCGACTTGATGTTGTAGGCGCCCAAATCGCCGCTGACATAGGCGTCGACGACGCGGATATCCTGTTCGTTGCGCGTGAAGGTCGGCGAGAAGATGTAGTTGTAGGCCGCGGCGCTGGGTCCTTTCGACGAGAAGACGTCGAGCGGCACGCAGCCGTCCTGCCCGCCCTTGCAAACGATCTGACCGCCGACGCTGACGACCTGAAGCGCGTTGGCCGCCTTGTCCTGATTGATGTCGTTCTGGTAGTTGAAGGCGCCGATCGTCTTGGCGTACATGACGCTGGCGTCGGCGCTCCAGGCGTCGTTGATGTCCCAGTGCAGGGCGCTGCTGAAGCGGTAGTCGGTGTGGCGCATGTCGTTCTGCCGGCCCTTGCCGTAGGACGCGGCGCGGAAGGAAACGAAGGCCGGGATGACGGCGGTCGAAGTCGTCGATCCGCACATCTTGGTCTTCTGGTCGTCGCTCATCAGCGGGTTGTCGCAGTTCAGGCTGAAGATGCGGCCCGACCAGATGGCGGACGGCGCGACCTGCGACACCGAATGGTCGTCCATGAACATGGCGCTGCCGGTATATTTCAGGGTGTCGCTCAGCTTGTAGGTGACGAAGCCGCCGGCCTGATAGCGCTGGGAAGCGCGCTGGGTGTAGTTGAGCGGCGCGTAATTGTAGGCGAAGGAGCTGTCGTTCGGCACCCAGGTCTTGGTCCCGTCCTTGGCGTTGGCGAAGTCGGCGCCGTTGTTCGGGCCGTCGAACAGGACGAAGTGGCCGTAGGCGTGGTTCGACGAGCCGCCGCAGGCAAAGGTCGAGGAGGTGGGTTCGTACAGGGCGCAGTTGGAATAGTCGTACTTGTCCTGCGTCACCGGATCCATCTTGCGATAGCCGAAATAGCCGCTGACATTGCCGCGGCCGTCGGCCAGGTTGGCGCCGACGGCGATGTTGATGTCGCTCTTCGCCGCCGTCCACACGGTCTTCGGCGCCAGGGCGATACCGGCGGCCTGCTGGACGCTGCGCAGGTAGTCGTCGTCATTGGTGTGGTTGAAGATGCTGTACTGGGCGTCGACGCGCACGCCGTTCAGGGTCTTGCGCATGATGAAGTTGACGACGCCCGACATGGCGTCGGAGCCATAGACCGAGGACGCGCCGCCGGTCAGCACGTCGACACGCTCGACCAGGGTCGACGGAATGAAGTTGAGGTCGACGCCCTGCTGCGGCAGGAAGCGCTGGCCGTCGATCAGCACCAGGCTGCGGTTGCCGCCCAGGCTGCGCAGGTTGACGCCCGCTGTGCCGTCCGAATTGTTCGACTGGTTTTCGTTATTGCCCGCCTCGACCTGCGGCAGGGCCTTCAGCACCGAATCGACGGCCGTCGCCCCCTGCAGCCGGACCTCCTTGTCGTCGACCGAGGTGATCGGCGACGCGCTTTTCAGATTGGGACGCCGGATGCGCGTTCCGGTCACGATCACTTCGCTATTGTCGGCGACCTGCGTCGCCGCCGGGGTTTGCGCCAAGGCCGGCGTGGACAGGGAGACCGCCAGGGCGACCACCGCTACGCCGGTCATGAACATCGCCTTATTCCTCAACCTCATCACTTTGCCCTTCCCGTCAGGATCATGACGGCGCCCCACAGCGCCGTTTCGCGTCGCAAGAGACACAAAGGTCACTGGACCGTCAATATACTGTATACGATGTTAAGTCTAAGGTATACGATTTTGTCATAAGGTGATGCGCAAATATCACCATTATGCGGGATTTGCGTTTTAAGAGGGTCTTATGACGGTCGAACGCATGGATACGGTGACGCGGGAAACGCTGGACGGTGTGATCCTGCCCGGCGGGCGTCCGGTCGTCCTGGCCGGCGCCGTTGCGCGCTGGCCCGCCGTACGCAAAGGACTTCAATCGGACGACAGCCTGATGGGCTACGTGAAAGGCTTCGACACCGGCCAGCCCGCCGGCGTCTATGTCGGGCCGCCGGAGATCGAAGGCCGCTTCTTCTATGGCGCCACGACGGCCACGGAAAACTTCCGCTTCGGCCCGGCGCCGCTTCCGCAGATACTCGACCGGATCCTGAGCGAAAAGGCGTCGGCGCGGCCATCGGCCGTCTACATGCAGTCCGCGCCCGTCGATACCCACCTACCCGGCTTTGCCGCCGACAATTCGTTGGACCTCCTGCCCGAGACGGTCCGGCCGCGCATCTGGATCGGCACCCGCACGGTGACGCGCGCGCATTACGATCTTAACGCCAATATCGCCTGCGTCGTGGCGGGGCGGCGGCGCGTCTACCTCTTCCCGCCCGACCAGCTGCCCAACCTCTATCCCGGTCCGTTCGACCGCACGATCGGCGGCGTGCCCGTCAGCATGGTCGACATCCTGAAGCCGGACCTTGAACGCCATCCGCGCTTCGCCGAGGCGCAAAAGGTCATGGAGACGGTCGAACTCGACCCCGGCGACGCCCTCTATATTCCGTACGGCTGGTGGCATGAGATCCACGCCCTGTCGCCGGTCAATGCGCTGGTGAACTACTGGTGGCGCGACGACGCCGGCCACCATGGCTCGGCCTACGACGCCCTGTTCCACGCCATCCTGGCCATCCGCGACATCCCGGCGGAACAGCGCGCCGTCTGGCGCACCCTCTTCGACCACTATGTCTTCGGCGCCAATGGCGATCCCGTGGCGCACCTCGCGCCCGGGGATCGTGGCTCATTGGGTGCGCTCGACGACGCAATGGTGGCGCGCATCCGCCAGGCGATAGGACTTCGGGCTTAAAATTCGCTTCGAATTTGACAACAGGCGGCCGTGGGCCGAACATCACCGCATGCCCGCCAAACGCTCCAGATCCGTCCTGTCTCTGATCATGGCAATGGCCATGTTTGCAGTCGGCCGGCCGGCCGCCGCAACACCGCAACCCTTGCAGGCGATTCCGGTCGATCTGGCGGTGCCGTTCTCGCCGGCGCCCGTAAAGGCCGACGGCCAATTGCACCTCGATTACGAACTCCACCTGACCAATATGGGGTCATCCGCCCTCACCCTGAAACGCATCGAGGTTCGCGACGGCGACACGACCGTCGCGGCGTACGAGGGCGATGCCTTGAGCGCCATATTGGCGCGGCCGGGTACGCCGGATCCGGGGGACAGGCGCAAGGTCGCCGCCGGCCTGGGCGCCGTCGCCTTTATCGATATCGTGCTCGGACAAGCTCCGAAATCGACGCTCACGCACCGCCTGACCTTCGACCCCGTGACGCCTGCCAATGCCGCGGAGCAAAGCGAAGTCACGGGCGGACCTGTGCGCCTCGACCCGAAAACGCCGGTTGTGCTCGGCCCGCCGCTGCGCGGTTCAGGCTGGCTGGCCTCGCACGGGCTGTCGCCGGCGTCGTCGCACCGCCGCACCCTCCTTACCCTCAACGGCAAGGCCATGATCGCGCAACGCTATGCCATAGACTGGACGCGCATCGGGGCCGACGGGCAGATATTCCGCGACGACCCGTCGAAGAACGGCAACTGGACGCCCTACGGCAGCGACGTGCTGGCGGTGGCGTCCGGCAAGGTCGTCGAGATCGTCGACGGCTTGCCGGAAAACGATCCGGCGTCCGACACCAAGGCCATCGCCATCACCGTGGACAATGCCGCCGGCAATCATCTTATTCTTGATGTCGGCGATGGACGCTATGTGCTTTACGCCCATCTCAAGCCCGGCAGCTTCCGCGTTCGAGAAGGCGACCAAGTCCAGGAGGGGCAGGTCATCGCGGCTCTGGGCAATACCGGCAAGTCGGATGCCCCGCACCTGCATTTCCAGGTGATGGACAGGCCGTCCCCGCTCGCCGCCGAAGGCCTGCCCTATACGTTCCGTCACTTTACGCTGACGGGCCACGTCGACAGCCTGAAGGTTTTCGTCGACGGCACGGGATGGCGGGCACGCTCCGCCCCGCAACCCCGCACCGCCGAACTGCCGCTGGAAAACGACGTCGTCGGATTTGACCCTGATCCCTAGACGATCCGGTTCTGCTTGATCACTTCGCGGTACCACAGGGCGCTCAGCTTCGGCGTACGCTTCTGCGTGGCGAAGTCGACATAATGGATGCCGAAGCGCTTGGTATAGCCGTCGGCCCACTCGAAATTGTCCATCAGCGACCACAGGAAGTAGCCCTTCAGCGGATAGCCTTCGGCGACCGAGCGGCGGAACTGGCCGACATAGTTACGCAGGTACATGACGCGGTCGACGTCGTCGACATGGCCGTTGACCATGGGATCGTCGGCCGAGGCGCCGTTTTCCGAAATGTAGATCGTCTTCGGCCCCCACATCTCGCTGACGTGGCGCACGCCCCAATAGCCGACTTCCGGACCGACGATCAGCCACGGCGAGGCCATGCGCGGCGACGAGGCGATATGCGGAATGGTGACGTAACCACGGGCGTTGTCGTCGGCGCGCGCCCATTCCGGGGCGTAGATGTTGAGCGCCACGAAGTCGAGCGGGCTGCCGATCGCGGCCATGTCGCCGGCCTGGACCTTCGGCGCGTTGGCGCCCTGTTCGCTCAGATATTCGTCGATATAGCGGCCTTCCATGATGGCCGTCAGGAACATGGCGTTGCCCTCGCGCGTCGCCTTCTTCGCCGCGGCGATATGCTCGGGCGTTTCCATGACCGGCACGTAGACGACCATGTTGTCGGCGATGCCGACCTGTGTCCCGGCCTTGGTCTGGGCGCGGATCGCCTGGACGCCGAGGCCGTGGGCCAGAACGCCGTGGTGGCGAACCTGATTGGCTTCGGCCGGCGACAGCTTCAGGCCCGGGGCGTGGATGCCGACGAGATGGCCGAGGTCGGTGAAGCAGCGCAGTTCGTTGACCGTCATGAAGTTGTGGACGCGATCCGACAGCTTGCCCGCCATGAAGCCGGCATAGTCGGCATAGGCTTTCGCAGTGTCGCGATTCTGCCAGCCGCCCGGCAGGGCTTGCGGCAAATCCCAGTGGAAGAGGGTCACATAGGGGTCGATGCCCTGGGCCAGAAGGCCGTCGATGACCTTGTTGTAGTAGTCGATGCCCTTCTGGTTCGGCTTGCCCTTGCCGTCCGGGAAGATGCGCGACCAGGCGATCGACATGCGGTACGAGCCGACGCCGAGGTTTTTCAGGAGCTGCGTATCCTCGGTGTAGCGATGATAGCTGTCGCACGCCACGTCGCCGGTATCGCCGCGCGCCACACGGCCCGGCGTATGGCAGAAGACGTCCCAGTTGGTCTGGCCGCGGCCGTCCTCGTTGACGGCGCCTTCGACCTGATAGGCGGCGGTGGCGCAGCCCCACTTGAAGTCCTTGGGAAAGCTGAGGTCGACGGGCGCGGCCTGTGCCTTGCCGGCTGCCGCACCCAGCGCCACGGCGGAACCGGCCGCGCCCAGAAGCTTGCCGAGATCCCGGCGATTGAAGTCCGTCATAGGTCACTCCCTTTGAATTTATAGTTTCTTCAGGTCTGTGAGACCGGACGGTATATCCATCCTGAAATCCATTACACACGCCTGATTGCCGCCATAGCATCGCAGATTTGCGCGAATTTCAAGTCCTTCGTGACAATTTAGGTAAACGCTGTCAGCGGCATGCCCGCATACCGCCGACAGCGCGTCTTAATTTCAGTCACGGCATTGGCGTCCGAAGTCAGAACGCATTGACCGCGGGTTCGCGCGCCCAATAGCGGACGGCGGCCAGGGACGCGAAGAAGGTGTCGGTCGCGTCCGGCGCCAGTTCGACAAAAGCCTCATCGAGCGCGATGCCGAGCTTTTCGAGCACGGGAACGAGCGCCGGCGTATAGCCGATGAACTTCAGGTGGGCGTAGGCGTCGCAGACGAAGTCGCGGGCTGCGGCCTTCTTGTCGAACAGGGTCGCCGCGATCCCGGACGTCAGGACGGCGACGGCGTCGAACAGCACAGACGGTCCGCCGTCGATGCGATAGTTCGCCGGCACCACCGTGCCGTCGGACAGCTCCGCGCCGCCGATGAGGGGAGCCACCACCTCATAGGTCATGCCGTTGTCCGCGGCGCCCTTGGTCAAGGCATTGAAGACGTCCGCGTCCGCGCCGTCGGTCAGGAAGATGCCCAGCTTGCGCCCGGCGATCGATGGCGGCGGGTTCTTCAGGATGCTCAAGGCGTCGGAGGCGGGCAGGTCCTGGCGCGTCGGCCTGGCGGCCGTCGCGGGCGCGGGCAATGGCTTCAGCCCCAGGCCTGCGGCGACACCGTCGGCCAGGCCCTGGTCGATATTGATTAGGTGCGACACGACGCGCGTCCGGATGGCCGGGCGCTCGACGCGGCTGAGTTCGAACACCAGGGCGTTCTTGATGTGGGTCTGCTCGGTTTCCGTCTGGCTGATATAGAATTGCCGCGCCTGGCTGTAATGGTCGGCGAAGCTGTCCGGACGGATGCGCCGTTTGGCCGCGCCGTCTTCGGCCGGTTCGGGGAAGCTGGTGAAGCCCTGCGCGCTCTCACGCGGCCCGCCCTCTTCTGCGCCGTAGGAATTCGGCTCGAAATTGACGCGGCCCTTGGGGTTGACCATGGCCATGTGGCCGTCCTGCTGGAAATTGTGGAACGGGCATTTCGGCGCATTGACGGGAATGTGCGTGAAGTTCGGCCCGCCCAGGCGCTTCAGCTGCGTGTCGAGGTAGGAGAAGTTGCGCCCTTGCAGCAGCGGATCGTTGGTGAAGTCGATGCCGGGAACGACGTTGGACGTGCAGAAGGCGACCTGCTCGGTCTCGGCGAAAAAGTTGTCCGGCATGCGGTCCAGCACCAGGCGGCCGACGATGCGCACGGGCAGTATCTCTTCCGGGATCAGCTTGGTGGCGTCGAGGACGTCGAAGTCGAAGCGGTCGGCAAAGTCCTGGTCGAACAGCTGCAAGCCCAGTTCCCATTCGGGGAAATCGCCCGCCTGGATGGCGTTCCACAGGTCGCGGCGGTGGAAGTCGGGGTCGGCGCCGTTGATCTTGACCGCTTCGTTCCACACCACCGACTGCATGCCCAGCTTCGGCTTCCAGTGGAACTTGACGAAGGTCGATTTTCCGGCCGCGTCGACCATGCGGAAGGTATGGACGCCAAAGCCTTCCATGAAGCGGAAGCCGCGCGGAATGGCGCGGTCCGACATGGTCCACATGACCATGTGCATCGATTCCGGCATCAGCGAGATGAAGTCCCAGAAATTGTCGTGGGCCGTCTGGGCTTGCGGAAAGGCGCGGTCGGGCTCGTCCTTGGCGGCGTGGATCAGATCGGGAAACTTGACGGCGTCCTGGATGAAGAAGACGGGGATATTGTTGCCGACCAGGTCCCAGTTGCCTTCCTGCGTATAGAATTTGACAGCGAAGCCGCGCACATCGCGCGCCAGGTCAGCCGAGCCCTTGTTGCCGGCGACCGTCGAGAAGCGGACGAAGACCGGCGTCTTTTCGCCGGCGCGCTGGAAGATATCGGCGCGGGTCACGTCCGCCAGGGTGTCGTAGGTTTCGAAGAAGCCGTGGGCGCCGTAGCCGCGGGCGTGGACGACGCGTTCGGGGATGCGCTCATGGTCGAAATGGAAGATCTTCTCGCGCATATGATGGTCTTCGAGCGCGACGGGGCCGCGCGCGCCGACCTTGAGCGAATTCTGGTCGTCGGAGACGGGCGCCCCCTGCTGGGTGGTCAGCTGAGGTACGCCGTCTACAGCCTGCTGGTGCGTTCGCCACCACTGGCCTGCGGAATATCCACATCTGCGAAAGTGGCGGTGTTGAGGGTGGCCGTGTCGACCGTATCGGGTGTGGGCATGGGGTGTCCTGGTGTGAAAAGTATGAAGGTCAGTTTTTGGCGCCGCGCCGTTTGGCGACGGCGATGGTCAGGCTGGCGTCGGCAGGGACTTCGTAGTCCCGGAAGTCTTCGGCCGTGTCCCGGGCCGCGACGGCGATATCGGTATCGGAAAGCGTCAGGTGGACGGCCGGCATGGCTCTGCGGCCCTTGGCGATCAGCCGGAACCGGCCGGTATGGCCGACGGGCCCCTGCAGCCTGACGGTCAGAGTGCCGTCGTCTTTCGCGTGCACCTCGGTCGGATAGTCGCAGAACAGGCGGAAGGGCGCGTCGCCGCAGGCATTGAATGCCCGGGCGGCGAAGATGAAGGCGCCACCGGCGCCGTAGATTTCCTGGCCCACCTGCCCGGCCGGCTGGCCGTCGCCGTACAGGTCCTCGAGCGGAAACGACAGATTTCGGTCGTTATAGCCGTTGCGCACATTGTCCTTGGCCACGATCTCTTCCGGCAGGGCGTCGGGATAGAAGTACCAGGTGAAGTCCTGGGCGTAGCGGCGGTATTCGCACAGCAGCAGCTTGGCCGCCGGCGGGATGTCGTCATAGCCGATGCGCAGGTATTCGTCGAAGGCGGCAAAGGCCTCGAAGCACTCGTACGCCGCCATGTAGGGCGCGTCGTGCAGGCAGGTCAGGCCGAAGAAATTGCTATAATGCGCGGCGAACTTGATCTCGGAATGCCACAGTTCGCAATTGTGCAGGAAGCCGGCGACGAAGACCATGCTCTGGTCGAGATAGGCCGAGCGGCGATCCATCAGCCACAGCTTGATGCAGGCGACCGCGCCCCAGGCCGTGAGGTTCGTCTGGTAGGCCAGGTTGAAGCGATTGCCCTCCAGGGCCTTCAACGCGGCCTTTGCCTCGTCGAGATAGGTGTCGTCGCCGGTAATTTCCCAGGCCAGCACCATGACGTAGGCGTAGAGGCCGCCGGCATCCGTCTGGCCCCGGCCCTGCGGGCTGCGCGCGGCGGTGATGACCGAAAAGTCGGTGATGTCGAACTGGATCGGCCACACATATTTGAAATGACGGGCGGACTTGACCGTATAGTCGAGCGAATCGCGGAACAGCGTTTCGGCTTTTTTGTCGCCCGCCCTGGCCAGCCGCGCCAGGTTCATCAGCGGATGGAACAGGTACCAGGAATCGACGGCGTCGGGGTTCTTGTCCTTGCCGACATTGGGCAGGTAGCGCCTTATCGTGCCCAGCTTTTTATCGAAGAAGCGGCCGATGCCCGCCGCCAGGTCCGCCGACAACGGATCGATCACGCCCCGCGACAGCTCCCATTCACGCAACGAGGCCAGGACCGACATCTGCACCATGCTGTCGGGATATTCGGCGTCCGTATAGGCGTGCAGATAGGTATGGCCGTACTGGGTGGTGCGCGCCTGCGGCGCGTGGGCCAGGTCATGGATCGTACGTTCGGCGCGGTCGATCCAGTCGTGGAAGTCCGGTTCGGGCTTGTCGATATGGGGATAGATGTCGGCCAGCATGTCGATGAAGTGACGTGCGCTCTGCGTCTCGTCGGCGGCGCAGGTATCATTGAAGGCGACCAGGGCGTCCGAGACGACGATCTCCTCGCCGGCCGGCAGCGGCTTCTCCGGCGGCGCGTAACCCATGGGGCTGGTCGGCGGCTGATAGCCGAGTTCGGGCCAGCGCCCGCCGACGACGCCGTCGGGCTTGGTTTCGGTCGCTTCGAAATAGGGATTAAGGGCGGTCAGGTTCTGGGCATAGAGAACGCTGCCGAACGACGGATCTTGCACACAAAAATAGCACAGGCCGCCGTTGACGCCGCGCTGCGCCGCCTCGACCTGGCCCTGGGATTTTGTCGGGTTGTCGTTTTCGTCGAGGACGTAGACGTCCCGCGGCCAGAAGGTTAGCAAGAGGTCGGTAATGGGCTTCAAGGCGATCCTGACGCGCAGGACCCGGTCGTCGAGGACGCTCACCGCGACCGTCCACGTACCGACGCTGGCCTTGATGGTCCAAACGGCGCCGCTTTGGCTTTTGCGCTTTTGCGTCAGGACGTAAGGCCCGGGCCATGGATTGGTGCGCAAGGCGACGGCGCCCTTGCCCGGCCGCCGTACGACGATCCACAGGGTGTCGCGGCCGGGACAGGCTTCGATCGTTAGATTGCCCAGCGCAAAGGTCGTGACGGGTTTCGGCTTTTCACGGAAATCGGTCTCGACGGCGAGGACTTCCGAAGAAAAACGGGTCGGTCGCGGCCTGGCGTTATTGTCTTTAGCCACAGGGTTCCTCATGCGGTCAACGGCGTTTTGCTTTTGGCCGTGGCAGAAAGCCCCGCGCCGGACCTGGCGCAGGGCTTCGGTCTTCGAATCGGCTATTGCGCGGGCGCGAGGTCCGCCGCAGCCTGAAGCGCGTCCTTGTTGACGCTGGACATGGCGATACCGTTGAGCTTTGTGTCGGTCGCCTTTTCTTCGGCCAGGGTATCGGCCAGGAGCTTGGCGGCGGCGTCATAGCCCAGCGCCTTGGCCACGGCGATCAAGGCGCCATAGCTGGCGATTTCGTAGTGTTCGACCTTCTGGGCGCCGGCGATCAGCATGACGTCGCGGACCGGGCCCTTTTCGATCTCATCGATGGTTTCCTGCCCCTCGGCGACCAGGCCTTCCATGGCCAGGCACTTGATGCGCTTCAGCCTGATGCCGAGGTCTTCGACGATCTGGTCGATGCGCTCGATCTGACCTTGCGTTTCTTCAAGGTGCAGGGTGAAGCCGGCGGCCAGATCGGCGTTGGTCGCCGCCTTGGCCATCTTCGGCAGGGCTTTGGTCAGCTGCTTTTCAGCGCTGTAAATGTCCGACAGTTCATGAATGAACGCCTCTTGGAGAGTCGTGATCTTGGGCATATTTGCCTCCGGGGAGATGTATGAGGAAACCTCACCATAGGCTTCGCCTTATAAAAAACACGTACGCAAAGCCGATTATTTCATCAGTATTCCCTACACTCACGGCGAAGGCGTGGGCTGTTTCACCTGCTGAAAACTTACATTTTTATATATAAATGTCACAAATGACCCGTTGAGTGCACAAGTGCACGTTTTTATTCTCAATTATCCAGTAATAATCAGGAAAATAGCAGTAATGCCCTTAATTATGATACTCCGCTGCCTCCTTTCGGTCGCGTCCCTGTTTGTGCTGGCGGCGCTCGGCTATCTGGCGTGGACCTGGTACCAGGGCGACTATGTCCGCGACGTGCACGGCACGCTTTACCTGGTGCGCGAAAATTGGCGGCTATGGACGGTCCTGGCGCTGGCGGCATGGTCGTTCGGCGGCGGCGGCATATTGATAAGGCCGCTCCTGGCCAAGCGCGACACCGATCCGCTGGATCCGAAGCGTGGCGTCGGCCAGACAATCCCCGGTGCCAACGGCGCCTCCCTGTACGTGGAAGCGGCTGGCCCGGCCGACGCGCCGGTCATTGTCCTCACCCACGGCTGGGGGTTGGACAGCACCATATGGAACTACGCCAAACGCGACCTGTCGCGCCGGTTTCGCGTCATTACGTGGGATCTGCCGGGCATGGGCCTGTCGAAGGCGCCGGCCTCGGCCGTCAACCTGGAAAGTTTCGCCGCGAACCTGAAAATCGTCATCCGACACACCGGTGCGGACCGTGTCGTCCTGGTCGGCCACAGCATCGGCGGCATGGCCACCCAGACCCTGGCGCGCGACGACCACGCCTTTTTCAACCGCCACGTCGCGGGCACCGTCCTGGTCAACACCACCTACCGCAATCCGCTGACGACCATGATCCTGCATAAACTGGCCCTGTTACTGCGCTTTCCGGCCATCGAGCCGATGATGCACCTGACCATGTGGCTGTGGCCCCTGGCCTGGCTCGGCGCCTGGAAAAGCTATCTGGACGGCACTGCCCATATCGCCAACCGTCTGGGCTTCGGCGCCTATGTTACGCACAGCCAGCTGGCGCACACCACGCTGCTGACGATCCGCAATCCGCAACGGGCACAGGCCAAGGGCAATCTTGCCATGTTCGGCTGGGACGCCACCGGCGCCATGCGATCGGTTGCCGGCCCCGTTCTTCTGCTGGCCGGATCGGCCGATATCGTCACCAAGGCGGACGCCAGTATCGCCATTGCGTCCGCGGCGCCGGCGGCAACCGTCGAAATTATCGACAAGGTCAACCACATGGGCTTTCTCGAACGCGCGGACGTCTACAACCCGGCCATCGCCGCCTTTGCCAGCAAAGCTTTCGACACCGACGCCTTTATCACCGCCTATCGTCCCGCAACCGACGCCGATCCCCGGGCGGCCTCGTAACGCAGGGGGACGGCGTCCATCCCATGCGTCTATGCCGCCTGGAGAATTTCGTCGTCCTCGACGGCGAAGCAGACCATGCCGCCGCAACCGGGATGGATGCAGCGCGTCTGCCATTCCAGAAGATCGACGAACTGCGCGCCCAGACGCCGGGTCTCGACCAGGTCGCGCACCGACTGCCGCCACAGGCGTTTGCAGGCCTTGCAACTTGTATCGATATAGCCGTCGCGCGGCAGATCCTTGACCTGCGGCGGAATGGTCCAGCTTTTGAACATATGAGTCTCCATGTTCGGCGATGCCCCGGTTCACTATGTTCTTATTTTGTTCCTTATCCACAGATGAGTCAAGCCGCAATTTTCACGCGGCTCGAACGAGGGAAAATAAGGGAAACCGCCGCAACTTGCGCACGTTCCGTCAAGCCCCCCAAAGGCCATGGCCGGAACGATCACCACACGCTTAGACACCGCCCCCCGGCGGGCACGTATCGCGCAGCGTGCGCAAGTCACCACCGTTTAAGCGGCGGTGAGATCACACTAACCCAGTTCCCGGCGTCTGACAATGGGACACCCTACGCCCAGTTGCAGAAACCGCTGTCAGCCCGGGCTGACAGCGGTTTCCGTACAACCTGCTTCTGTGATCACCTTTTGTCGGCGGCCGTGTGTCCGGGAAAACGGCGGACACGTTTTCGCACGCCTGATCTAGCCGAGCAATTTGGCCGCCTCGGCCGCCTTCTTGACGTCCTGGGCGCGGTCGAGCGGGCAGACAAGGACTCCCGACGGCGTCGAGATGACCATGATATTGCTGAGGCCGATAATGGCGACCGCCGGGCCGTCGTGGTTGTGCACCAGGTTGTTTTCGGCGTCGATCAGAATCGAGGTGCCCTTGGCATGGTTGCCGGCAGTGTCCTTGTCGCCCAGGCGCCAAAGCTCGGCAAAACCACCGACGTCGGCCCAGCCGATATCGCACGGCACGACCGCCGAGCGCTTCGTCTTTTCCATGACGGCGTAATCGACCGAGATCGACGGCACGGCGGCGAAGGCGTCCTGGTCGAGCAGGAGGTTGACGCCGTCGCGTTGGCCGACTTCGAAAGCCTTGCGGGTCGCCGCCAGGACTTCGGGCGCGTGCGCCGCCAGTTCGTCGAGCATGACGCGCGGCGAGAACAGGAAGATGCCGGCGTTCCAGTCGTGGCGGCCGCCTTCGACATATTGAGTCGCCTTGGCCAGGTCGGGCTTTTCGAGGAAGCGCTCGATCTCGTAGACGCCGTCGCTGATGACCGCGCCGTGCTCGATATAACCGTAGCCCGTTTCCGGGTGCGTCGGACGGATGCCGAAGGTAACGATACGGTCGCGGGCCGTCGCCCTTGCCTGGTGGATGGCGGCGTGGAAAGCGCCCGGCTTGGTGATGACGTGGTCGGCGGGCAGGAGCAGAACCAGGGTGTCCGGATCGATCGCCTGGCCGGCCAGGGCCGCGACGGCGGCGACGGCGGCGGTGTTGCGGGCGAACGGCTCCAGCACGACCAGCTCGGGCTTGCGGTCGATTTCGGCAAGCTGGTTTGTGACGAGGTTGCAATGCCCCTTGCCGCAGATGACCACCGGCGCCTGGAAACCGTCGCCGGACACCCGCATGGCGGTTTCCTGGATCATGCTGTTGGGTGTGGCCAGGGCGTGGAACTGCTTCGGAGCTTCAGGTGTCGACAGCGGCCACAGACGCGTTCCGGAGCCTCCGGACATGATGACCGGCAATATGGTTTCAGGCATAGATATGTATTCCCCTCGCCGTTGAAGCGGCTGAGACCCGACATGGCCTTGTCGCACGGTAAATTTGCGATTAGGCCTCTCTTGGGCGCTTGTAAAGGAGGGATGTGAAGGCCTTTTTGTGGCTTGCGGCATAATGTACCGCAGTGCTAACCCGGGGTTTCATTTTCCTTTTTTCATTTATGCGAGCCCAGCCATGCCAGACACGATCGGCCTGAAGCCCTCCCTCACGGAAATGCAGTCTTCGCTGACCGGCTGGCTGTTCGAAAAAGCTCTGCCGATCTGGTGGAATACTGGCGGCGACCGCGAAAAGGGCGGCTTTTACGAGAAGCTCAATCTTGACGGCACGCCGTACGATATCGACCGCCGCACGCGCGTCGCGGCGCGCCAGGTCTTTTCCTACGCCCTGGCCGAATCGATGGGCTATAAGGGCCAGACCGATCCAGCCATCCGCCAGGGTCTGGCCTGGCTGTCGGGCCCGGCCAGGAACCCCGACACCGGCATGCTCTATGCGGTGCTCAAGCCCACGGGCGAGGTGGTGCGCGCAGACTTCGACTTCTACGACCACGCTTTTGCCATGCTGGCCTACGCTTCGGCCTATCGCGTCCGGCCGCAGGACAAGGGACTGGAAGACGCCGCCGTCCTTATCCGCGACGAAATCGTCAAAACCTATTCGCACCCGGTGCGCGGCTTCGAGGAATCGAACCCCCGCACTCTGCCGCTCAAGGCCAATCCGCACATGCACATGTTCGAAGCGTGCCTGGCGTGGATCGACGCCGGCGGCGACGGGACCTGGGAAAAGATCGCCGCCGAGCTGGCCCAGCTGTGCGTCGACAAGTTCCTGCATCCGCAGACGGGGGCCTTGCGCGAATTCTTCGACGGCGACTGGAACCCCATGCCCGGCGACGCCGGCCGCGTCGTGGAGCCCGGCCACCAGTTCGAATGGGCCTGGCTGTTCCTGCGCTGGGGCAAGCGTACCGGCGACGAAAAATATATCCATGCGGCGAAGCGCCTGATCGAAATCGCCGAGGACCACGGCACCGATCACGGCCGCGGCGTCACGGTCAACGAGCTGTGGGACGACTTCTCGGCCAAGGACGACAAGGCGCGCCTGTGGCCGCAAACCGAGCGCATGAAGGCCTATGTCAAGCTGGCCGACGCGGCGGCGACGCCCGAAGACAAGGCCCGTGCGATCGGCCGCGCCATCGATGGCGCCAAGGGTTTGCGCCTGTACCTGTCGACCGAGATCGAAGGCCTGTATCGCGACCGCATGAAGGCAGACGGCAGCTTCGAGGTCGAACCCGCGCCCGCCAGTACGCTCTATCACATCATCTGCGCCATCGACGAGTTCAACAGCCTGGCGCTGTGACGGCGACGCGGGGCGGCAGTATGACACCGCCGTCCCGCGCCCCCTTTTATTCTTTCAATTTTCCCATTAGGGTCCCTCCAAACAAAAAAGGCGGAGAGAAACGACCCATGATGAAAGCGATTACACTCGCGGCGCTGATGGCGTGCGCGTCGACGGGGGCGCTGGCGCAGAGCCAACCCTGGCTCGACAAGACGAAGCCAGCCGACGAGCGGGCGAAAGCCGCGGTCGCCGCCATGACCACCGACGAGAAACTAACCCTCGTTTTCGGCTTCACCGATCCTGACGGCGTGGCGAAACAGCCCGACGATATCGTTTCTCCGGCGGTCAAGGCCGACGTCAAGGCCCACGCCATCAGGGGGGCTGCCGGATACCTTCCGGCTATCCCGCGCCTCAATATCCCCGCGCAGTGGCAGACCGACGCCTCGATCGGCGTGCGCGTCGAAGGCATGCAGCGCACTGCCCTGCCCTCGTCGCTGGCCACGGCGGCCAGCTTCGATCCTGCCGTTTCGGAAGCCGGCGGCAAGATGATCGCCCAGGAAGCCAAGGCTTCTGGCTTCAACACGTTTCTCGCCGGCGGCGCCAACCTGGCGCGCGAACCGAGGAACGGCCGCAACTTCGAATATGTCGGCGAGGATCCCTGGCTGGCCGGCAAGATGGCCGGCGGCCTGATCGACGGCATCCAGTCGCAGCACATGGTCTCGACCATGAAGCACTTCGCGGTCAACGACCAGGAAAGCCAGCGCACCACGGTCGACGCGACGATCTCGCCCGAAGCCATGCACCAGTCGGACCTGCTGGCCTTCGAGTTCGTCTACGAGACCGGGAAACCCGGCTCGGTCATGTGTTCGTACAATCTGGTGAACGGCCGCTGGGCGTGCGAAAACGAATATCTGCTCAACAAGACGCTGAAGCTCGACTGGGGCTTCAAGGGCTATGTCATGTCGGATTGGGGCGCCGTCCATTCGACCGCGGACGCCGCCAATTACGGGCTGGATCAGTTCACCGGCTTCCCGTGCTGCGGCGACAGGCAGCCCTGGTTCGCACCCAAGGTCTTCAAGGCCGCGCTCGACACCGGCGAGATCCCGATGGCGCGCCTCGACGACATGGCGAAGCGCATCCTGTGGCCGCTGTTCTCGTCGGGCGTATTCGACGATCCCGCCAAGGTGGCGCCGATCGACTTCAAGGCCGATGCCGACGTGTCGCAAAAGGCCGCCGAAGAGTCGCTGGTGCTGTTGAAGAACGACGGCAATCTCCTGCCGCTCAAGGGCGTCAAATCGGTCGCCATGATCGGCGGCCACGCCGACAAGGGCGTCATGGCCGGCGGCGGCTCTTCGGGTGTCACTCCGGTCGGCGGCAATGCCGTTCCGGGCCTTGAGCCCAGGACCTGGCCGGGCCCCGTCGTCTTCATGCCGTCCTCGCCGGTCGAAGCGCTGAAGGCCGAATTGCCCAAGGCACGGATCGGCTACGACAGCGGTGACGATATCGCGTCGGCCGTGGCGCTGGCGAAATCGTCCGACGTCGCGATCGTCTTCGTGACGCAATTCATGGGCGAAGGCATGGACGGCACGCTCGAGCTCAAGGGCAATCAGGACGCCCTGGTCGCCGCGGTCGCCGCCGCCAACCCGAAGACGATCGTCGTCGTCGAATCGGGCGGCGCGATCCTGATGCCGTGGAAGGACAAGGTCTCGGCCGTGCTCGAAAGCTTCTATCCGGGCATTCGCGGCGGTAGTGCGATTGCGCGAATTCTTAGCGGCAGTGTCAATCCGTCCGGTCACCTGCCGATCAGCTTCCCGGCGTCGAACGCCCAGCTGGCGCACGACGCCATTGCCGGCTTCGGCAAGCCCGACGGCGCGCCGGTCCACGTCACCTACGACGAAGGCGCGGCCATCGGCTACAAGTGGTACGACGTCAAGGGTCTCAAGCCGCTCTTCGCCTTTGGCCACGGCCTCAGCTACACGACCTTCGCGGTGGCGGACGCCAAGGCCACCGTCGACAACGGCGCCGTGAGCGTGGGCGCGACGATCAGCAACACCGGAAAAGTCGCCGGCAAGGGCCTGATCCAGGTCTATGTCGCGCCCGCCGATTACAAGGCCGCGGGCTGGGAGGCGCCGAAGCGCCTCGTCGCCTTCCACAAGGACGCAGTCGCGCCAGGCGCCCCAGCCGCGGCGTTCTCGCAAAAGATCGACCCGCGCCTGTTGGCCACCTACGAGTCCGCCGACAACAGCTGGCGGATCAAGGCCGGGACCTATCACGTCCTGTTCGGTCAGGCGTCCGACGACCTGCCTGTGTCGATCGACGTCACCCTGCCCGACATGGTGTGGTCGGCGGTACACAAATAACCGAGCGGTCACTCAACGGGGCGGCTGCATGACACTGCCGCCCCGGGGCCTCTATCTATCGCGCTCTTTTCCGATTAGGCTCGCCACCAACCAAAAAAGCAGAGAGAAACGATCCATGCTGAAACCGATTACAATCGCGATGCTGATGGCGTGCGTGTCGACCCCGGCGCTGGCGCAGAGCCAGCCGTGGCTCGACAAGACGAAGCCGGCCGACGAGCGGGCGAAAGCCGCCGTCGCCGCCATGACGCTCGACGAAAAGCTCACGCTTGTCTTCGGCCTGCGCGACAGCAGCGGCCTGGAAAAGATCGCCGACGATATCGTCCCTCCCGAGGTCAAGGCCGACGTCGCGGCGCACGCCGTACCGCACTCGGCCGGATACCTGCCGCCGATCCCACGGCTGCATATACCGGCGCAGTGGCAGACCGACGCCTCGATCGGCATACGCGTCAAGGGCGGCATGCAGCGCACCGCCCTGCCCTCGTCCTTGGCGACGGCGGCCAGCTTCGATCCTGCCGTTTCGGAAGCCGGCGGCAAGATGATCGCCCAGGAAGCGCGCCTGTCGGGCTTCAACACCTTCCTGGCCGGCGGCGCCAACCTGGCGCGCGAACCGCGTAACGGCCGCAATTTCGAATATGTCGGCGAAGACCCCTGGCTGGCCGGCGAGATGGCCGGCGGCCTGATCAACGGCATCCAGTCGCAACACATGGTCTCGACCATGAAACACTACGCCTTGAACGACCAGGAAAGCCAGCGCACCACGGTCGACGTCACGATCTCGCCCGAAGCCATGCGCCAGTCGGATCTTCTGGCCTTCGAATTCCTCTACGACCGCGCCAGGCCCGGCTCGGTCATGTGTTCGTACAATCTGGTGAACGGCCGCTGGGCGTGCGAGAACGAATACCTGCTCAATAAAACGCTGAAGCAGGACTGGGGCTTCAGGGGCTATGTCATGGCCGACTGGGGCGCGGTGCATTCGACCGCGGATGCCGCCAATTTCGGTCTCGACCAGTTCACCGGCTTCCCGTGCTGCGGCGACAAGAAGCCTTGGTTTGCGCCGAAGGTGTTCAAGGCGGCCATGGACAGGGGCGAGATTTCAATGGCGCGGCTTGACGATATGGCCGAGCGGATTGTCTGGCCGCTGTTCTCGTCCGGCGTGTTCGACGATCCGGCCAAGGTCGGCCCGATCGACTTCAAGGCCAATGCCGACGTGTCGCAAAAGGCCGCCGAAGAGTCGCTGGTCCTGTTGAAAAACGACGGCAATCTCCTGCCGCTCAAGGGCGTCACGTCGGTCGCCATGATCGGCGGTTATGCCGACAAAGGCGTCCTGGCGGGCGGCGGTTCGTCGAGCGTCGATCCCGTCGGCGGCAATGCCGTACCGGGGCTGGAACCCAAGACCTGGCCGGGTCCGGTCGTCTACATGCCGTCCTCGCCCGTCGAAGCGCTGAAGGCCGAACTGCCCAAGGCGAAGATCGCCTATAGCAGCGGCGACGATATCGCAGCGGCCGTGGCGCTGGCGAAATCGTCCGACGTCGCCGTCGTCTTGGTCACCCAATGGATGGGCGAAAGCTTCGACGGGCCGCTCGAACTCGGCGGCAATCAGGACGCCCTGGTCGCGGCGGTCGTCCAGGCAAATCCGAAGACGATCGTCGTCGTCGAGTCGGGCGGCGCCATCCTGATGCCGTGGAAGGACAAGGTTCCCGCCGTGCTCGAAGCCTTTTATCCGGGTATTCGCGGCGGCAGCGCGATTGCGCGGATTCTCACCGGCAAGGTCAATCCGTCCGGCCACCTGCCCGTCAGCTTCCCGGCGTCGAACGCTCAGCTGGCGCACCCCGACATCCCGGGCTTCGGCAAGCCCGAAAACAGCATGTCCGTGCACATCACCTACGACGAAGGCGCGGCCATCGGCTACAAATGGTACGACGTCAAGGGCTACACACCGCTCTTCGCCTTTGGCCACGGCCTCAGCTACACGACCTTCGCGGTGGCGGACGCCAAGGCCAGCGTCGACAATGGAAATGTCATGGTCGGCGCGACGATCAAAAACCCCGGCAAGACCGCCGGCAAGGGCCTGATCCAGGTCTATGTCGCGCCGGCCGACTACAAGGCCGTGGGCTGGGAGGCGCCGAAACGCCTCGTCGCCTTCCACAAGGCCGCCGTCGCCCCTGGCGCTGTGTCGTCGGCGTTCAGCCAGAAGCTCGATCCGCGCCTGCTGGCCACCTACGAGGCCGCCGACAACAGCTGGCGTGTGAAGGCCGGGACCTACCACGTCCTGTTCGGCCAGGCGTCGGACGAGCTGCCGGTCTCGGTGGACGTCACCCTGCCGGATATGACCTGGAGTGCCGTGCATAAATAGCAATAGGTAACAATTGCAACCATCTTGACCCTGGGTGGCAGAGGTGACAGTCTTCCCGCGACAAAGTCGTCGGAGCGTCACGATAGACCGCTTCCCTTCTCCCCTCGCGAGGGGAGAAGGTGGCCTGAAGGGCCGGATGAGGGGTTTTGCAGTCATCGTCCGCGTGTGCGGAAAATGAATTTGCCCCTCACCCGGCGCTACGCGCCTGCCCTCTCCCCATCGTCATGGGGAGAGGACGAAGTGGTTATTGCACCAGCCTGCGGCCTGTCGCCCAGGAGTTTTTCATGTCCGCCTTGAGCGTCACCGACCTGTTCACCATCGGTATCGGCCCGTCCAGCTCGCATACGGTCGGTCCCATGCGCGCGGGGCAGCACTTCGCCGAACGCGTGATCGCCGACGGCACCCCCGAACGGATCGTCTGCCGTCTCTACGGCTCGCTGGCCCTGACCGGCAAGGGCCACGCCACCGATCGCGCCGTCATGGTCGGCCTGTCGGGCTGGCTGCCCGACACAGTCGATCCCGAAGCGATCGACGGCATCGTCGAAGCCATCGAGACCACACACCGGCTGAAGCTCGGCGGACAGCACGACATTGCCTTCTCGCCGGGCTCGGACCTGCTCTTCATGATGGGCGAATTCCTGCCCGAACATTCCAACGGCATGCGCTTCGAAGCCTTTTTCGGCGATGGCCGCATGGAGACCGCGACCTATTTCTCGATCGGCGGTGGCGCCATCACCGGCGACGGCGTCACGGCCAAAAGCGACAATGTCGCCCTGCCCCTGGCTTACGCCTCGTCGGCCGAACTGCTGGCCATCTGCGAACGCGAGCATATCGCCATCAATGACGTCATGTGGCGCAACGAAGACGCCTTTCGCCCCGCGCCGGAGACACGCGTTTTTCTCGATGCCGTTCGCCTGGCGATGCTGTCGAGCATCGAGCGCGGAATGGAAAAGGATGGCATCCTGCCGGGCGGGTTGAATGTCCGCCGCCGCGCCCACGACATGGCGGCGAAGCTGCAAAAGCGCGGGCCGCGCATTGACCCCTCTCAGATCTTCGAATGGGTCAGCCTCTATGCGCTCAGCGTCAACGAGGAGAACGCCGCCGGCGGCCGCGTCGTGACCGCCCCGACCAATGGCGCGGCCGGCGTCCTGCCCGCCGTCATCAAATATTACGAGACCTTCGTCCCGGGCGCCCATATTGACGGCACGCGCACGCTTTTGATGACCGCGACGGCGATCGGCTTTCTCTACAAGACCAATGCCTCGATCTCGGCGGCCGAAATGGGCTGCCAGGGCGAGGTCGGCGTCGCCTGCTCGATGGCTGCGGCGGGGCTGTGCGCGGCCTTGGGCGGCACGCCGGCGCAGATCGAGAACGCTGCCGAAATCGGCATGGAGCACAATCTCGGCCTGACGTGCGACCCGATCGGGGGCCTCGTCCAGGTGCCGTGCATCGAGCGCAACACCATGGGCGCCATCAAGGCGATCAACGCCACCTACCTGGCGCTCAACGGCGACGGCCATCACATCGTCAGCCTCGACGCGGTGATCGAGACCATGCGCCAGACCGGCGAGGATATGCGCGTCAAGTACAAGGAGACGAGCCTGGGTGGCCTCGCCGTCAACGTCGTCGAGTGTTGATCAATCGATCTTCGGCGGCTGCCGGGCATGCGTCGCCTGCTCATAGACGTAGCCCGCCTTCAACAGCCCGGCCTCGCTCCATTTGGGGCCGATGAAGCTCAAGCCGACCGGCAGACCCTGAACGAAGCCCATCGGCACGGTCAGGTGCGGATAGCCCGAGGTCGCGGGCAGGGTCGTCGCCGAAGGGCCGTTATAGACGTCGCCATAGATGGGATCGGATGTCCACGCCGGCGCATAGGTGGGCGCGACCAGAAACGCGACGTCGTGGTCTTTCAGGAGGCCGTCGATACGCGCCTGCGACAACGCTTTTGCCTTGGCGGCGGCCGTTATGTAGTCCGGGTCGTCGAGGCCCTTCTTTGCGTCGGCGGCCTGGAAGAACTCCTGGCCGAAAAACGGCATCTCCTCGGCGGCGTGGGCGGTGTTGAAGGCGATCAGGTCCGACAGGGTGCGCGTCTTGACCGTGGCCGGGGTCGTCGAGAGGTAGGCGTTGAGGTCGGCTTTCAGCTCATAGTGCAGCACCGCGTCCTCGGCGTCCCCCAGACCTTCGGCGCTCGAATCCTTGATGTCGACCAGTTCGGCGCCCTGGGCCTTCAGCGCCGCCAGGGCCAGCTCGAACACGGCCGCCGTCTTGGGTTCGTTGCCGACCTGGTCGCGCAGGACCCCGATCCTGACGCCCTTGAGAGTCGCGCCCTTCAGCGCCGCGACATAGTCGGCCTTGTGCTTGTCGGCGTCGGCGGTGGCGGAATCGGTCGGGTCGCTGCCGGCCATGACCGTCAGAAGCGCCGCGATATCGGCGACCGAATGCCCCATGGGCCCGGCCGTATCCTGGCTATGGCTGATCGGCACGATATGGGTGCGCGAGACCAGGCCGACCGTGGGCTTCAGACCCGCCAGCCCGTTCATCGACGACGGACAGGTGACCGAACCATCGGTCTCGCTGCCGATCCCGACCACGGCATAGTCCGCCGCGATGCCCGCGCCTGTGCCGCTCGACGAGCCGCAGGCGGTACGCGAAAGCTCGTACGGATTGGCGACCAGCCCGCCCATGGCCGACCAGCCGCTCATCGCGTGCGTCGAGCGGATATTGGCCCATTCCGACAGGTTGGCCTTGGCGAGAATAACCGCCCCCCCGGCGCGTAGGCGCGCGATGGAGGGCGAGTCGCGGCCCGTCACATTGTCCTTCAGCGCCAGCGATCCGGCCGTGGTCGCCACGGGATCAAGGGTTTCGATATTGTCCTTGACCAGTACGGGAATGCCCATCAGCGGGCCCAGGTCCTTACCGGCTTTCAAGGCCGCGTCGGCGGCCCGGGCCTGTTTCAGCGCGTCGGGATTGACGGCGATGACCGCATGGAGCTTGCCGTCGAGGGCCGTGATGCGCGCGATCGCTGCTTTCGTCAGGGCTTCGGAGGTGAAGTCGCCGCGTTTCAGCGCCGCTTCCATATCGGCGATCGGCATCTCACCGGTCAGCGCCTTCATGGCGGGATCGGGCGCGGTCTTGGCCAGCGCCGGGTTGACGGCAAACGCGGTGAACGCCAACGACCACAGGATACACTTCATCGACCCCTCCATAATTGTATCAGCCGATACTTGCCCGGATTTTGCCGTCCGGCAAGCCTGTTAACCGGTCTTCGGCCCGATAAGGTTCAACACCCTATCTTCGCGTCCCGGGCATTTTGCTGTTGAGACATATGACGGGAGCCTCTAGGACACGCGGCAAAGGAGTGCCCATGGACCTCAATCCGATCATGCTGAAGGCCGGCGCCGAAATCATGCGCGTCTACGCCGGCGATATCGCCGTCACCACCAAGGGCGATGCGTCTCCGGTCACCGAGGCCGACGAACGCGCCGAACGCATTATTCTGGAAAATTTGAAATCCTTGGCGCCCGACGTCCCCGTTGTCGCCGAGGAAGAGGCCGCCGCCGGGAGACTTCCTGAAATAGGGAATCGTTTCTTCCTGGTCGATCCGCTCGACGGCACCAAGGAGTTCATCTCGAAGAACGGCGAGTTCACGGTCAACATCGCCCTGATCGAAGACGGCATTCCCGTCTATGGCGCGGTCTTCGCCCCGGCGCTTGACCGCCTGTTCTGGGGCGGCGGCACCGAGGCTTTCGCCGCGGACGTGCACAACGGCGAGATCGTCAATATCACCGCGATCCGCGTCCGCGCGACACCGGACGCGGGCCTGAGCGCCATCGGTTCGCGCAGCCACGGCGGCGACGCCACGCAGGAGTATCTCAAGGCTTTTTCGGTTGCGGAATTCGTCGCCGCCGGTTCGTCGCTGAAATTCTGCCGCCTGGCCGAGGGCGCCGCCGACATCTATCCCCGCATGGGCCGCACCATGGAGTGGGATACGGCGGCGGGCGACGCGATCTTGCGCGCCGCCGGAGGCCGCGTCGAAACGCTCGACGGCCAGCCGCTTCTTTACGGCAAGCGCGTGCAGGACGACGCGCCCTTCGCCAACCCGCACTTCGTGGCCTTCGGCGACCCGGCTATCCGCCCGTAATCGCCGCAAGGGTCTCGTCGAGCCAGGCGCGCCAGCCCGGCAGTGCCAGGCCGTAAACCTCGCCCATCTTCGCGCTGTCGAGGGCCGTATAGAGCGGGCGCGGCGCCGGTGTCGCAAAGGCGGAGCTTGAAACGCGCCGGACCGGAACGGACGGGCGGCCGTGTGCCGCCGCCCATGCCATGACGGCTTCGGCCAGCGTCGCGCGATCGACCGCTTCGCGCCCTGTCAGATGGAAGCGGCCGTAGACCGCCTTTTCCCGCATGCCCTCGGCCAGGTGCAACAAGGCCCGCGCCAGATCGACGCCGGGCGTCGGACAGCTGACCTGATCGTCGACCACGGCGATCTCGGCCTGACGCGCCGCGTAAGCAAGCATGGCACTGAGGAAGTTGCCGGCGAATTGCGAATAGACCCACGATACGCGCACCACCGCATGGCGCGGATTGGCCGCGATCACCGCCGCTTCGCCGTGGAGCTTCGACCGTCCGTACACACTGAGCGGATGGGTGGGGGCGTCCTCGCTATAGGGCGTCCGCCTCTCGCCGTCGAAAACATAATCGGTCGACAGGTGGATGACGGCGGCGCCGCACCCGTTCGCCGCCTCGGCCAGCACGCCGGGCGCGTGACCGTTAACTGCGAAGGCGCGCTCGGGTTCGCCCTCGCAGGCATCGACGTGCGTCATGCCCGCGCAGTTGATCACGACGTCCGGCCGGACGCTGTCCACGACGGCTCGTATCGTCTCAGGCCGTTCGAATTCGAGCTCGGGCCGCCCCGCCACGATCAGATCGTGGCCGGTGTTGACGTGGGCGATGGCCCGGCCCATCTGGCCGCTGCGGCCGGTCACGAGAATGCGCATGGTACCCCGATAAGGCCGGCGCGGCCCGAACACAACAGCCGCATCGCTCCTTACGCCACAGTTTAGACATTGTGGTTTGCGGGCCAGGGATGCCATAGTTACATAAGCTCGACATCTTACCCCGCGCGCCCTGGGGGCAGGGCTGCGCATCTAAAGGCTATATACCTACGTGTCTGCGGAACAACTTACCCATTTGAAACGGCTCGAAGCCGAGTCGATCTTCATCATGCGCGAAGTCGCCGCCGAGTTCAAAAACCCGGTGATGCTGTACTCGATCGGCAAGGATTCGTCGGTGATGCTGCACCTGGCGATGAAGGCGTTTTATCCGTCGAAGCCGCCCTTCCCGCTGATGCACATCGACACGACGTGGAAGTTCCGCGAGATGATCGAATTCCGCGACAATACAGTCAAGTCGCTGGGCCTGAACCTGATCCGCCACACCAATCAGGACGGCGTGCGCGACAATATCAATCCGTTCGACCACGGCTCATCCGTCTATACCAACATCATGAAGACCGATGCCCTGAAGCAGGCCCTGACGGCCCACGGCTTCGACGCGGCCTTCGGCGGCGCGCGCCGCGACGAGGAAAAGTCGCGCGCCAAGGAACGCATCTTCTCCTTCCGCACGCAGAACCACGGCTGGGACCCCAAGACCCAGCGCCCGGAACTGTGGAACCTCTATAATGCCCGCGTGAAGCCCGGGGAATCGATCCGCGTCTTTCCGCTGTCGAACTGGACCGAGCTCGACATCTGGCAATATATCCTGATGGAGAACATCCCTATCGTCCCGCTCTACCTGGCGGCAAAGCGCCCCGTGGTGCAGCGCGGCGGCCAGTGGATCATGGTCGACGACGACCGCCTGCCGCTGCTGCCCGGCGAAACGCCGGAACTGCGCTCAGTGCGCTTCCGTACACTCGGCTGCTATCCGTTGACCGCGGCCGTCGAAAGCGAAGCCGACACGCTTGAGGACATCGTCGCCGAAATGCTGACGGCGCGGACCTCGGAACGGTCGGGCCGCCTGATCGACCACGACGAACAGGGTTCGATGGAAAAGAAGAAGCGCGAAGGCTATTTCTAAACTCCGGCCGACAGTGTCGCCTGCATATTTTTGACGTGCCGCGCTTGGAAAAGCGGCGGCCCCTTTTTGGAAAGCGCTCGGGATGAACGCGATCGTAAATCAGAAACTCGACACCCAGGCACTCATCGACTACCTGGCGGGTCACGAGAAGAAAAGCCTGCTGCGCTTTCTCACCTGCGGCAGCGTCGACGACGGCAAGTCGACCCTGATCGGCCGCCTGCTCTACGACACCAAGCTGATCTTCGAAGACCAGCTGGCGGGCATAGAGCGCGACTCGAAGAAGTTCGGCACCACGGGCGAAGACATCGACCTGGCTCTGCTGGTCGACGGTCTGCAGGCCGAGCGCGAGCAAGGCATCACGATCGACGTCGCCTACCGCTTCTTCACGACCGACAAGCGCAAGTTCATCGTCGCCGACACGCCCGGCCACGAACAGTATACGCGCAACATGGCAACCGGCGCCTCGAATTCGGACCTGGCCGTCATCCTGATCGACGCGCGCAAGGGCATCCTCACCCAGACGCGCCGCCACAGCTTCATCGTCTCGCTGCTCGGCATCCGCCACGTCGTCCTGGCGGTCAACAAGATCGACCTGATGGACTACAGCGAAGAGGTCTTCGAACGCATCGTCGCCGAATACAGCGAATTCGCCTCGGGCTTCGGTTTCGAGACCCTGCAGGCCATCCCGCTTTCGGCGCGCTACGGCGACAATGTGCTGGGCCACAGCGACAAGATGCCGTGGTACCAGGGCCCGACCCTGGTCGAGCACCTCGAGACGGTCGACGTCAGCCGCGACCTGACGCTCGAGCCCTTCCGCTTCCCCGTGCAGTGGGTCAACCGCCCCGACCTCAACTTCCGCGGCTTCTCCGGGACCATAGCCTCGGGCCTGGTGAAGCCGGGTGACGCCGTGGCCGTCGCCAAGTCGGGCAAGACGTCGCGCGTCAAGACCGTCACCACCTATGACGGCGATCTGCCGCAAGGCCAGGCCGGCCAGGCGGTGACCCTGACGCTGGACGACGAGATCGACATTTCACGCGGTGACGTGCTGAGCCCGCCCGACGCGCGCCCCGAGGTCTCCGACCAGTTCCAGGCGCACCTGATCTGGATGAGCGAGGAACCGCTGCTGCCCGGCCGGCCGTACCTGATCAAGGTCGGCAACAAGACCGTGTCGGCCACCGCCACCGAGATCAAGCACAAGATCGACGTCAACAGCTTCGCCGAGCTGGCCGCCAGGACGCTGGCGCTCAACGAAGTCGCCGTGGTCAATCTGGTGACGCAGGAGCCCATCGCCTTCGATCCTTACGCCGCCAACCACGACACCGGCGCCTTCATCGTCATCGACCGCGTGTCGAACCTGACGCTCGGCGCCGGGATGATCGACCACTCTTTACGCCGCGCCTCGAACATTCACTGGCACGCGCTCGACGTCTCAAAGGCGACGCGCGCCGCCGCCAAGAACCAGCGTCCGGCCGTCCTGTGGTTCACCGGCCTGTCCGGCGCCGGCAAGTCGACCATCGCCAACCTGGTCGAAAAGCGCCTGCTGAGCCTCGGTCACCACACCTATCTGCTCGATGGCGACAATGTCCGCCACGGCCTCAACAACGACCTCGGCTTCAAGCCGGAAGACCGCGTCGAGAACATCCGCCGCGTCGCCGAAGTCGCCAAGCTGATGACCGACGCCGGCCTGATCACGCTGGTTTCGTTCATCTCGCCTTTCCGCGCCGAGCGCCAGCTGGCGCGCGACCTGCTGGAAGCGGGCGAATTCATCGAGATTCACGTGGCGACCCCGCTTGAGGTTGCCGAAAAGCGCGACGTCAAGGGGCTCTATGCCAAGGCCCGCGCCGGCGAGATCAAGAACTTCACCGGCATCGACAGCCCGTACGAAGCCCCTGAGAAGGCCGAGATCGTGGTCGGGACCACCGACGCCACGGCCGAAGCCCTGGCCGAGCAGATCGTGCGCTACATGTTCGATCACGGCTATCTGACGTCCGCGCCGGAATACGAAATCTGATGCGCCTATTGCGGGCGGCCCCGGCCGCCCGCCACAATACCGGCGTTATTGTCTGCTGAATACCTGCCGGAGTGGGTCGGTTCATTATTCGGACGCATCGGAAATACTAACGGTTACGGTTTTGCCCGCACCTCGACGGCGCCACGGGACAGCCTTGTCCTTACGGAATTTTTTCTTGCGAAGCGCGAAACCCCCCTTTCTTTTTCCCGATTGAGCAGGGAATGAGACGCTTGCACGGCTAATTAAGCTGGGCTATAGGGTCCGTATTGCAGGCGATGCTTCCGGCATGATTTTACAGGAATTCTATGTTCCAAAGAGCAATTAAAGATATAAGCGCCGGTACAAAGCTGTCGCACGTCTGGACATATCAAGCTTATCACGAAATATCCGCCAAATATAAGCGAACTGTACTTGGTTCTCTTTGGATTGCCGGCCAGATGGTGTTTACCTCGCTGGCGTTCGCGACCGTATTCAGCGTAATCTTCAAACAAAGCCTTGCCGACAACCTGCCCTACATCATGGGCGGCATCATGACCTACAACATGATCGCCTCCGTCCTGACGGAGGGGCCGGAAATCTATCTGTCGAATGCCGGCATCATCAGCAATCACGCCTATCCGTTCACCTATTACAACTTCGAATGGTCGTTCAAACAGCTTCTTCTGTTTTTCCATAACGTCGTCGTCTTTGAAATAATACAGACGATCCTGCTGGCTTCCGCCCACAAGGCGATCCCGATCCCGCACTGGAGCATCGTCATCGGCCTCGCGGTCGTCGTGTTCAATATCTTCTGTTGGGGCGGTCTTGTCTGTCTCGTGGCGGCGCGCTACCGCGACCTGCGCTTCCTGCTGCCGTACATGTCGCAGTTGCTGATGTTCCTGACGCCCGTGACGTACCAGGTGTCGCTCGTCAAGGGCTCGCTTCTGCTCACTCTCAACCCCATCTATCCTTTCGTCCAGATGGTGCGGGCGCCGCTGATGGGCAGCGCCATGCCGTTGGACCTGTGGCCGATGGCGCTGGCCGTTTCCGTGGTCGGCTTCCTGCTTTGGTTCACCTTCTTCAGCATTTTCCGCAAGCGCATCGCGTTTTGGGTCTAGTAGAAAGAAACGTCCGTGTCCGCGAGAATCGAACTCAATGGCGTTTGCCTCGAATATCCGATCTATTCGGTCAAGGCCCAGTCGTTGCGCAATGCCATGATCAATGTCGCCGTCGGCGGCAAGCTCTACAAGGACGGCCGTGACATCATCTACGTCAAGGCGCTGGACAATATCGAGCTGAGCCTGAAAAACGGCGATCGCCTGGGCATTATCGGTCACAACGGCGCCGGTAAATCGACCCTGCTCAAGGTCCTGGCCGGCGTCTACGAGCCGTCGCGCGGACGCATCCGGGTCGAAGGCCAGATTTCGTCGATGGTCGATATCGGCCTGGGCGTGGACTATAATCTGACCGGGGAAGAGAACGTCATCAACATGGCGCGCCGCCGCGGCTTCACGACGCGTGAGATCAAGGCCAAGATGCCCGAAATCCTCGAGTTTTCGGAACTGGGCCAGTTCATCAATCTGCCGTTCAAATCCTATTCCGCCGGTATGTGCGCGCGTCTGGTCTTCGCCGTCGCGACCTGTTTCGAGCCCGACATTCTTCTTCTCGACGAATGGATCGGCGCCGGCGACGCGGCCTTCTTCGAGAAGGCCAAGCGCAAGATGGACGAGATGCTCGAAAAGTCGCGCATCATGGTGCTGGCGACCCACAACCACGAGCTTGTGCAGAATATCTGCAACAAGCTCCTGGTTCTCGACGGCGGACAGCAGCGATATTTCGGCGACGTCAGCGGCTACCAGGCTTAAGGCGCACAACATCCGATGAGCGAATGGGTCGATATCCTCACGCAAGGCAAGACGGCTTTGGATTCCGGCGACGCCCCGCGTGCCAGCCAGCTGTTCCGCCTGGGGCTCGATAAGTATTCGGACATTCCCGACGCACGGCAGTGGCTGACCTTCAACCTGATGATCAGCGATTCGCTCGCCGTCGGCCCCGAGGTGTGCATCGAGCACGCCCCCTATCTGCTGTCGACACCGCTGAACTGGGACGTCAAGCTCTACATCATCGAGCAGGCGCTCAAGGGCTCCCTGCCCAGCAGCCCTCACCTGGAGACGCTTCGCGACCTCGCGGTCCGGACGATCACGACCTACAAGGCGATTCCCCACGAAAAGCAGGACGTGAACTTCATCTCCTGCCTGTCAATCACGCGACATATGGAGCGTTTGTTCGGGGCCGACGCGATCGACCCCATGTTCCACACGATCAGCCGGGAAGACAGCTATCCCGTCGTCTGCTCCCTGCCGTCGTCGGGAACGCGCGCCGCCGACGTGGCGGAAGCCAACCGCCTGCCCCGGGTCATCCGGTCGTACCAAAACAATATCGTCACGCCGCCGCGCGAGATCGGCTTTCGTCACGTCGGCAAGGCCTATTCCGTGCGCCTGGCGGAAAATACCATCATGTTCGACAGCCAGGGCGCCGTCCTCGACCTGCCCTATGGGCCCTGCCCGGCCTTCCTGCGCGAAATTCTCGAACGCTGGTTCAGGCAGCTCCAGCCCCAAAAGCAGGTGCGCGGCACGGCGCTTTTCGTCGGCGACTACTTCTCGCAATCGATCAACTACTGCCACTGGACCGTCGACTGGATGGCGCGCATCGTCGCCGCCCGAAAGGCCGGTCTGCGTTTCGACGCCGTCATCGGCTCGCTGCCCAACCGCGCGCCCTTCCAGATCGCCACGACCGAGGCCGTCCTCGACGACGGGCAAACCTATTACGGCTTCAGCGAAGACGACGGACTGGTCGAAATCGAGGACCTGTATTTCGCGGACAACCACGCGATCCGGCACCTGAACCATCCGCTGTTCCGTGGCGACCGCGCCCTGGCGCAGGATCTGCGCCTGGCCATCCGCCCCGACCTGCCGGCGACGTCGAAGGGCCGGCGCCTCTATGTGCCGCGACGCCAGACGCGCCGCGTCACCAATGAGGCGGAGGTTTTCGAGATCCTGAAAAAATACGGCTTCGAAGCCATCGATACCGACGCCATGTCCTTCGCCGAACAGGTCGATACCTTCTCGCAGGCTTCGGCGGTCGCCGCGCCGCACGGAGCGGCCCTGACCAATATCCTGTTCATGCCGCCCGGCGGCCATTTGCTCGAACTGTTTCCGCCGCTGGCCGGATCGTCGGCCTTCTATGCCCTGGCCGGCGCTGTCGACCTGACCTATTCGTGCTTCATCGACGACGTCACCCAAGGTCCGAACCGCGACGGCGCGACCGAGATCCTGTTCAATACCGGCGACATTTTAGTAGATTGTGCCTTCGTGGAACGCTGGGCATCGCGTTTGTAAAGGGCCGGCCTCCCGGGAAAAGGCCAATCCCATCCACAGAATTCTGAGACATAGACAATCATGAAAACGGCAGTCATCACGGGTATCGGCGGTCAGGACGGTGCCTATCTGGCAGAGCTCCTGCTCGAAAAGGGCTACAAGGTCATCGGCACCTACCGGCGCACCAGCTCGGTCAACTTCTGGCGGATTCAGGAGCTGGGCATCGACAAGCATCCCAACCTGGTCCTGGTCGAACACGACCTGACCGACATGTCGTCCAGCATTCGTCTGATGAGCCACCCCGAAATCTGCGAGGTCTACAACCTGGCCGCCCAGAGCTTCGTCGGCGTCTCGTTCGACCAGCCGGTCACCACGGCGGAAATCACCGGCATCGGCCCCGTCAACCTCCTGGAAGCCATCCGCATCGTCAACCCGGCCATCCGCTTCTACCAGGCCAGCACCTCGGAGATGTTCGGCCTGGTGCAGGCCGTGCCGCAGTCGGAAACAACGCCCTTCTATCCGCGCAGTCCCTACGGTGTCGCCAAGCTTTACGCCCACTGGATGACGGTGAACTATCGCGAAAGCTACAATATCTTCGGCAGCAGCGGCATCCTGTTCAACCACGAATCGCCCCTGCGCGGCCGCGAGTTCGTGACGCGCAAGATCACCGACGGCATCGCCAAGATCAAGCTCGACCAGCTCGACGTCCTCGAGCTCGGCAACCTCGACGCCAAGCGCGACTGGGGCTTCGCCAAGGAATATGTCGAAGGCATGTGGCGGATGCTGCAGGCCGACGAGCCCGACACCTACGTGCTGGCGACCAACCGCACCGAGTCGGTCCGCGACTTCGTCGCCCTGGCCGGCCGTGCCGCCGGCTTCGACCTCGAATTCCAGGGCACGGCCGAGAACGAAAGCGCCGTCGATCGCAACACCGGCAAGACCATCGTCCGGGTCAACCCCCGCTTCTATCGTCCGGCCGAGGTCGATCTCCTCATCGGCGACCCCGCCAAGGCCAAGGCCAAGCTCGGCTGGGAACCGAAGACGACGCTGGAAGAGCTTTGCGCCATGATGGTGGAGTGCGACCTGCGCCGGAACAAGAACTTCATGTCGCTCTAACCTGGCCCGCGGCCTTTCAGTAAGGAGGAGCCCTGTGACCCGACGCGTACTGGTTACCGGCGCTACCGGATTTGCCGGCCAATATATCGCTCCCGCCCTGGCGCGCGGCGGTTACGAGGTCCACGGCACGACCTTCGCGCACCCGGCCAAGCCGGCCGGCGGGATCGTGGCGGTGCATGCGGTCGATCTCACCGACGCACAGGCCGTGTCGAGCCTGGTCGAGACCGTGCGGCCGACCCATATCGTCCATCTTGCGGCGATTTCTTTCGTCGGGCACGGCGACGTCGGCGAAATCTACGCGACCAATGTCGTCGGCACGCGCAACCTGCTGAAGGCGGCGTCCGAGCTTTCCGAGACGCCGCAGTCGGTGCTGCTGATGAGCTCGGCCAATATCTACGGCAATTCGGAAAAGGGCGTGCTCGACGAAAACGAGCCGTTCAATCCGGCCAACGACTACGCCGTCAGCAAGGTCGCCATGGAGCTGATGGCGCGTCAGTTCGCGGACCGTCTGCCGCTGAGCGTGGTGCGGCCATTCAACTATACCGGCCGCGGCCAGGGCACGAACTTCCTGGTCCCCAAGATCGTCAGCCATTTCATCGCGCGCGCCGATCATATCGAGCTTGGCAATATCGACGTCAGCCGCGATTTTTCGGACGTCCGCACGGTCGCCGACATCTGCCTTCGCCTGCTGGCGTCTCCGGCGGCAAGCGGCCAGACCGTCAATATCTGCTCCGGCGTGGCCCATAGTCTCAAGGAGATTATCGCCATGTGCTCGCAAATCACCGGACACAGTCTCGAGGTGCGGGTCAATCCCGCCTTCGTCCGCCGCAACGAGGTCAAGACGCTGATCGGCGATACGGCGCGCCTGAAGAGCCTTGTCGGCGACGTCGCCAACATTCCGCTGCACGACACCCTCAGCTGGATGCTGGAAAGCTGACACCGAAATGGCGTCGCCGCGGAATTACTTTCGCCAGTAGCGCCGGGCGATGGCCACGGGCCGCATCAGGGCGCGGCCGGCCGGTCCCGACTCGTGGATACGCACGACGCCCTGCTTGAGCCGGGCGAGCATGCGCGCGCTCAAGGGCCTGGCCCTCGGCGCCGCTGTCTCAACTACTTTTTTTTTGCGAATTCCTGGACGAGAGGACGGCGCTGGTCCTTGAAGGCGTTGAGCATGGCCGGCGTATCGTGCTGGTGCAGTTTGCCGTTGTTCAGGAGGCGGACGACGCGGCGCGACCCCTTCTCGATCAGCTCGGGCGTAACCGTATTGACCGTGAACTTGTCGCGCGCATCGCACACCGACACGACGAACTCCATCAACAGACCCATGCGCGGCGCGTCGCTGACGTTCGAATGCGTACCGTGCCAGATATGGCCGACGGCGATGATGGCCGATCCCTTGGGCACGATGCACTTCATCTGGGTTTCCGGCAGGGTGCCGAAATTCATGCCGCCCTGCCAGGGCACGATCACGCGCTGCTGCTTCTTGTGCGAATGGGGGATGACGTAGAGCGGGCCGTTGGTTTCGGTGAATTCGTCGACCGCCACGATAATCTGCAGGACCAGCGGGTAGTCGGGCGGCGGCAGCGGCGCGCCCGGATTGTTGTCGAACGGCGAATCCTGGTGCGGTCCGAAAATGGCGTTGTCGGGCGCGATGCGCGAGGTCGACAGCGAGATATTGTCGAGCTTGCAGTCCCAGCCGAGGAGCGATTCGATGATCAACGAAGCCACCGGATCGTCGACCAGCTCCAGAATCTCCTCGCCGGAATTGAGGATGCTCGACAGGTTCGGTCCGCTGCCGTTGAAACGGCCGGCCGTGGTCAGCCCCTTGGCGGCCAGGGTTTCCTGCAACCGGCGGCAGGTATCGGCCCAGATTCCCGGCACGACGACGAAGCCCGCGCCCTGGGTCAGGCCGTGCTTGACACGCGCCATGAAGTCGTCGTCGAAGATCGAGACCTTTTCGAACGCGTTCTGGTCGTTGTAGATCAGGGCGTGCAGGTCGCGATCCGCGGCGAAATATTTGCGGTGATGTCCCGCCCGGAAGTAGTCGAATATCCCGAGATAGTTATATTTATTGCGGTTGAGGCCGTCGATCGCCGCGATGTCTTCGGGCGGCAGGGCAAGCGTAAGCGCGCCGGCGAAGTCCTCGACGTGCGCCGGATTGGTGGTTCCGGGGATAGGGGCCACGCCCTTGGCGACGATCCAGGCCAGGATGACACGCGCCGGCGGCACGGCATGCTTTTCCGCCAGGCCGGCGATGACCGAATCGGCGAACAGCGCCAGGTGGCCGTCGGTCCAGCCGAAACCGAAGGGCGAATGGCCGATGACCTTGATGCCCTTGCGCCGGCAGAAATCGACATAGTCCTGGTTGCGGGCGTAGGGGTTGAACTCTATCTGCGCCGACACCGGCGGGATGCGGCAGGTTTCGAGCAGCCGGTGCAGTTCGACGATGTTGAAGTTCGAGACGCCGATGCCCTTGACGGCGCCGACCGTCACCAGCTGCTCCAGCTGCGGCCACACCTCGGCGGCGATGAATTCCTCGGGGATGCCCTCCTCGTCGACCTTCAGCGGATTATGGATGACGATCGAATCGAAGCGGATGTTGTTGAACATCCGGCGGCACTCTTCGTACTTCTGCCAAAGCGACAGGCCGGCCGCGGCATAGTCGTTGGTGCGCGTCTTGCCGAGGTCGGTCATCCACAGCTTCAGGCTGATATGCACGTCGTTGCGGTCGATGCCCATGCGCGCCAGCACGCCGTCGAGATCGGCCAGGGCGCCGACAGCGTAGAAGGTCGAGGTGTCGAAATACCGGATGCCACGGCGCAGGGCCTCCTCCAGAACCTGCAGGCTGAAGCCATTCCTCACGCCGCAGCCGACGCCGATCTTTATGTCATCCATCGATGATTTCCCACGTCACATCCCGAGCAGGCTGGCCCCCGCTACCGGCTCCGATGGCTATCAGACCGGACGGCCCAAGTCAAAAGCCGAACGCGGTTGCGCGACTTTGCCACACCGCGTTCCAACAGGTTTATTTTGCCGCGACGTTTGTGGAAACGCCCTGCACCAGCGATTGCACCAGCGCCTGGAACTCCTTGTTCTCACCGAACTTCATCATCAGCAGATTGCCAGGATAGGAATCGCGCAAGGACTTGCCGTCGGCGTGACGGAAGGCCTCGTGCTCGCCGCGGACGAATTCCAGCAAGGAGAAGGTCTTGGCCGGCAGATCGCCGTAGGTCGGCGTGCGGAAGACATAGCTGCCTTCATAGGCCAGGTCGTGGTGCGCCACGATCTCGGGATAGATCGGGAAAATCGTCGAATTGGCCAGGAAGTTGATCATTTCGCTGGGCTGGATGTGCAGGCCGGTCAGCGACACGTGGCCGCGCTCGGCCAGCCAGGCAGCGATCTTGTTGACGTACGGTGCCAGGACGAAACTGGTCGGATGATTGTGTGACAGGAAACTCAGGCCCTGGCGGACAAGGTGTTCCAGGTCGTCGCCGATCGGGATGGTGGTCTCTTCGTCGCGCCGCTTCAGCTCGGCCAGCGATTCGGCGAACTCTTCGTAAAAGCCCATGCGGCTGTAGACGGCGTCGCAGTACAGCATCACGGCCTGTTCGGGTGTCAGTCCCATCAGGAAGGACAGGAGCGCGATCAGGCTGTGATAGTCGCCGATCGGCCCAGGGGCGCGCTGGCTCAAGCCACCGATATAGGTGATGTCCGGATGAACGCCCCGGAAGGTGAGGTTGGTGATCGAAAAGACCGGCGTCGGAAAGAAGGCGTCGCTGATGCGTGCGCTGCTCAATGGCCCGTAATCCTCCGACAGGGGCACGGTCAGGACGAACTTGAACGCCTTGCGCCGGGCGACCAGGTCGGCAAGCACCTTCTGCCGCTCGGCCGGGGGAATGACGTGGATGCCGACGCTTTCGATTTCAGCGCCGCGGCACAGCTGCGCCAGGCCGTGCTTCAGGGGCTGAACCTGGCAATTGCTGATAATCAGAAATGGCGTCATCTCTCACAACCTCTCTTACGCACTGTCACCAGATCAACCCGAACGCCGCAAGGACGCTTCCTTGAAAACACTTTCAAGCGAATCTTCGCTGACGACGAAAGGACCGTTCCAGCTCCCCGCCTGGCTGACAAGTCCCTCGTCCTGATCGAACGACGTACCGAATAACACCCCATATCGCAAACCGAACTGACTGGCCAACATCCAGAAATGCGATGAGACCGTATATTCGGGGAAAATCTCGATGACAGACGTTCCGGGCCGGCAATAGGCGATATTGGCCAGCGCCGCGCCGTGCACGCCGACGACCCAGTCGGCGGACCGGAAGGTGTCGATCTGGTCCACGACGCTCAGTTCGCCGGGGACGACGATCTCGAAACCATACCGTTCGAGCAGGGCGCAGACGCTCTGCTCGTTAAGCAGGGTGCGCACCACCGTATCGCGCCGCGACACGAAGATGCGACGTTTCCGCCCATCCACCGGCGGCAGGTGGTCGCGCTGGAAGTCCGCCAGGAGCTTCGGCACGGACGCCGGGATCGAGTTGAAGGAAAAGACGTTGGCGTGGATAAGCTCGGCCACCTCCACCACCTCGTTGCCGACATATTCGACGGCGGTATCGGCAATACCCAAAAGGCGGAGATACTGCCCGACGTAGGATGCGGCGGCGGCCGGCATGAGCAGGCGCACGCCCTGATCCATGAAATGACGGCGGTAATGGTACAGGACCGGAAGCTGGTCGGTGACGAAATGGGCGTAATTGTCGTGGCCGGCGTTGAACCCCAGGAGGTAACGCCCGTCGAGGCAGCGGGCCGGCGGCTGGAAAACGATGCTGTCGCCGTGATGCGTGAACTGCAGGTCCGGGGAATCGGTCCGCACATAGTTCAGCGACATTGTGTCGAGCCAGTTGCCCTTGTAGACGACGACGCCTTCGCGCCCCAGCACGCACGCTCCCGTCGTCGACAGCAACCGGTGGCCGTAGATTTTCTCATCCGCGTCGGCGAAGCCGGGACCGGTATGGAACCAGTAGCCGAACTGGCGCGGCAACGGGCGGCATGGGTCGGGCGTCGGCCGGCGGAAGATCTGCGCGGCCGACAGTTCTGCCACCTGGATATAGTCGGCGCCGTTGACGCCGTTGTCGAGGGCGTGCTGCACGATCGTAGCGGTGCAAGGACGGCGCGAGGCAGGCTTCATTGGCTCGCTCCCACGTAAAGACAGCCGATCGTCCTGTCCGGCGTGACGAAGAGCGGTGCGTGGTAGCGAATCCGCACCTGCGGCGCAACATCGCGGTCCTCGCCCGCAGACGCATACAGAAAGAGCGATGCGTCGCGGCTGGCATCGCCACAGTGCGCCGCGACGACGTCCGGTGACGGCGGGGCCGGCAGGTAGACGCAGTATAGCCCGCCGTGGACGGGACGGTTGAGCAGGCGGTTGATCCGGCTGAACACGGCCTGGGGCTTCGCCACGGTGCGGGGACGGCACAGGACGGCCTCGCCGTCGTGCGGAAGTCCGGACAGCCTGCGCGCCATCCGCGCCGACAGGGCCAGGGCTTCGGCGGCGTTGAGGCGCGGCCGGGCATTGACCAGCAGGGCGAACATCGCCGCATAGAAGAGGATGGCCTCGGCGTTGGACAACTGGACGCCGGCTTCGGCGCGCAGCCAGTCGAAATAGGCTATGGTGTCCGGACGCATCAGGGTGCGCGCGGTCAGGCCGGCCGCCGCATCGACATCGATACGCGCGCCGCGTTCCGCGATGCGCGCCGAAGTCTGCCGAAGGTCTTCCAGGAAATCAATCAGACGCATGGCCGGGCCGCATCAGGGAAACGCGTGAAAACGTGTGGACGGGTTCGGGCTCGACGTCTGGCATGAGATTGCGGCAAAAATCCGGGATCGGAAGATCATTCCGCCTTAAGCCTTGGCGGCCTCGAACAGGAAGTTGAAGGCGCCGAGATAACCCAGCTCCTTGGCCCAGAAGGTAATGGCCTGGGCGTTGGCAAAACCGGCGTCGGACAACAGTTGCAGGAAGTCCCAGCCCAGCGCCCAGTAGACCCCGCGGGTGCCCTGGTGCATTTCGGTGGCGTCTTCGAAATAGTGGAAGTTGACGTGGAAATAGATCTTCCCGCCAGGCTTCAAGAGCCGCGCCAGCGCCTTCAGCGTCACGCGAATATCGGCCTGTTGTTCCAGCTGGCCGACGATCAGGATGGTCGAAAAACGCCCGGCGTCATCGGGCAGCGCATCGAGCGCCATCCGCGTCACCGGCCCGGTCATCGGCGGCAGGATGCGCGACAGGGCGTCGCTGGCCGAACAGAACATGGCGTCCTTGAAGTTGGCGCCCGATTCGATCATGGCCAGATGCGCCACGGCGCGGTCGCCGAAGGGGAGGTTGTCTTCGCTGATCTGCTGGAAACGCCATTCCGGCATGATGCGGCCGTCCTGCAGCTTCTCCCCGCCGGTCGTGGCCGAGCGATAACGCGTCGGCTTGAGCGTGAAGGGACAAATCCCGGTCAGGACGATCTCGTCGCTGCCCGCCAGCGCCATTTCCTCGCCATAGCGATAGTCGAGCAGGCCGGAATGCGCCCGGCGATAGAATTCGAACTGCGGACGACCGGTCAGGACGAAGCCGGGAAAAGGATATCTTTGCAGCGCGCTCACTTTGCCTTGAACCTTTGCGAAGGTTGAATGGTATTCATCATCATGCCTTGCCGCTCAGCCGGATGACGTCGCGCAGGAGCGATACGCCGGTTTCGAAGCTGTGATGGGCCTGGATATAGGCCTTTCCGTTGTCCGAGACGGTCTGCCACGTCTTCTCGTCCGCCTTGTAAAGCTTGAGAGCGGCCGCGATGATCTCCTCGGTCGTATTGGCCATGGCGACATCGACCCCATCCGTCAGCGGCAGGCCTTCGGCGGCGATGTCGGTGCCCACGACGGGTACGCCGTGCGCCAGCGACGCCAGGACCTTGCCCTTGGATCCCGCGCCGTAGCGCAGGGCCGCCAGGAACAGGCGCGACCGCGCGAACCACGGCGTCAGGTCGTCGACCATGCCCGTGACGATGACCCGGTCGTTGGCCAGGTCCTGCACCGTCTTGGGCGGCTTGGCGCCGACCAGCAACAGGCGCGCGTCCGGCAGAGCCTTCGACAGGGCCGGCCAGATGTCCTTGACCAGCCAAAGGGCGGCGTCGACATTGGGCGGATGGCCGTAGCCGCCCAGGAACATGAAGTCCTTGCGCGCCGAAAAGTCGGTCTTCTTTTCGACGATCTCTTCGATCAGCGGCATGACCACAACGTGCGAGTCCGGCAGTTCCGTGTTGAGAATCTGCTTTTCGACGTCGGAATGGACGACGGTGACGTCGAACGCGCGCGTGATGAAGAGTTCCTTTTCCTTCATCGCCTCGGCCGCTTCGAGCAGCTCCGGCTTGTTCTCGACCGCCGCCTGGCGCTGCATGCGCAGGAAGTGCAGGTCGGAATTCTGGTAGATGATACCCGAAGCCGGGGTGAACTGCTTGATGGCGTCGAGGCATTTCTGCGCGACGCTGGCCCGGATGATATGGACGAAGTCGTAGAGGCCCGCGTACTTCTCCATGATCTTCGGGATCGACATCTCGTAGGGCGCGTAGAAGCTTTGCACACCCATGAACTGCATGTCGCGCACTTCCTCGCGCTGGAACAGGAAGTTGTCGGCCGGCACGAAACTGACCTGGTAGTCCAGCGCCTGATAGTAGCGGAACAGGTTGATGATCGACACCGATCCGGCGTCCTGCTTGGGTGTCGGATTGCACGCGTCGATGATCAGGACGCGCTTCTTCACCTTGCGCTCGCGTTCCAGCCACGGCTCCTGGGCGTTCGGGCGATGGTCGGCCAGGACGTCCTTCCAGCGCTCGTACAGCTTGACCATATTGGTCACCTGGTAGGCCTTGACGCCCTGCCCCGTATCGGTTCCGGACGTCTTGCCCTCGTAGTGGATGATGCGCGACAGCGGCTGGAACCAGGTCTCGTAGCCCGCCTGGCGGATACGGAAGCACAGATCGACATCCTCGCAATAGGCCGGGGCGAAATGCGGGTCGAAACCCTTCATCTCGCGCCACAAATCCATCGGCACGGCGATCGAGCAGCCCGAGACATAATCCATCTGGCGGGCATAGCAGTAACGCGGGCGGTTGGGGTCGTCGTTTCGGCCGTAGTTCCACGCCGAACCGTCCTGCCAGACGATACCGCCGGCCTCCTGGAGCGATCCGTCGGGATAGAAGAGCTTGGAGCCGACAAGCCCCGCCTTCGGGAACTGACGGAACGAATCCACCATGCGGTCGAGCCAGCCCGGGGCGACGCGGACGTCGTTGTTGAGCATGACGATCGTCTTGCCGCGGGCGATCTCGGAACTGCGGTTACAGTTGAGGACGAAGCCGCCGTTCTCTTCGTGCAGGAGGTAGCGGATAAAGGTGAGTTTCGGCAGCCACTCGCCGCTGCTGTCGGGCGAGCGGTCGTCGCCGACGATGATCTCGAAGCTGTAGCGGGTCTTGTGCTGAAGCAGCGAGTGCAGGGCATTCAGCGTATAGTTCAGCTGGCCGTAGATCGGGATGACGATCGACACGTCGACCGGGGTCCTGTCGTCGGCGACGATCTGCGACTCGGCCGTCATTTCGTTCAGGTGCGCGACCGCACCGGCATAGTCCGGCGCGTCCGACAGCAGGCCGAACTGCGTCATGAAGGCTTCGCCGATCACGCCCTGGCGCGGAATGTCATCCTCGGGACGGTGATCGTAGAGGCCCATCTTCGCCTCGTCGACGCCCGGTCGGTCGGCCACGGTCCACCAGTGGCGGTCACGGTCGTCGACCGGCAGGCGCTGCACCACCACGGGATTCGCCGCCTTGCGCGCATAGACGCGGACGATGCAGTCCGGGGTTTCGATGCCCTTGCCGAAGGCGGAGGGCGCGATCATGCGGCCTTCGGCACCGCCGGCGCGCAGGAAATGGGTGAACGGATCGGAGCCGCTCGCCTTCACGTCGCTGTAAAAGGACAGATATTTCGACGTACTGAAGGTCGGCGCGGGATCGCGGCCCTCGGCGAAACCCTGGCCGATATAGTGGCGCAGCAGGGCGTCGGGACCGAAGGCATGGCCCTGGACCTGGTCGGCGTAGAAACGGGCGTCGAACTTTCCGGAGGTCTGCAGGAAGCGATATTCGCGCATCTTGCGCACCGCGCGCATCGGCCCATGGCGCAAGGTCATCTTGGCGAACCACATCAGGTCGCGCACCGAAGAGGACGCGATCAGCGGAGAGCCGGCTACGATCTGCACCGACGCTCCGGCATAGGCCTGGAGCGCCCGCAAGCTGGCATTGAGCAGAATGATCTGGCCACGATAGCTGTCGGTCTCATGCTCGAACCGCGCCTTCAGCGCCGCAAGCTCGGCGATCTTGGCTTCCAGCTCGGCCCTGAGCTCGGCGGTCTGGCCTTGGGCTTCGCTCACGGCGCCACCGTCCCGCGGCGTCTCGCGTCCCCCGGCCACGACCTCCAGACCGGCTACGGGAGCCGCCGTCGGCGCACTCTCCTTCACCGTCTCCGCGACAGGCGCCGCGGCAGGCCGTTTCGCCCTGGGCTTCTTTTCGGTCTCAAGCGACTTGGTACGGGCCATCAGGGTTTCGCCTCAAGACCCAATGCCCAACGAACATATTTCATGCCCCCTCCTTCCCGGTACGAACGAAGCAAAGTTTCAGCCTGATGCATTTCTGCACGCAGCATCCAGATCTGGCTCTTCAGACCTTCGATCGCCTTGCGGCTTTCCTCCGCCTGGTCGGCGATGTCCTGCCGGGCCTGTTCGAGTTGCTGATCGTGTCTGATAACCGCTTGCTGGTAGTTTTCCTGGCTGATTGCCAACAGGCGCCGCGTCTCAACGAGCCTTTTGTCCAGTTCAGACAGACGCGCCGCGGACGACGCTATTCGTGTTTCATACTTGATAAATTTGACCTTGCAATCGTCAAGTGCAGCGCGCTGCCGAGAAATCTCGGCTGTGTCTTCCAAAGACCGCGCTTCCATGCCGTCGACCTGCCGCTCCATGGCGTCGAGCTTGCGCTGCAATTCGATGGCCGACGACCGGTGACGCTCGCGTTCGGCCTCCATGAAGCGGATATCGGTCCGCAAGGCGTCGCGTTGCTTTTCGACTTCGGCCACGCCGTCGCGCAAGGTCCTGCCGTCCGCCTCGAGCGCCGCGATGGTTTCCCTGAGCCTCCCGCGATCCTCCTCGGCGACCGCCAGCACCTTCGACTGGGCCGCGCTGACCTCCGTGACCGTCTTCAGATAGCCCTGGAGCTGGCCAATCACCTTTTCCTGCGCCTCGATGCGGGTGCGGGCGTCGTCCCGCTGGCGGCGCACCTCCTCCACCCGGGCCGCGCGCGCGTTCAGCTCTTGCAGCGACGCAGCCTGGGCGGCCGTCCGCTCCTTCAGTTCGGTGGACTCGGCGATCGTCGCCTGGTGCTCGATCTCGAAGTCCTCGCGCACCTTGCGCCGCATGTCGTCGAAGGCGACCCCGAACAGCACGCCGGCCTGGTCCAGGTCGTTGCGCACACCGCCGAGCACGGCCATGGCGTCGGGGTCCGACGGGTTGGACGCGAGAGTCTTGTAGGCTTCGAAGGTCAGGCGCACCCAGCCGTTGAGCAGCGGATCCTCGCCGATGACCTCTTCCGACACCGTATGATTCTTCAGGTCGCGGTCAAGGAATTCGGCGACGGCGGGCGCGGCGTCGAGTGGAGCGGTCGGCCAGGCCAGCTGCAGTTCGGCGCCGATACGCTCGACCGTCGCCTGCCAGTCGTCCAGCAGCTCGGGAAGATACACGAAGGATCGCGGGAAGTGACGCGAATGATATTCCGCGTCGACCGCGTGGCGCAGCCAGATCAACAGGGCCTGCGATATCGGCAGGCCGTCGCGCAGGTGCAGCGAATAGGCGACCTCCAGAGGATGGCGGAAGGGCAGCAGCACCGCGATGCGGTAACCGATATGCTGCGCCACCGAGAACCAGATCGGCGCCAGGCGGCAGTGGCGCGGGTCCTTGATGCAGATCGGCGAAGCCTCACCGAATTCGTTGTGCAGGACATCGGCGACCGGTTCTTCGTAGACGCCCGCGATCCGCGAGAAATCGACGGCGCGCCAGTCGTCCCACGAACTGCCCGCCGCCGCCAGCATGTGCTCGCTGGCGTCCATAATGGCGTAGGATTCGAAAAAGCCCTTGGGATTGGTCGGGTGGCTGGCCATGAGCATCTGCGGCATGGCGACGCCCAGCGCCCCCAGCATCCCGGCCAGGGCCGACGTGCCGCTGCGATGCATGCCGAGAACGAAGATGGCCAGCTTGTCCGCCACCGCCACTTCCGTTTCCGTGCCCACCCGCGTGTGCTCGCCAGTCTCCATTTCGCTCCGAACTCCCTAGCCGTACCGCAGGCACCGTAACAGATATTTGCCGTATTCGCTCTTGCCGAGCGCTGTCGCCAGTTGTTCCAGGCGCGCGTCGTCGACGAAGCCCTGACGCCAGGCGATCTCTTCGGGACAGGCGATCTTGAAGCCCTGGCGCTTTTCGAGCACGCGGACGAATTCGGCGGCATCGAGCAGGCTGTCGGGCGTGCCGGTGTCAAGCCAGGCATAACCGCGGCCGATCGGCTGCACGGCCAGCTCGCCGCGCTCGAGATAGGTGCGGTTGACGTCGGTGATCTCGTATTCGCCGCGCGCCGAAGGCTTGAGGTTGGCCGCGATGTCCACGACCTGGTGGTCGTAGAAATAAAGACCGGTGATCGCCCAGTTGGACTTGGGCGCGGACGGCTTTTCCTCGACCGACAGGGCGCGCATCTTGTCGTCGAATTCGACGACGCCGTAACGCTCGGGATCGGAGACCTGGTAGGCGAAGACGCACGCCCCGGATTTCAGCTTGGCCGCGTCCTGCAGGAAGGACGGCAGGTTCGAACCGTAATAGATATTGTCGCCGAGAATCAGGCACGAGGGCTCTGCCCCCACGAAGTCGGCGCCGATGATATAGGCCTGGGCCAGGCCGTCGGGGCTGGGCTGCTCGGCATAGGACAACGAAATGCCCCACTGATTGCCGTCGCCCAGCAGCTTGCGGAAGAGCGGCAGGTCGTGCGGCGTCGAGATGATCAGGATCTCGCGGATGCCGGCCATCATCAGGGTCGACAGCGGATAATAGATCATCGGCTTGTCGTAGATCGGCATCATCTGCTTCGAGACGCCGATCGTCATGGGATGAAGCCGCGTGCCGCTGCCGCCGGCCAGAATGATACCCTTCATTGCGCTTTCCCGGGTTCGATCAGGAGGTCCAGACAGGCGTCGAGCGATTCCCGCCACGGGTCGAGTCTGAGATTATAGAGGGTGCCGAGCTTTGTGCCGTCCAGTCGCGAATTGGCCGGACGTTTGGCCGGCGTCGGATAGGCCTCGGTCGGAATGGGATTGACCCTGACCGGCTTGCCGCCGCGCGCAAGGGCGCCCGCGAAGATCGCCTCGGCGAAACCGGCCCAGGTGGTTTCGCCTTGCCCCGTCAGGTGGAAGATGCCGCGCAAGGTGGGATCGCGGTCGGCGACGACGCGGTGCGCCACGGCCAGCAGCGCGCGAGCGATTTCCGGCGCATAGGTCGGGCAGCCGTGCTGGTCGGCAACGACGTTGATCTCGTCGCGCGTCTCGCCAAGCCTCAGCATCGTCTTCACGAAGTTCGTGCCGTAGGGCGAATAGACCCAGGCCGTGCGCAGGATGACGTGGTTGTCCGTCGCCTTTTCGATCGCCATTTCGCCCGACAGCTTGGTCAGGCCGTAGGCGCTGACCGGGCCCGGCGTATCGGTTTCGACGTAGGCGCCGGCCTTGTCGCCCGGGAAGACATAGTCGGTCGACAGGTGTATCAGGGGAATATCGAGCGCTTTCGCCAGGCGGGCCAGTTCGCCGGGGCCGTCGGCATTGATGGCTTCGGCCAGCCCGCGCTCGCTTTCGGCCTTGTCGACGGCGGTATAGGCCGCCGACGAGACGATGACGTCGGGCCGGGCTTCGCGCACCGGAACCTCGAGCGTTTCCGGCCGCGACAGGTCGATTTCCGGCAGGCCCAGCCGAACGACTTCGACACCCGGTGTCGCGTCGCCAAGCCGCTGCAGCGACGTGTCGACCTGGCCTTCCTTGCCTGTAACGAGGACGCGCATGGCGTTCATACCTTTGCCGGTTCGGCGAGGACGCCGAGACGCTCGCCGGTATAGACGCCGCCGCGCAGGGGCCGCCACCAGGCTTCGTTGTCGAGATACCAGCGCACCGTCTTGTCGATGCCGCTGTCGAAGTTTTCCTGCGCCTTCCAGCCGAGCTCGGTCTCGAGCTTGGTGGCGTCGATGGCGTAACGGTGGTCGTGGCCGGGGCGGTCGGTGACGAATGTGATCAGGCGGTCGTGCGGCGCGCCGCCGGGGCGCAGTTCGTCCATGATCGCGCAGATGCGGCGGACGACCTCGATATTGGTGCGCTCGTTGCGGCCCCCGACATTATAGGTCTCGCCCGGACGGCCCTTCGCGCAGATCAGGTGCAGGGCGCGGGCGTGGTCCTCGACATAAAGCCAGTCGCGGATATTCGAGCCGTCGCCGTAGACCGGCAGGGGCTTGCCTTCGAGGGCGTTCAGGATGTTGAGCGGGATCAGCTTTTCGGGGAAATGATAGGGCCCGTAATTGTTCGAGCAGTTCGACACCACCACCGGCATGCCGTAGGTGCGCTGCCATGCCTTGGCAAGGTGATCGGAGGCGGCCTTCGACGCCGAATAGGGCGAGGACGGATCGTAGGGCGTGGTTTCCTCGAACAGGCCGTCCGCCCCCAGGGAGCCGTAGACCTCGTCGGTCGAGACGTGCAGGAAGCGGAAGGCCGCTTTGTCGTCGCCGGCCAAGCCGTTCCAGTAGTGGCGCGCCGCCTCCAGCATGGTGAAGGTGCCGATGACATTCGTCTGGACGAATTCGCCGGCGCCGGTGATCGAGCGGTCGACGTGGCTTTCGGCGGCCAGATGCATAATGTGGTCGGGGCGGAAGCTTTCGATCGCGCTCACAACCGCCGCGCGGTCGCAGATATCGGCCTGGACGAAGCTGTAGAGGTTCGAACCGGCGACCGGCTCGAGCGAGCTCAGGTTCCCGGCATAGGTCAGCTTGTCGAGGTTGAGGACCTGATGGCCCTCGCCGACCAGATGGCGCACCAGCGCCGAACCGATGAAACCGGCGCCGCCGGTGACGAGAATACGCACTGCTCGAAATCCTTATACGCGTAGCGAGTTGAGCGAGGGCTGAACCCTGTCCTTGTCGGACAGGACCGCGGTCGCGATGTCGATCGGCCAGTCGATGCCGATCTCGGGGTCGTCGAAAGCGACGCCGAAATCGTTCGCCTTGCTGTACGGATTGGTGACCTTATAAAATACCATGGTGTCCGGCAACAGGGTGCAGAAGCCGTGCGCGAAGCCCTCGGGCACCCAGAGCTGCTCGGCGCCCTCGGCCGTCAGGGTCTCGCCGACCCAGCGGCCGAAAGTGGGCGAGTCCAAGCGGATATCCACGGCGACGTCGAAGATGGCGCCTTGCAGGCAGCGCACCAGCTTGCCCTGGCCGAAGGGTGCGGTCTGATAGTGCAGGCCGCGGATCGTGCCGGCAGAAGCCGACAGCGACTGGTTGTCCTGAACAAAACCGACATCGGCGATATTTTCGCGGAACCACGCGTCCTTGAAGGCTTCCATGAAGAAGCCGCGCGCGTCGCCGATGACCTTGGGCTTGATCAGCACCACGTCGTTGATGTCCAGCCGCCTGTATTCCATGCATTTCCCCCGGCTGAACCGCGTCCTCAATTGGCGCTAGCCTTAACAAACCTGCCCAGCCGAGGCAAACGGCAATCGCAGGTTTACCCCATCAATTCGCTTGAAAAACAATCGAATAATGCTGTTCCGAGTGCGGATTTTAAACGCTGAGGGCGGCGTCGGTGTCGCGGCGTAAACTCAAGGGATAGAAGCACGACCGGCGCGCCGCGCCTTCGTGCCGCCGGTAGAAGGCCGCGGTTTCGCGCGCATGGCGGGCCGCCTCGCCCGCGGCCTGGTCGGGTTTTCGCGTCTGGCTTTCCTTGTGCAGCAGGGTGGCCTCAGGCGCATAGACGACCTTCAACCCCTTTTCGCGCGTGCGCAGGCACAGGTCGACGTCGTTGTGCGTGATGGCAAACTCGGCCTCGTCGAAGCCGCCGAGCTCCGCGAACAGCCCTGCCCCGATCATCAGGCACGCGCCGGTGACGGCGTCGACCTCGCCCGCCGTCGCCAGCAGCGGGTGCACCTCCCAGACCTCCCTGGGGGCGCCGCGCCAAGGATGCCCCGGCCCCGGCAGGAGGTTCGAGGCTATGCCGGCGTGCTGCAGGGTGCCGGCGGGATAGAGCAGGCGCGCGCCGACAACGCCCGTGTCGGGCCGCGCCGCGAAGCCCGTCATGGCGGACAGCCAGTCCCCGTCGAGCGCCTCGATGTCGTCGTTGAGGAAGAGCAGCAAGGGCTGCCGCGCCAGGCCTGCGCCGATATTGCACAGGCGCGAGAAGTTGAACGGAATGTCGTGGCGCGCCACGCGCACGTTCGGGCGCGCGGCCAGCGACGCCAGGTAGGCCACCATCTCCGCCCCGGTCGCGCCATTGTCGATAATGACGATATCGAGCACCCTATCCCGGATAAGATCGAGCGAGTCGATACAGGCCCTGAGCAGGTCGACGCGCTCCTTGGTCGGGATGACGATCGACACGCCGCCGTCTGCCGCCGGCGCGGGCTTCAGCGCCGGGCGCGGCGGCCGTTGGCGGAAAGTCACCTGGCCCGGGTCTCCCGCCGCGACCATGGCGCGCGGGCCGGGCGCGCGTTTCGCACCCGCCGCCTTCAGCCGTTCGATCATCCGCGACGGATCGGCCAGCAGCACCACCGCCTTGCCGGCATACAGGGCCAGCTTTTCGCCCGGTCCCATGCGCGCCAGTTCGAGTGACCCCGTCGCTTCGGTCAGCGCGCGCAGCCAGGCCCGGTAGCGTCCGGGCGGGAGGTCTACGGCCGTGTCGCGTCCGGGGCGGACGTACAGGGCGGTGCGCGCGAGGCTGACGGTGTCGAGCAGCTCGACCTCGTACACACCCGAAGCCGTGCGTAAGATATAGCTGCCGCCCAGGTCGAGATCGCGCGCAAAGGTCCCGGCCTCGCCGTCTGCGTCCGGGATCCAGCCATCCGCAAGGTCAACACCCTTTCCCGCGTTCAAGTCCCCGGCCTTTGACGTTTCAGCCTTTTGCGATACGGTTTTCACGACCGGCACGATTCCCAACGGATTGATTCAGTGGCCTCCTCCTTTACGGCCTTCGTGGCCACCTGTCACCGCCTCGCCTTCGGCCTGCGCTTCCGGATGCGCGCCCGGGCGTGGCCCGACGCCGATCTACGCCCCTGCCCTGGCGGCCGCATCCTCGTCTCGGGCTATTTTAATGAGGCACTGGGTATCGGCACGGCCGGGCGGCTGATCGCCGACAAACTCGAAAGCCTGGGCCGCCCGGTCGTGCGCGAGGACCTCAGGCCGTCCGAGCGCGGCTTGCTGACGCGGGGGGCTCAATCCCTGCCGCCCGAGCGCGACGCCCCCGTGTGGCTGATCGCCGCCAACCCGCCTGAGGCCCGCATCGCGCTCTTCTCACGCGACGCACGCGACTGGCACAAACAATATCGCATCGGCATGTGGCACTGGGAAAGCAGCCTTGCCCCCGCGGCCTGGGCCGACACGGCGCGCTGGTTCCACGAGATCTGGGTGAGCAGCGCCTTCACCGCCGGCGCCATCGCCGAGGCGCTGCAGCGCGCCGGCCGGCCGGAGGACGCGGCGAAGCTGCGCATCCGCCCCCTGCCCGTCCCCGTGTCCGTCCCGGCGTCTTCGGACGGACCGGCGCGACCGGCGGATCGCCCGGTGCGCGTCCTGACCCTTTTCGATCCGCGCAGCGACTTCGACCGCAAGAACCCGATGGCGGCGGTCGACGCCTGGCGCCTCGCCTTCCCGGAACCGGCCCGGAACGCCCACCTGGTGGTCAAGACTCTGGCAGGCGCCGAAGCCTGGCCCGCCTTCGCCGGCCTGCTGGAGCGGACCGCCGGCCGCCCCGACATTCAGATCCGCGCCGAAACCCTGTCGCCCGGCGAAACCACAGCGCTGATCGCCGCGAGCGACGCCGTCGTGTCGCTCCATCGCGGAGAAGGCTTCGGCCTGCCGCTGGCCGAGGCCATGGCGCATGGCGTGACCGCCATCGCCACCGGCTGGTCAGGCAATCTGCAGTTCATGACTCCCGACAATTCGATCCTGGTGCCCTACCGCCTGATTCCCGCCAGTCCCCAGTATAATGGGCCCGCCGCCGTCTGGGCCGAGCCTGACGTCGGCGCGGCGGCACAATCCCTGCGCGATGTGGTGGCTGACGCAGCGTTGCGCAGCCGTCTCGGCCAGGCGGGACGGCAAGCCATGATGAAGGCGGGTATCGATTGGCAACTCTGGGGAAAGCCTTGATTGTCAATTCGCCTGTGACGGCGGAACGCTTGTGTTCCGGGCGAAATTGCGACAGTCTCGATATGTGTGACACCGCCCATGACACACATGGATAGTCCCAGCCCCCAGCGAACCCATGCCCAAAGCCAAGCCCAAAAACACCACCGAAGGCCTCGAAGATACACCTGTTGCCGACACAGCTACCGCCGTAAAGCCCCGCCCCGCCAAAACCGCGGCACCGAAGACCCCGGCGGGCGCGACGACGGAAGCCCCGGCGCTCCCCGACCCGCCCCCCGTCCTGTATCAAGACACCGAGCCGTTCCGTTGCCCGCAGTGGGTGGCCAAGGTGGCGACCTTCGATATCGACTGCCCGGAGGCCGGGCATGAACTGCTCGTAAACCTGCAGTGCGGCCAGAAGGAACTCTACCTCTACTTCCCGTTCCAGGGCTGGATCTATCTCGACGACAAACCGGTCTATGTCATCGAATTTTCGCGCCCGTACGAGAACACGACCTTTCCCCTGCCGGTGGCCGCCGCCGGTCCCCACCGCCTGCGCATCGAGACCGAACTGTCCGGATGCCCGAAGGCGCTCGGCCTGTCGGAAGACCTCCGCCACCTGGCGGTGCAGATCAACTCGGCCGTCTGGCGGCCGGCCACGCGGACCGTACGCAGCCATTCCGCCCAGGTCCACTACCCCCGGCCGCGCTACGAGGCGGTCAACAACCACGCCGAGATCAAGCCCGTCTTCGTCATCGGCGCTTACCGCAGCGGCACCAGCATTTCGACCTGGATTCTGGGACAGCACCCCAATATCACCCCGACCGAGGAAAACACCTTCCTCATCATGAAGTATTTCGCCAGCATCGCCAACCACGGCATCAACGGCCTGGCGACGGAAAGCTTCAACAAGATCTACGACCTTACGCTCAGGGACTATCTTCTGTCGGAAGGCGAACACTTCCATCATTTCAGCCTCAAGGCGGCGCGGCAGCGCACCCATGCCAAGCTACTCGAATCGGTGTCGGGCGGCAAAAGCGTCTTCGACCCCGGCTTCGCCCTGGTGCGCGGCGCCTACAATCCCAAGTCGCGCTGGGTCAACGGCACCCCGGAATACAGTACCATCGCCTCGGGCCTGCCCGACATGTTCCCGAATGCCCGCATGGTCTTCATGCTGCGCCGGCCGCGCGACGTCATCTCGTCGCTGATGCGCTTCGACGCCATGGGACAGCAGGCCCAGAGCTTCGAGGAAGCCGCGTGGAACTGGGAGCGGCTGTCCCACGGCGCCTACCAGGCTTACAAGACGCTGGGTCCGGACACGGTCTTTTTCGCCGACTACGAGCGGCTGAAGTCGGATCCGGCGACCCTTGTCCGCGAATGGTGGGAATTCCTGGAAGAGCCGTATTTCGACAAGGCTGTGGAAACGACGGCGCGACGGATCAATTCGTCGGGCGAGGCATCGGCTCCGGTGGAGATCGACAATGCGGCGATCGACCGGCTGAACGTCATCTATGTCGGAATGTGCTCGGGCGCCCCCTTCAGCAGCCTGCCCTGGCGCAAGGAGCTGGTCCCCTTCGGAGCGGTGCGCAACCACGTGGTCGACCGCTTCACGCGGATCATCACCGAACCCGGCACGAACTGAGACCGAAGTGTCACAAAGGTGCAGTAATGCACACGGCAAGGCCATCCCCTGCCATCCTGCCGGACGCGGGCCGATGGCCATGCGTGAGTCTTTCCGTTAGATATCTAACTTTTTTGCGATGCGGCGTCGGAAAGCCGAAAAACCGGCGTATAAGCGGTACGATCGAAGAGGTTTTCCATGTTCAAACGCGTACTTCCGGCCTTTCTGCTCTTGTCGGCGTCGCTGGTCGCAATGGGCGGCTGCAGCAAGAAGGATGACGCCGGCGCCAAGGGGCCGCGCGGCCCCGCCAATGTCGGCTATCAGGTCATGACGCCGCAACCGGTCGACCTGGTGGCGGAATTGTCCGGCCGGACGTCGGCCTTCCTGGTGTCGGACGTGCGCCCGCAGGTCGGCGGCATCGTCAAGGCGCGCCAGTTCGACGAAGGCGGCGTGGTCTCGGCCGGCCAATCGCTGTACCAGATCGATCCCGCCCAGTACCAGGCCGCCTACGACAGCGCGCTGGCCAACCAGCAGCAGGCCCAGGCGGGCTACGACCTGTCGCACACCAATGCTGAGCGGGCCCAGCAGCTGATCACCATCCGCGCCATCAGCCAGGCCGATTTCGATCAGGCCCAGGCCGACGAAAAGCAGAAGGCGGCGACGCTGGCGCAAAGCAAGGCGGCGACGCAAACCGCCAAGATCAATCTCGACTATACCCGCGTCACCTCGCCCATCTCGGGCCGCATCGGCAAGTCGACCGTGACGCCGGGCGCCCTGGTCACCGCCAACCAGACGACGGCCCTGGCCACCGTCCAGGACATTTCCAAGGTCTATGTCGACATCACGCAGTCGGCGACCGAGATGCTGAAGCTCAAGCGCGCCGTGATGAGCGGCGACCTGTCCAGGGCCAGCAGCGCCAAGGTGCAGTTGATCCTCGACGACGGCTCGGCCTATCCCCTGCCCGGCACGCTCGAATTCACCGACGTTTCGGTCAGTCCCACCAACGGCACGGTGACGCTTCGCGCCCTCTTCCCCAATCCCGACGGGCTGCTGATGCCCGGCATGTTCGTGCGCGCCCGCGTCATCAAGGGCGTGGTCGACCAGGCGATGCTGGTGCCGCAGGGCGCGGTGTCGATCGATCCCAAGGGCGGTGCCACCGTCCTGATCGCCGGCGACGACGGCAAGGCGCACGCCCGCCACGTCAAGGCGGCCGAGATGATCGGTTCGCAATGGCGCATCGCCGACGGCCTCAAGGCCGGCGACAAGGTCATCGTCGAAGGGGCGCTGCGCCTCAAGGACGGCGGCAAGATCAACGCAAAACCCGCCCAGCCTGACGAGAACGCCGTGGGCAAGGCCGGCGGTCATGGCGCCACTCCCGCCGCAGGTAACTAGATCATGTTGTCGCGTTTCTTCATCGACCGGCCGATCTTCGCCTGGGTCATCGCCATCGTCATCATGCTGGCAGGCCTGCTGTCGATCCTGGTCCTGCCCATAGAGCAGTACCCGCGCATCGCCCTGCCCCAGGTCACGGTCAACGCCAACTATCCCGGTGCCTCGGCCAAGATCGTCGAGGATTCGGTCACCCAGGTGATCGAGCAGAACATGACGGGCCTCGACCACCTGAAATACATGACCTCGACCTCGTCGAGCGGCCAGGGTTCGGTCACGCTGGTCTTCGAGGCCGGTACCGATCCCGACTTCGCCCAGGTTCAGGTCAACAACCAGGCCCAGGCGGCGCTGCGCCGCCTGCCGCAGGACGTGCAGACGCAAGGCCTGCGCGTCAACAAGGCGTCGGGCTCGCAACTGATGTCGATCGCCCTCTATACCGAAGACAACAGCCAGTCGAACGCCGACCTGGGCGACTGGATCGCCTCGCACATGTCCGACCAGGTCAGCCGCATCGACGGCGTCGGCGACACGCGCATCTTCGGTTCGCAGTACGCCATGCGCATCTGGCTGAACGCCGACCAGCTGGCCTCGTACAGCCTGACGCCCAACGACGTGCTCACCGCCATCAAGGCGCAGAACACCCAGGTGTCGGCCGGCCAGATCGGCGCCGACCCGACGGGGCCGGACACGGCGCTCAACGCCACCATCACCGCCCAGTCGCAGTTGCAGACCCCTTCGCAGTTCGAGAACATCATCGTCAAGAGCAGCGCCACGGGCACGCCCGTCTACCTGCGCGACGTCGCCCGCGTCGAGCTTGGGCCGCAGCAGTACGGCAATATCGCGCGCATGAACGGCCACCTGGCCGCCGGCCTGCAGGTGACGCTGGCCACCGGCGCGAATGCACTGAAGACCGCCGACGCGGTCAAGGCGCTGATCACGCAGATCGAACCGACCTTCCCGGCGGGCGTCAAGTACGCCATCCCCAACGACTCGACGCAGTTCGTCAAGCTGTCGATCGAGGACGTGGTCAAGACGCTGATCGAAGCCATCGTGCTGGTCTTCATCGTCATGTTCATCTTCCTGCAGAACTGGCGCGCCACCCTGATCCCGACGATCGCCGTGCCGGTCGTGCTGCTCGGCACCTTCGGCGTGCTGGCGGCGCTCGGCTATTCGATCAACACGCTGACCATGTTCGGCCTTGTCCTGGCCATCGGCCTGCTGGTCGACGACGCCATCGTCGTCGTGGAGAACGTCGAACGCGTCATGCACGAGGAAGGCCTCGATCCCAAGGAAGCGACGCGCAAGTCGATGGACGAGATCACGGGCGCCCTGATCGGCGTCGCTTCGGTCCTGGCCGCCATGTTCGTGCCCATGGCCTTCTTCGGCGGCACCCAGGGCATCATCTATCGCCAGTTCTCGGTGACGCTTGTCTCGGCCATGGTGCTGTCGGTCATCGTCGCCCTGATCCTGACACCGCCTTTGTGCGCCACCCTGCTGAAGAAGCCCAAGGGGCACGAAGGGGCGCCGACGGGCGAGGAAGGCGAAGAGGACGTCAAGGTCCACGGACCGCTGTCGGCGTTCAACCGCGGCTTCCAGGTCTTCGCCCACCGCTACCAGATGGCCGTCAAGCGCATCATTAAGGCGCCGGCCGTCTTCATGGTCGTCTACGGCCTGATCGTCGCCGCCCTGGTGGGGCTGGCCGTGACGCTGCCGACCTCCTTCCTGCCCGACGAGGACCAGGGCCTGCTGCAGACCATCGTCCAGCTGCCGGTGGGCTCGACCACCGACCAGACGACCAAGGTGCTGAACCAGGTGCAGAAGATTTACGAAAAGGACCCGGCGGTCGAATTCGTCTTCTCGATCGCGGGTTTCAACTTCTCGGGGTCCGGCGAAAACCAGGGCATGGTCATCTGCCGCATGAAGGATTTCAAGCAGCGCGGCGCCGACGACATGAAGGTGTTCGCGGTCGTCGAACGCGCCAAGAAGCAGTTCGCCAGGATCCGCAACGCCCAGATCAATCCGACGATTCCGCCCCCCGTGCGCGAGCTCGGCAACGCGTCCGGCTTCGACCTGGAAATCAAGGATATGGGCGGTGCCGGCCATACGGCCCTGGCGGCGGCGCGCGACCAGCTGGTCGCCCTGGCCAGCAAGGAGCCGACCCTGTCCAACGTCCGCGCCAACGGCCAGGACGACACGCCCCAGCTCCACGTCGATATCGACAACACCAAGGCCGGCGCTTTGGGCGTTTCGGTCAGCGACATCAACGCCATGCTGAGCACGGCGCTCGGCGGCACCTATGTCAACGACTTCATCGACCGCGGCCGCATCAAGCGCGTCTACGTCCAGGGCGACGCCCAGTTCCGCACCCGCCCCGAGGACCTGAATCGCTGGTACGTCAAGAATACAAGCGGTGAAATGGTGCCCTTCTCGGCCTTCGGCACCTCGAGCTGGACCTACGGCCCGCCGCAGCTGCAACGCTACAACGGCACGGGCTCGATGGAAATCCAGGGCACGGCCGCGCCCGGCCAGTCGAACGGCAAGGCCATGGACACCATGGAAAAGCTGGTGTCGCAGCTGCCCGGCGACATCGGTTTCGAATGGACCGGCCTGTCGCTGCAGGAACAGGAATCGGGCCAGCAGGCGCCGGCCCTGTACGCCCTGTCGCTGCTCGTCGTCTTCCTGCTGCTGGCCGCCCTCTATGAAAGCTGGTCGATCCCCTTCGCCGTCATCCTGGTGGTGCCGCTCGGCATCTTCGGGGCGCTTCTGGCGACCTGGATCCGCGGTCTGGACAACGACATCTACTTCCAGGTCGGGCTGCTGGCCACCATGGGCCTGTCGGCGAAGAACGCCATCCTGATCGTGGAATTCGCCAAGATTCTCCATGAAGAGGGCCGCAGCCTCGTTTCGGCCACGCTGGAAGCCGTCCGCATCCGTTTGCGCCCGATCGTCATGACGTCGCTGGCCTTCACCTTCGGCATCCTGCCGCTGGCGCTCGCCAATTCGGCGGGCTCGGCGTCGCAGCACGCCATCGGCACGGGCCTGATCGGCGGCATCCTGGCGGCCACCTTCCTGGCCATCTTCTTCGTGCCGCTCTTCTTCGTGCTGGTGCAGCGCCTGTTCAAACAGGACCGCCTCCCCCAGGACATCGCAGAGCGCGACGCCGCGAAGGGACAGAAATAATGAAAAAGTCGGTTTTCCCCCTTTTGCGTTCAAACGCCAAGGCGTTCGGAGCCATGGTCCTGACAGGTATGAGCCTGCTTTCGGCCTGTACCCTGGCGCCGAAATACGCGCGCCCCGAAGCGCCCGTCGCCACGAACTGGCCCGTCGCCACGCCGGAAGCCCCGGCATCGGGCCCGGTCCGCTGGCGCGATCTCTTCCTCGATTCGCGCCTGCAAAAGACGATCGACCTCGCCGTCGCCAATAACCGCGACCTGCGCGTGGCGGTGCTGTCGATCACGCGCGCCCGCGCCCAGTATGGGATCGCACGCTCGGACCTGTTCCCGGCGCTGGACGGCACGCTGTCGGGCTCGAAAAGCCACACACCGTCGGCCGGCGACGCCCAAAGCTATTCGGCCAGTCTCGGCCTGTCGTGGGAGCTCGATCTGTTCGGCCGCGTCCGTTCGCTGAACAAGGCCGCGCTCGAGGACTTCTTCTCGGCGCAGGAAAACCGCAACGCCGTGCAGATCAGCCTGGTCGGCGACGTCGCCGACGCCTGGCTTTCGCTCGCCGCCGACCAGGACGCCTTGAAGCTGGCCCAGCAAACGCTCGCCTCCCGGAAGGAGGGCCTGGACATCGCCACCGGCCAGGCGAAGATCGGCACCGCGTCCGATCTCGACCTCGCCCAGGCCGAGACCGAATACCAGAGCGCTCGCCAGACGGTAGCGCAAGGACAGACGGCGATCGACCAGGACAAGGCCGCCCTGACCCTGCTGGTCGGCGCGCCCCTGACCGACGACCTCCTGCCCGACGGCCTCCGCGACGGCGTGGTCGCCTCCGCCCTGCCCGTAGGTTTGCCGTCGCAGGTCCTGTTGAACCGCCCCGACGTCCTGTCGGCCGAACACGACCTTAAGGCCGCCAACGCCGATATCGGCGCGGCGCGCGCGGCGATGTTTCCGGCGATCAGCCTGACCGGCGCTACGGGATCGGCCAGCACGGCGCTCGGCGATCTCTTCAAGTCCGGCCACAACACCTGGTCCTACGGTACGTCGATCAAGCAGTCGATCTTCGCCGGCGGCGCAAACGTCAACGGCGTGCGCTCGGCGAAGGCCAGCCGCGACATCGCGGTGGCGCAGTACGAAAAATCGATCCAGACCGCCTTCCGGGACGTCAGCGACGCCCTGGCCGTGCGGGCGCGCATCGACGAGCGGCTGGACGCGCAAGCCCGGGCCACCGATGCCGCGGCGACCGCCCTTCGGCTGTCGCAGGCCACCTACAAGGCCGGTTCGTCGAGCTACCTGACCCTGCTCGACGCCCAGCGCACCCTCTATTCGGCGCAGCAGAACCTGATCACCCTGCGCGCGCTCAAAGCGTCCAACCTGGTCGCGCTCTACCAGGCGGTGGCCGACGACGCGAGCCTGCAATAACCGGAAGTCGTAGACAAGCGGTACGAACCATGGCGTAATCCCCGGCATCAACATGCAGGGGGGCGTCATGCCGCGTTTCGATATCGGGGTCGTGTTCGGCCGCTTCTTCAAACTGATCGGCCAAAATTTCGGCCTGTTCGCCGTGATCGGCTTCATCGGCATTGTCTTGCCGGGTATCGCCGCCACTATCCTCGGTCAGATGATCATCGGCGCGCCGACCGTCTGGACCGAAGCCTTCCGGCGCTTCGACAGCTCGGCCATCGCCGCCGCTATCGGTATCGGCCTGGTGGCGGTCGTCGTCAACCTGATGACCGTGTCGGCCATCACCGAAACGGCCATTCTTCGCGCCGTCGACAAAAAAGTCGAGGCGGGCGCCCTTTTGGGCAGCGCGCTGCGCAATGTACTCCCCCTCCTCGTCGTCTGGATTCTGGTGGCGGTCTTTGTCGCGCTTGGCTTCATCGCTCTGATCATCCCGGGCATCTTCCTGGCCCTGTGTCTTTGCGTAGCGATACCCGCCTATGTCGGGCAGCCGGGCCTCGGCATCTGGGGCGCGGTCATGAAGTCGTTCGAACTGACGCGCGGAAATCGTTGGTGGCTTTTGCTCATCGGTATCGTGGTGGGTTTCGCGTCCATGGTGATCGGCGGGACGATCGGTGCCGCCATGCTCGGTTTCGCCATGTCCAGCGGCGATGTGCACCAAATCACGTCGCTGCCGGTTCAGATCGCCAACACTGTCCTGAGCAGCATTATGCGCCTGTTCGGCTATGTCTTCGCGGCGGCGACTTACGTCACCTTACGGGAAAGCAAGGAAAAGCTGTCCCCGGACAATGCCGCCGAGGTCTTCAGCTAAGGGCGTATGCTCCCTTCCCTCTCTCCCCTGGCGGTCTTCAACCGCGCGACGCTGATACTGGCCCGCAATGGCTGGAAGATCGTTATGGCGGCCTTGATCTTCGGCGCCCTGCCCTCCCTTGGCCTTCAGTATCTGGCGATGAAGCCGTCGCTCTTCGCCGGACTTGATCCCTATGCGGCCTATGTCCTGCACTATTGGGTCATCGGCATCGCCGTCTTCGCCACCGCCGCCTTCGGCAACACCGTGGCCAAGCTGGTCGTCCTCGACGACCTGGATGGGGTTAGACGCCCGTACGGAGCGCTGCTGGCGGACGGCCTGGGGAGATATATGCGGGCCTGCTGGCTGATCATTCCCGTGGCGGTCCTGAACTATTGGCTGACCTATGGCCCGGGCCTGCTTGCCAGTCTGTTCCTATACTGTCCGCTGATCTTCTTCCTGTGCCATTACAGTATCGCCCGGCACAGCCTTCGGGATAGTTGGCGTGCGTCGTTCCGGCTTTTTCGACGCCATGGTTTGGCGCTGGCCGTAAATGCCGTGCTTATCGATGTCGTGCAATTTGTCGCGTACAGGGGGTATGTCTGGATCCGCGGACAATTCGCGATATTTTTGACGGCACCCGAGCGCCTGATCGTCACCAGCATCGTCGCCAGCACGGTTTTCACGGCCATTTTCGCGACCTGGACCATGGCCTTGTACGGCAGCCTGCGCGCGCACCTCGACGACCAGGCCGACCTTACCGCCACCGTATTTGATTAACCCAGCGCCGGATCGTGCTTGTCCTTGCGGCGCCTGCCCAGCAGCATCTTGCCTTCCAGCCAGGCGCGCAGCGCCCCATAATAGGCCCTGAGGAAGGTCTCGTCCGACGGCATGTCGAGCGCGTTCTTCGGCGCGATCCATTCGATGCGGGTCTTGATCTTGTCGGCCACGGCCTTCATCACGGCGGGCTTGCGGTCGCGCAGGACCTGCTCCAGCACGACCAGCTCCATCTCGCCATAGGCCAGTTGCTCGGGCGAGAAGCTGAGGCCGAAACGGCTGTCGCCCTCGAGGTCTGCCAGGTCGTAGCTGAGCTTGGCCTTCGGCATATGCACGACGCGCGTGCCGGCCAGGAAGTCGCCCAGCCGCGCATGCTGGCGGTTGAACAGGGGCAGAAGCACCAGGGCCAGGGCCCACAGGAGGCCCAGCCACCCCATCAGGTTGCCGGCGGCGAGCGCCCCGAACATCAGGCCGATCGGCAGGTACAGCTCGACCTCGCGCAGGGCGTTGCGCGTAAACACCGCCGCCGGAGTCAGCGGCCCGCCGTCGTGGGCGATGACGCGCAGTTTGAGAAGACGCTTGCCCGGCGTCGCGGCGTGCCGGCCCATCTCGAACAGCATGAAGTAGCCTGAGCGGATAAAGAACAGGAAGGCGAAGAAGGCGATTTCCAGAATGGCCTCGGCCGTCTTGTTGTGGTTGCCGGCGAAGACTTTCTCGTGCGGCAGGCTAAGGATGATGATGAAGACGACCACCGGGGCTATCACCATGATCAGGAGGTCGATCAAGAGCGCGCCCAGCCGCTCGCCGAAGCTGGCATTGATGAAGGGCAGGACGACCCCTTCCGGCGTCACGATCTCCATGGTCGTGCGGCCGTATTCGCCATAGGGCGCATCGCGCATCAGATCCTTGCGCTGCACCTTCGCGGCTTTTGCCGGCTTGCCCGCCTTCGCTTGCGCCGCCTTAGCCATTGGCGACCTCCCCCCGGCGGCCGATCAGGGCGAAATAGGTCCACCACAGCCCGAGCATGGCGACCCCGATGGCGATGCGAACCCCCGTGTCGAGGATGGTCTGGCGGCCGATCCCTTCCAGGCAGCCGGCGACCGTCAGCATGAGCGCCACGCCGATCATGGCCGTGCCGGTCAGCTTGCCGGCCTCGGACAAGGCTGCCTTGCGGGTCCTGTCGCCCGGGAACATCAGCTTGCGCCCAATATGGAAGCCGCAGGCGCCGGCGACGATAATGGCCGACATTTCGGTCGTGCCGTGGATGGTCAGCCACGCCGCGAACTCGACACCCAGGCCCTTTGAGGCAAACAGCCACAGCATGGCGCCGAGCGTAATGCCGTTCTGCACCAGCACCAGCAGGGTCGGTATGCCGAAGATGGCGCCGACGGCGAAGGCCATGATCGACACCTGGGTGTTGTGCGTCATCAGGAAGACGGCGAAGGGCGACAGGGCGACGTCCTTGGGGCCTGCCCCCAGCGTGTCCTTGAGGTCCTTGACCGAAGCCATCAGATCGCGGCCCTGCGCCTGCCCCGGCGGCATGAAGACGTTGTACCAGCTCGAATCGTGGGCGCACAGAAGCCAGCCGACGACGGCGCCCGCGACGGTCACGGCGAAGGCCAGCCAAAGTTCTGCGGCCAGTTTGCGGATCGCCTGCGGCCAGGCCTTGAGGAAGAAGGACGACAGGATGTCCTTGAAGCGCGTGTGCGGCCCGTAGATGTAGACGTAGGCGCGCGCGCACAAGGCTTGCAGATAGGTGATCATGTTGCGGTCGAGCGAGATCGACTGCGCCATGGAGAGCGACGACATGGTCGAGCGGTAGAGCACCGGCAGGTTCAGGATTTCGTCGATCGAGAACTGGCCGAGGCCCTTGCTGTCGACCTTGTCGAGCGCGGCGTTGAGCGCCTTCCAGTCGTTCTGGCGGGCGTCGCGGAACTTCTGGCTCTTGAGCTGAAGGACAGGCTTCTTCGCTTCGATTTCGGGTTCAGCCATGGGTGGTGGTCCTCATGCCGAAAGGCAATCTTCTCTTATACCGCCCCGCTCGGCGGGGCGGGGGACCGTACGAGCCGCGCAGCGGTGAGATACGGTGGTGGGGGTGGCGGTTCACTAGGAAGCGCCGTCGGTGGAGGATACGCCCAACGCCCCCCACCGTCTCGCTCTTCGCTGACGCTTCGGCCGATCCACCTCCCCCACAAGTGGGGGAGCATAAGGAAAGACGGATCGCAGATTTCATGTCTTCCCTCCCCTACAGCCGGTTGGCGCGTTTCAGCGCCAGGTATTTCGATACGATGGCCGTCGCCAGGTCCTCGGTCGGCGCTTCCAGCACTTCGACACCCATGCGCCTGAGCTGCGCCAGCACGCGTTCGCGCTGCATCGACAGGCGCTTGGCGAAGACGGCGCGGGTGACGTCCTCGGGCTGCGTGGGCGCCCTGGCCATCAGGTCCTCGACGACCTCGTCCTTGAAGGCGACGAACAGCACAAGGTGCTTCTTCGACACGCGGTTCAGCGCCTCGATCATCAGGTCGGCGCTGATCTCGTCGATGAAGTCGGTGAACAGGATGACCAGCGAGCGCCGCCCCACCTTGGCATTGAGGTCGGCCAGCGCCAGGACGTGGTTCGATTCCTCGGTCGAGTCCTCGAGCGCCGCCAGCTGATGCTTCAGGATCTCGAACCCTTGCGTGCCGCTGATCATCGGCGCGGCGTGGTAGGGCCGCGAGGCAAAGGCGAAGGTGCGGATATTGTCGCCGATCTTGAGCGCGCAGTAGCCCAGCAGCAGACCGGCATAGATGGCGCGGTCGAGCCGCTTCAGGCCCGACAGGGGCTCGCCCATCAGCCGGCCGGTGTCATAGACCAGCACGATATGGTGGTTGCGTTCGGCCTGGTACTCGCGGCTGTACAGCTTCATATGGCGGGCGGAGGAGCGCCAGTCGATGCGGCGATGGTCCTGGCTGGCGTCGTATTCGCGCAGCGCATGGTATTCCGAGCCGGTATGCAGCTGGTTCTGCACGCGGATGCCATAGATGTTGTCGATGGAGAACAGGTTCGACGCGTCCTGCTCGACCCCCTTGAGGTCGGGCGTGACCGAGACCTTGGCGTCGAGCACGACCTTTTTCTGGATGTGGACCAGACCCAGAAGCCCCGTCCAGCGCACCCAGGCGGCGGAGATGTCGCCGCGTCCACGCGTCCGCGCATGGACGGTCAACACGCCGTGGAAGGCCTTGCCCGCGTCGCGCGCCCGGTCGCGCGCCGGCGTCCGGTCGTAGGTCGAGGCCGCCAGCACGCGGTTCAGGCCCAGCCGGACTTCCACGCGTCCCGGCACCCGCCAGCCGAAGCGCACGACGAAGGGCACGGGGGCGTCGCGCCCCACGCCGACGCTTTTCGGCAGGCGCAGCTCGACCTTGAGCCCCTGCCCGACCGGCGCGAACAGGCCGTCGATCAATGCCAGGATAAACACCGCCGCCATGGCGATCGGTACCCACGGCCACGCCTGCGGCGCGTACAGACCGACGCCGATGGCGCAGGGCAGTCCGAGACCGAGCAGGACAAGCAGGCGTGTGGAGGGGTAGATCGACATGATGGCTGGACTATCTCGGGATTTCGATCTTCTCGAGCAGGCCCTGCAGGACCGCGTCGACGTTCTGCCCCTCGATCTCGGCCGAGGGCGACAGGATGACGCGGTGGCGCATGCAGGGCTTGTAGAGCGCCTTGATGTCGTCGGGCAGCACATAGTCGCGGCCGTCGAGCGTGGCGTAGGCGCGGGCCGCGCGGGCCAGCAAGGCCCCGGCGCGGGGGCTGGCGCCCACCGACAGCTGCGCGCTCTCGCGCGTCGCCCGGATCAGGGCCACGATATAGTCGAGATTGGCGGTATTGAGCTTGACCTGGCCGACCGTGGCGATGGCTTCGGTCAGCGCTTCGGGGCTCAGCACGGCGGCGACGCCCGAGGTTTCCGGATCCGGCGCGCGCGCGGCATTGCCCGAGCTTTCGACGATGCGGCGCTCCTCGTCGAGGCTGGGATAGCCCAGGATATGCTTGAACAGGAAGCGGTCGAGCTGGGCCTCGGGCAGTGGATAGGTGCCCTGCTGCTCGATCGGGTTCTGCGTGGCGATGACGGTGAAATGCGAACCCAGGTCGTGGCGCTTGCCGTCGAGCGTGACGTGGCGCTCCTGCATGGCTTCCAGCAACGCCGCCTGCGTCTTGGGCGGTGTGCGGTTGATTTCGTCGGCCAGCAGCAGGTCGCAGAAGATCGGTCCCTTGGACAGGGTGAAGGCCGAGGTCTGGAAGTTGAACAGGTTCGACCCCAGCACGTCGCCCGGCAGCATGTCGGGTGTGAACTGGATGCGTCCGAAGCGCAGGGACAGCGACCGGCAGAAGGTGCGCGCCAGCAGCGTCTTGGCAGTCCCTGGCGGACCTTCGAGCAGGATGTGCCCGCCCGAGAACAGCGCGGTCATCATCAGCTTCAGCGTATCGTCCTGGCCGATAATGACCTTGGCCATTTCAGCGCGCAACGTGTCTGCGAGCAGGCGGATATCAGATATTTGCACGGTCTATCTCCGTTTTCCAGGCATGCAGCTTCTGTACGACGTCGATCAGCTGATGCACGGTGAGCAGGTTGGACGCCTTGGATTTTAAGGCGGTATAGGATTCGCTGGCGCCGTAAAGCGTGCCGATACGGTCGGCCAGTTCGTCGGGAGAGTCGTTGGGGCCTAAAAGACGGTGGCCGCGGGCGCGCAGGACCTCGTCGCGCACCAGGCTTGCATAGGCGGGGCCGAGCTTGGCCTCCTTCAGCGAGATCGCCATCAGGCGGGCGGCATTGTCGGCCAGGACGCGTACGCCGCGGCCGAGGGCGGCCCCCTCCTCTTCCACCACCGGCGGTCCGAAGCGGGCGAACGACGCCCACACCAGGGCCAGCCCGATCAGCAATATGCTGAGCGGCACGGCGATATAGGGCGGACGGCTGAGCGCGTGCAGCAGGTCATGGTCGAAGGACAGCTGGTTGAAGGTCAGGTTGAAAACGACGGACGGCCTTTTGGCCGTATGTTCCGGCGCCAGGCTGTCGATGATGCCGAGCGCCGCGATAACGCGCTTCGGATCGGACAGGACCTGGTTGTTGAGCAGGTCGGGATCGCTGACCAGGTAGACCGGGACCTTGGGCTGGGCGCGGCCCTCGGTGACCGTGACGCGGGAAATCAACGGCCGGCCGTCGGCGCTTACCAGCACCGGCACCAGGTTCGGCCCGGCGATCGTCTGCAGGTCGCCGATTTCACCCACCGCGACGTCGGACGCGAACACGCCTTGTCCCGGCGCCCCGTGCAGGGTCAGGGCGCCCGAGGTGTGTGCCTGGCGGACATCGTAGGGCACGGTGTCGAACGTATAGAGCTGGTCGTCGTCGTCATACACACCCTTGCCCGGCGGCGGCTTGGGCAGGTTGACGGCGGAGGCCGACGAACTTTCATAATCCTCGTCGTCGTTTTCGCTCTTCGCGCTGTCCGGCAGAGGTTGCGACGTCACGGGCGCCAGGACGTTCAGCATATGCCGTAGCTCGGGCGCCGACATCATGCCGGGCGTACCGGCCCATCGCGGATTGCCCGGAGCGGGGCCGGAGCGCCATTTGGGCGCAACGACGATGACCACGCGCCCCAGGGGATGATAGAGGATATGGTCCGAGCGGCGCTTGTCGGGCGTAAACCAGACATCCGACCCGTCGTCCGCCACGCTGGAAGCCGACTGAGACGAGGCCGAAGCCTCCGCCGAAGAGGCTGGCAAAGACGCGGATTGCGAAGCCGACTGGGACGCCGAGGCAGATCCGGAGGAGTCGGACGCACTCGACGCGCTGGCCATGGCCCGGCGCATGGCCCGGCGGCCGCGCGCACCGGTCGTCATATTGTACACACCGTTGTCGTCGTCGAGCGTGATGATCTCGATATCGGCCCGCGTGACCTCGCCGCCGTCCTCGAACCGGTTGGTCGATGCGTCGTGGCCGCGCGCCACCAGGAGACGTTTCAGGCCCTGGTAGCCCTGGGCGGCGATAGAGGTCGGCAGCGACCGCGGGCCGCTTTGCGGATCGGCGCCCACCGTGAACAGCGCCACGGCCGCCATGGCGACCATGGTGAGGCAAAGGACAAGGACGACGGCCGGCAGCCAGGCCTTGGCTTGTGGAAGGCGCAGCTTCATGCGATCCCCTCCGCCGCGACGAAGGCGACATAGGCCTGGCGGCAGGCGTCGAAGCCGGCCTTACCCACCGCGACGCCGGCGAAATAGCTGGTTTCCACCCACCCGACGATGGCGCGGAAGGCCGGGCGCGCCGCTTCGGGCAGCAGGGGATGGGACAGGATGTCGCGCGCCGAATAGTGCAGGCGAACCAGGTCCGGGCGGAAGGCGTTGATATCGGCCACCGAGCGTACCAGCAGGAGGTGTACGGCCTCGTCGTAAAGCCCCTGGGCCGCCAGGGCATCGATATCGCCGAGCAGCGCCGTTACAGCCGCCCGGGAGGGCCGCCAGGCTTCGTCGGCCTTGAGTGTGTCGCGGGCGAAAAGGCGTTCGAAGCGCGAGGTCAGGAACAGCCGCACTACGGGTGACAAAAGCAGGGCGATGACCGCCGCGGCCAGGGCGTAAAGCAGCCAGGGCAGGACGGGCGCGATCGGCGCGAACAGGTCGCCCAGGGCGGTGAAGAACTTGCCGATGGCCTCGAACACCTTGCGCCAGAACTCCTGGGCATGGGGATCGGGCGGCGGTGTGTGTCCGAACCGGGTCTGGATGTCCTTATGGGCGTTGACGGTGTGTATAAGCGCTTTCGCGTCGGCCAGACTTAGGCCTTGCAGACTTGGGGCTTGCAGATTCAAGGCTTGGCCGGGCATTCCGCCTGCCGCCTGAGATGCCGCGTTCGCACCCACCTTTGAAAACTCCCCCTGGCCCAGGCCCTTCGTCCAGGGCCCCTCCCCCGGTATCGACATATATCTATGGGGCGGACGCCTTGCCGGTCAAGTAAAACCGGAACTCTCAGGTGTTCCACACACCGGCGTTCAGGCGGGGCCGGCCCTTCTTCCAGGCCGGAGCCCCGCCGGCCATGGTTTTATCATTTCCTCGGTTAAAAGACTCTTTTATAAGAATCCTTAAGTAAGTTAAGGCGGGTTAACGGGCACTTTTTCTCTTTTGATTCAAAAGTATATGTCCACGCTCAGTGGGCATTCCCCCGATATTCAGTGGGTGTTCCCCCGGGCGTAAGGCGGGTATTCCCCCGATGGAAAAGTGGGCAATCCCCCGTCCCCGCCAGCCACCGGCGGATAGTTTTCCACAGCCTTATCCCCAGGCGGCGCCGTGGTTTCCGGTGTGTGATCCCCCGATAGTCCCCGTCCCGCCCTGTCTGGCGGCTTGCCGGGGCCGGATTTCGCACCGTGGCCACGGTGTGCGATCCCCCGAAGGCGGGGCTTTGAGTCGCCCGATATGCGGACCTGAACGAATCGGTGTGTGATCCCCCGATAGCCGTGTCATGCCCCCATTACGACTTTGCGCAAAGCCCTGTGGATTAACGATTTGCGAAAGTGCCTCGGTGTGTGATCCCCCGAATCAGCGGGTGTGCGATCCCCCGATGGACAAGTCGGTCAGGCGTTGGCCTGGGCAACACGGCGCGCCTTGGTTTTCACGGCCTTTTTCACAGGCGTTTTCAGGGGCTTGGCCGTCGGAGGCGGCTTAAGGCCGTCGCGTTCGTTGAGCAGCGCCAGTTCGGCCGTCACCGTGCTTTCCATGGCCGCCAGGCGGCTGATGACGAAAAGGGCCGGCGATCCGTCCTGGGTCGTGGTCAGCCGAAGGTCGTATTCCGGCAGCTGATTGCGCTCGACCACCTTGCGCAGCATGCGGTTGAACTCCTTGGACGGGCTGTCCGAGCCCGTCTTGGTGTGCAGGATCTCCAAACGGCACAGCCAGCCCTCGGGTTGCACACCGGCGTGCTTGCGGGCGATGCGGTACAAGGAGCGTTCCAGCCCGCCGGTCAGCAGGAAATAGTCGCCGTGCATGGTCAGTAGCGAGCGGTCGCCGACGATGCCCTCGTACACCCAGTTCGACAGGGTCAGGGTCATGCCGCGCGGCTGGCCCGTGACCTGGTCGATTTCGAGCGTCCAGCCGTCGAGCCAACCGAACTGCGCCTCGGTGCGGCGCGTCGGTGCGCGCAAAGAGGTGCGGATCGAGGTGGTTTCCAGCCGTTGCAACGCCGCCTGAAGCTCGGCATAGGCCTTGCCGCCCGTATCGCGCTTGATGGCGCGCAAGAGGTCGTAGGTCGTGGTCTTCAGCGTTCGCGGCAGGTCGTTGACGCCCTGCGCCTTCATGCGCGCCAGCGCCGACGCCGCCCAGATCAGGATGTCGGCGTCCCAGATGGTCGCCATGCCGTAGGCCGGCATGGCTTCGACCTTGACCCAGACGTCGCCGTCGGGCGAGCGATATTCTATGGGTTTCAGCCGCTTGCGCTTTTGCAGGCTGAAGAACGGCCGCTCCATGGTCTCGCGCTGATCCTTCAGCGGCACGTCGTGCAGCAGGGGAATAAACAGGTCGAGCTCGGAATTGGGATCGCGGCGGCGGGTCATGACGGTTCAGTCTTCCATGATTCCCGTGAGTCGTTGAGTCCAAACTGTCACACGCCGGTGTGTGGACATGGGCACAGGCACGATCCTCCTCCCCATCGGAAGATGGGAGGTGTCAGCGCAGCTGACGGAGGCGGCGGAGCCACCCGGAGCCCTGGCGAAGGGCGGCGGGGCTAATGGAGGATGACGTTTTAAGGTAGCGGGCGCGGACGGAGCTGAGTCCAGTTGAGCAAAGGCGTGACTCTGTCCTTTAGCTTCGCCGCCCTTCGGCCGGCTACGCCCCCTCCACCACTTCGTGGTCCCCCTCCCCACGCTTCGCGCAGGGAGGAGATTCTTTCCCGAAACCAGGAATTATCAGCGTTCACCCATCGGATGCTTGCCGTATTTGTGAAGGATCGTGTCCAGCCCCTCCCCGATCAGCGCCTGGACGGTGGTGTCGCGCTCGACGGCCAGAAGCTTCACCGCCTTGGCCATTTGCGGGCTGAAATAGCCGGCGACCATGACCTTGCCGTCGCGCGCCTTGGGCGCGGTCACGATTTCGGGCACAGGCGCCACCACGGCGGGCTTTTTCACCCGCGGCGCCTGCATGGCGGTGGCGCGCGCCGTATCGAGCTGGGAAATCTCCTTCTCGATCATGGCGGCGGGCTGGGCCGGCGGACCGGCGACGGCGGCCAGGCGTTCGGCGAGGCTCGGGCGGGCGTTCGATTTGCTCATGCGGCACCTTTAAGCGGTTCGGACTGATCTTTGGTCTTCTTGTCGGATTGTGGACGCGTCGGCATGTCCAGCCGCCCGCATACCCACGCGTATAGCTTTTGCACTTCGTCGGCGGCCTTGCCGGCCGGCTCGAATTCGCCGGCGGTCTGACCGTTGATGACGGCGTGGCGGAGCGCCGCCCGGTCGACCAGGCAAACCGGCGCGATATTGAGGCTGAGCGAATGGATGACGGTGGCCACCTCCTCGATCAGGGCGTTGGCGCGCGCCGGCACGGCGTTCAACAGGACCGCGGCGGGCTTTTGCGCCACGCGGACAAGTTCGGCCGTCGTCTTGATGGCGTGCAGGTCGAAGGCCGAGGCACGCGTCGGGATCAGCACCAGATCGGCGACCTTGGCGGCGGCGACCGCGGCCGAGTCGGCGGCCGGCGGCGAGTCGAGGATGACGAGGTCGACCCCCATCTTCTCGGCCTCCTTCAGGGTCGGCACCAGGCGCGCGTGCGGCGCCGCGACGACGACCGGGTTGTCGGAGGGATTGTCCCCCTCCCCTGCCCTGCGCCAGTCCGACCACTGGGCGGCGGTCGCCTGCGGATCGAGGTCGATGATGGCGACGCTGTAGCCGGCCTTGGCGGCCGCGACGGCGACGTGAACGGCGATCGTGGTTTTTCCGACGCCGCCCTTCTGCGAAACGATGGCCAGGGTCTTCATGAGGTCCGCCTTTCGACAAGCGGGATTGGGGAGATGTCCATATATACGCGCGAAGACCTGACAGATCGTTAACACGCGGGCGCGCGGAGGCGCGTTCAGGTAAAAAAAATGACGTGTGGAAAAATTCGCGTGAAGGCGCGTCGGAACGTCGTTTTTTCGGCCGGCGGATATTCGGGCGCGCCCGCCGGTGGCCGGGACGGCGCGCCCATCGGCCCATCGGCCCATCGGTCCATCGGCGCATGTGTCCTTCCGGCCGCCTGTCCGGGCGTCGATCCGCCCTCACCTCCCCGTGACCGCGCGCCGCAACGTCGGCGTGCCGTCACGCCCAATTGTCTGCGTATCGGCCCGTCGTCGCGTCGGGATACCGTCGTGTCCGTCCCTTGGCGCGCGGGCACGCAAAGGGGCCCGCCTGTCGAGGTGTCGCCGTGTCGAGCCCTCCCCGATCGCGCTTGCCCTCATCTTGTTTCGCCGGTGTGTGGACGCGTCGTATCCTCGGCATGACGTCCTGCGGCCGCGACCACGATTTTAGGGCCGGACGTGTCGGCGATACGACGCGGAGAGGGGGCGACAGGCCAATACGTGGAGCCGTCGCCACGCCCATTTGTCAGGCTTTTGAAGCGTGGTCATGGCCGCACGCGCAGGGGGCGGCATGACGCCTTTGGGACACGCAAGTCTTTGGACATGCGAAGTTTTTCGCGTGTAGGGGAGGGGGCGCTTGCGGGCCGCGGCGAACAGTGATCAATGTGATCACGCGAAAGGGAATCGAACGGATGAGTATGCGGCGCGTACACGGCGTGAGCCTGACTTACGGACTACTGGAAACCCTGGGACAGGCGATCGTCGCCGGCGATTACGACGGCCAGGCCTTTCCCACCGAGGGCGAACTGGCGACACGTTTCGGCGCCAGCCGGACAGTGGCGCGCGAAGCCGTCAAGATGCTGGCGGCCAAGGGTTTGCTGACCTCGCGCCCGCGCCAGGGCACGCGCGTCCAGCCCGTCGCCAGCTGGAACCTGCTCGATCCCGACGTCACACGCTGGATGACCGAACGCCCCTTCACCTCGCGCATCTATCGCGACTATACCGAGGTCCGGCTGGCCGTGGAGCCCATGGCGGCCAGGCTGGCGGCCAAGCGCGCCACGGCCGCCGACCTGGTCGCCATCAACCAGGCCCTGCAAACCATGGACGACGAGGCCGGGGACCATGCCCGTGCCCTGCTGGCCGACATCGACTTCCACGTCGCCATCCTGAAGGCGGCCGGCAATCCGTTCCTGCTGCAGATGCGCGAGCTGATCCAGACCGCCCTGACCATTTCGATCGGCCTGACCAACCGCATTTCGGGCCACACGGCCAATATCGAGGACCACGCCACGGTGCTGCGCGCCATCGAACGCGGCGACGCGGAAGACGCCGAAAGCGCCATGAAGCGCATCCTGACGGAGTCGCTGGTCCTGATCGAGGCGATGCCGGAGTAGGGGAGGGCGCCTGGCTCGCGCGTCGCCCCGCCGTCGTGTGGACACGCGGACGTGTCTGTTCCTGGACTTTTGATCGTCTTTTGGCGAGGAGCACCGGCATCCGGCATATCGTTTTGACGCCGGTTTCCGCACCCTGACGCGCCTGAAAAGGAGCGCCGCCATGCCGAAAAAATGGTCCCAGGACGTCACCGAGCATTCCAATGCGATGGATACAAAGCCGCATATCTTCGAATCGCACGACCCGAAAGCGATCGCCAAATCGCTCAAACACTCGGCCGAAGAGAGCCATCGCCGCAAATCGAGCCCCTATCGCTCGGCCATGTCGATGCTGACCTTCTATATAAACCGCGCCGGACATAACCTGCCGGAGAGCCAGAAGAAGGTCCTCGAAAAGGCCAAGGACGAGCTGCGCGCGCTGTTCGGCAAGCCGGCCAGCGCGTAAAAAGCGGGTAGGGGAGGGGCGTGCTTCCGGTGTCACGGCCGCTGCCTTTCTACCCTCTTGTCATGAAAGCTTTATCGCCCTGTCGCGAATGCTTCGCAACAGCAGGGCAGGGACGTGGGTACCCAACGCTCAAGGACCCGCCCCCGATGCTCAATTTCACCTTCAAGACCACCCTGCTCGCCTCGTGCGCGCTGGGCGCCGTCAGCTTCGCCACGCCGCATTCCGTTCTCGCCCAGAATGCCCAGCCCAACACTCAGACCAACGCGCAGCCGGCCGACACCTCGACCGTCGTCGTCTTCGGCCACCGCGCCGCGGCGCGTCGCTCGATCGAGCAGAAGAAGGCCGCCGCGGTCCAGATCGAAGTCGCCACCGCCAACGACGCCGGCAAGCTGCCCGACCAGAACGTCGCCGAAACCGTCCGCCGCCTGCCGGGCGTCGCCGCCGCCAACGACCAGGGCGAAGGCCGCTACGTCGTCATCCGCGGCATGGATCCGAACCTCGCGGCCGTGCGCGTCAACGGCCAGTCGTCGGCAGCCCCCGAGCCCGAAGGCCGCCAGGTCAAGCTCGATGATATCCCCACCGGCCTGATCGGCCAGGTGACGGTGATCAAGAACCAGACCGCCGACTACGACGCCAACGCGGTGGCCGGCGCCGTCGACATCAAGACGCTGAGCGCGCTCGACCGCAAGGGCCCGTTCTTCACCGGCCGCTTCGCCGAAGGCAGGTTCGACCTCAACAAGAAGTCGCCGTCCGAAGCCGACATGACGTTCGGCACGCGCTTCGGCGCCAATAACGACATGGGCTTTGTGCTGTCCGTCAACGCGTCGCGCCGTCCGATGCGTTCGAACAACCTGCAAGGCTCGTCGAACTGGACCACCGGGGGAAGCGGCTTCACCACGCCGGACGACTGGCGTCCGCGCGACTATAACTTGGTGCGCGATCGCGGTGGCGCCGCCGCCGCCTTCGACTGGAAGCCGGATTCGGACACCCACCTCTATGCCCGTATCCTGTCGTCGCGCTTCAGCGACAACGAAACCCGCGACCAGTTCCGTGTGCCTATCCCCACCACGGGCCTGACCAACCAGACCGCGACCTCCGGCGACTTCACGGGCGTCACCGCGACGCGCTTCGTGCGCCGCCGCCAGGAAATCGACCGCGTACTGACCGAAAGCCTGGGCGGCGAATTCCGTCTCGGCGCCGGAAAGCTGTCGGTCGCCGCCACCGCCAGCCGCTCGTCGAAGGACGATCCGCTGCGTTCGGAGTGGCAGTTCACCGCCTCGGGCATTAGCGGCCACTACGACACCACCGGCGTCGTCTTCCTGGTGACGCCGTCGTCGAAAGCCTACGACGCCACGCAATTCAAGGCCAAGTCGTTCAATCTCGACGTCCGCCACGCCCAGGAAGACCTGCATCAGGCCAATGCCGACTACGAATTGCCGACAAGCTGGTTCGGCGACGCGACGCTGAAGTTCGGCGTCAAATATTCGGACCGCCACAAGACGAACGAACGCGACTACAAGGCCTACAAGCTGTCGACGGCCTTCACCCTGTCGAGCATCGGTACGCTCGACACCACGGGCTCGGTCTATAACGGTACCATCCCGTTCGGCCCGAAGGTCGATTACGACCTGGCGACCGGCTACGCCACCAATAAGGGCTATCTGGTGTATGACGCCGCCGGCAGCGTGGCCAACGCGCTGGGCGTCGATTACGACGTCTCGGAAAAGATCGGTGCTGGCTACGCCATGATGACCGTGCACGCCGGCCGGTGGACGATCATCCCGGGCGTGCGTGTTGAGGACACCCAGGACGAATACAAGGCCAAGAGCTTCACCCCGGCCTCGACGACGACGCAAGACTTCAACGTTTTCGGAAACAAGCACTATACCGACCTGTTCCCGTCGCTGGTCACGCGCTTCGACGTTTCCGACAGCCGCGTCATTCGCCTGGCGGCGACGACGGCGATCGGCCGTCCGAACTATGCCGACCTGGCGCCCTATGTGAACGACGACGGCGCCGGTACGGTGATCTACGGCAATCCGAACCTGAAGCCCTGGCGCTCGACCAATCTCGACGCCGCCTTCGAACAGTATGTCGGCAAGGACGGCCTGCTCTCGATCGCCGGCTTCTACAAGGACATCGACACGCCGATCTATACGGCCGGCACCAATGCCAGCAAGACGCCGACGAATGCGGATCATGGCTCGGTCGCCGGCGTCGAACTGACCGCCACCTATGCCTTCAGCTGGCTGCCTGCGCCGTTCGATGGCTTCGGCGTCAATGCCAACGCAACCTTCCAGGACGCCAAGGCCAAGGGCGCGCCGGGCCGCGCCGGCGAAGTGCCGCTCTACTTCACCTCGAAGACGACGGGCACCGCCGAGCTGACCTATGAAAAGTACGGTATCCTGGGCCGCGTCGCCTATACCTACCGCTCGGAATACCTCGATACGCTCGGTGCCGACGCCGCCCACGACCTCTATACGGGCGCTAACGGCCAGCTCGACGCCAAGCTGTCGTATGCGCTGAGCTCACATTTCCTGGTCTATGTCGAAGGCACCAACCTCAACAATGCGCCGTGGCGCCGTTGGGAAGGCAATTCGCACCAGCTGGTCGAGAACGAGATCTACGGCAAGACCGTCAAGGTCGGCATTTCGAGCAAGTTCTGATGCTGCGCAAACTCGTACTGACCGCCGTCGTATGTCTGGCCTGGGCGTCATGCGCCCAGGCTGCGCCCGCGGCGCCTGAACCGGGCTACAGCCTGACCCGCGTCGTCGTCGTCATGCGCCACGGCATCCGCCCGCCCACCAAGGCCGTGGTGGTCCCGGCCGAGGTCAGTGCCCGGCAGTGGCCGTCCTGGGACGTTCCCTACGGTTACCTGACCGCCCACGGCGCCAAGGCCGTGGCCGAACTCGGCCGCTTCGACGCCAAGACCTATGCGGACCTGTGGCCGAAGGGCTGCGCGGCGGAAGGGAAGGGCGCCGTGCGCGTCGTCGCCGATACCGACGAACGTACGCTCAAGACGGCGGAATCCTATGTAGAGGCCGGCTTTGCCGCCTGCGCCGGCGCGATCGAACATGCCCCTGACGGCAAGCCCGATCCGCGCTTCTCGCCGTTCGAAACCGGCACCCTGCCCGATACCGCCAGCATGATGGCCTCGGCCGAAAGCGACCTCCCGGCCGGTGGCCTGGCGGCGCTCGATATGGCAAACAAGGCGCGTCTCGATGCCTTGAGCACGGTCTTGGGCTGCGAAGAGGCGGCCTGCCGGCTGTCGGCGCGCGCCACGACGCTCGATGCCTCGAAGGGCCGCGTCAAGATCACCGGCGGGCTCGATATCGCCTCGACGGTGGGCCAGGTCCTGATGCTCGAATACGCCGACGAAAAATCAATGGCCAATGTCGGCTGGGGCAAGGTGACGCGTGACCAGATCCGCGATTTCCTGACCTTCCACGCGTTGGAATTCCAGCTGGTGGCACGCCCGCGCGTCATTTCGGATTTCGGCGCCGGGCCGCTGCTGTCCGAGGTCCGTCAAGGGCTCTATGGCGACGGTGCGCGCATGACCGTGCTGGTCGGGCACGATTCGAACCTCGCCTATGTCGGCGGGGCGCTGGGCCTGCACTGGACCGGCGGCGACTTCCCGCAGGATGATCCGCCGCCGGGCGGTGCCATCATCTTCGAACGCTGGACGAAGGCCGGTTCAGCAGACCGCATCGTGGTCCGCTTCCGCGCGCAGACGCTCGATGAGATGCGCACGCTGAAGCCGCTGGGGGAGGGGGCGCTGACGACGCTCAAGCCCATGGTGTGCGGCGAGGCGCCGGTGTGTGATGGCGAGGCCTTCAAGGCCACGCTCGACCGCTTGGCGCGGTGAAGGCCCGGAGGGAAGCGCGGGGGAGGCTTTGCCCCTTCCGTCACTCGCTTTGCTCGCGCCACCTTCCCCGCTTCGCAGGGAAGGAAGGGAGCTCCGTCGTCTAATTCCTTCCCCGTTTTGGCTGCCGCCGAGGGCGGGGAAGGTGGCTCCCCGGAGCGTCGGCGAAGGGGAGACGGAAGAGGGGATGCGCGGGTAGGAACGAGCGCAAGACCTTGTTACGACGCCTTGCGGACCTCGGCGGCGATTTCCTCGGCGGGGCGGCCTAGCAGATAGCCCTGCGCCTCCTCGCACCCTTCCTCGCGCAGCAGGTTGAGCTGCGCCTCGGTCTCGACGCCTTCGGCCAGGACCGGGATTTCCAGCGACTTGCCGAGCGCCAGGATAGCGCGGACGATGGCGCGCGCCTGCGGCGTGCGGTCGGCCTCCATCAGGAAGCCGCGGTCGATCTTGATCTTGTCGAACGGGAAGGCGTTGAGCGTGTCGAGCGAGGCATAGCCCGTCCCGAAATCGTCGATGGCGATGGTGACGCCCAGGGCCTTGATCTGGCGCAGGATGTGCAGCGCCGTCAGGCGGTCCTCGATAATGGTCGATTCGGTGATTTCGAGCTCGAGGCGGCTGGGCGACATTCCCGTTTCGGCCAGGATTTCGCGCACCGTGTCGATCAGGTCGACGTCCTTGAGCTGCACCGGCGACAGGTTGACGGCGATGCGCGCGCCATTGGTCCAGCGCGCCGCCTCGCGCACGGCGGTTCTCAGCACCCAGGCACCGATATCGACGATGGCGCCGCTTTCCTCGGCCACGCCGATGAAGTCGATGGGCGAGACGAAGCCGCGCACCGGATGTTTCCAGCGGATAAGCGCTTCGTAGCCCGTAATGCCGCCGGTCTTGACCGACTTCTGCACCTGGTAGAAGACGCGGAATTCGTCGTTTTCCAGCGCCGACACCAGGTCCTTGGCCAGGGCGCGGCGGTCGCGCGCGGCCTCGTCCATCTCGGCTTCGTAGAAGCAGACCTTTTCGGCCTGGCCGGCGGCCTTGGCGCGGGCCAGCGCCAGGTCGGCATTGTTGATCAAGGCTTCGCGCAAGCCGCCGTCGCGCGGGAACATGGCGACGCCCAGCGAGGCTTCGAGCCGGACTTCGGCGCCGTCGATGTCTATAGGGGCGCAGATGCAGTCGTAGAGCTTGCGTACGCAGGCCCCCACGTCCTCGTCTTCATCGAAGCGCTTGACGGCGGCGAACTCGTCCCCGCCCAGGCGCGCGACGAAGCGGCCGTCGCCGGATGTCAGCTCGGCCAGGCGTTCGCCGAGGATTTTCAGAATCCGGTCGCCGGCGGCGTGACCGCGCTGCTCGTTCAGTTCCTTGAAGCCGTCGAGATCCACGACGACGACCGCGACCTCTTCACCGTGGCGCGACGCCCAGGCGAGGTCCTGGTCGAGATATTCGTTGAAATGCAAGCGGTTGGGCAGGCCCGTCAGACCGTCGTGGCGGGCCATGTGGGCGATGCGCTGCTCGGTGCGGCGCTGTTCGGTGACGTCGTCGAAGGTCGAGACCCAGCCGCCGTCGGGCATGGGGCGGTGGGTGATCGCCATGAAGCGGTTGGTGAAGAATTCCGAGATCATGCTGCCGCCGCCTGGTTGCGCCAAAAGCGCCCGGTGGCGCGCCGCGTGCGTGTCGATGATATCCTCGGCCGGCCGGGCGCCGGTCTTCAGCGTCATGACGGCGATCAGGAGGTCGTGGAAGCTGATGCCGGGCACGACGACGTCCGCCCCCAGGCCGTAGATCTCGGCGAAGCGGCCATTGGCCAGGATCAGCTTGCCGTTGCGGTCGAACAGGCAAAGGCCCTGCGACATATGGCTGAGCGCGGCGTCGAGATTGCGCGACATGTCGAGCATGCGCTCCTTGTCGGCCTTGTATACCGTAATGTCGCGCATGACGTAGGCGAAGCCCATAAGGCCGCCGTCGGCATCGTGGACCGTCTTGACGACGACGTGACCCCAGAAGGTCCCGCCGGCCTTGCGGCGGCCCTGGAATTCGGTTTCGAAGTGGTTCTGCTCGCGCGCCTTTTCCATCCATTCGGCGTGGCGGCGGGCCTCGGCCTCGCCCATCAGATCGGGGTCGCTGAGACGGCGGCCGACCATTTCGGCGGCGTCGAAGCCCTTGATGCGCGCGGCCCCGCCCGACCAGTCTGTGACGACACCGTCGGCGTCGAGCAGGATGATGGCGTAGTCGGTGACGTTGTCGAGCAGGATGCGGAAACGCTTGTCGCCATTGGCCTTGACGGCGTCGAGCCGCGAGCTCCAGCGTTCCGCCAGGGCGCACAGGCTCAGGGCCGCGATCGAGGCAATGGCCAGGATGACGGACATCGAAGCCGGCGAGATATGCAGGCCCGACGTACGGTGCAACGGATTGGAGATGACCGAGACCGCGCCCATGGCGGTGAAGTGGTGCGATACGATGGCCAGCAGCAGCAGGCCCGCGGCCGCCGGCAGCGACCAGCGCCCGCCGCGTTCGAAGACCGTCATGGCCGCCGCGCCGAAGACGATGCCGGCCACGACGGAGCTGACGACCAGGTCCCAGGCCCAGCGGATTTCGCCGGGCACGTCGACCGCCATCATGCCGAGATAGTGCATGACGCCGATGCCGGCGCCGATGACCGCGCCGCCTGTGGCGGCAGCGAAGGGAAAGCTGCGCGAGGTGGCGATTTCCGCGCCTGCCGCGGTCAATCCCATGGCGCAGACAAGCGACAGGAGGGTCAGCTTCAGGTCGAAAGTCATGGGTACGCCGGCGTGATAGGCCAGCATGGCGATGAAATGGGTGGCGAATATGCCGAACCCGCCGACCGCGCCGGTCGCCGCGATCCAGCGCAGGCGATGCATGCCGGTGAAGGTCCGCGCGCGGTTCAACGCCACGCACATGACGCCGCAGGCCAGGAGACAGATAAGCGCCGCCAGCCCGACCAGGGGCCAGTCGTGGTGGTCTCGCAGGCAGAAGAAAACGCGGTTCATTACAAGCAGATCCGTTGTGGATCGTCGCGGGAAAGCTGCGGGATCAGCGTGCGACGGCTTGTCAGGCTAACAGAACAAGCTTTTTAGGCCGTTAATCACCCGGCTTTTTAAGATTTTACCGTTCAGCCCGCCGGGGCGATGTGCGTGCGGATCCAGCTGGCGAAGGCCTCGGCGCTCAGTTCGCCGTCGGCGACGACGGTCAAACCCAAAAAGCAGGTGGTGTCGTCGGCGACCAGGCGATGCCCGTTGAGCCCAAGGAACAGCTCTATGGCCAAAAGCGCCGTCGGCAGGTTCTGGCTGCGGAACAGCTGGTCGTGCGCCAGGCCGTAGCCGTAGATGGCGGCCAGGCTGGCGAGGTCGGTCGAATGGCTTTCGCTCAACACCTCGGCGCGGGCGATCAGCATCCTGAGCATGCTCAGTTCGCGCGTGCCGGTTTCACCGCCGTATTGCGCCGCCAGCTCGGCCTGGATGGCGGGAATGGTCTCTTCGTGGAGCAGTGTGTACGCCATCCGTCAGGGCCTATTTGGCGAGTTCTTTGAGGACGTTGCGACGCTTGCGCATCAGCGTGCGCGCGGTCTCCATCTGCTCGGCAAACTGTTCGTCATAGGCCGACAGCTTGAAGCCATCGGGTGTTTCGGTGATGAAGACGCTGTCGCCCTTGTCGAGCCGCATGCGGATGAGGAGGTCGCGCGGCAGGATGACGCCGAGCGAATTGCCGATCTTGGTGACCTTCAGTTCCATGCTTTCCCCTGCCATTTCGTTGGTATTACAGATGTAAGACTGAAATGAAGAAAACGTCAACGTCGGCGGTGCAATGTCCTTTGTATGACAGTTGTGACAATGGCTGGGCGGTAATTCACAGACCGTTTCCAGCGCTTCCCGAAGAGCCTGCTGCGCTCGTTTCCTCTACGCCCCCCACCGTCATCACTTCCGCTTTGCTCCAGTGACGCCACCTGCCCCGCCGAGCGGGGGAGTATAAGAAAATATAGGGTATCCAAAATCTTATACCTCCCCGCTCGGCGGGGAGGGGGAGTCCGTAGCCCAATCCTCGAAATCCGGGGTAAGCTGTCCTGGTCCGCAACCGGGGTGGCTAAACTGCGTCCTACGCCGGCTGTGTCCGGCGGGCGGGTTTCGGAGGCTGCCCGGTGGTGAAACCTCGGGCGTAGACCTGTTCGATCAGTTCACGATGGCTCGGCAGATCCTTGACGGCGTGTTCGCCGAAGCCGCGAATCTTCTCGAAGATTTTCCGCGCGGTGTCGGCGTGGGCGTAAACGCCTCGCGCGGCGTCGAGGTCGGTCTCGAAACCCATGCCGTAGAGGATGTACTGATAGTTGAAGAAGGCGAAGGTCTCGACGTCGGTGACGAAGTCGAAACGCGAGGGCGGCCTGTGCTTCCAGCGTCCCAGCATGTCCCGAAGTTCCTCGGGGATGGTCTCCGGCGCCGTATTGTCGCGCCAGAAGGGTTCGGTGCGCTGCGTCAGGCAGTAGTGCAGTTTGAGAAAGTTGACGATCTTTTCGCAGCGCAGCCGCATCAGGGTGTTGAACTGCCGTGCCGATGCATCGACCGGCCCGGCGTGCGGGAAGAAATCGGCGATCAGGCCTGCCGCGGCCTCGATCATGACGATGCCCGTGGCTTCCAGCGGCTCGAAAAAGCCCGCCGCCAGGCCGACGGCGACGCAGTTCTTCACCCACTGGCGCTCGCGGTAGCCGGGCTCGAAGCGGATGACGCGCGTCGCGACGCCTTCGGCCTTGGGCCCGGCATAGGCGCGGACGACCTCTTCGGCGCGCGCGTCGCTGGTGTGCGCGGACGAATAGACGTAGCCGATGCCGCGGCGCTCCGAAAGGCCGATATCCCAGGTCCAGCCGGCCTCATGCGCCGTCGAGACCGTGTAGGAATGGATGGGGCTGCGCGGGGCGGGGTAGGGGACGTTGCACGTGATGGCGCGATCGGCGAACAGGAAGGGCAGGACGTCGGTCTGGGGTTCCCCCAGCGCCTTGCCGATCAGTTCGGCGCGGAAGCCCGAGCAATCGACATAGAGGTCGCCTTCGAGGACGCCGTGCTCGGGCGAGACGAGATGGGCGATGGCGCCGTCGGCGTCGAGCGCTACCCGGTCGATCGTGCCGATCAGGTGGATGACCCCGAGCTCGACGGCGCGCCGTGCCAGGAGGTGGGCGAACTTCACGGCGTCGAAATGGTAGGCGAAGTTTAGCGGGCCTGCGAAATTGCCCTCATAGGGCCGCTTGGGCGCGCGGTCGGCGTCGGCGACGCGCGGCTGGAAGGTGACGGCCGCGGCGAAAGGCGGACGGGTCGCCTTGTCCTGCAACAGCCAGTAGGGGACGAGGCTCAGGTCCTCGGTCCAGTAGGGGGCGTCGAAGGGGTGGAGATAGTGGCTGTGGTGATCGCCTTCGGGCGTATGCAGCCAGTCGACGAACTTGATGCCCTGTTTGTAGGTGGCGGTCGTTTCGCGCAGGAAGGTCGCTTCGTCGATGCCGAGCGTCTGCAGGGTGGTGCGGATGGTGGGGAAGGTGCCTTCGCCGACGCCGATAATGCCGATGTCGGGACTTTCGACGACGGTGATCTCCGGCGTCCGGCTACGGTCGGGATTGCCGCCACTCAACGCTTTTGCCAGGTAACAGGCAGTCAGCCAGCCGGCCGTGCCGCCGCCGACGATCAGGATTTTCCGGGGAGTGGTCATGTCTGGCCTGTCACAATCCGCGCGACGCTAACATGCCGGGCAAGGACGGGCAACCTGACAGCATGTCTCACGCGAACCGGATGACGATCGCGGTGGTCACGGCAAACAGGGCGACCGACAGGTAACGGTAGTTGCGGTACCACGGTACGCCCCTGAGGTGCTCGGTCTCGGCTGCCCAAACGGCGCGCGAAAACATCAGGGGCACGATTTTTTCGGGATCGGGCACGGGCGCCGCCAGGCTGCCGGCGAAGAGCGCGACGAGCGCCACGGCGAAGATGACGATGGCGGCGACAAGAAAGTGCAGCGGGATGGTGTGCAGGAGAGCGATGCCGACAAACAGGGCGACGCTGGTCGCGGTGCCCGTCCCCAGCGCCCAGGCGGCGCCCGTGGCGTTGACGCGGCGGACGAACAGTCCCCCCAAGAAGACGGCGGCGATCGGCGGCACGAAGTAGCACAAAAGCGCCTGCAGGTACTGCCACAGGCCCGGGAAATGGACGATCTGCGGCGCCCACAGGACCGACACCGCCATCAGCCCGGCGGCGCTCCATTTGCCGGCGCGGACCAGCTGCATGTCGTCGAGGTTCGGCCACAGTCGTCGGATGAAGTCCATGGTCAGGAGCGTCGAGGTGGCGTTGTAGATGCCCGCCAGGCCCGACAGCAGCGACACCAGGCAGGCGGCGATGATCAGGCCCGTCAGGCCGTGCGGCAGGATCTCGAAGACGATATGCGAAAAGACTTCGTCGGGGTGGTCGAGGTGCGGAAACAGGGTGATGGCGGCCGCGCCCGGCAGGATGACCAGGAAGAGGCTGGTCAGCTTGAGCGCGCCGCCGAGCAGCGAACCCAGGCGCCCTTCGTCGAGCGATTTGGCGGCCAGGACGCGCTGGACCATGGTCTGGTTGGTGCACCAGAAGTAAAATCCGATCAGCGGCACGCCGGTGACCAGCCCGGTCCACGGCATGACCGGATCGGACGCCGGCAAGACCAGCTTGAGGTTGGCGGGCGGGACCTTGGAAAGCGCCTCCTGCCAGCCGCCGGCGGCGTGGTAGGTGAAGTACGCCATGCACGCGCAGATCGTCACCATGATGACGCCCTGGATGCCTTCGATGGTCAGGATGGCGCGCAGACCGCCCAGGATCAGGAAGGCGCCGGCCAGGAGCGCCAGCAGTACGCACACCTGCCACAGGGGCCAGGCGGGGAACAGAATCTGGAACAGGACGCCGCCGGCGAACAGGGCGCCCGACGCGTCGAGCAGTATGCCGAGGATGACGCTCAGGCCCGAAACGTAGGTGCGGACGAAGCGGCCGTAGCGCAGCTCGAGAAATTCAGGGACCGTATAGACCTGGCTGCGGATATAGGTCGGCAGTACGCAGGCGCAGAAGACGATGAGCAGGATGGCGGCCGGCCATTCATAGTTGAAGACCGAAATGCCGTGGGCATAGGCCGACCCCGTGACGCCGACCAGTGTGATGGCCGAGATGGTGGTGGCGTACAGCGACAGGCCGACGCGCAGCCACGATGCCGAATTGCCGCCCAGGAAATGGTTGCGGGCCTTCAGGACCCTGCGCTTGTCGAGCCAGCCGGCAAGGACGAGGCCTGCGAAATAGACGAGGATAACGCCGAGATCGAGCAGGCTTAGGCGTGACGCCTGAAACATATGGGCTGGTTTCCTGGGTTTCTTGTTTTTTGCCCAGTAGAGCACAAACCGCCGATTTGGGAAGGCAGATTATGACCCGAACAGGTCGAAGCGCACACGCACACCGACCACGACCGCGTTGGGCACCGACAGGTCGCCGCCCGGATTGACGACGTACTGGAAGTCGGGCTCCAGCGTCAGGCCCTTCCTGACGGCGTAGTGGTAGGTGACTTCCCACGTCGTTTCGTCGTCGAACAACGCGCCTTGCGTGGCGCGGTAGGGCGCGCCGAAGCGGGCGTGCGCCACCGACAGGCCGACGCTGTCGTCGCTGCGGCCGAAGGGCGCGGATCGCACCACGCCGCCGCCGATATAGGCCGACAGGGGCAGGGTGGCGTCATCGGTCACGCCGGTGCGCAGCCAGGCCTGTGTCGTGTCGTCTATGGTCAGCTGGCCCTGCGCGTAGGTGCCGGAGCGGTGGGCATTGCCCAGACCGTCGAGGCGCGCTTGCGCCACCGTATCCAGCCAGTGGCCAAGCTTCAGGCGGCCGTGCTTGAAATCGTATTGCGCCTCCGCGACGACATGGACGCCTTCGTCCTTCGCCACGCGGATATAGGCGAAGCGGCGATCGTCATTGGCGTCGCCCGGCACGCCGTCGAACACGCCGGCGCGAAGGTGCAGCGGTCCTATCTGGTGCTCGGCGACGAAGCCGAGCGCCGAGATCGGGAAGATCGACGGTCCGGACTGGCTGTAGTCGGGGCCGATGCCGTGCGAGCTGTTGTGGAACAGGCAGGCCGGGTCCTGGACGTCGAAAATGGCGTTGAGATTGATGAGACCGAAGGTTGCGGTCGTCTTGCCGTCCGCCGAGGTGCGGCGCACCCAGGCTTCGAACAGGCGCACGGCCGGCGTGGTGTCGATATTCGACACGGTCTGGACGTCGCCGACATAACGGTCGGAAAAGCCGCCGTTGAAATTCCCCAGGATGTAGCCGCGGGCCGACCACTGGCCCCGTTGCCAGTCGGCGGTGAGATCGAGATTGTGCATGACCAGGGCGCCGCGACGCAGGCCGCCCGACACGTCGGCCACCGCGTCGGTGGTCCAGGCACCGGCGGTGTGCAGGCCGTCGTCGTCTGCGGCAAGCGCGGTCGCGGGCGACAGGACGAGGGTGGAGGCGAGGAGGCAGAGAAGCGATACGCGCATAGATTTACAACCTGGACAGAAGATTTCACTCTAGGGGAACAACCCTAATATCCGGTGACTCGACGCCGGTGTGTGATCCCCCGATAGTTGCCGGCGTGGAAGAATCGCTGAAAGCTTGAAGATTCAGCCCGAGGATCCCATGACCGACCAACGCCTTGCCGTCATCCGCGGCCGTTTTGCGCCGCCGACCCTATCCGCGCTGGCTGTGATCGAGGCGGCCCTGACGCGCGTGGATCGCGTTGCCGTGCTGGTGTCTGCGGCCGAACAGGCCCCGTCGTGCCGCATGCCATGGAACGCCGCCGCGCGCATGGACATGGTGCATGCAGCCTTGGCAGGGTTCGGCGACCGGGTCATCGTCCGTCCGGTGCCCGACTGGCGTTACGATCGCGCCGCGCGCGCCGCCGCCGAAGCCAAGGCGATCGCAGACCTGGGGCCCGTCGCCGAACGCCTGCCGGATGTGCCCGATGATCCCGAACTGCTCGCCGCCCTGTTCGCGCGCGGGCCCGACGCCCTGCGAGGGCAGGTGCCCGATGCCGTCGTGGCAATGGTCTCGACCTTTTCGGCTACCGGGGCCTTCACAGGGCTTGCCGAGGAATACGCCTACGTCCAGGCCTATCATCGATCCTGGGCCGTGGCGCCCTATCCGCCGGTCCTGGTCACCGCCGACACGGTCATCGTCCACGTGCCTGAGGGCGGCGAACCGCATCTGCTGCTGATCGAGCGCGGGGGCATACCGGGCAAGGGCACATGGGCGCTGCCCGGCGGCTTCGTCGATCCCGGTGAATGGCTGATCGACGCGGCTTTCCGCGAGCTGCGCGAGGAAACGGGCCTGAGGCTCAGCGACGTCGAGGCCCAGGCCGCGCTGAAGGACCAGGCGGTGTTCGATGCGCCGGACCGGTCGTCGCGCGGCCGGGCGATCACCCACGGCTTCCACTTCGTCGTCGTGGGTGGTTCCTTGCCCGATGTGGCAGGCAAAGACGATGCGGCCGAGGCGCGGTGGTGGCCGGTGAACGCGCTGCACACCCTTTATGAACGTCTGTTCGAGGACCACGCCGACATTATCGTCCGCTTCCTGGGTCCGGTGTTCGGGTAACGGACGCACTGCAAAAGGGAGCTGGTAACGTATCTGTGTCCAGGCTTGCCGACGTTATGTTTCAGGATTTTCGCGCCGCACCAAAAAGGCGCGTTTTCGGCCACATAAGCGACACAGTTGGCCGCCATCCGGTTGCAGTGCAGTAAGAGACGACTGCCGGATCATACCCAGCCCAGTATGCATCCGTTCCGGGAATACCATGATCGATCGCAGACAGCTTCTTGCAGGTGGGGGGCTCCTGTGCCTGGCCGCTTCGACGGCCGATACCGCGCAGTCAGCCGAGCGGGGCTTTGCGTTGCCCGATATCGAGGCGATCGCCCGGCGCCTGGCGGAAAAACCGTATAGCCCGCCGAGCCAGGACCTGCCGGACGACCTGAAGGCCCTCGATTACGACGGCTATCGCCGCATCCAGTTCCGCCACGAGCACGCCCTGTGGGCAAACGACGGCCTGAAATTCCGCGCCGAGTTCTTTCATCGCGGCAACCTGTTCACCCACCGCGTCGACCTTTACGAGGTGCGCGACGGCAGGCCGCGGCCCATCGCCTATTCGCCCGATCTTTTCCAGTACGATCCGCCGCTGACAGCGCCCTTGCCGGCCGATTTCGGCTTTGCCGGCTTCCGCCTCGAGGCGCCGGGCCTGCCGGGGCTTGACGAGATCGCAGCGTTTCTCGGCGCCAGCTATTTCCGCTCGCTGGGGGCCAACCAGCGCTACGGCCTGTCGGCGCGCGCCCTGGCGATCGGCACCGGTAGTGCCGGCGGCGAAGAGTTTCCGCTCTTCCGCGCGTGGTGGATCGTCCGTCCGGCGCCGCAGGACGCCAGCATCACCGTCTACGGCCTGCTCGATGGCGAGAGCACCACCGGCGCCTATCAATTCCGTATCACGCCGGGAGCGGTCACGCGCTTCGACGTCTCCTGCCGGCTTTATCCACGCGTGGCGCTGACGCACGTCGGCATCGCGCCGCTGACCAGCATGTATCTGTACGGCCCCGACACGCGGGCGCGCTTCGACGATTTCCGCCCGGCGGTCCACGATTCCGACGGTCTGCAAATGACGACCGGCGTCGGCCAGGCGATGTGGCGGCCCTTGCGCAATCCGGCCACCGTGCAGGAAAGCAGCTTTATCGATCCGGGCGTGCGCGCCTTCGGCCTGATGCAGCGCGAGACGCGCTTCGAAGATTATGAAGACACCGAGGCGCGCTACGACCTGCGCCCCAGCGCCCGCGTCGAACCCGCCGGCAACTGGGGGCCCGGCCATGTCCACCTCTTCGAGCTGCCGTCCGCAACCGAGGCCGCCGACAATATCGTCGCCTTCTGGCGGCCCGGCCTGGCCCTCAAGCCCGGCCGGGCCCATGCCTTCGACTATCGCCTGCTGTGGGGGCCGCCGGACGAAGGCCAAAAGGGGACCGGTCCCGGGCTTCGCGTCGTGCGCACGCACGGCGGCCGCGCGCCCGACGGCGACGGGCGGCTGTTCCTCGTCGACTATGAAGGCGACGCCCAACCCGACGCCTCCCGGTTCACGGCCGCCATCCGCGTCAGCGCAGGCGAAGCCGGCCCGGTGCAGTTTACCGCGCTCGGCGGCAATCGCCTCCGCGCGGCCTTCCGCTATCTCCCGCCGGCCGCCACCGCGGCCGACATCACGCTCGATATCACGGGGCCGGACGGCCTCCCCAATGGTCTTATTGCCGAAACATGGGTGTACCGATGGACGGCCTGAAACTTCTCCTCCTGCGTTCGACCGTCTCCGCCGGCGGCGCCATGGGCCACCTGCCCGAGCCCGTGGCGGCGCCGCTGCACATGCCGGCGCAAAACCTTGCCTCCGGCATTCTGGAGGCCAGGCCCGCGACGTCTCCGGCCGACATCGACCTGCGGCGGCTGTTCGTCTTCGGGGCGGCGGGTGGATTGGGGGCCATCGGCATTTTCATTATGTTCGATGCGCTGAAATGGCGCGGCTTCCAGCCGCTGGAAGGCCTTTTCCTCGTATTGTTCGGCTTTCTCTTCACCTGGATGGCGTTTGCCTTCGTATCCTACTGCACAGGGCTGTGGGCGCTGGCTTTCGAGCGCGACGACCTTGGCCTGCAAAGCGGCGGACCCTTGCCCGAACTTGCGCGCCGGACGGCGATCCTCGTGCCGGTGTGTAACGAGGACCCGGTCGCCATCGCGCGGCGTATCGACATCATGCGCCAGTCTCTGACGGCCACGCAGCAGGCCGGCCGTTTCGACGTCTTCGTGCTCAGCGATACGCGCGACCTCGACGCCTCGGCCCTGGAACGCGCCGTGTTGCAGGCCCTTCCGGCGGCCGGCCCGGCCGTGCACTATCGCCGCAGGTCCGAGAATATCGACCGCAAGTCGGGCAATGTCGCCGACTGGGTGCGCCGTCATGGGGCGGCGTACGCGCACATGGTCGTGCTCGACGCCGACAGCCTGATGAGCGGCGACACCCTGGTGCGGCTGGCCGGCGCCATGGAACGCCACGACGGCATCGGCCTGATCCAGACCATTCCGCGCCTGATCGGCCAGTCGAGCCTGTTCGCGCGCTGCGAGCAGTTCGCGGCGCGGCTTTACGGTCCGGCCGCCGCCGCCGGCATGGCGTGGTGGTCGGGCGCCGAAAGCAATTTCTGGGGCCACAACGCCATCATCCGCACGCGCGCCTTCGCCGAGGCGGCGGGCCTGCCGCACCTGAAAGGAAGCGCGCCCTTCGGCGGGCTGATCATGAGCCACGACTTCGTCGAAGCCGCGCTTTTACGCAGGGCTGGGTGGGCCGTGCATATGGCGTCGCGGCTCGAAGGCTCATATGAGGAAAGCCCGCCGACCGTGCTCGACATGCTGGCGCGCGACCGCCGCTGGTGCCAGGGCAATCTGCAGCACGCCGCCGTCCTGCCGGCCAGGGGCCTGCACTGGATCAACCGCTTCCATCTCGTTCGCGGCATTCTCAACTACCTGATCGCCCCCATCTGGTGCGCCATGATGGTCACCGGTGCGCTGATGGCCTCGACGCGCGCGACGATCGACGACTGCGACGCCCTGGTCATGGCGGCCATGTTCGCCGTAACCATCGGCTTCCTGGTGGGGCCCCGCCTCGTCGCCTGCGCCGCCGCCTTGCAGGACGAAGGCTTGCATCGCGCCTATGGCGGGAAGTGGGGCGCAGGGCTCAGCATCGCCGCCGAAATGACCATGTCGACCCTGCTGACGCCGCTGATCATGGTCAGCCATACCCTGATGGTCGTCTCGGTCCTCCTGGGTTTCAAAAGCGGCTGGAAGACGCAGAACCGCGCGGCCTATGCCCTGTCGCTGGGTCACGCGGCCCGGCGCTTCGCACCGCACATGGCCCTGGGCGGCCTGCTGTTCGCCGCCATGGCGTGGATGTCGCCCGAGGTCCGGCCCCTGGTTGCGGTCACGGCGCTCAGCCTGCTGGCTGCGGCGCCCCTGGCGGTGGTGACCGCCATGGAAACACCGGACGAACTGCGGCCCCTGTTCCGCACGCCCGAAGAATACGCTGTCAGGGTACCTGCGGCGCCGCGTCTGCCGCTTCTGCCGTCGTTGAAACGGCTGGTTCCGGCTTCGCTGAGGAAGCGGCTGAAGGCCTTTCCACTGTTTTGACCCCCTTGCCAGACGGTTGCGTTTGCGATCATCTGCCGGGATGAAAATCCATCATGTCCTTGCCCTGGCGGTGGCGCTGGCCGCTGCCTCCGGGTCCGTTCCGGTTCTTGCCAAGCCGCACGCTGCCGCCAAAAAATCGGCCGACGGCGTCTTCGTCGCCCTCTATACCGAGGAATGGACGTGGCGGCAGGGCCTGTCGGCTACAGGCGAGGACAGCAACGCGACGACGGTCAGCCCGCGGCTGCCCGACGTCGGCGAAAAGGCGCAAGCCCGGCGGCTCAGCTACTGGCAAGGCGTGAAGCGGCGACTCGACGCCATAAGTCCCAAGGCGCTGTCGGCCGAAAACCAGGTCAACTATGCCGTCTACGCCGCCCAGCTCGACGCGCTGATCGCCGCGCAAGCCTTTCACGAATACGAACGGCCGCTCAATTCCGACAGCACCTTCTGGAGCGATCTGCTCTATACCGCCCAGCAGACCTTCCACGGCGAGACCGACTACCGCAATTATCTCTCGCAGCTGAACGACGTGCCGCGCTATTTCGACCAGCAAATCGCCAATATGCGCGCAGGTCTGAAGCGCGGTTTCACGCCGCCGCGGGTGACGCTGGAAGGCCGCGACCAATCCGTGCGGACCGTGATCGAGGCCAAGTCGGCTCAGGACAGCGCCTTCTATGCCCCCTTCGTCCGCATGCCCGCCACGATCCCCGCCGACATCCAGGCGGATTTGCGTAAAAAAGCGGTCGCCGCGATCGAGACGTCGGTCGTGCCGGCGCACAAGACGCTGCTCGCCTTCCTCGACGACGACTATATCCCGCACGCCCAAACGGCCTTGGGGGCCAGCGCGCTGCCGGACGGCCCGGCCTATTACCGCTCGAAGATCCGCGAATTCACCACGCTCGACGAGGATCCCGAAACCATCCACCGGATCGGATTGGAGCAGGTGGCCCTGATCCACGCCGAAATGCTTGAAACCATGAAGGCAACGGGCTTCAAGGGCGATTTCCCGGCGTTTCTGGCCTTCCTGCGCAGCGATCCGCAATTCTATGCCGCGTCGCCCCAGGCACTGCTCGACCGGGCCGCATGGATCGCCAAGACCTTCGACGGCAAGGCCGCGCAATATTTCGGCCACCTGCCGCGCCAGCGCTTCGCCATCGTCCCCGTGCCGCCGGAAATCGCGCCCTATTACACGTCGGGGCGCGGCGGGCCGGGGGTATATCTGGTCAATACCTACGATCTGAAATCGCGGCCCCTGTTCCAGCTGGCGGCGCTGACCCTGCATGAATCGGCGCCGGGCCACGCGTTTCAGATGCCGCTGGCGGCCGAGAACAAGACGCTGCCGGACTTCCGCCGCAACACCTATATCTCGGCCTATGGCGAGGGCTGGGCGCTCTATTGCGAAAAGCTGGGCGTCGAGATGGGAATGTACGAGACGCCTTACGACCGCTTCGGCTATCTGAGCTACCAGATGTGGCGGGCGTCGCGGCTGGTCGTCGACACCGGCATCCACGCCAAGGGCTGGACGCGCGAACAGGCGAGACAGTTCCTTCGCGACAATACCGCCCTGTCCGAGCACGAGATCGACACCGAGGTTGACCGTTACATCTCCTGGCCTGGCCAGGCCCTGTCCTACTATCTCGGCGAGATGGCGATCGTCGAGGCGCGGGCCAAGGCCGAAAAAGCATTGGGTCAGAAATTCAACATCCGTGCCTTCCACGACGCCGTGCTGCAACTGGGCAGCGTGCCTCTGCCGGTGTTGTCGGCGCATGTCGACGCCTTTATCGCCGGGGGCGGCAAAGGGCCGTATCCGGACGAGGAGTAGGGAGGAGAGCGACATGTCTGCCGAACATCCGGATGACATAGATGATCATGGCGCTCAGCGAGCGGCGTTTGTGGAGCTGTCGATGTTGCGGGGTCTTGACCAGGCGCAACGCGGTGAATTCGTTGCAGACGATTTCCTCGATCGGCTGATGGAGGATGTCCACGAGCGGAGCCTGCCCGATCAGGCCTGATCCGCGAGGCTGGTGTTAATCATCAGCCCGTTCTTCAGCGTCAGGGTCACCGGCGTACGCTCGCAGATATCGAGCAGGCGTTTGATCTGCGCGTCGTCGAGCGGGCCGGTAAAGCGGACCTTGCGGTCGATGATCTCGACCTTGTCTTCACGATAGAAGTGCAGCGAGACGTCCGCCGCCTCGAGCGGCCATCCTTTGCGCCCGGCATACATGCGCAGCGTAATCGCCGTACACGCCGACAGCGAGGCGAGCAGAAGGTCGTAGGGTGCCAGGCCCGCATCCTGGCCGCCATTGTCGGGCGGTTCGTCGGCGATGACGGTGCGGCCGGCGACCTCGATCGTGGTCTTGAAGTCGGTGGTGCCGATATGGGCGATGGCGCGGGCCATGATCTCCGTCCTTTCCGGGGCAGACAAGATTCGGCCCGCGCCATCTTTACCACAGACCGGGAACCCTGTGGCAAAGCCTGCTATTTTTAGCCGTGCAGCTTGATCGCGGTTTCGGCGACCTTGCGGCCCTGGTAGCGTGCGCCGGTCAGTTCGTTGTCGGTCGGCTGGCGCGAGCCGTCGCCGCCGGCGATCGTCGTGGCGCCATAGGGCGAGCCGCCCGTCACTTCGTCGAGCTTCATCTGGCCGGCGTGGCCGTAATCGAGGCCGACGATGACCATGCCGAAGTGCAGCAGGTTGGTGATGATC
>FTCZ01003978.1_pt1 | contig 94811 bp, 83 predicted proteins | sample 1658871 | NCBI WGS metagenome assembly FTCZ01 (sample SAMEA3914864, study PRJEB12502) | metagenome | biome: forest; material: soil | place: USA | collected 2012-03-12 | depth 0.3 m | reverse complement strand
CTTCGTCAATTCGATGAGCGATCTCTTCCTCAAGGATATCCCGGCTGATTTCGTCAGTCAGGTATTCGACGTCATGGAGGCCGCCGATTGGCATATTTTCCAGGTCCTCACCAAACGCAGTTCGCGCATGCGCGATTTCCTTCGTCGTCGTTACCCGCAAGGCTGCGGGCCGCGGCATATCTGGTGCGGCGTATCGGTGGAGGATGCGCCCGCCAAGAGCCGGACCAATCACCTCCGCGGCGCGCCGGCAGGCACGCGGTTCCTGTCGATCGAGCCGTTGCTCGGCCCGTTGGGCGCACTGGACCTCACGAACATTGATTGGGTGATTGTTGGCGGCGAGTCGGGGCCGCGGGCGCGACCGCTCGACGCAGCGTGGGTGCGCGAGATACGCGACCAATGCGTAAGGGAGGAAGTGCCATTCTTCTTCAAGCAATGGGGTGGCGTCCGGCCGAAAACGGGCGGGCGGAGTCTTGATGGCCGGGAATGGAGCGAGTTTCCCGGGGTGCCGCGGGATGCTAGATTCCCTGGCGCGCCGGACATAGTCGTTGTGGCGAGCACACACGCGTCCGGCCATTGAGGTTTCGCGCTCGTGCCAGAGGAACGGCCAATGACAAAGAACCCGCTCTATTATGACGTGCTTGCCTTGATGGATCGTGCAGTGGTTCGCGGCGCCGCATCCTTCACCGACGCCGACACTGACCTGCTTCGCCGCGAGCGCGACAGATGGATGGAAGCTGGCGGCGCGGACGCTGGATCGACGCTTATTGATTCCTTCATCGCAACGACCACGCTGGCGCGCGGCGCTACACCCGAACATACAGCGCGTCTGGACCTCGAGGTCCTTCGCTTGAAATCGGCCTGGCGCGATCGCTTCGGGCCAGCCGGGAGCTGACCCGAGGGTCACATTGTGACAGCAGCGCAAGCGCGCGTTATCATGACCCTCGTGCCCGACGTCAGCGACTCCGAATTATCTTCGATCATCGATTCCGGCGCCCTCGGGCTGATTACGGTCGATACCAACATCTACCACCGATACGGCTACGATCTCGAAGCGGGGTCACTGTTGGCATTGGGCCAGTTCGCGAAATCGCCGATCACCTTCGTCACCCCCGATATCATCATGGGCGAGATCAAGGCTCATATGATCAACAATTCGATATCGGCGACCAACGCGCTGCGAACGGCATTGCGCGATTTTCGCAAAGCGCGGCGGCCTGAACAGAAGGTGCTCGATCAAGCCGGCGCCTTGCTTGGCATTGGCGACGATCTCACCGCTGATATCGAGGATCGCTGGGCCGAATTTGTCGAGATGACTGGTGTGGAAGTGCTGGCTGCCAAGGACCTGCTTAATGGTGACGCGCTGGTGCGGACTTATCTCTCCACCGCGCCGCCCTTTGAATCCAAGGAGGACAAGAAGAACGAATTTCCGGACGCGATTGCATTGCTCGAACTCGAGGCCCGGAGTGAAAAGGACAACAAACATGTCCTCGCGATCAGCAAGGACGGCGGGTGGCGCGCATTCGCCGCAACGTCGAAATGGCTGATCGTTCGAGAGGATCTGCCGACGGCGCTCGAATTCTTCCACCGCGCCGACAGCTATGTGGTGGGGCGTGCAGTCAGTATGTTCGACGACAGCGAACGCTTCCTGCTCGCATATGAAATCGAATCCGCGTTGAGCCAGTTCGTCGACAATCTCAATCCCGACATCAGCGCGGATTCCTACCTGTTCTACGATGTTGATTTCATGGGCGCGTCCTATGAGGGCCGCGATAGCGTTGCCGAGGGTGACGTGAAAATCATTGCCTCCGACGACACGTCGGTGACCCTGGCGTTCGATATGAAACTCAAAGTCGCCATCGCTGCAGAATTCTCCTTCTCGGTGCACGATTCGATCGATCACGATTACGTGCCAATCGGCACGAGCGAGGAGACACGCTCGGTGCCGATCAATGCTCATCTCGTGCTGCAGGTCGGTCGCGAGAGCGGTCCCGAAGATGGGCCGATTGTGCTCAAGGTGGAATCGCCACGGTTCGTGCCCGTCGATTTTGGCACAGTCGAGCCCGACCTCCGGCCAGACGACGACGCTTAGCCCCAGCGGGGCGGCAGTTCCCTGAAACCGCCTTCCCCAAGCCCACAGGTCAGGCGATCGTCGGCCCAGACCGCCCGCGCCCAATAGTCCAGTTCGTCCCCGCCTCCCTCACGATACCGGAAACCGGTTTGCCGATCGCGTGCTCGAGCGCGGGACGCCAGGGCACGAGCGTGAAATCGTGCGCGCGCTCAATGACCGCAAAGCGACCGCTGACAAGATCGACGCCACGGCGGTACTTGCCCTCGACCCGCTCGCCCGGAAGCGCTTCGGCGAAGGGACGATCGAACTCGCGGGCAAGCCCCTCGGCTACCCGCAGCAATTCGCCGCGTTGCAGCGCCGCCAGCAAGCCGCGTCGATATCGCACCGTACCGTCCTCGACCTCGGCCAGCCCTTGCGCGACAAGCCATTGCCGCCGCAGGTCCTGCGCAAGCGCAACCTCGCGCCCGAAACCGGCATCGCGCAACGCCAGCGGCGCCTCGCTTACCAGCTCGCGGTCGAGCCACGTCGCAGCGTCGGCGCCGAGCAACGCATCGACGGGCTGCGACGACAGGATCGAAATCGCGACAGGCCGATCGCGCAGACGCGCGGCCTCGTACCGTTCCACCTGCGCGAGATAATCGGCCGGAATACGCCAGCCGCCCGCCGCCGACCGCTCCACCGCAACCCCGCCGCGGCGCAACGCTTCGAGCCGCCTGACGTGCGTTTCGGCATAGGCCTCGCTCGCCGAGGGATCATGCCGCAAATGCGCGTCAACGTCATAGCCGCCGCGATTGCCGGCAGCGATGCCCATGATCGTGCGATCGACCTCACGCGCCGAAGCCGCCAGGCCGGAAACCTTGACGACCGCGCCGTCCGCAATCCCCTCGGTCCGGCTGCCCTTGCCGATATCGACATAATGCGACCGCCCATCCAGGCCGTCGATGATCATGAAATGACGATCGGCATGCTCATCAGCCAGGCCGCGCATCATCACGCGCCCGACAAGCGCCGATCGGTCGATCGCCGGATCAAAAATCACCTGGTCGGCCGCCGCTTTGTCGATCCCGCGCTCGCCAATTGCGCGCTGCATCGTACGGATGATGTCGCCCCGCTCGCCCATCCGCCGCAACGTCTCGTCAAGATCGTGCGCCAGCCGATAGCGGCCACCCTCTTCCGGCTCGGCGAGGCCAAGCCGCGCCAGCTTTGCCAGCCGGCCAGCGCGCAGGCTTTGCGCAACCGGGTCCGCCGCCGCGATCGTCACGACATGGCGGTCGTCCGCATCGCGCAGCAGATCGCGATCGATCGAGGTCAGTCTTTGCTGATCGACCTCGCGCTTCAGGCGGGCCGCGATTTCGCGTTCGGTCGGCGGGCCGAGATCCAGCTCGACGAGCTCGCGGGCGCGTTCGCGAATACCCGCGGTCAGATAGTCGCGTGCGATCACCAGATCGCGTCCGCGATCGTCGACCCCGCGCACCAGAATATGGGTGTGTGGATGGGCGGTGTTGAAATGATCGACCGCCATCCAATCGAGCTGCGTGCCGAGGTCGATCTCCATCTGCGCCATCAGGCGGCGAGTTAGCGGTTTCAGATCGTCATATTGATCGCCATCCTCGGCCGAGACGATGAAACGGAACTGATGCCGATCGCCTTGCCAGCGATCGCGAAATGCCTGCCCCTCCGCCTCATCGCGATCACGGTCGTAGAGGAGGCCCGGCTGTCCGTCAGGCGTGACCCCATCGCGCTGCAGGTAGCGAAGATGTGCTGCCGCCGCTCCGGCGCCCTTTCCTGCAAGCTTGACGATGCTCGCCTTGACGACCACCCGACGCCCGCCGGCAACGCGTCTCGCAAGCAACCTGCCGGTACCCGCACCGCGCCCGTTACGGCTACCGGCAAAACCGCTACCCGGCCGCACGTTGCGGACGCCGCCGCGCGCGAGATTGGCGGCCGCAAGGACACGACCGAGATAGCGGCGGGTGCGTTTGCCGCCGCCGCTGCGCATCCGCCCCAATCGGGGCTCGAACTCGTCGTCCTCCGCCATCGCAAACAGGCCATCCCGGCTCTCGACCAAGCGAGCATGACGCGTGTCCCGACGAAGGGAAACCGGTGCCGCCGACAGGCGCGGAAACGCTGGGCTTGGCGCCTCACCGGCACCGGGCAGGCCTTGCCCGGTGCCGAACCTTCTTCGATAAAACGATGTGCAGACAATAGCATACGGCATGACCAGTGCCGGTGCTTTCATCTTGCCTTACTAAACCCTCTCGATTTTCTGGCTTTCTCTTCCCTTCTTCTCCGAGCCCGGCGAACAAAAAAAGAGAGCGGAAGCGAGGCCGGCCGACCCCGCTTCCGCTCGTTCGCTCAGCGATACGCGCCGAACAATTCGATCGCTTCTGAGCGATCCCGCGCGATCCTGTGCCCCGACATGCCGTGCGCCATACCGTTGCCATCGACGATGCACACCGCGGCGAACCAGGCGCCAGCGAGCTGCCCGAAAATGGCCACCCGATCGAGTTCGAAATCGTCCTCCGACGATGCCTCGTACCGTCCGATCCAGCGCTCCTCGATCCGCGCGTCCCAATGGAATTCCGGACGTTCCGCTGCAAGAAACCGCTGCGCCAGCGCGGCACCGGCCGTGGACCCGAATTCGATCGCCAGCCCCGCGCTCAAGGTCGCCATCACGCGATCCGATACGGTGCCGATGGGTTGAAAGATGGTCATGAAAGCCTCCGTTCCTGACGTCCTCACGATCAAGGACTGACCAGTCGACGGCGGTCGCCGGGGCGGCTGTCAGGGCCGCCGGAGCGAAGCGGAGGCGCCGCGCCAGCGGCGGCGGAGGAACCGATTTTGTTGCGCCGCGACAAACAAACGCGCGCGCGAAGCGCGCTCATCATCGCGGCAAAATTGGCGGGGCCGCCGGCCTTGATAGCCGCCCCGGCGGCCGCCATGCTGGGACGATCCGAGACGAGCCCTCCCCGTCCGTCCTTCAGGCCAGCAAGGCGATGTCCATGCAATCCGACCGCGAAGAACTGAACAAGCGCTGCGAGCGCAGCATCAACAAGATGTCCGATGCCGACGCGCTCGTGCATATCGCCCAACTGATCGACGATGCGGCCGATGCATCGTTCGAGCGCGGCGCAAAGCGCGCGATCTTCCTGCTCGACGAACTGGCGAAACGTCCGCTTGCCGATACCGACGGAGCGCTCGCCGAATATTTTCGGGCCAATGCCTGGGCGGCGCGATCCCAGATCGCAAACGTCCGGCAGTCCTGGTCGTGGGAGGCGCCCGAGCGCCAGGAAGAGCTGCTCGCGCTCTCGCGCGCCGCAAACCATCCGGGCTTCACCAGCCTTGGCGACGTCCGGCGCTGTCAGATCCTCACCAACCAGGCGAACCTGCTCAACACGGTCGGACGATCGATCGACGCCATCGCCGGATGGGATGCGGCACTCAAGATCATCCCGACCTTCGGAATGGCGCGCGGCAATCGTGGCGCCGGCCTCAAACATTATGCCGGAATGGTCGTCGACAATCGCGAACGCGCGATCCTCGCGCTGCACGCCTTGGACGGGCTTCGTTCGACGATGGCCGACGATGCGGAGTATGAAGCGATCGATCCGCAGGCAGCGATACGCTACTTCGCGAACATGGCGAACGAGATCGCCGGCGTGCTCAATATCGACGCGGCGCGCGCGATGCTGAATCTCGACAAGGGCAACGAAGGCCGCTCGAAAACCGAGCGCGGCTATCGCCGCTGGTGCCTCGAACACCGGCTCTTCCTGTGCCCCTTGAACGATCTTGGACCGCATCTTTCGGCGGCGACCGACGACCTCATGCTGCCGCCGATCACCGAAGGCTGGGACGATCGCCCCGACGGTTATCTACCCCCGCCGATCATCGGTTTCTTCAATCAGATGAAGCAGGAATATGCCTCGGCGCGCTTCATGCTGTTCGAGGGCATGAGCAGCACGCGAGTCCATTTTTCGGACCGCGGCGTCGCACTCTCCGATACGCTCGATTATCCGCTTTACTCGCTGGCGAGCGAGCGGGTCCGCGCCGCGTTTCGTATCGGCTATTCGCTGCTCGACAAGGTCGCCTTCCTGGTCGACCGCTATTGGCGTCTCGGCAAGGTTCCCGACCGGATCAGCTTCAAGAATGTGTGGATGGTCGAGAACAAGACGCGTCTCCTGCCGAAGTTCGAAAACTCCGACAACTGGCCGCTGCGCGGCTTGTTCTGGCTGTCGAAAGAATTGTTCGACGATCAGTTCAAACAGACCACGGCGGCCGATGCGCGCGAGCTGCACAGCATCCGCAACGCGCTCGAGCACACGTATCTGCGCGTCAGCGAGGGCTGGGCCAAACCCTTCACGATCAGCGGGGCGAGCAGCAGCGGCTTTGGCCTGGCCATCGGCAGCGACGAGCTCGAGGCCAAGGCAATCCGGGTCATGCAGATGGCCCGGTCGGCGCTCTTTTACGCGTCATTCGCGATCGGCCACGAGGAGCGCAAAAAGCGACGCGCCAATCCCGCCGGCCTGATCGGCTCGATCCCGCTTTTCGGCCTGGACGACAAGCGGAAGCGGCGCGATCCCATGTAGGTCAGCCGCATCAGGGATGGCGCACGGCGAAAAGACGTTGGTCGCCGCGGTCATAACCCAGCAGACCCGCGGGTGGCGCGGCCCGCGCCGCCGCGGGTGATCCTGCGGCCAGCGGGCGATCTGTGCGGCCCGCAATTTCATCCGCATATCGTCTGGTCTCGGCCGGAAGCGGGCGGCCGGCCAAATAGTCCTCGTAGCGGCCGGGTCCGGCATTGTAGGCGGCGAACAGGCCGGGATAGCCGTAGCGGTCGTAGAGCCGGCGAAGATAGGCGGTGCCGGCGAGAATATTGTCGCGCGGCTCGTCCGGATCGCCGCCGAGGCCACAGGCCTCGCGCATCGCGCGCCATGTCGCCGGCATCAGCTGCATCAGCCCGATCGCGCCCTTGGGCGAGCGGATCGGCTTTCCACCGAGCAGGGTCCGGCCGCCGCTCTCGGCCGCCATGACGCGCCAGATCCAGCCTTGCGGGACTCCGAACCGCGCCGATGCCTCGGCCACATACGGTTGCCAGCGGGCAAGAATCTGCGCTTCGGTCCGCGATGCGGCGAGCAGCGCGAGTGCGAGGATGAGGCATTTCAGCGCGCCCATAGGAACCTCGCGGTGCCGACCACGCCGGCCCCGGAAACTGGGCCGAAATAGCGGCTGTCGAACGAGTCTGGGCGCCTCGTGCCGAGCAGGAATAATTCGCCCGCTCTCAGGGTCCGGCAGCCCGACCACCACGGCAACGGTCGGCCTCTGCCGTCGTGCCGCAGGCGCCGGACGATCACCCGATCGTTGATCCTGATCGCGGCTCCCATGGCGCAAACGCGGTCGCCCGCGATCGCGGCGACCGGTTTGACCAGCGGCACGGCCGGCGGGAGGTAATGCCGCGAAGCGGCAAGCCCCCGGGCGGGAGCCGGGAGCCATGCGATCACAGTGTCGCCGCGCCGCGGCGCGGCGCCGGGCGACACCAGATAGAGTCCCGTCGGTGCACTCGGGCTTGCATTCCAGACGAGCCGCGGCGCGGGATCGAGGATCGCCGGCAATACGATCAGTACGACAGCGCAGGTCATGGCGGTGACGCAGGCGTGCCGACGCCGGCGGCCCCGCACAGCGAGCGCGGCACGGGCGGTTTCCGCCCAACGGAACAGCGGGAGCTCGGGGCGATCAGCCATTATCGCCACCCTTGACCCGGGCGTTCGACCAGGCGTCGATATCGTCGATATGATAGCGCCATGTCCGGCCATGCAGCCGGCATCGAGGGCCTTTTCCCTTCGCGCGCATCGCCTTGAGCGTGCTGTAGGCGAGGCCGAGATGGAATGCGGCCTGCTTGGTGGTCAGGAAGGGATTTGTCGCGCGCGCGGCCCTGGCGCGATCGGCGGTGTCGTCTGTCATGGTGTCGGGGTCCGGCTTGGCGGCGATGTGCCGTCACTGCCCCGACCTGCCCTGATTGCGCCCTCCCCGGCAGGGTCGCAAACCGCAGGTGGCGTTTTCGACCCCCTCGCGCGGACGTGGCCCCGCGCCCGGTCGGGCGCGGGGCCTTCGGTCCGATCAGTCGTTCGGGTTCCAGATGATGGCGAAGGCGTCGTCATCGTCCTGCCCCGCGGCGCGACCGAGGTTCGCATAGAGCCGGCGCGGACCGAATTCGGGGGCCGCGAGGCTGAGCGAGACATAGTCCTTGCCGGACATTTCGCCGCGGCGGTTCCAGCCGGCGCCGACCTCGACCCCGCCCGCGGTGACGCGGTAGTCGGGCTGGTTGTCGGCGGTCTTGTGGCCGTTGGGGACGATCATGATCTCGGCGCGGATCGAGAGCGTCTTGAGCTCGCCCTTGAAGCCGTTTCCGTCGCGGGTGACATAACCGATGGCAGGCATGTGTAGTCTCCTTGTTTGTCGCCCGAACCCTTTCCGGGCGATGGGCCGACCACAGGGACGGGCAAGCCGGACCACGAACCCGAAGGGCCGAAGCGGCAGCGCAGGACCGGAGCGACGGGCTTATTTGAAGCGGAGCGGCCGCGAGGAGCGCTTGGCACAAGCGCGGGGAAATAAGCGCGGCAGCGATGGTTTCGGCGGTTCGGCGACCGGACCAGGTCAACAGCCCAAGGAGCTGGAAAAAGGGCTCGGGCAACCGGGGCAATGAGCCATGCCAGCCGCCGACTTTCACCGGCGATCGGGAGCGGTTGTGAAGGAGCGTCCCGACGGCCGCTCAGGGGGCCCCGCACCCTTCACCGGTCCTTAACCGGCTGCCCATAGCAAGCAGACGATTGTGCGGTCCCGGCGTACCGGGGCCGGCTGTTGCGGGACCCAGCTATGCTCGACGTCGCCTTGTGCATCGGACAGGACCACGATCCATGGCTGGTGCTGCTCGCCGTTTTCGTATGTTGCACGGGCGCTTTCGCCACGATGCAGATGTTCGACCGCGCGCGGGTCACCGGAGGTTTCCAGCGCGTCGCCTGGCTGTTCCTGACCTCGGTCGGCGCCGGCGCCACGATCTGGTGCACGCATTTCGTCGCGATGCTCGCCTATCGGGCGGGGGTGCCGGTCGTACTCGATCCGGTGCTCACCATCGTCTCGCTGATCGCCGCGATTGCCGGAACCGGTGCCGGTTTTGCCGTTGCTGTCTCGCCGCGGCGCCCGATCCTCACGGTAATCGGCGGCGGGCTTGTCGGCCTCGCGATCTCGACCATGCACTACGTCGGCATGGCGGCGTATCGCGTCGACGGCGTCGTCGCGTGGCGGATGCCCTATGTCGTCGCGTCGGTGCTGTGCGCTACGGTGTTCGGGGCGGCGGCGCTGGCGGCGCTGGGATCGGCCAGGCTCGGCAAATATCGCATCGCCGCCGGTACAGCGCTGCTGGTCGTCGCGATCGCGACATTGCATTTCGTCGCGATGACGGCGTTGCATATCACGCCGCTGCGGCTCTCCGCGACGCCGCTCGGCGACGGGCAGATGTTTGCGCTCGGGCTCGCTACAGCGCTGGTCGGACTGGTCGTGATCTCGGCCGGCGTGTTCGCAGCGCTGATCGACCGCTGGACGCGGTCGGACGCGATGGACCGTTTGCACCATATGGCGATGAACGATTCGCTGACCGGCCTGCCCAACCGCGTGAGCTTTCAACAGGAACTGGCGCGCCAGCTTGAGGCTGCGCGCTCGAGCGGAACGAAGCTCGGCGTGGTGGCGATCGACCTCAATCGCTTCAAGGAAATCAACGACATTCACGGCCATAAGGCCGGCGACGATGTGCTGGCCACGCTGGCACGGCGCATGGCCGACCAGACGGGTCAGCACGAAATGATCGCCCGGCTCGGCGGCGACGAGTTCGTCGCGATCGTCCGCGGCGATCAGCGTGCATTGCTGGTCGGCTTTGCCGAACGCCTCAGGGCGACATTGGAAGCGCCGCTCTCGATCGGCGGGTTCGATGCGCGCGTCGGCGCCAGCATCGGCGTGGCGGTGTTTCCCGACGATGCCAGTGATGCCGAATCGCTCACCAACAATGCCGATCTCGCCATGTACCGCGCGAAGACGCAGGGCACGCCGCTGCCGTGCTTCTACGACGCGCCGCTCGACGAGGCGATCCGCGAACGGCGCGAGCTGGCAAACGATCTGCGGGTCGCGATCGACGAGGAACAACTGGAGGTTCACTATCAGGTGCAAACCTCGGTCACGACACGCGAGGTAACCGGATACGAAGCGCTGGTGCGCTGGACCCATCCCGACCGTGGCGCGATTCCGCCGACCTTGTTCATCCCGATCGCCGAAGAGCACGGCCTGATCCTGGCACTCGGCGAATGGGTGCTGCGCCGCGCCTGCACCGACGCGATGGGCTGGGACCACGGATCGAAGGTCGCAGTCAACGTGTCGCCGGTGCAACTGGCGCACGCCGATCTGGCACGACTGTTCCACCAGATCCTGCTCGACACCGGGCTCCCGCCGCGCCGGCTTGAGATCGAGCTGACCGAATCCGCGATCATGGCCGACCGCGATCGCGCACTCCACGTCCTGCGCCAGATCAAGGCGATGGGGGTGGGCGTGGCGCTCGACGACTTCGGCACCGGTTATTCGTCGCTGGAAACGCTGCGCGCCTTCCCGTTCGACAAGATCAAGCTCGACCGGTTCTTCGTCTCGGAGCTCGAGGACAGCCCCCAGGCGGTCGCGATCATCCGCGCAGTGCTCGCGCTCGGCAAGAGCCTGTCGATTCCTGTGCTCGCCGAAGGCATCGAGACCGAAAGCCAGCTCGCCGTGCTGTGCCGCGAGGGGTGCGACGAAGTCCAGGGCTTCCTGCTGGGTTATCCCCGGCTATTGCCGGGCTACGAGCCGGAGATTTCGATCGGCTGGCCGAGCAAGCTCGCCGAACGTGACGGCATCAGCAACGCTGCTTGACGTAGCGACGCGCAGATTTCGGTCAGCCCAATCTGGGCGGATCTTCGCCACAGTCGCATGGGCAGCTTCTTCACAGGGAGGAGGGCGCAAAGCATCCATCGAGCGCAAACGGCATAGTTTGGGCGGTATGCGGAAGGCATTGCGCGATGCGTCACCGTGCGACATGTCGAGGCTGTGCTCCCCGGTCCTCTCGACTCTGTTGATTGCGCCGCCGTCGAGCGGTTGTTGACCAACAGCGTCGCCGAGAGTCGCACTCTCGAATACAAGCGCAACCTGCCCGATCCGAAGGATAAGGAAAGCAAACGGGAGTTTCTCGCCGACGTAACTTCCTTCGCCAACGCCCAAGGTGGCGACCTGCTGTTCGGCATTGACGCTCCGAAGGGTGTACCCGTTGCGATTCCCGGCCTCGCCGTTGAAGATCCGGATGCGGAGCTTCTGCGCTGGGAGGCGATCCTACAGGATGGCGTCGAACCCCGGCTTCCAAGCCTAAGGCTGCGCTGGATTCCGCTCGGGAGCGGACGCGGCGTGCTTCTGATCCGCATGCCGCCAAGCCCGATCGCCCCCCACCGCGTCACCTTCAGCAACTGGAGCAGGTTCTACGGACGGCGCTCCAACGCGAAGTACGAAATGGACACGCAGGAGCTGCGCGAGGCGTTCACCGCAACCGAGGCGCTGCCAGTCCGGCTGCGCGCCCTGCATCTCGACGCTGTGGAGGCTGCGCGGCGGGGCGATCTGCCAATAGGCCTTGGCGATGATCCGCGTGCGATCATCTCGGTTATCCCACTGACTGCGCTTCGTGAAATGCGCGAGCTGGAAATTACCCCTGAGAACGCGCTCGCGCCGGTTAAGCCCTCCGGCCACATGGACGTCATCGAGATGATCGAAGGAGTGCTCCTTCACACGCACCCCGGCGAAGCGGGCGGCGTTCGGTCCTACGCAATCACCTACCGCCAGGGGCGAACGGACACGGCCTGGACCATCGGACGTGTCGTTGACGAGCTGAGCAAGCGGGAAATCAAAATGATCTGGCCGAAACGCTTCGAGGACGGACTGCTGGACTGCGCCTGCTCGACAGCGGTCAAGCTGCAACCGTTTGGCATCGAAGGGCCTTGGGTTGTGCTTGCGACCCTAATCGGAATCCGGGGTTATCATCTGCGCGTCAGCGAGGAATGGTTGTCGGACCCGGCATGGCGCGACGAGGTAACGTTGCCCTCGCTACGGTCAGATGCCTTGAATCGGGCTACTCTCCTGCCGTTGTTGCGAAGCTTCTGGCTCGCCTTCGGTGTTCGTCGACCGGCCAACCCGTTTAACGACTAAGCAAGGCACCCGAGCCCGCCGACCATTACTGCAAAGTAAAAGGTTGAGATCCCCTCGATTTTAGAGCCTTGCTGATGGCGTCGTTCATTTGCGCAGGAGTGAAGGGCTTGGCTAGCAGCGTTACTCGGGGCGTTGCCGGCAGAATGGCAGGGTCGGCATAGCCAGTGATCATTATGGCAGCCAGATCAGGGCGGAGCTTACGCGAGCCGACGATGACCTCCGCGCCCGACACGCTCGGCATGGCATAGTCGGTGATCAAAAGGTCGAACGAACTTTTGGCGGCCAGCAAACGAAGGGCCTTTCTACCGTCTGCCGCCTCGACAATCGTATGTCCGCTATCTTCCAGTAGGGCCGCGGTCGTCGCGCGCACCTCAGGGTGATCGTCGACCAACAAAATGCGTAGCGGTGGCGTGTTCACGATCGGCAATGGATCGGCAGTGGATACGGCAACCCTGACAGCCCCGGTCTGCGCACGTGGCAGCCACATCGTCACCGTCGTGCCCTCACCGACGCGGCTCTCGATGCGAATCGCGCCACCGGATTGCTCCACAAACCCATAGACCATACTCAGGCCGAGACCCGTGCCCTTGCCGATCTCCTTTGTAGTAAAGAACGGCTCCAGCACACGTTCGAGCACCTCGGGCGCTATGCCAGACCCGTGGTCGCGAACGATCAGCCCGACATAGTCACCCGGAGCAAGGCCGGGCTCCGCATCCGCGGCGAAGTGACGGTTCGCGGTTGTGACCGTAATCGTGCCTCCGTCCGGCATCGCGTCGCGCGCATTGATGACCAGGTTCATCAGCGCGAGTTCGAGCTGCGCCTCATCGGCATAAGCTGGCCACACGTCGCCGGCGATTTGCCAGTCGCAATGCACCAGCCCGCCCAGCGTGTGCGCGAGAAGGCCGCTCGCCGCACTGGCCAACCGCGAAAGATCTACCGCCGCCGGTTCCAGCGCCTGTTTGCGCGCAAACGCCAGCAGGCGCCCAACGAGCTCCGATCCCTGCTCAGCGGCGCGGCGCGTCATGTCGAGGATCCGGTGGTGCTCGTCGGCGAGCGGTGCGCGTTTTTCGATCAGGGTCAGTCCGCTGAGTACCGCGGCAAGCAGGTTGTTGAAGTCGTGCGCGATGCCCCCGGTCAACTGGCCGATCGCGTCCATCTTTTGTGCCTGGATCAGCTTGCTCTCCAGATCCTTGCGATCGGTCACATCGAGCAGGCTTCCCGCATATTCGATCGTCCGGCCGTCACTGTCGCGCAAAGGCACTGCCTGATCGAGAAAATTGCGATAGCCGCCATCGGCACACTGCCACCGATATTCCAGTGTCACGCCGGCACCTGCCGCGCGCTGAGCGGCGTGCTCGGCAACAACGCGTGCGCGGTCGTCCGGATGGAGACGGTCGCTCCATAGTGTCGGCGTCTCGTCGAGTGCGCTGAGGTCGAAGCCGGTAACCGCGAAGAAATTGCCGCTGACGACATAGGGCCGCCGCAACTCCGCATCGATCGTTTCGCGGTAAAGCACGAGAGGCAGTGAATCGATGATCGCGGCCTGGCGCTGTTCGGCGATCCGCAATTCGCGCTCGACGCGCAGTCGCTCGGTATTGGCTTTGAGGTTGGCGTCAAGCAGCTCGCGTTCCTGCACTGCGGTACGTTCGATTTCCCGGCGCATCAGGAACAGATCGACGAACACGCTGACCTTGGAGCGCAGCACGACGGGCTCGACGGGTTTGAATACATAATCAACCGCACCCATCGAATAGCCGCGCAGCAGGTGCTCGCTTTCCTTGTTCACCGCAGAGAGGAACACGATCGGGATGCGCCGCGACTGCTCGCGGCCGCGAATGATGCCGGCCACTTCGTAGCCGTCCATGTCGGGCATATAGACATCGAGCAGGATCACCGCGAACTCGTGCCGCAGCAATTGGCGCAGCGCCTCGTCTCCCGAAGACGCCGTCACCACTTCGGCGAGATCTTCCAGCACCGTACGAATGGCGAGCAGATTGTTCTCGTCGTCATCGACCACCAACACCCGTGCGGGCGCTGCGCGGGTGCCAAGCAGCAGTTCGCTTGGTGCCAAGGTATCGCCCCCCTTTCCTGGGACCACCGGTTTGTCGGTCATTTTCATTCCGCCGCGATCGCGGCCTGGTCTGACGCTACCGAACCGTCACGCGCCCGCGAGATCCACACGCGGAGCAGTGCGAGAAGCAAGTCGATGTCGACCGGTTTGGCGATATAATCGGAGGCGCCCGCGTCCAGGCACTTCTGGCGGTCTCCCTTCATCGCCTTGGCGGTGACCGAGATCAGCGGAATATTCGCCAAGCTTTGGTCCTGGCGGATTTGCTGCATCGTCTCGTAGCCATCCATCTCCGGCATCATGATATCGATCAAGGCGATATCGATTCCCGGTGTCTGCTGCAGAAGCAGGATGCCATCGCGCCCGCGTTCGGCGTGCAGCACTTCGACGCCATGGCTCTCCAACACGCTGGTCAGCGAATAGATGTTGCGGATGTCATCATCGACGATGAGTATCTTCGCTCCGACAAGCTCGGGTACAACGCTGGGGGAACTGGCGGTCTCGTTCTGGTCGAGCAATGCGACCACCGGTTTGTCGCTATTGGCCTGTGCGGCCAGTTTGCCGAACAGCTTGGCCAATGTGCGTGGTTTCGCCGGCTTTTCGGTCGTGCCGCTGGCACCGAGCTCGAGTGCTCGTTCGAGCTTGTCCGCCCCCGAGATGACGTGAATCGGAATGTGCGCGGTGTGCGGATCGTGTTTGAGCAGATCGAGCAAGACGAAGCCGTCGATATCGGACAGGCCGAGGTCGAGCGTGATCGCACTGGGCTGCATCTTGCGCGCGGTCGCCAAGGTGCCGGCGCCGGCAGTCGACACCACGCCCTTGATGCCCGCCTCTCGCGCGATGTCGAGCAGGATCGACGCGAAGGTCGGATCGTCCTCAACGATCAGCACGAAGGCGTCGCCGGCCAGAATGTCGCGATCGTCGCTTACGTCGAAATTGGTCGGCAGCGCCGATGTGACCATGGCGCCGCTATTGTCGTAGCGAGCCGCTGTGGTGCCTTCCAATGCTGTCGCCGGCACGACCGCCTGAGGCGGCACGAAGAGCGTGAAGGTCGAGCCAACGCCCGGAGTCGAGCGTACCTGAAGCTCGCCGCCGATCAGCCGGGCGATCTCGCGACTGATCGAAAGACCCAGGCCAGTGCCGCCATATTTGCGGCTGGTCGTGCCGTCGGCCTGTTGGAAGGCTTCGAAGATCAGCTTCTGCTTGTCCTTCGGAATGCCGATGCCGGTGTCGGTCACCGCGATCTCGATCGCGCTCGATGCCCCGCGCAGCACCGGATGACTCGAACTCCACCCGCTGGTCGCTGGCCGGACCGCCAGCGTCACGCTGCCGTGCGACGTAAATTTGAAGGCGTTGGACAGCAGATTGAGCACGACCTGCTGCAACCGTTTCTCGTCCGTGCGGATGCTTGGCGGCAGCGCGGGGTCGAATTCGACCTTGAATTCCAGCGCCTTGTCCGCCGCAAGCTGACGGAAGGTGCGCTCCATATGCTGCTTGAGGCTCACCATCGGCATGTCGCCGAGTTCGATCGACACCGTGCCGGACTCGATCTTCGACAGATCGAGGATATCGTTGATCAGGTTGAGCAAATCCGAGCCCGCCGAATTGATCGTGCGGGCAAATTCGGTCTGCTTCTCGTTGAGGTTGCCCTGCGGATTATCGGCCAGCAGCTTGGACAGGATCAGCAGCGAGTTGAGCGGCGTCCGCAATTCGTGGCTCATGTTGGCGAGGAATTCGGACTTGTATTTCGACGTCAGCGCAAGCTGCTCGGCCTTTTCCTCCACCGCGCGACGCGCCATCTCGATTTCGAGATTCTTCTCCTCGACCTGCTTCTTTTCGTTCTCGAGCAGCTGCGCTTTTTCTTCCAGCTCTTCGTTGGTCGCGTGCAGCTCCTCCTGCTTGGTGGTCAGTTCGGTCTGACGCGCCTGCAGCTCCTGCGTCAGCAATTGCGACTGTTTGAGCAAGCCCTCGGTCCGCATTGTCGCGGCGATCGTATTGAGCACGATGCCGACCGATTCCATCAGCTGGTCGAGAAACGTCTGGTGAGTCTCGTTGAACTCGCTGAACGACGCGAGTTCGATCACCGCCTGCACGTCGTCCTCGAACAAGGCAGGCATGATGTTGACGTTGGCGGGCGCGGCCTGGCCCAGACCCGACCCGATGCGCAGGAAGTCGGCCGGCACATCCTTCAACAGGACGCCGCGCTTATCGGCGGCCGCTTGACCGACGAGACCTTCGCGAAGCTTGAAGACCGGCTTGAGCTCTTCCTTACGCTCGGCGCCATAACTGGCGGCGAGTTCCAGCACCGTTTCGTCTTTCTCGCGCGTGGCGACGTAGAACACGCCGTATTGCGCGTTCACCAGCGGCGCGAGTTCCGACATGATCAGGTTGGACACCGTCGCGAGGTCGCGTTCGCCCTGCAACATGCGCGAGAAGCGCGCGAGGTTGGTCTTGAGCCAATCCTGTTCCGCATTCTTCAAGGTCTGTTCCTTGAGGTTACGGATCATCTCGTTGATATTGTCCTTGAGCGCGGCCATTTCGCCCGACGCCTCGACCGCGATCGACCGCGTCAAGTCGCCCTTCGTCACGGCGGTCGCCACGTCGGCGATCGAGCGCACCTGGTTGGTGAGGTTGGCGGCGAGCTGGTTCACGTTGTCGGTCAGATCGCGCCACAGGCCGGCGGCGCCGGGCACGCGCGCCTGGCCGCCGAGCCGGCCCTCGATGCCGACCTCACGCGCCATGTTCGTCACCTGGTCACCGAAGGTCGACAGCGTCTCGATCATGCCGTTGATCGTGTCGGCCAGCGCGGCAATCTCGCCCTTGGCGTCCACCGCCAGCTTGCGCTTGAGGTTGCCCTGCGCCACCGCGGTGACCACGTCGGCGATGCCGCGCACCTGATTGGTCAGGTTGATCGCCATCAGATTGACGTTGTCGGTCAAATCCTTCCACGTGCCGCCGACGCCGGGAACCTTGGCCTGCCCGCCGAGCTTGCCTTCGGTGCCGACCTCGCGCGCCACGCGCGTCACTTCGGAGGCAAAGCCGTTGAGCTGATCCACCATCACGTTGATCGTGTTCTTGAGCTCGAGGATTTCGCCCTTCACGTCGACGGTGATCTTCTTGGACAAGTCGCCGCGCGCCACAGCGGTGGTCACGTCGGCGATGTTGCGGACCTGGCCGGTCAGATTGTCGGCCATCAGATTGACGTTATCGGTCAAATCCTTCCACGTGCCCGCGACACCACGCACCTGCGCCTGCCCGCCCAGATTGCCCTCGGTGCCGACCTCGCGCGCCACGCGTGTCACTTCGGATGCGAACGAGTTGAGCTGATCGACCATCGTGTTGATAGTGTTCTTTAGTTCGAGAATCTCGCCCTTCACGTCGACCGTAATCTTTTTGGAGAGATCGCCCAGCGCGACTGCGGTCGTGACCTCGGCGATGTTGCGGACCTGGCCCGTCAAGTTCGCCGCCATTGCGTTCACATTGTCGGTCAAATCCTTCCATGTGCCGCCGACGCCCTCGACCTGCGCCTGCCCGCCGAGCTTGCCTTCAGAGCCAACCTCGCGCGCGACGCGCGTCACTTCGGACGCGAACGAGTTGAGCTGGTCGACCATGACGTTGATGGTGTTTTTCAACTCGAGGATTTCGCCCTTCACGTCGACGGTGATCTTCTTGGAGAGATCGCCGAGCGCCACCGCGGTCGTCACCTCGGCGATGTTGCGGACCTGGCCGGTCAAGTTACCGGCCATCAGATTGACGTTGTCGGTCAGGTCCTTCCACGTGCCGGCGACGCCTTCGACCTGCGCCTGCCCGCCGAGCTTGCCTTCCGATCCCACTTCGCGTGCCACGCGCGTCACTTCGGACGCGAATGAGTTGAGCTGATCGACCATCACGTTGATGGTGTTTTTGAGCTCGAGGATCTCGCCCTTCACGTCGACGGTGATCTTCTTGGACAAGTCGCCGCGCGCCACCGCGGTGGTCACGTCGGCGATGTTGCGCACCTGTCCGGTCAAGTTCGCTGCCATCAGATTCACGTTATCGGTTAAATCGGCCCAGGTGCCCGCGACGCCCGGCACCTGCGCTTGCCCACCCAATTTACCCTCGGTGCCGACCTCGCGCGCCACGCGCGTCACTTCGGAGGCGAACCCATTCAGCTGGTCGACCATCACGTTGATGGTGTCCTTCAGCTCGAGAATTTCGCCTTTCACGTCGACGGTGATCTTCTTGGACAGATCGCCGCGCGCGACGGCAGTCGTCACTTCAGCGATGTTGCGGACCTGGCCGGTCAGATTGTCGGCCATCAGATTGACGTTGTCGGTTAGATCCTTCCACGTGCCGGCGACACCGCGGACCTGCGCCTGACCGCCCAGCTTGCCCTCGGTGCCGACCTCGCGCGCCACGCGCGTCACTTCGGAGGCGAAGGAATTGAGCTGATCGACCATCGTATTGATGGTGTTCTTCAGCTCGAGGATCTCGCCCTTCACATCGACCGTGATCTTCTTCGACAGATCGCCGAGCGCCACGGCGGTCGTCACCTCGGCGATATTACGCACCTGACCGGTCAGATTGTCGGCCATCAGATTGACGTTGTCGGTCAAATCCTTCCACGTGCCACCGACACCTTCCACCCGCGCCTGTCCGCCAAGCTTTCCTTCGGTGCCAACCTCGCGTGCCACGCGGGTGACTTCGGACGCGAACGAGTTGAGCTGGTCGACCATCACGTTGATGGTGTTTTTCAGTTCGAGTATCTCGCCCCTCACCTCAACCGTGATCTTCTTGGACAAGTCGCCTGAAGCGACCGCGGTCGTCACCTCGGCGATGTTACGGACCTGCCCCGTAAGATTGGTCGCCATCGCGTTGACGTTGTCGGTCAGATCCTTCCAGGTACCGCCGACACCCTTCACCTTGGCCTGACCGCCCAGCTTGCCTTCGGTGCCGACTTCGCGCGCTACGCGCGTCACTTCGGACGCGAACGAGGCCAGCTGCTCGACCATGGTGTTCACCACCTTGCCGATGCGCAGGAACTCGCCGCGTAGCGGTCGGCCATCGATCTCGACCGTCATCGATTGCGACAGGTCGCCCTTCGCCACCGCGCCGATCACGCGCGCGACTTCCGCTGTCGGCTGCACCATGTCCTCGATCAGTTCGTTGATCGATCGAACCGCCGTGTCCCAACTTCCCGTCGCGCCGCGCACCCTGCCCCGCTGGGTGATCTTGCCTTCCTTGCCGACGACGCGCGAGAGCCGCTCGAATTCCTCGGTCATCTGCTGGTTCAGCCCGACGACCTCGTTGAACAGCAGAGCGATCTCTGCATTCGCCCCGTGCTGATCCTCGGGTAGGCGCACCGTGAAGTCGCCGCGACGTAGGCTCCGCAACGCGGACACAAGCTGGCGGCGATCGAACGTGCCGCGAGGGGATTCAGCATTCACCGCAGGGGCTCCTCAACCACCCCCCCAACTTTCCGGCGTCGCCCCCCGGCGACGTATCCACAATAGCAGCACAACTCCGCAACGGTCGCAACAGGCGCCGACGGGTTGAAGCCACTTCCGTTTAAGGTCGCTCATTCAAGTTAAAATTTAGTCGAACTGGCGGGACCTAGGGTGTCTGCCGCGCCTCCTTCATGGCGCACACTTGCGGTGGAGTGCCCGCGCGGGACGAAATGGATATCGCTATTTTCGCTAGTCAATCGGCACACTGCTGCTCATCAATATCCAAGATCGACCTGCTGCGATCGGCGGGGCCATCCTGACGGCTTTGCTCAAGCCCAGCTCGCAACCCGGGCTCGCCCCCGTTACCCCGCGAAATCGGACCGAGGATGAACGAGCCGCATCGCCACGCTAACATTACATTGCACGTTAACATTACTCATGTTAGCGTACGCCACGATGTTAGCGATTGACCATGAAGTGCAGACATTGCTCGGCAGGCTACGCGCTTATGTCGAGACGGTGCTGCACGTCACGCTCACCGTCGAGGGACCGGTGCCCACCGGCGGCCTTCCCGGTTATATCGTCGACCGCTACGCCATCATCGAGGCGCGCCTGATGGACCGGCGCTGCCTGCTCGTCTTTCCGGCCGGCGACGCGGCCGACACGCCCGATGCGATCGCCAAGCATCGCGAGCGGCTGGAAGGCCATTTCCCCGATCGACTGCCGATCATCGTGATCGAGACGATCAGCGCGAGCAACCGGCATCGGCTCATCCAGCGCCATATCCCGTTCATCGTGCCCGGTACCCAGCTGTTCGTGCCGCAGCTGGCGCTCGATCTGCGCGAGCAATTCCGCAGCGATCAGGACGCCCCGGGCGAGATGCTCACGCCGTCCGCGCAGCTTCTGGTGATGGCCTGCCTAAACGGATTCGACCTCGACAGCGAGACCGCGACGAGCCTTCGCTATCGTTACGGCTACACGCCGATGACGATGGGCCGGGCGATCGACGAACTCGAGAGCCACGGCCTGATCGAAACGCACAAGCTGGGCAAATACCGGGTCATCAAGATGCCGCTGAGCCGCAAGGGACTCTGGAAAAAAACCCGCCGACTGCTCGCCTCGCCGGTCCAGCGCAGCCTGAGGGTTCCCATTTCCGACATCATACTTCACGCGCCGTTGAGCGGCGAATCCGGTCTGGCCTATTTGACCGATTTGGCCGGTCCACGCCGCGAGACGCGCGCGATCGGCGCCAAGCCATGGCAGACGTTGACCGCCCAATTCGATTTCGGCCGGACTCCGCGCTGGGACGAGCCGGTCATCGACCTGCAGATCTGGACCTACGACCCCCGGGCTATCGTCAGCGCAGAAGCAGTCGACCCGATATCGCTCTGGCTGAGCCTTCCCGATCTCCCCGACGAGCGATACGGGCTGGCCAAGGCGCAACTTTTGAAACAGGCAGGGCTATGAGGGGCTTGGACATTTTCCGCGAGCATTTCGCCGGCGCGGACCACAATTATGTGCTGATCGGCGGCGCCGCCTGCGAGATCATCATGCAGGAGGTCGAGCTCGACTTCCGCGCGACGAAGGATCTCGACCTCGTGCTGCTCGTGGAATCGCTCGACAAGGGGTTCGGAGAGAAGTTCTGGGCGTTCGTCGAGGCGGGCGGCTACCAGCAGCGCCAGCGCGGCTCGGGCGACAAGGAATTCTACCGCTTCCACTCGCCCGAGAATGCCGAATATCCGACCATGCTCGAGTTGTTCGCGCGGGCGCCCGACAGCCTCCAGCTCGCCAAGGGCGCGACGCTGACGCCGCTGCCGATCGACGAGGATATTGCGAGCCTTTCGGCGATCCTGCTCGACGAAGCCTATTACGCGGCGCTCAAGCAGCATAATCGCGTGGTCGACGGGGTCGCTGTGCTCGACGAGCGAATGCTGATTCCGTTCAAGGCGAAAGCGCACCTCGACCTTGCCGCGCGCAAGGAGGCCGGCGACAAGGTCGACAGTTCGACGATCCGCAAGCATCGCGCCGATGTCTTCCGCCTCCTGCAGCTGCTCGCCGCGGATGAGCGGATCGAGCTGTCAGACACGATCAAGGACGATCTGCGCGCCTTTGGCGCCAAGGTCGCGGCCGATGGCGACTTCAAGCCCAAGGACGTCAAGCTCGCCGGCACGCTCGACGAACTGCTCGACAAGATCGCCGCCATCTACCGGCTGTGACAACACCGCTTTGGCAGCTTTTCGGGAGCGGCGGCTGTGCGGCAGCTCGACTGCTTCTGGGTGCTTGGCGCCTTGCGCGCTGGTTCCTGACGAACGCCAGATCTAGGCTGGTTGCCCGAAAGCGTTCCAGTCAAGCAGCAGCCTGGTGCCTTTTATTTTCGGAAGCGCCTTGCGATCGATCAGCTTACCCCGGACCTCGAAATGCTCGTTGATCTTGACGATGAGAACCTTGCTGAAATTGCGGGTCAGATTGAGGGTGACGACATCGCTGCCTTTGAACGGCGTGATCGTCTTTACCTCGACGAAGTCGTTACCAATGCGGCCATCCGAGCCTTGCGCGTAGTTGCGGTGAAGTTTCAGCCCATGCGTTATAACGCCATATAATTCGCCGATGTCACCATAGACCTGAAGGTGTCGCCCGGTGATCTCGTGATAATGCCGCGCGGTTTCGAGGAGACCCTCGAACACAGTGACGATCGATAAATCCGCATTCGGGTAGCGAGCTCGCCACTCCTTGTACTGGATCTGCTCGTCAATCTCGTCCCAGCTGATCCACTCGCCATCATCCCAGATCGCATTGTCCGGCCCCAAGACAGTCATCGCAACAATCCGCTTCTGCCGATCTTCACAGCGACGCCGTGCCAAAAATATATGAACGAAAGACCGCTTTAGCCTCCGCGGCGGAACCGGGAGGTCTTGGCAAATGCCCGACCATCGTCAGTGGCCGATCGCACTCGCAACTTCGGCGAAGTAGAAGTATTCTATCCTCCATGGATTCGACGGCATTGGACCAGCTGAAAGCGCTGCATGCGGAATTGCTGGCGCTGATCGACGAGCTTGCCGGCATTACGGCGCTGCCCGAACCCGAGCGTAGCCAGTTGACCGCCGTTCGCTGGCGGCTCAGCCGCGCCAGCCGGGCGCGGACCAAGCTCATCGAGAACAGCATCCTCCCGCATTTGCTCGCGCTAGCTTCCCCCGCAGAGGTGCAGCGCCTGGGGGCACTACGCGAACAGATAGCAAGCGCGTCGGGGGCATCCTCGCGCCATGTCTCCGGCTGGACCATCGACCGGGTGCTCACCCAATGGAGCGACTATTGCGCCGCGTCGGCGACGATCCGCGCCGCAATGGCAAGCCGCATCGCTACCGAAAAGACGCTGCTCTATCCATTGTTGCGCAGAGCGCCCCTGAACGGGGACCTGCAGGTGCCTAGAGCGCAAGCCGGGTGAGACCCACATTCGGTCCGCTGCAGACCCATTGATGCGGAATCCGGGGCAGCGGACCCACGTTGCCGACTTGAGCCGGCAGCATCTCGTCCTTGCCCTTCGCCCGTTCTCCAACGGCGCGATTGCCGCCACAAAATCCTCTGGGCGGCGGCGGCGCGGCCCTCGGTGTCCGTGCTTCGATCGTCACCAGACACTTGTCCGCCCACTGTCGATCGAGCATCATGCATTCTTGGAAGGAATGTTCGAAGCATGGATCGGCTGGATGCGCTGCAGCTCTTTGTACGCGTGGTCGAGGCCGGCAGTCTTACCAAGGCGGCTGGCGCACTCGGCGTCGTGCAGCCCACAGTCAGCAAGCAGATCGCTCTCCTGGAAGATCGTCTCGGAGCCCGGCTCCTCAATCGCACATCGCGTGCGCTCAGCCTTACCGCAGCAGGCCAGGATTATTACGAATCCGCCGTTCGCTTAATCGCGGAGTTCGAGGAAGCGGAGGCACGTGTCGGACGCGGCCAAGCCTCGCCTGCGGGTATGGTCCGCGTCGCCTCGTCAGCGGGGCTTGGACGCATGTATCTCCTGCCGCGGCTACCAGAGTTCTTTGCGCGCTTCCCTGAGGTTTCGATCGATGTCGATGTGTCGGAGCGCTTCATCAGCCTGATCGAGGACGGCATCGATGTTGCGCTCCGCATTGGACATTTGTCGGATTCGAGCCTGGTTGCCCGGCGTATCGGCAGCATGACCGTGGCGACGGTCGCCTCGGCAGCCTATCTGGAACGCCTGGGCGAACCGACGACGCCTGCCGATCTTGCGAACCATGATTGCGTCGGGTTCGTTCATCGTGGCGCTTTGGCGAACTGGGGTTTCAACGGCCCGGCCGGGGCGATCACGATAGAGCCCAAAGGAAAGGTGCGCTCCAATGACGGCGAACACCTGCGAGCAGCGGTATTGGCCGGCATCGGGATCGGCCATCACGCGAGCTGGCTCTATGCGCCGGAGCTGGCATCCGGAGAGGTGCGAGAGGTGCTGGCGGATTACGCGCCGCATCCCTACCCTATCCACGCCGTCTGCCCGGGCGGGCGGCGCATCCCCAGCCGTGTCCGGGTCTTCATCGATTTCCTTGCGGAACTCTGCGCTTCCCACCCGCACTTGCGGATCCGCTGAGAAGCTGCTGCGACCAAGCATTCCATAGCGGAATGCAATGAATGCCAATTCCCATTCTACCGCACAGTCCTTCCCCACCGCATTTCCAGGCCACGCCACACATGTGGGATCGAAATGCGAACGGAGCGGAACTTGTCGCAGTTGCATGGAAAAGTCGCGGTCATCACCGGCGGCAGCAGCGGGAGCGGCCTCCGCGCGTGGCTGGCGGTGGCGTCGATCGGGATCGTCACCTTCGCCATGGTGACCACCGAATTGCTTCCGATCGGGCTGCTGTCTCCTATCGCCCGTGATCTCGGGGTCTCCGATGGTGTTGGCGGGTTGATGGTGATGACCACCGGCCTGGTTTCGGCTCTCTCCGCGCCGCTCAGTATGCTCGTGGCGGGCCGAACCGATCGCCGGACCGTCATCGTCCTTCTAACGGCGCTGATCCTGGCCTCAGATGCAGTAGTGGCCGCGGCGCCGGATTTTCCCACAGTCTTGTTCGGCCGTGTTCTGATCGGCGTCTCGGTCGGTGCCGTCTGGACCTTTGCCGTCGCAATCGGTCGCCGGCTCGTGCCGGAGGCCCAGGGCGGTCGTGCCACGGCCATTATTCTGGCCGGGATCTCCGGTGGCATGGTCCTGGGCGTGCCGGCAGGCGCCCTGATCGGTCATGCGTGGGGCTGGCGTGCCGCCTTCGTGGCGGGCGGCGTGCTCGCTGCCCTCGGCTTGGCGGCGCAACTGGTTCTTCTTCCCCGCCTGCCAGTCGAGCGCGGCGTCCGTGCGCGAGATCTTGTAGATATCCTATTCGTGCGACAAGCGAGGGTAGGTCTGCTCGCGGCCGCTCTTGTCGCGGCCGGCCAATTCATCGCCTACACCTATCTCGAACCATTCCTTTCACAGGAGTCCGGGATTCCACCGGCCAGTCTCGGGCTTGTCCTCGTGGCTTACGGCGTTGGAGGTTTCGTCGGCAACTTCGCTGGCGAGCGCGCGATGGCCTGGAATATCCGTCTAGCGTTTAGCGGGACGGCCGTGTTGCTGGCCATCTCGATCGTGGGCTCCGCAATGCTCGGTCATTCACCGATGATGGCGGCCGTGCTCGTGACAGCCTGGGGGTTTGTGTTCGGCGCGGTGCCGGTCTGCGTCCAAATCTGGCTCTACCAGTCGGCTCCGGAACGCTTTGAGGTCGGCTCGTCCATGATGGTGCTGGTCTTCCAGATCGCCCTCGCCCTGGGCGCGCTGAGCGGCGGGGTGATCGTGGACCACGCCGGCATTGATAGCGCCTTCATAGCCGGTGGCGTTCTTTCGATCGCTTCCGCTGCGGTCATCCTGGCTTTCGGCGGAAAGCGAGCCGCTGCACCTCCGCTAGATTCACCGATCGGAACAACGCTCGAACAGAGCGCGGGCGCGATCGAGTAGCTTGCTCCTGCCCAGCCCAGCGCCCCGCGATCCAGCACTTGCGCATCGCCCGGCGCCAGGCGGACATCCGCCGCGAAATCCTCCGCGGTCCGAACGTCGATGATCGCCGGGCCACCGGGCGTCCCGATCAGCTTGAGCGGTCTGTTGGCGAAAATGGCGTTGGACGCGGTCACAGCGCCCAGTCCAGTTGCAGCCACAACTTGCGCGTCCGCGTGGCGAACAGGTCTGCCTCATAGCCCGCGAACCGTGCCGACAGCGTGTAGCGACCGAGCTTCCCGCTCGCCAACAAATCCAACTCGTTCCCATAGTGCCGCACCAGCCGATCGCTGTCGAAGCGGTGGTAGATCGCTTGGACGGTCACCGCCTTGAACGGCCCCCATGCGGGCCTTCCATAGCCGATCGAGGCATAGAGATCGCGTACGCCGTCGGGCGGTGTCGGATTGAACTTGCCTGCCCAGCCACGATAGCGAAAGCCCGACCCCACCGGGAACTGAAACGACGTCAGGGGCACGCCGTTGCTTGCGCCGACCACTTCATAGCCGCCGCCCAGTTTGAAGCCGTCGAGATCAAGCCCGGTGTCGATGAGGTAGAACGACGCCGCATAATGGTTGGGATTGCGCCGCCAATCGGCCTGGCGCGCGTAGCTGAGCTTGTAGCTCCACTTGAGCTTCGAACCCAAAGGCCGTGTGCCTGCAAACCGAGCCCCCCACGTCTGACTGGACAGACGATAGCCCTGGAATGCCGGATCGTCCTGGCTGACCAGATAGCCGAATGCAGTCAGCGTTCCGATCGGGCTGGCATAGCCAAGCTCGGCCAGCACATTGTCGCCAGGAATCGAGACGGGGCGAACGCCGTATCCGTCGATTCCCCAAACGGTCCGCGTGCTCCACGCATAGCTGAGATCGACGCGCAGCTTGGGCAGTCCCACCCATTCGATACGGGCTGCATCATAAGTCTGGGCATTTTGACGGAACGATGCGCTGTCGACGAACCGATCGTCGTCGAGCGATATCCGCTGACGTCCGACCGTCGCGGTTAGGCGCTTGTCCTGATATTGAAGTTGCGCCCGATAGAGGCCGATATTTTGCGGGTCTGCGACCAGCGGCCGCGTCGCGGCGCCGTTCAGGCCGTCATAGTAATTGGTGCCGATCGCCAGCGTCCCCTGCACTTCGACCAGCGCGCTCAACCGCTCGCGCCTGGCCGACAGGCCCGTTCGTATCCGCAACGTCACCGCGTCCGAATCGGCGGGCAACCCGGCCTGCTCGACATGCTCTTCCCGAAGCCGGGCCTCGGCAAGTGGTGTGAGAACGATGTTCTGGGCCTGTGACGGCGCGGGACGCAGCGAGATGCCGATGAAAAGCCCGGCGACAGCAATTTTCGATGCAGACATAGTGCGCCCTTGTACTCGTCAGGCGCGATACTCCAGCATGCCGCCTCATGGGGAGATCGCGTTCCCCATGCGCTGATGTCAGAGATTAAGCGGGCAAATGTCAAGCCGTGTCCCGAACGTCAGCTGTCCGTCAATCGCGGCCACGACCCAGCTGAACGCGAGATGCGCAATCGTGCGTGCCCGGCCATCACGCGACCGACCGCATGGCGTTCGGCAGATCGCCCGACGTGCAGAAATGGAGCCTGGCCTTGCCGCCGCCCTTGGATCTGTACAGCGCCGCATCGGCGCAGGAGATCAGCTCCTCCAGTTCGCGACCGAAATCGGGCATTATCGCGATCCCGACGCTAGCGGAAATCTGCGCGGAAACGCCGTCGGCGCCATAGGGTGCGCTCAACTGCCTGATCATTCTTCGCGCCAGCATCTCGGCTTCGCTCTCGTGTTGAACGCGCGTCTGCAGAACGATGAACTCGTCGCCGCCGAGCCGCGCGACGGTGTCTTCCGCCCTGACCAGCCCTTCGAGCCGGCGGGCGACTTGTTGCAGCACGCAATCCCCGGCGAGATGGCCCTGACCGTCATTGACCGCCTTGAATCCATCGAGGTCGATGAAATGAACCGCCAGCCGATCACCCGCTCTGGCCGCCGCCATGCTGCTGCTCAGAAAGCGTTCGCGCAGCAGCAAGCGGTTCGGAAGCCCGGTCAGCGCGTCGAACTTCGCCAACTTCGCCATGTCGTGCTTGGCCGTGAGATGCTCGACCGCCGAGCGATGCAGATGTGCGACCGTCTGCAGGCTGAGCAGGGTGATCATCGCGACGAGCACGGTTTCGATCGCAAACAGCTCGGCATGAAGCGGCATCGCGTTGGGTTCGAAGGCGTGGACAGCGAGCGCACCGATGGTGGGAACGGTGGCCAGCAGCAGGCTGATCGTGCAGATCGCGGGCCGGATGGAAATCCGTGATACGATCCCGGCCCCGAAGCTGAAGATCAGGCTCACCGCGATCAGATGTAGCAATGGATAGTGATAGGTCAGCGCGCGGACGTTGAGCACCGCCAGCAAGACTCCGGATGCGTGGCTTCCGATTGCGTACCGCGTTTCCCAAAGCTTCAGGCAGGCATCCGTCACCGGTCGCGCTCGATCATAGCCCCGGATGAGTAGGAGGCGGCCGACTGTCGTCAGCGCCGTGACGATCGCTACAGCGGCAAAGACCGGATCGCGCCATTCATGGGCAATGAGCGCGGCCACGACCGCTGTCACAATGCCCATGCCCAGAATCGGCAAACGCATGCTGAACAGCATGTCGACAAGCTCGCGATGGACCGGCGCGGGAAGCGGGACTTCCTGAACGAGAAGCCTGATGCTCCGCCGCCGGCCTTGCGGCAAGCGTTGGTCAGAGCGCCTCACGCGCTCAGCCTAGCGAATCCAGGTTAACGGACTGTGCAAAAGGAAGCATTTCCCTCGCTGCACTGCGAATTGAGACGCTATCCGCCCGCGAGAACACGAGCGCGCCCGTGGTTCCTTGCAGGGATCCTGTGCGCGGTGACTGGCTGACGTCGCCTTGGCCGCAAGTGGGCGCATGACGGCTAGCTAACGAACGGCCACGTTCGGGCGGGTGCCTGGTTGAAGGCCGACATTGGACGCGTTGCAGCCAGGCAAGCACCTTACCCGTCGCCCTATCGCCAACCCTTCCCGCGTGCCGCTTCTTCCGCCTTGGCGTCGAGCGGCTCGCCAGCCATCATATCTTGCGCCGCCGCCATGAGCTCGGGATCTGCCGATCCTGCCTGGGCATATTCGCCACTCGCTGCAGCCGATGCTCGTTGTGTTCGGCGTAACGCCCAGCCGGCGCCATCCCGGCACGCAATGCCGTCGGTCGCGACCGAGCTGAATACTCGACAATAGGCGCCCTGCTTGTCGCGAAAGCTGACGGCCACTTTCACGGCTCCATCGGCGCCGCCAATCTGGTCATAGAGCGCAGCCGCGAGTGAGCCTGAGGCATACAACCCGCCTGCTCCCGCGGATACGGGTCCACGAGATGCGCCCATGCCGATCATCAGGCCAAGCACGAGACACGCCGCCAACGCGGCCGCCTCGCGCCATCGCGTCAGGATCGGCTGCGGTTTAGGTGCCGGCAGTTCGACGACATTCGTCCTGAGCAGCGCATCAAGCTGGTCGGGAACGCGTTCATCGAGCACGGGCGCAAAGGCGCCCGCGATCCGTTGGCGCAATGCACGATGGCGCTCCACTTGCTGGGCCAGTGCCGGATCGTCGGCGATTGCACGCTCGACCCGCTTGGCGGCGAGCGGATCGAGCTCGCCATCGGCATAGGCCATCAGCACTTCAGGCTCGATCGTCACGCCGCTTCTCCAAGGTCGAGCATCAGCGCCTGGCGCCCGCGCACAAGCCGCGATGTCAGTGTTCCCATCGGAATGTCGAGGACGTCGGCCGCCTCCTTATAGGCCAGACCCTCGACCAGGACGAGCGCGACCGCCTCTCGCTGTTCATCCGGCAACCGCCGCATTGCGGCCTCGACTTCGCCCAAGGCAACACGAGCCTCGGCGCCACCATCGCTGCCGACGCGGGTGCCCGCTTCGGCATCGACGAACGTTTCCGCGGCCCTGCTGCGAGCGCGGGCCGTGTCGATCCAGGCGTTGCGCATGATCCGGTACATCCAGCTGTCCAATCTCGTTCCCGGCTGCCACGACGCTCGAGCGAGCAACGCTTTCTCGACCGTCACTTGGCACAGGTCGTCAGCGTCCGCCGCGTCGCGAGCGAGCGCACGCGCAAACCGCCGCATCCGCGGCAACATTGCGAGCATCTCGTCTTCGAAAGCGGCCAAGCCAAGTCCCTTCGTATGGATGAAACGGATGGCGTCACCCGTTTAATCCACGCAGAATGATTTCTGCCAAGCGAAAGGATTGGAGTGTTCGGTCGAATGGTCATCGCGCTGGTTGCGCTTGCGGCAGCAACGGCAGCAGCCGGGCAGCTGGTGCCGACGCTTCCCCGCGTCCCGCTGGGCGTGCCGGGCCTTCCGAACGCCGGTGACCTGACCGATGACGTGCTGCGCGCGCCCTCGGACGTTGCGCGAACGCTTGACCAGGCGCGGCGTGCCGCGATTGCGCAGCTCGTTCGCGATTATCCGGATCGTATCGCGCTGGACCCCGATGGCTTTCCCGCGCGCGCCGGCGAAGTTGTCGTTGATGACCCGACGGACGCCGTGCTCGCAGCGACGGCCGCAAAGGGATATCGCGTGCTTGAACGCGGTGACATCCTGGGCGTGAGCTTCGCGCGTCTCGCGATCCCGGACCGGCGGTCGCTCAAGTCAGCCATTGGTGACATTCGCAAGCTTGGCGGCACGGTGAGCGCGGACCAGCTCCACAGCCAGAGCGGAGCCATGAACGGTTTTCCTGGTCCGGTTGCCGACGGCAATGGCACGTTGGTGGGCGTGATTGACGGGGGTGTTGGCGGCGCCCGCGTCTCGACCGGGTTCGCGGCAGGCGCGCCGCGGGACAACGACCATGCAACAGCCGTGGCATCATTGATCAGCGGTTCGGGCAGCGTCCGCGGCGGGCTCCCCGGCGCGCGCATCGCATCGGCCGACGTCTATGGCAGCGATCCCGCCGGCGGCAACGCAACCGCGATCGCAAAGGCGCTGGGCTGGATGGTTCAACAGCGAGTGTCCGTCGTGACGATCAGCCTCGTTGGGCCGGCCAATCCGTTGCTGGCCAAGGTCGTGGCGGCGGCCCAGGCGAGAGGCCTCGTGATCGTGGCGGCCGTCGGCAACAACGGCCCCGCGGCCCCGCCCGGCTTTCCCGCGTCATACCCTGGCGTGATTGCCGTGACGGGGGTTGATGGTCGAAACCGCGCATTGATCGAGGCAGGGCGTGCGAGCCACCTCGATTATGCCGCGCCCGGCGCCGACATGCTGGCAGCAGGAACCGCCGGCCGTGTCTTTCGCGTGCGCGGGACCTCGTTCGCCGCCCCGCTTGTCGCGGCGACCATCGCTCGCTTCTATCCCTCGCCGGCGCCCCGCGCTGCGGACACCGCTCTCAGGCACATCGACGCGCTTGCACGCGACCTCGGTCCGCGCGGACCCGACAGGACCTACGGCCGCGGGCTGGTTTGCGCGGACTGCCGGACTCCAGCGAAATAATTTTTCGGGCCGGCGGGATTAAAACCGGATTCCCCCCCGTTCTCCGGACAACAGGCAAGGAGAACGACCATGATGACGAAGACTCTGTTCGGCGCAGCAACGCTCGCGATCACGATCGCCGCCACACCGGCGTCGGCGCAGCTGCTTGGTGGCAGCGGCGGCCTTGGCGGCACCATCGGTGGCACGCTCGGCGGGACTACCGGATCGCTCGGCGGCTCAGGCAATGGCTCGCTCGGTGGCATGATCGATCGCGTGCCGGTCGATACCAATACGGCGACATCGACGCGCAACTCCAGCAGGACGCAAAAGAGCGTTGATGCCCGCAAGGGTAAGGTCAACGCATCCAATTCGAGCTCGACCGATTCGACCGCCAGCAACGATGCGTTGATCGGCAGTCGATCGTCGGCCGTGAACGGTTCTGCCTCGGGCAGCGCCAACAAGAGCATCGATGCGCAGCTCGTCGGCACCGACGCCGTGCGCGGAACCGCCGCGCGCGCAACCGAAAGGACGCGCGATACGGCTGATCGGGTTCGCGGCGCTGCCGGGACGGCAACCGATCGCACGCGTGGCGCCGCAGGCAATCTCACCTCCAACGCCCAGTCCCTCGACGGCGCTGCATCGGGCAGCGGCAACGCGGCCGGCTCGGGCACGCTGTCGGGCGTTGGCGGTAATGCATCCGGCATGGGCAACCTCGCGCTCGCGGGCAGCGGCGCCGCGAATGCCGGCGCATTTCCGGTCAATCCGGGAATGGTCGTCACCGATGCAAAGGGTCGTGCGATTGGCACCGTTCAGTCGGTACGTTCGACCGCGCGCGGTGCGATCCAGCGTGTCCTCGTGAAGGTTGGAAACAAGACCGCCGACCTGCCCGCGGCCAACTTCTCTGGCTCGGGAAATGCACTCGTCTCCGCCATGGGCAAGGGCGATGTGAAGGACGCGGCGCAATGAGCTGAAATTGCGACTCGCGGCCCCGCGACAGCACGTGAGTTGCATCTGGCGGCGCGCCTGGTCTTGCGAGACTGGGCGCGCCGTCTTGGTGTCGGGAAGGACCGGCAGGAGCGACGCCGGCAAGGGGGGCCGAAGCGCCCATATGACCGTTAGTGGCGATTCCCGGGGAGCCATGACGGGGAACGCGCTGACCGCGGTCGCGATGGGCAATCACGCGGCGAGCACCATCGCTGTTTGCGCCAGACCCAATCCGCTGCGACGAGCCTCGCCCCCTTGATCGGCCGGCCGATGGAGACGGCTTGTGCGTAAGAATGGTTGCGTTGGGCCTTGCCAGAGGTTGGCGGCTTGGCGGAAACCCGCGCCATGGATCTCTTCGACGATATTGACCGCACGGAGCATCGCACCCCGCGTGCCGAGGATTCGAAATTCAGCTACCTCAATCTATCGGCACGACCTGAAGCCGCCGCGGTGCGAGCATTTCTCGTCGATTGCCTGACGCGATATCCCGCAAAGCACAAAGATGCGCTGATAACGCGGCTGCGCTCGACAGATCCGACGCACGACGCCGCGGTCTTTGAGCTGCTGATCCATGAGATGCTGATCCGAGCCGGCCATGAGATCGTCGAGGTCGAACCTGCGATTGAAGGCCGCACAACCAATCCCGACTTTCTTGTGCGGGCACCCGATGGCGGCGAATTCATCGTCGAATGCGTGATGGCGAACGGAGAATCGAGCGATGAAGCGGCAGCGCAGCGGCGCCTGACGACTGCTCTCGACGCCGCCAATGCCGTTCCGAGTCCCGTTCATTACCTTGCGGTCAAGGTCAGCGGTGTGCCAAGCCAACCTGTCAGCCTGAAAAAGCTGCGGCGTGACCTGTCCGACTGGATTGCGCAGTTGCCGCAAGATGAGGCCGCGGCAAAACGCGCCAAGGCGTTGATTCATCGCCAGCATGGCCTCGAACTGATTTTCTCGGCGATGGTGAAGCGCCGGACGCCCTTCGCCGAGGGCGATCGCAGCATCGGTGCAACTTCCTTTGGCATACGGACTGCGATCCCGGGGGATGATCTGAGAGGATCGTTGCTGAAAAAGGCCAACAAATACGGACAGCTCGCCGTGCCGTATGTCATCGCGTTGAACAGCGCGGGAGATGCCGCTGGCGAACGCGACCTGCTCGACGCACTTCTTGGTTCCACGGTGGCGATCGTCCGCCGATCGACCGCAGACCAAGGCGGTGGCATCGAGGCGGGTCGTGCCAACGACGGCGTACTGCATGACGGTCGGCGACCGCGCAAGCGAGGGGTCAGCGCCATTTTGTCGTTCGACCATGTCAGCGCTTGGCGTCCCTGGGGGCGTGGTGCGCGCATCGTCCGAAACCCTTGGGCCAATCGACCGCTGCCCGACATTCCGTTGCCGGTGGATCAACTCAATCCGGTCGACGGAGAGTTCGTTAAAATACCCAATGATGCAGGTCCCGTGATGTTCGGGCTTCACAGGGATTGGCCTGAATAAGCAGCAAACCAAAAATAAGAAGAGAGTGGATCGCGCCATGCGAGAGACAGGGACGCCTGACAATGCGCGGGCGCCAGCGTTCGAGGCCATCGATGCGCCGCAGAAAAGCCTCGTTGGCGTCTGGCCGATCGGGCATGCCGGGGCGCTGAGCCTCGACTGGTTCTAGGAGACGACAATGGGCGGGCTCTACATCCATCCCGGTGACGCGGAAGCGCTCAGGACGATCGATCTGCGCGAACTGGAACGGCTTGTGGACGAGGCGATCTGGCAGTCCAGGTCGGGCGAGCTGCACTCGCTTCGCCTCTCGAGCTGCGGTCAATATGTTTCGACGCGCCTGTACAGGTTCGACCAGGCGATCATCGCGCACAACAAGGCCAAGGCCGCCAAGAAGCGCGCCGAGACCGCAACCGATGTACGCCGGGCCGGCATGGATCTTGTCGACGCCGTTCGAGCCATGAAGCACCGGCTGGAAGAGGACGAAAAGGAGCAGCAGCTCTTCTATGTCGATGATGTCGTCATGGCCCCGCGAGACTTCACGCCAAGCATGAGCGTACGCATCGGCTATCGATGGCGTGAGGCGGCGGATGATGCATGGACCTTCGGCAGCATCACGTTCCTGCACGAATACGATACGAGTCCCGACTATACCTTGCCCCGGCCGACGCGGAAAATGAGCAAGGCCAAGGAAGCGGACCAACTTCAGGATACGCTCTACCGGGTGTGGGACCATCTGCGCAGCAGCGCGCTCCAGTCGGTCCGCGAGTATCTGAAGTCCGGTCGCGATCGAGGCGCAATACCGGAGACGTTCCGGGTCGCCACCGGCCACGGCCGGCACCTCAATAACTACAGTACGCAATTCTGGCGCACGCCGACTTGAGTGGATTGGCGTTCTCGCGCCGCAAGGCGCGACCGCGCTCTATGCCGTTGCGCATCACTGACGTGCGCGAAAGGTCACGCCGACCGTGCGCGGGTCGCCGGGGGTCGCGAGGATCAGGCCCGAATTGCCTGCCTGGATGGTGACGTTCTGGATATAGTTGCGATCGAACAGATTGCGGGCGAACACCGCGATCTCCCATCCCTTGTCGCTCCGGTAGCCGACACTGCCGTTGACCACCGTGTAGCTGCCGATCGTCGTGAAGCGCGAGCCGGTGGGATCGCCGAATTGCTTGCCGCGGTAGTTGGCGTCGGCGTGCGCGAAGAGGCTTCCCGCCAGCGCCGCGACGGGTTTCAGATAGTCTCCGCCGATGGTCGACGACCATTTCGGCAGGCCGGGCAGACCGACGCCGCTCAGGTTGCACGCGGCGGCCGTATTGCCGATCAGCTCGATCGGGCACGGGCCGGCAGGATAGCTGGTGTACTTGCCGTCGGCATAGGCGATTGACGCGCGGAGCGACAGGTGGCGGGTGACGGCGGCAACGGCGTCGGCCTCGACGCCCTTCACCGTCACCTTCGGGATGTTGGCAAGATAGGTGCGCAGCGCCGCCGCGGCACGGGTGTCGCTGACGTTGGTCTGGAAGTCGGTGACGCGGGTGTAGAAGGCGTCGATGTTGAAAGTCAGCCGATTGTCGAACAGCCGGGTCTTGAGACCCACTTCATATGCCGTGTTCTTTTCCGGCTTCACCACGGCGGTGCCGACCGCCGGCAGGTTCTGATCGTTGAGCGGCAGGCCCGACATGTTGATGCCGCCCGACTTCGCGCCGCGCGCGTAGCTAGCATAGCCGAGCACATTGTCCGTTACCTGCCAGGCGATGTTGGCGCGACCGGTCAGCGCACCCTCATTGACCTTGGCGGCGTAGGTCTGGCCGCGCAGGATCGACAATCTGGCATTGATCAGCGCGGTGTTGGTCGTCGTCGGCCCGCCGAACACGAACGTATCGTACGTGCCGGTCTTGTGTTCGTATGTGTAGCGCAAGCCGCCGGTCAGCGTGACGCGATTGATCGGACGCCAGTTGATCTCGCCGAACGCGGCATAGCTGCCCTCGCTCACAACCGATATCTAATTGAACACTTCGCCAGCCAAATGTCCCCTCGCTGTCGACATCGAGCGAATGGCAGCTAACCACCCAATTTCAGACATTGCTGGCCCGATCGCAGTCAATCGAGCGGCAGCTAGTGGGTGGTTAGCCGACGTTAGACTTAAAGTAATGCCAGCGCTTAATCGCCTGCAACACGCCACCCGCGATCTCAAACAATGAGAGAATAAATAGGCCAGCGAAAATTGCTGATATGAGCATTGCCGCGACATCGGCGAAAGGTGAAAACATACCGTTGGTCGGGCGCGGCAATACGGCCAAGCCCATGCAAAAGACGAAAACTGCAATCAGCATCCCAACCGCGCCTAGGGCCATTCTTACTCTTGGTGCGTTTTCCCGCAGACGAACTCGCGCACGAAAAACGGTCCAGAAGGTCGCTAAGATGATTATGAAAAGCAAGCCGTGCGTGGCGGTCATGGCGTCCTCCTCGGTATCCACTTACCCGCGAAAGTGACTTCTGCAAGTGGGTCGTCAGCGGACGGGCAGCAACCGACCCAATTGCGGACATGCCAATATTTGGGCACATCAAGGCAATGTTAGACGCACTGATGGCTGTCGCACTGGCCGCAACTCCTGCGTGGCCCGACCGGCTCATAATCGTGCAGCTTGAGAATAAGCGCTGCACTTATCAAGTCAGCGCCGACTCGTACTATGGTGATTATCCGCGCTTGTTGGACGGCCTGCGCCGCTGGCGGAAGCAGGGCATTCCCGGCGTCATCCTTCAAGCTGCATCGGGCGTTCCGTCACGATGCAAGCAGAAAGCTCGCTCTGCCGCCGCTCGCGCGGGTTTTACTCGCGTGATCGAGCAGGCCGAACCAAACTCATCTCCGAGCGGCAGCTAACCACCCAATAGCGGAGGCGGTTGCAGCACCGCATCCAAATGTGAGCTTCAACCGTCCTGACTGCCAATGGGCAGGGCGATCTGGTCGAACCGGACCCAACGCCTGTGGACAACCCGCCGATATCCGCGATTGAGACTTGCGCGAACACGCGCCCGGTTCGAGACAAAGGAAATGCCCGTCCTCGACGATGTCCGCAAATTGATCGAGCGCCTGTCGCCCGAACCGATTTGCGACGATTGTATCGCCGAGCGTCTCGGCCTGTCGGTCAGGCAGCACGCCAATCACAAGACGCGCGAACTCGCCGGCCAGTCGAAATATGAGCGCCGCAAGGACATCTGCTCCTTGTGCTATCACGAAAAGCTGGTGATCCGCCGGGTGCCCTGAGCCACTGCCGGTCCCACCAGATCGGGTGCAATTCTCCTTTCAGGCGGACGCGAGCGCAGTAAGATCACGCGTTTATCGGCGAGTCCATCGGGGGGTGGAATGGCACGTCAGAAGCTCAAACGCCTGCATTCGCACAAGCCGCGCAAGCAGCGCCCGACCTTGCACAAAGCGGTCGCCGCCTATTTCGCGATCGAGAAGGACGCAAGGCCCGAATTCTTCAAATCGGCTTTCGACCTCGGCCCGGCCACGCACCGCGCTTATTATGTCCGGCTCGCGATCGAGCATCAATTGCCCGGCCAGCCTTATCATGACGGCAGCGTCAAGATGAAGGATTACGGCTTTCCGGCGCCCGGCGACATGCGCCGGTTGCTCGTCGCGGTGAGCCAGGAACTCAGGGACAATCCGGATCACTATCAGTTCATGGTGACGGCGCCGCTCATCAGCAGCGGCCCGGGCAAGACGCTCGACGAGCTGAGCGGCGCCATCACCGCAGTGACAACGCCGTGACGGGCCGCCGCGTCGCAGCGGCGCTGCTCGCCACCGTCTTGTGCGCCCAGCCCGCGCTGGCCGCGTCCCCGTCCTACTGCCCGCGCGTGAAAGGCGGCACGGTCGATCCGGCAAAGGATATCGACAAAAACGAATTTGCGACCGCGATGGTCGATTCCGCCGGCATCCCGATCGTGCTTGCCGGTCGCGTCCTCGCCAGCGCCACCCCGCCCGGGCTCAGCCCGTTCGAGACGCTGCTCGCGCTCGGTCCGTCGACCTGCGCCCTGGCCGACGCCGGGGGCGATGTTCCGGCGGGCAAGATCAAGTGCAGCCAGGCGGAGATCGACACGCTGACCAAGGCGCAGAACGACACCACGATCGCCCTGTCCAAGATGACGGTGACCGGGGCGGGCCCGGGTCCGGTCGACGCGCCGAATTTCTTCTCGACGCCCGGCATGTCGGCGCGGTGTGTCGCGCCCGCCAACGAGCTGGTCACCAAGACTCCCGATGACCCGGCGACGCCGCAGTCGCGTGATCGCTGGGCGATCACCAATTTCCGGGTTCGTGGTACCCCTGCGGACATCATTTACGAGCATGGCAGCCCGGGCTTCGGCGATGCCGATCCGGCCAAGCTCACGATCGGCAGCGACGACGGCAAATGGAGCAAGTCGGTGGTCGGGACGATCGGCTACGCCATCCCGCTAGTCTCGCGACAGAACCCCGTTTCGCTCAAATATACCGACACGAGCCTGGTGCCCTTCTTCGGGGTCGATCTCGAGGAATCGCGCAAGAAGGGCCTGCCCAAGGACGTCGACAGCAACACGATCAGCTTCGGCATGGCGCTGCAATTCGAGCGCACCTATCCGGTCAAGCGCCCCGACAAGCCGGGTGGCGTCGACTCGGCGTCCTGGTATCTCGGCGTCATCCCCAAGGCGGTGTTCAACTATAAGGACAAGAGCCGCATCGCCGGACTCAACCTGCTGTGGCGCCCCGAAGGGACGCTCGTGCTCGCGCCCGGACTCGAGCTGCCGTTCAACGCGAATGCCGGGATGGGCAAGGCGCCGTTCCTCTGGCATTTCATTTTCGACACGCGCTGGAACAACGGCACCTTCCTGCGCCAGGGGACCCGCAGCTTCGATGAATCGCGCGACTTCAGCCGGTTCGGGATGCGCGGCGGCATCACCTTCCTTACCTATGGCACGTTCAAGGTCCCGATCGAACTGACGGTCACCGACACGTATATGTTCCTGACACTCGCGGGCAAACCGGGCCAGCTGTCCGAGTTCAAGACCGACGCGACGATCTACTTCACCGACGACAAGATCTTCGGGCTCGAGCTCAGCTACGCCCGGGGCCGGATCGAGGATCTGGACAGCCGCGACAATAAATGGTCGCTCGCGCTGACCGCGAAATATTGAGGCCGCCGGCGAGCCGCGAGCGACAGCTCGTCCGGTATCAGCGAGGGAGAAGGCAATGACCGACCGAGCCCGCCCGCGACATCGCGCCACGTCGCCGACGCAGACGAACCGGCGCCGGCATGGCGCGCTCGCCCTCGCCGCCCTGCTGCTCGGCGCCGGGGCCGCGGCCGCCGATACGCCGCCATCGGCAACCGCCGCTCCGCCGCCCTATCTCGCCGACACGGTCGACAAGCTCCCGTTCAAGCTTGATCCGCCGCCCGCGATCAACCCTGATATCGAACGCAACCAGGTCCTGTCGGCGCAGCTCGGCGCCGATTCTGTTGCCAGGGAAGAAGCTTTCGCCGACGCGGCCGCCTATCTGCCCGACGACCTGATCAAGCGCTTCAGCGCGGCGGCCGGCGAGCCGCTCGACCGCTATCGGCGCCCGATCCTGGCCCATATGCTGTTCCGCCTCTGGCGCAACGTCGACGGCTATACCGGCGCCCTGAAGGGGCTCAACAAGCGCGACCGCCCGTTCGTCAAGGATTCGACGATCCAGCCCTGCAATGTGTCGTTCCTGCAGACCAGCAACGGCGCCTCCTATCCCTCGGGCCATGCCGCCGAGGGCTATGCGGCGGCGCTGCTGCTGGTCGATATCATGCGCGGCAACGGCGCGCCGGACGAACGCGATCGCACCGACCTGCTGCTCGCGCGCGGGGTCCGGTTCGGCACCAACCGGATCGTTTGCGGCGTCCATTTTCCGAGCGACGTGGCGACCGGCCAAGCGTTCGCCAAGATGCTCTATCAGGTCGTCGCGGCCAGCCCCGAGTTCGGCCCGGACCTCGCTTGCGCACGTGTCGAGGAGCTGGCGGACCGGCGCAACGATCTCAAAAAGCGCCTGGGCTATCCCGCCGCGTGCGTCGCGATGGCCGATGCCTATGCCAAGGAAGATCATTTCAACTAGGCTGGCACACCCGCGACGCGCGCGCGATGAAGGGATCCGGCGGAGCAGATGCGCCGCAAGGACATCTGCTCGTGCCGCGTTCGCGAGAAGCTGGCCGCTCGCCGCCCGCCAGGCCGGTTGACCGCCAATCAACCCGCCGACAACCCGCCGAAACGCCCGGTTACACCTCGTGGGCGAACACATCCGGGTCCGCCCGCGCCTTCGCCGTCCACGACGCCTTGGTGTCCTCGAAGAACATCGTCCGCTTGTGGCATTTGGGATTAGCGGTCTTGAAATAGGGCGTGGTCCACTGGTCGGTCGGATCGAGGATGCCGACCTTGGCCTGGATACCCTTCTTCGCCATCTCGTTGATCACGTCGCGCGAGTAGAAGTGGCGGAAGATGCGGTCGAACTCGGTCAGGTAGATATCGGCGACGCGCGTATCGCCACGGATCAGCAGCATGTTCTCGTCGTTCGAGGTCAGCGAGTCGGTCGAGAAGTTGGCCGAGCCGGTATCGACCAGCGGATCGTCGGACAGCGCATCGACGAGCAGGAACTTGGTGTGGATGAAGAAGATGAATCCGGCGCCCGAGCGGCGCTCGAGTTCCTCGTCCAGGAACCATTCCTCGATCTTGAAGTTGGGAATCGGCACCCATTTGGGCTGGGGATCGCCATTCTCGTCGTGCCCCTGCCGCTTCTCGATCTTGGGATGCTGCTTGCCCATGATCGCGCCGTAGGAAAATTGCAGATCGGCCGGGTTGGCCTGCTGCGCCGCCTTGATGGCCTGGGTCGGCGGCTGTTCGAGCAGGATGAAGCGCATCGAATGGCCCGGCTTGGCCATCGGCGCGAGGATCTTGGGATCGACCGAAAAAGCGCCGGTGAACATCGAGGAGGTCGCCGCGTCGCCGATCCGCGCGCCATACCATTCGAGCATCTTGGCGCTCGGGCGCGGCGAGAAGACCGGCGTCACGCCGACCGGCGGAAGCGTCGGCGGATTGGGGGTCAGCCCGGTCGCGCTGGCGATCGCGTCGTCCTTGACCGGGTCGGCGGTGAGCCCGGTCCAGAACTTGAGATAGGTCGCGGCCAGGCCGGAATCGGTTACCTTGTGCCCGACATTGGTCTGGCCGAGAAAGCCGGACGGGGTGAAGTTGGTCGACCCGGTGAAGACCGCAACCGGCGTCTTGCCCTTGACCAGCCGCACGATGAACTTGTTGTGCGGGATCTTGGTCTTGGTCCGCGGGAAAAGGATCTGCTTGCCGCCGACGGTGCGCGGCAAGCCGGATTTCTTGATCGCCTTTTCGTTCGCCGGCACGCCGTGATAGACGATCTGCACGTCGACGCCGCGCTTGATCGCCGCCTTGAACTCGTCGATGATGCGCTTGAAGGTGAACTCGTACGCCGCGACGCGCAGCGCGTCGCCCTTGGGCGTCTCGCGGATATATGTGAGGCAGGCCTCGAGCAGGCCGCGCGACAGAAACGCCACTTCCTTGCTGTCGGGGTCGTTATATTCGTCGGCGGTCAGCGACTTGTTCTTGAACTGCTCGGCGAACGCCTGGCTCGCGATCGCGCCGCGGTTGAACCAGATGCCGTGCCTGCCATCGTCCTCCTTTTCGGTGCGGATGGTCACCGAGGCGATGTGACGCGGGTCGAGCGCGCCGGGCGCGCCGAACATCGCCGACACCTCGAACTCATATTCGGTGTCGGGGGTCGCGGCATAGTCGCTCCACAGGAAACTCTGGATCGGATGCTCATGGGTGGGAAAGCGCGGTATCTTGCCATCGACCGCCTTGGGCAGGCCGTTCGGAAAAAGGCCGGCGAAAACCTTCAGCCCGGTCAGCCATTCCCAATTCTTGCCATTGACCCGGCGCCGGAACGCGAAGCCCTTGAGGTCCGCGCAATCACCCTCGGGCAGATCGATCGCGAGCAGGACGACGTGCGTCCCGCCGATCGCCCGAAGCCTGAGCACCTTGTCGTTGGAAGCAGCTGAAGCGCGCATGAGCGAGTCCCCCCCAGGACGATCGACCCGCGACCATCGTCCCTTCGCGCGGTCACACGCAACATGAATCGCACCCTGTTTGGATCAAAGCCGGCCAGCGCGGCGAGCGGCGCCCTTGGTGGCGCTGCAATCGCCTGGGTTCGACCACTCCCGCGCGCCCGCGCGCCGTGCCCGGCGCGCGGGCGCGCGGCCCCGATTTCAGGGCCGATTCGGTCTTAAAGCGGGCGCGCGGGGCAGGCCCCCCGCGCGCCCGTCGTCGGTCAGGCGGCGCGCTGCTGCTCGCTGCCCTCCATATCGTTGGCGACCGGCGCGGGTTCGCCCGGCTCGGTCGCCGCCGTGAGCGCGGTCCCGGCCTCGGCCTCGGGGGCGATCCCGTCCGCCGCCACGACCGGCACCGTCCCGGCGTCCGGTTCGGCCGCCGCGCAGTCACGACCGGCCAGCGCGCGCTGGTGCGCACGCACCGACCCGATCCCGCCGCGCAGCGTATAGGCGTCGGGCGGGAAGGCGAGCCATTTGGGCACCCAGCGCTCGACCTTGGTGCGGCCATCGGTTCCGGCGAGATGGTTGACGATGATCGTCTTCAAGGTCTTGCCCGTTTCCTTGCCGTTGGCCTCGGCGACCGCGCGCCCCGCGACCTCGGCGACCATCGCGGTCAGCACCGCCTTGTCGCGGACCAGCCCCAGCAGCAGGGCATCGCCTTGCCACCAATCGGCCATGTCGGTCCCGATCCGCCCGGCGACGGCATCGACCGCCGCGCTGCCTGCGGCCAGCCCCTCGCCCATCACGATGGCGATCACGTCCATGATCGCCGGGTCGGGCACGTCCATCAACCGCTCGAACAAGGCGACGAGCGCCACCTCGTCCTGATTGCCGCCGGTCACGTTCGGGTCGTCGGGCGACGCCCCGATCAGCGCCAGCACCGCGCGGCGGCGTTCGTCGAACAGCGCCTCGCCCGGGCTTTCATGGACCGACTGCCGAACATCGTCGTCGCGCGTCGTCTGCGGCTCGGGCGTCACCCGCAACAGCGGCGAGCCGACGATGGCATGGGCGACCAGCATGCGCAGCGCGACGCCGGGATGGCCGGTCAGATCGGCGCGCACGGCGGCATGGCGGTGCAGGTCGATATAGGTGTTGAGCGCCGACGTCACCTCAGGCCGCTCGACCTTGGTCGCGGTGCCGTCCTCCCCGCCCCGGCGCCCGGCGCGGCGCGCGGCGCGCGCGACATAGCCTTCGTGGATCACGACTTCGCCGCTCGCCTTGACGTCGAGATAGACGCAGCCGCCCTTGCGCTTGGGCGTTTTCTCATACTCCCAGGACTGGAAGTAATCGGAAGGCGGCACGATCACGGCGTCGCTCCAGCCCGCCTCGATAAACGCCGCGCGGCGTGCCGCGATCGCCTCGTTCTGCGCTGCCCAGAAGGCGGTCGCATCGGCGAAGCACGCGCCCTCGCCGAACAGATCGGCGACGATGGCAAGACCCGACCCTTCGAGCTCGAACAGCGCGTGCGCGACCGGGACCGATTGCCCGCCCAACAGCCACGCCTTGAGGTTGGACCCTTGCGGGGCATAGCTTTGCGGATCGTCGTACAGCTTGAGCCAGTCCTGCTGCTGGCGCTTGCTCGCCAGCGTCAGATGGCGGACGGTCGCGCGGTCGATCTTTCCGGCACCGTAGAGCGCGCGGATGCGCGGCAAGAGATTGCCGAGCGCCAGCACGCGCTTCACGGAGAGGTCGGGCAGCCCGAAGGTGAGGCTGATATCCTCGACGCTGCGGCCCTCGCGGACGAGGCGCGTGAACGTCTCCCATTGCTGGACCTCGGACGCGTCGAGCCGCGCGAGATTCTCGATCAGCGACGCCTCGATGGCCGCCGCGTCGTCGGCATCGTCGAGGATCGCGCACGGCAGCGGCTCGGGCGGTCCCGCCTCGCCTGCCGTGGCGCGCTCGTCGGCGACGATCTGCGCGGCGCGGAAGCGGCGCGCGCCCGCGACGATCTCGAACGTCTCGGGCGAGCCATTGGGGCGGACGAGCAGCGTCTGCAGCACGCCCTTGGCGCGGACAGTCGGCAGCAAGTCGCTGACATCGGGCGGGCGCTTGGCGTAGCGCATGTTCGCCTTGCTGAAACAAAGCTTGCCGATCGGTAAAAATTCCAGTCTCATGGTCTTGCTCCTTGGTGAGCGCCGGTCCCGGATCATGCTGGGGAGCACCGGGACCGGCTTCTGTCTGCGGGCGAGACGCGCCCGCGCGTCCGCCGCCCGGCCTGGCCGGGCGGCAAGCGGGTCAGCCGGATCGCAGCAAGCGCTGGGCGGCGAGGCGCTGCATCGCATCGGGCGGCAGCGGGGTCATCGGTCGGACTCCGGTTGGCCGGGAGCGGGTCGCGCGAACAAATCGAGCTGGTTGCGGGCATTGAGGTCGAACAGGCCCAGGTCGCAGGGGCGCTGCGGCTTCTTCGGTTCGAGCGGAGCGGCGGCGCGCGCCGCGAGCCGGTCGGCAAGGCCAATCGGGGCGACGCCGGGGACCAGCGTTTGCAGCCCGATGGAGGTCGGCTCGACGGCGAAGCTCGTGCGCGTCTCGGTCATGCCGCCATGTCCAGTGCGGCGGCGCGCGCCTCGGCATGACGCGCGAGCAGCCAGTCGGCGGCCTTGCTCGCCGCGCTGGCCGCGCGGAAGATCGCGCGATTGTCCTCCTTGAGCACGGCAAGCCAGCTCGCCAGATAGTCGGCGTGGCGCACGGTCGGCACGATGCCGAGAGCGGCGCACAGGAACGCCGCGCCCATTTCGGCGACGAGTTCCTCACGGGCATAGCCCGCCGAGCCGAAGCGGTGCGAAAGGTCGCGCCCGAGCCGTTTGGCGTGCCCGGTCGCATGGGTCAGTTCGTGCAGGCAGGTGCGGTAATAATTGATCTGGTCGAAGAAAGCGGGCTGCGGCGGGACGCGCACCAAGTCGAGCGCGGGGACGTAGAAGGCTTGGGAACCGCCGATGCGGAAGTCGACGCCCGAGGCAGCGATGACGTCCTCGGCGACCGGCACGATTTCGCGCTCGGGAAGCGGCGCGGGATCGGGGCAATAGCGCTCGGGCAGTCCGTCGATCTGCGCCAGATTGAACACGGTAAAGCGCTTGAGGAACGGAATCGCGCGGGGAGCGTCGGACGGTTCGCCCCCGGTCGGCAGGGCGGCGCTGCCCTGCGGCTGCGCCGCGTCCGCCTTGGGGACGAACCGATCGGCATAGACGACCATCGTGCCGCGTTCGCCCTTGCGGACCGCGCCCCCCGCGTCGAGCGCCTGCCGGAAGGTCAGCCAGCCTTGGCTCGGCCAGCCGTGGGCGATGACCGCGCCCCACAGGATCAGCACGTTGATCCCCGAATAGGTCCGGCCGGTGCGGGCGTTGCGCGGCATCGCCACTCCTGCCCCCGCGCCGTCGGCACCCGTGCGCCAAGGCTGCACCCAGGGCACGCGCCCGGCCTCGAGTTCGCCGATGATGCGCGCGGTCACCTCGTCATAGATGCTCGGCTGGCCGCTCGCGCCCGTCGCGCCCGGCTTGGCGCGCCGCGTCGTCGCGGTTTTGCGCGCCCGGCGCTGGCCGCCCGCGCGAGGATTGTTGGGAAGGGACATCGCAAGCCTCCAGTCCCGCCCGAAAACCAGCAGGCCCCCCGGAAAAAGCGGGGGTGGGCGGCACCGAAGCGACCGGAGAGGCGCGACCCCGAGCGGCGGCGGCATCCAAGTCCGGGGTCCCCGTCGCGCTCGCGCGACGGGGTGGCGCAGGACCGCAATGCAATGAAGGAGCCGGCGGTACGCCGGCTTGCCGCCGCCGCGGTCGCGCCTAGCAGGGAGCGCCGCCCACCCGCGCTTGACCGGGAGGCCAACCAAGGCGCCGCGCCGCACGGCGCGACACTCAGCGGGCATCGCCGATGCCCGCCGCCAGCCGATCGTCACCGCCAGGCCGAGACCCGCAAAGCGGGGCTCGGGGGCGCCGGCGCGCAGCGCCCGGCGGCCTAGAGCGAGCGGCTGCGCGGGACCTGCCGTCCCGCGCAGGGCGCCAGACCCCGGGTATGACCGGCCGCTTCGGCCGTCAGCCGACCGCGAGCCACCGACGCTTCAGACGACGATGATCATCTCGGGCAAACCGGGGCCTCGACGACGGAACGTCCGGCTCGTTTTCCGCGGCCGCTTCACGTGCGACGCAGGTTTCGCGCCACCGGCGGTGCGGTGTCCCGACTCGACCTGCCGCCTTGTCGTGAGGCCGGCCGCGTCCGACCTGAAGTCGGCGACGGGCTTGTCGCGGTCCTGCCCGACGGAAAATCAGCTTTCCGCCCGGCGAACGACGTCGTTGATCTGGGTGAAGGCCGCGTCGAACCGGCCTTCGCGTTCGGCGTCGCGCAGGAACTTGACGCGCTCGACCAGGATTTCGGGCGGGGTCGGCTGCGCCAGCCACAACGCCATCACTTCGTCGGCGAACTCGGCGAGCGGCTGATAGCCGGGCCGCGTTTCCTGCCCCGGGGTCAGCCCGGTCTGGACAGCCGGCGGCGCGAACTCGATCACTTCGACCCTGCCCTTCAATGCCTCGCGCATCGACACGGTATAGGAATGGATCGCGGCCTTGGTCGCCGAATAGACTGGCGCGGACACCAGCGGCACGAAGCCCAGCCCCGAGGTGACGTTGACGATCGCGGCGTCGGGTTGCCCCGCCAGATGATCGATCAGCGCATTGGTGACCCGAATGGGACCCAGCAAATTGGTGGCAATCGTCGCTTCGGCGTCAGCCAGGTCGCGCGCGCGGTCGAGCGCTTCGGTCCGCATGATTCCGGCATTGTTGACCAGCACGTTGAGCGACCCATGGTGGGCCAGCACGCGCTTCGCGAAGTCGGCCACCCCGTCGGCGCTGTCGACGTCGAGCGTCACGGCATGAATGTTCGGCCGCCCCGCCGCCGCCGCATCGAGCGCTTCCTGCCGCCGCCCGGCGATGATCACACTATTGCCTGCGTCGTGCAGGCGGTGCGCCAGCGCTTCGCCGATACCCGATCCGCCGCCGGTGATGAGAATGGTATTGCCGCTGGCCTTCATGGCGTTGCTCCCGTCGGGGGGGTGAAGATGATCCCGGTTCGAACGGCGCGATCAGGCGGCCATCAGCCGGGCGCGCGCCATGTCGCGCAGCACCGCATTCTCCACCACTTTCTCCTCGAGCCGGAATTTCACGGCGTCGCCGACGCTGACGATGCCAATGACGGCGCCGTCCTGTACCACCGGGATGTGCCGCGCGCGGTGCGCGGTCATCGCTTCCATCAGTTCCGCGACCGAATCCTGCGGGCCTGCGAGCGGCACGCTGGTCGCCATGATCGCCTGAACCGGAAGCTCCGCCGACCAGCTGCCGCGCGTGGCGAGTTCGGCGACGATTTCGCGCTCCGAGACGATGCCGCGAAACGCGCCCTCGTCGGACAGCACGACGAGCGCGCCGACCTGTTCGCGCCGCATGATCGCGGCGGCCTCGGCGATCGTCGCCTGGGGGCCAACGCCGATGAGGAAATAGCCCTTCTGCTTGAGGATATCGTTCACGATCATGATACCGGTCCTGTTTCCTGATGTCTGACCGGGACAAGCTAACCCCTCAGGCGTCCGAGAAAACTGGCAAAATGATGATCTCAACGTTCATTTTATTCGAATGGTCAGGCCCGTTCGTCAGGCCCGACAAACGCCGAAAACGCCGCGAGCCCGAAAGCCCGCGGCGACGTTGCCGGCGAAAAAGGGGGTGGCAGGGCGGCCGGAAAGACACGCCGCCCTGCCGTACGCGAGGTTAGGCGGCCTCGCGCAACTCGGTGCCGAGCGAGCGGATCTCGCCGCGCGCGGCTTCGATCGCCTGGTTGCGGGCGTCCTCGCCGAGACCGATGCCCTCGGCGCGGACGAACGTGACATCAGGGATGCCGATGTGGGTGAACACCGCCTTGAGGTAGGTCTCATGGAAGTCGAATGCCGCGGCCGGGCCGTCGGTGTAGAAACCGCCGCGCGACGACGCGATGATCACGCGCTTGCCGGCAGGAGTCAGCGCGACCGGGCCGGTCTCGGTGTATTTGAAGGTCTGGCCGGCGACGACGACGCGGTCGATCCACGCCTTGAGCTGGCTGGGGATCGAGAAATTGTACATCGGCGCGCCGATGACGATCACGTCGGCCGACAGCAGTTCCTGCAGATAGGCGCCGCCTGTCGCGAGGTCCGCGCCCAGCGCCGGATCGGTGACGTCACCGCCCTGGAAGGCGGCGAGGTGCGACGGCGAGAGATGCATCACGGGCTCGGCGGCGAGATCGTGATAGATGATCTCGGCGGCCGGATTCTCCACCTTGAGGGCGCCGACGATCTCGGCCGAGAGCAGGCGGCTGACCGAATAGGCGCCCAGCGCGCTGGAATCGAGATGGATCAGTTTCATGGTCACTTTCCTTTCACGTGTTGGCGATTTGAATCAGGAAGTGACCTTGAACCCGGTGTGACGGCGCTGTTCGCTGCCGCCTTCCGCGCCCTCGGCGCTTCCTCGTGCCGCCGAGTTAGGCAAAGGCGATGTTTCCAAAAACCCGTATAATATTGCGGATAATGTTCAGGGAAATCGAATAGCCAAGCGTGCGGTGTCGCGGCCGGCAAATCGCGCGGTGCCGGGCTGGACCGCGGCCGATCGCATTCGCTCGACGGTGCAACACCGCCAACAGCAGCGTTCCCGATCGCCATCGCTGGTGGATTGCACGCACCCAATCCGGCGCAGCGTCACGCGGTGTGCCGGACCGGCAACAACGACGCCGGGCGGCGCAGCAGCGCCTCAACCCCGAACCCGAGCATCAGCGCCAGATGGACCGCCAGCGTGAGCGCGGCGGTGAACGCCACCACGCCCGACAGCTCGGTGCTCTGGCCGATCAGCGCCGTCGCAAAGCTCGCGAACAGCAATTCCTTGTTCGGGAACGGCAGGCGCGACACCATTGCGCGCGCCGCGGCGAGGACGAGCCAGGTGCCGATACCAACACCAGGTAGTGCGAAATGCCAGGCGAGCGCGATCAGCAACGAACTCGCGGCCTGTCGGGCGAAATGTACCGCGAAGATCCAGCGCAGCGTCGCCGACGACAGCGAGAAGACTCGCTTCGAGAAGAGCAGGAACGGCAGGCTGATCGCGACGACGAAGCCGGCCGAGAGCGCGACATATCTGAGCTGCCCGGCGTCGAGCAGATCGAGCGCGGCGGGAAGCGCGAGCCCGATCATCGCCAGCGTGACCGCATTGCCCGCGACAGCGGAGAGGATCATCGAATCCTTGACCGCGCCAAATGGCGCGGTCACCATCTGGGTGCGCTGACGCGCCCAGGCGTAGAAATAGGCGTCGCCCGAATAGCCCAGCACCACCTCGTTCGCGATCCGCTTGCGCAGCAAGGCGGCAAACCCCCCGGTAGGGATGCGCCACAGCCGGCGGAAAATGATGAAGTCGGCGAGGGCCGGCGACAGATAGAGGAGCGCAAAGGCGACATAGTAGAGCCAGTTTCCCGGGACCGCGCGACCGAGTCCGGCAAGGCCCGAGCCGGCGAGACTGCGCGACAGGCTGCCCATCATCGCGACGGTGAGCGCCGCGCCGAGCGCCACCGGCCAGCGCCGCGCGCCGGAGGGCGCCGGCTCGAGCCTCGCAGGACCCGCCACGGCAGGCATCGCCATAGCGGAGGCCCCCGCGAGCGCGGTGCTCGAATACCCGAACCCGGCCGTGTCATTCGATTGGCGCAGCATCCTTGCCTCCTCTTGAACGACCGAGATATCGGCGGAGAAAGCGGTCAGGAAAACTGGCAAAAAATGATGGAGAACGATCAGAAATTTCGAACGTTCAGGTTGCTTCGAGGACGAACGGTCGACGCGCGGCGCCCGGCCGCGCACCCGCGGCCGAGCGCATCGGCTTGAAGAGACAAGAAAGGGACAGCCGGCCCGCCCGGAAGGGCGGGCCGACGATCGGGCCGGATCAGGCGGCGAGGGCCGCGATTTCCTGCTTGGCGCCGGCGATCGCGGCGGTGCGCGCATCGTCACCATAAGCGATGCCTTCGGCGCGGACGATCGTGAGATCGGTGACGCCGAGGAAGCCGAACACGCTGCGCAGATAGACTTCCTGATGGTCGAACGCCGCCGTCGGCGAGCCGGCGCTGTGGATGCCGCCGCGCGACGACGCGACGATCACCGTCTTGCCGCCCGACAGGCCCTCGGGGCCGGTCTCGGTATAGCGGAAGGTCTTGCCCGCAACCGCGATGCGGTCGATCCAGGCCTTGAGCTGCGAGGGCACGCCGAAATTGTACATCGGCGCGCCGATCACGATCACGTCGGCGGCGAGGAACTCCTCGAGCGCCGCGACACCGGCATTGACGTCCTCGGCCAGCACGTCGTTGGCCGGTACCACGCCCTGCGCGGCCGCCAGATGCGCGCCCGACAGATGGCCGACCGGATTGCTCTCCAGATCGCGATAGGTGACCTCAATCGACGGATCCTGGCGACGGCGGGCTTCGACGATCTCGGCCGACAACACGCGGCTGACCGAACCCGCGCCCGTGATGCTCGAATCGATATGCAACAATTTCATCAATCTGTTCCTTTGCGTGACGCCGCGGCGTGGCTGCGCGCTTCGGCCCGATCATGACGATCGCGGCGATCTTGCGCGTTACGTTCCCGCGGTTTGCAAAGGGGAGATAGGTTTCGCGGTTTGCGATGGAATTGGCCAAATCCCGATGCTAGCTATCGATTGAACCGATAGGTGATCGATGCTCGACGGTTTGACGCTCGACCAGCTCCGCACCCTCGTCGCGGTCGTCGAAACCGGCAGCTTTTCCGGCGCCGGGCGGCGGCTCGGGCGCGTGCAGTCGTCGGTCAGCCAGGCGATCCAGGCGCTCGAACAGCAACTTCGTGTTGCGCTATTCGATCGCAGCGGCCGTACGCCACAGCTCACCGATGCCGGTCGCGCCTTGCTCGCCGACGCCGTCGACGTGATTGCCCACGCCGATTCACTTCGCGCGCGGGCGCGGCTGATGGCGACCGGGGTCGAACCCGAACTCGCCATCGCCGCGGACAGCGTGTTTCCGAGCGCGTTGCTGGCGACCAGCCTGCGCGCGATGCAGGATCTGTTTCCGAGCCTGTCGGTGAAGCTCTATTCCGAAGTGATCGGCACGGCCGAAAAGCGGCTGCGCGACGGCGAGGCGCAAGTCGGGCTCTACGCCTTCCCTTTCTTTCCCACCGCCGGGCTCGAAGGCCATCCGCTGACCGACATCCCGCTCATCCCCGTCGCGAGCGCGGCGCATCCGCTGGCGGCGATCGGGCGGCCGCTACGCCGGCGCGACCTCGAAAGCCATGTCCAGCTGATCCTGACGGACGGGCGACCGGAAACGCCAGGGGCCGCCAACGGGGTGGTCAGCACCAAGGTATGGCGTTTCGCCGATCTCGCGCGGCGGCTCGATTTCCTGCTCGAAGGGCTGGGCTGGGGGTCGATGCCGACGCATATGGTCGCTGGTCATCTCGCGAGCGGCCGGCTGGTCGAATTGCCGCTGGTCGATGCGACGACGACCCTCCAGCGAATTCCGATCTACGCCGTCCATTTGCGTGCCCGGCCACCTGGGCCGGCCGGACGCTGGCTGATCGATGATCTCGCCGCGCGGCTGTCTCCCGATAGATGAGGGTCGTCAGGCCGCCGGTGCGCGAGCCGGGGTCGGATCCCAGGCAGGGGCGAGCCCTGACGGGCTGACGATCCGCGAATGCTCTTCGGCGAGATGGTGGATTTGCGCCATCTCGCCCTCGGAGAGTTCGAAGTCGAACACTGCGAGGTTGCCGGCGAGCCGGTCGACGCTGGTCGTGCGCGACAAGGCGGCCACGCCGTCCTGCTGGAGGAGCCAGCGCAGCACGACTTGCGCGATCGAGCGCTTGTGGCCGGCGGCGATGCTCGCGAGCACGGGATCGTCGAACACCCGCCCGACCGCCATCCCGCAATAGGCGGTCACCGCCATGCCGAGCGATCGCGTCGCCTCGATCAGCAGCGCCTGGTTGAGATAGGGATGATATTCGAACTGGTTGGTGACCAGCGGCACGCGCGACAGCGCGGCCGCCTCGCGCATTTGCGCGATGTTGAAGTTGCTGACGCCGATGTCACGCACCTTGCCCGACCGGACGGCATCGTTGAGCGAGCCGATCTGCTCGGCCAGCGGCACGGCGCTGCCGCCGGGCCAGTGCAGGAGCAGCAAGTCGATATAGTCGGTCCGGAGCCGTGACAGGCTATCGTCGATCGACCGGGCAAAGTCGCGCTTCGCGTAATTCGCGCTCCACACCTTGGTGGTGAGGAACAGGTCGGCCCGGGCGATGCCCGAGGCCTCGACGCATTCGCCGACCTCCGCTTCGTTGCCATAGACTTGCGCCGTATCGATATGGCGAAAGCCTGCCTTGAGTGCCGCCGGGATCATCCGCAGCATTTGCTCGCGGCTCATGCTGTACGTCCCGAAACCGATGGCCGGAAGGGTGGCCCCGTTTGCCGAAACCATCTTCATGGCATCGTCCTCCCGGATCCTAGAGCCGGCCCTGGCGCTGGAGGTCGCGGCGGATTTCCTGGATGTGCGCCTCACCCGCGCGCAAAGCCGCGGCGCTGGTGTGGACCGAATAATAGCCCAGCACGAGATCTTCGGCGTGCGGGACGGCCGAGCCGATCACGAACTCGCTATCCTCCTCGGCGACGAAGTCGACGCCGCCCTCGCCGGGCTCGAACAGGATCATGTCGCCGGCGACAACCGCCTCGGGCACCGCGACGCGGCCCTTGCCGAGCGCCGCCCACAACACGTCGTGGCCTGCCTCGGGCTCGTAGCGCCAGCGTTCGCCGGCGCGCAGCGACACCGCAAGATAGGTGATCGGCGACGGGGACTCGATCGCGTTCGACTGGCCGGCATAGGTGCCGAGCAGCACCTTGGCCGGGCCGACTTGCGGAATGTCCTCCTTGCCCTGGTAGATGCTGACCGATTCACCGAGCTCGAGATGCGGGGGCAGCGCCACCCACAGCTGGAAGCCCCAGGTTCGCCCGGGATCGCCCGCGCCGCCGCCGTGCCACACGCCCTTGCCGGCACGCATCCATTCGACCCCACCGGCACGCAACATGCCGGTGGCGCCATTGGTGTCTTCATAGGTCACGCTGCCCTCACCGATATAGGTGAGGGTGGCGATGCCCGAATGCGGATGCAGGCCGAAGCCGGTGAACGGACGCCCGCCGGTGTCGAACAGGTCGAGAAAGACGAACGGCTTGAGCGCTTCACCCAAATCGCCCGGGCTCATCAGCCGCGTGATCATGCCATGCGTGTCGCCGCGGGTCTTGAGGATGATCCGGCGGTCGGCGATGGTCGTCAATGCGCGTGCGGTGCTGCTCATCTTGGCTCCTAAACCCGGCGCCCGCCGCCCGAAAGCGGCGCTGCCGATCTGTCAGAGCCTTGATACCGATCCGGTCTGTCTCAAAAAATCAGCAAAAGGCCGGATGTTCCGTTCAACTATTTTGATCGCTCAGTCGGACAGGGCGCCGATGGAGCCCGAACGCGCCGCCAGCAGCCGGATGATCGCCGAGCAGTCGAGCCCGCCATTCCCGGCGTCGTTGAACGCCTGATAGAGTTCGGCCGCCTTCGCCCCCATCGGCGTGTCGGCATCGACCGAGGCGGCGGCCTCCATCGCGAGGCGAAGGTCCTTGAGCATCAGCGCGGTCGCAAAACCGCCCTGATAGTCGCGGTCCGCCGGCGTTTCCGGGCCGACGCCAGGCCACGGCGCGTAGCTGGTCAGCGACCAGCTCTGCCCTGAGGAGACACTGGCGATGTCGAAGAATTTCTGCGGATCGAGCCCGAGCTTGTCGGCAAGCAGGAATGCCTCGCACGTCGCGATCATCTCGGCGCCCAGCACCATGTTGTTGCAGATCTTGGCCGCCTGTCCTGCCCCGCTCGCGCCGGCATGGATCACTGCCTTGCCCATGTCGGCGAGGAACGGCTGCGCACGGTCGAAGCCTTCGGCACTGCCGCCGACCATGAAGGTCAGCGTGCCGGCATTGGCCGCGGCGATCCCGCCCGAGACCGGCGCGTCGACCGCGGCATAGCCCTTGCCTTGTGCCGCCTCGCCGACGCGCTTGGCGGTCGCGACGTCGATCGTCGAACAATCGATCAGGATCGCGGCGGGCGGCGCATTGCCCAGGATCGAGTCGGTATAGACCGCCTCGACATGCTTGCCCGCCGGCAGCATCGTCACCACCGCCTCGGCGCCATCGACCGCCTCGACCGCGCTGGCGACCGGCAAGCAGCCTGCCGCCTTGGCCTTGTCGAGCGCGTCGGCCGACAGATCGAAGGCACGCACGTCGTGCCCCTTCCTGGCCAGGTTCGCGGCCATGCCGCCGCCCATATTGCCCAGCCCGATGAACGCGACACGTGCCATCTTCTTGTCTCCTTGGTCAGGGCGACGCCCTACCTTCCCACCCATCTGGCCGGCCGTTTCTCGACAAAGGCGGCCATGCCTTCCTTCTTGTCCTCGCTCGCGGTCAGGATCTGGAAGAGCCGGCGTTCGGTCAGCAGCCCCTGCGCCAGATGCGTCTCGAAGGCGATGTTGACCATTTCCTTGTTCACCATCGCGGCCATCGGCGGCATGTCGGCGATCGCCTGCGCCGTCTTCAGCGCCTCGTCGAGCAGGTCGGCGGCCGGTACGACGCCGGCGACCAGTCCCGCGCGCTCGGCCTCTTCCGCCCCCATCATCCGGCCGGTCAGACACATTTGCATCGTCTTGGCCTTGCCGATCGTGCGCGCCAGGCGCTGCGACCCGCCCATCCCCGGTGCGACGCCGAGCTTGATCTCGGGCTGGCCGAACTTGGCGGTGTCGGCAGCGAGGATGAAGTCCGCCATCATCGCCAGCTCGCAGCCGCCGCCGAGCGCGAAACCGTTGACCGCCGCGATCCATGGCTTGCGCGTCGCGACGACCTCGGTCTGCCATCCGGCGAAGAAGTCGGTCAGGAAGAAGTCGGCCGCCGCCATGTCCGCCATCTGCTTGATGTCGGCACCGGCCGCGAAGGCCTTGTCGCCAGCGCCGGTCAACACCAGACAACGCTGCGCGGGATCGGCGTCGTACACGGCGAAGGCCCTGCCGAGCTCGGCAAGCACGTCGGTGTTGAGCGCGTTCAACGCGTGCGGCCGGTTGAGGGTCACCAACGTCACTGCACCGCGCTGCTCGACCAGGATCGTTTCATACTCTGCCATCGCTCACTCCTCGTCGGCAGGCTGCGGGGTCCACGCCTGGCTGGCGGGGAGCGGCTGAAAATAGGCATCAACGGCAAGGTCGGTGACGCAAGCGGGGCGCGCCGGCTGCCATTGCGGGTCGCCGGTCTTGTCGATCAGCAAGGCGCGCACGCCCTCGGCGAAATCGGGCTGGCGGTACATGCGGCTCATCACCGCGAACTCCATCCGCATCTCGTCGACGAAATGGAGGTGGCGTGGGCTTTCGACCAGCATCCGCAACGACACCTTGCACGCGGTCGGCGAGCGCTGCGCGAGCGTCTCGCGCTGCTTTGTCGCCCAATCGCCGCCATCGGCCTCGAGCGCGGCGAGGATCGTTTCGAAAGCGTCCGAGGCAAACAGCCGGTCGATGGCGGGCAGCTGTTCCACGATCGCCGCGGGCGGCGGCGGGACCTCGGCGCCGGCGAGGATCGATTCGGTCTTTTCCGGATTGGCGCAAATCTGCGCCTTGACCTCATCGAGACGCTCCGACGGCACGTAGAAATTGGCCAGCCCCAAAGCGACGCAATCCGCGCCATCGAGCCGCGCGCCGGTCAGCGCGAGATATTGCGCGCTGCGGCCGCGCAGCCGCGACAGATACCGCCCGCCGCCGACATCGGGGAACAGGCCAATCGTCGTCTCGGGCATCGCGAACAAGGTCCGCTCGGTCGCCACGCGATAGCGGCACGGGCACGAAATCCCGACGCCCCCGCCCATCGTCACCCCGTCCATGAACGCGACCCCGGGTTTGGCATACGTGTACATCAAATGGTTCATGCGATATTCGTGGAAGAAGAAATCGCGCCCGACCTGGCCGCCGGCCGGCACGTCGTGCGCGATCGTCACAACGTCGCCACCAGCGCAGAATCCCCGCCCCTCGGCATGATCGATCAGCACGATCCGCACCTTCGGATCAACGCGCCACGCGATCAGCGCGGTTGTGATCGCTCGAACGATCTCGATGTTGAGCGCGTGCAGCGCCTTGGGCCGATTGAGCCGCAATCGCCCCGCCCCGCCATCGACAAAGGTGAGGACATCGTCGGTCGTCATCAGATTCACGCAATTCCCCTTAATGCGTGATGGAAGCATATGAGCCGGGTGCCGGCTCGATCGGATCGACCGGGGTGCGCCCGGCAACGCGCTTGCCCGATCCGTGCGCGGTCAACCAACCCGCCCAGAACGGCCACCACGACCCTTCGTTCTTGGTCGCCCCCTCCAGCCAGTCGGCCGCGCTGTCAGGCGCCTTGTCGCTGGTCCAGAAGCCGTGCTTGTTGGCGGCCGGCGGGTTGATCACGCCGGCATTGTGCCCCGACCCGCCGATCACGAACGTGACCGGCCCGCCGAACAATTTCCCGCCGTCATAGACCGCGCTCCACGCCGAGACGTGATCGTCCTTGAGTGCGATCAGGAAGATCGGAGTCTTCACCGTCGCCAGGTCGATCTCGACCCCGCCCACCGTGAATCCGGTCTTTTCCTTGAGCGCGTTGGCGGCGAGCAACCCGCGATTATAGCTCTTGAGGAAAGCGTGCGGGATGCGCGCACCATCCTCGAACCAGTAGAGCAGGTCCGATGGCGGGGCGTTACGGTCGAGCAGATAGTGATCGATCACCGACGACCAGATGAGATCGTTCGAGCGCACCGCGGCGAACAACTGCTGCAACTCGGTCGAATCGATGAACCCCTGCCGCTCGAGATGTCCTTCGAGCGCGTCGAGATGCGCTTCATGCACGAACGCCGCCCAGTCGCGCATGTCGGCGAAATCGACCATCGATCCGATCAGGGTGGCGGTATTGACCTCGTCCGCGCGGCCCTGCGCCTGAAGCCAGGCCAGCGCCACCGCGACCAGCGTCCCGCCCAGGCAGAAGCTGAACAGGTCGACATTGGCCGCGCCCGACCGCTCGCGCACCTGCCCGATCGCCTCGACGATGCCGTCGAGCACATATTGCTCGACCCCCATGTCGCGGTGCCGCTCGTCGGGGTTGACCCACGAGATGACGAACACCGTGCGGCCCTGATCGACCAGCCACTTCACGAGACTCGATCTCGGCTGGAGATCGATCATGTAGAACTTATTGACGAGCGGCGGGACGTAGAGGAGCGGTTCGGCGGCCACATCCCTGGTCGCCGGATCGTACTGGATCAGCTGGAACAAATGGTTCTCGAACACCACCGAACCCGGCGTCGCGGCGATCGTCTTGCCTTTCTCGAACACGTCCGCCGTCCGCCGTCGGACGATGCCCTTCCCATCCGCTACATCCTCGATCAGATGCGCAAAGCCTTGCGCCAGATTGGCCCCGCCGGTCTCGATGGTGCGCTTGACCACCTCCGGATTGGTCATCGCGAAGTTGGTCGGGGCGACCGCGTTGAGATATTGATCGACGAGAAAATTGATCATCGCCGCATTGGGGGTGTCGCCCTTGTCCGCGACATCGGCGAGCCCGCGAATCTGCTTCGAGGCGAGCAGATAGCCGTCGCGGATCGTGCGGAAGTACGAGCTCTCTTCCCATTCGGGCGAGGCGAAGCGGCGGTCGCGCGGCTTGTCGGTCGACGGCGCTCGCGGGGTGAAGGCCTCGGTCCAGAACGCGCCCCACTCGCGCGCGGCCTGGAGCTGGACCTCGAGCAATTGTTGCGGGTTGCTGCCAAGCCCGATCGCGAAGTCCGACATCGTGCGGAACAGCGCGAGCGGGTCATAGGGCCGCGTCTCCTCGCTCTTGATCGGCGCGCGCGCCGCGGCGGCCATGGCGCGGCCTATGTCGTCGACCGCCGCTTGCCATAGCTGCACGACGCCGCTTGTATCGGTTTCTTCGCTCATTGCCGCACCAGCTCCCGCCCGACGATCATTCGCATGACCTGATTGGTTCCTTCGAGGATCGAATGGACCCGCAGGTCGCGCCAGATCCGCTCGATCGGATAGTCCATCAGATAGCCGTATCCGCCATGCAGCTGCAGCGCGCGGTCGGCGACCGACGAGCCGGTGTCGGTCGCCAGTCTTTTGGCCATCGCGGCGAAGCGCGTCTTGTCGGGTGCATTGGCACTTACCTTGGCGGCCGCGAAGTAGAGCAATGCGCGCGCTGCCTCGAGCTCGGTCGCCATGTCGGCCAGCGTGAATTGCGTGTTCTGGAAGTCAGCGACGGCCTGGCCGAATTGCCGGCGGTCTTTGGTGTACGCCACTGCCTCGTCGAGGCAGCGCTGTGCGCCCCCCAGAGAGCAAGCGCCGATGTTGAGCCGGCCGCCGTCGAGACCCATCATTGCGATGCGGAATCCCTCGCCCTCGCCACCGACCAGGTTCGCCACAGGTACGCGCACGTCTTCGAGGATGACCTGCGCGGTCGGTTGCGAATGCCAGCCGAGCTTCTTTTCCTGCGCGCCGAACGAAACGCCCGGCATGTCCTTTTCGATGACCAGGCACGAAATGCCCTTGGGCCCGTCCTCGCCGGTCCGGACCATAACGACATACACTTCGTTCTCGCCGCCGCCCGAGATGAACTGCTTCGAGCCGGTGACGACATAATGATCGCCGTCCCGGACCGCCCGGGTCCTGAGCGCGGCCGCGTCGGAGCCCGCCCCCGCCTCGGTCAGACAATAGCTCGCCATCCGCTCCATCGTGATGAGCGAGGGAAGGCATTTGTCCTTTACCTCTTGTCCGCCGAACCGGTCGATCATCCAGGTCGCCATGTTGTGGATCGAGATGAACGCGCTGGTCGACGGGCAGCCATAGGCCATCGCTTCCATGATCAACGCTGCTTCCAAACGCCCGAGCCCGATCCCGCCCGATTCTTCCGACACGTAGATCGATCCGAAACCGAGCTCGGCTGCGGCGCGGATCGTATCGCGCGGGAAGAGGTGTTTCTCGTCCCATTCAGCGGCGTGCGGCGTGATCGCATCGGCGGTGAACCGGCGCGCCATGTCCTGGATGGCGAGCTGATCCTCGGTCAGGTCGAACTGGTTCGTCACCTCGCTCATCCCATTGTCGGGATGATGAAGGCATTGCCGCCGTCGGGTGATCCATCGGGCCAGCGCTGCGTCACGGTCTTGACCTTGGTCCAGAACTTGACGCCTTCCATGCCGTGCTGGTTGGTGTCGCCGAACGCCGAGCGCTTCCAGCCGCCGAAGGTGTGATAGGCGACCGGCACCGGGATCGGCACGTTGATGCCCACCATCCCGACATTGACGCGCGCGGCAAACTCGCGCGCGGCGTGGCCGTTGCGGGTGAAGATCGCGACGCCGTTGCCGTATTGATGTTCGCTGGGGAGGCGGACCGCTTCCTCGAAGTCCCTGGCGCGGACGATCTGCAGCACCGGTCCGAAAATCTCCTCCTTGTACGACTGCATGGTCGGCGTGACATGATCGAACAGGCTCGGCCCGATGAAGAAGCCCTCTTCGTGCCCCTGCAGCGTGAACCCGCGCCCGTCGACGACCAGTTCGGCGCCTTCGTCGACCCCGGTCTGGATCCAGTTCTCGACCCGCTGCTTGTGCGCGGCGTTGACCACCGGGCCGTAATGCGCCTCGGCGTCGGTCGAGACGCCGACGCGCAAAGCGGCAATGGCCGGGATCAGCTTCTCCTTGAGCGCCTCGGCGGTCTTTTCGCCGACCGGGACAACCACGGGAAGCGCCATGCACCGCTCGCCCGCCGAGCCGAATGCCGCGCCCGAAAGATCGTTGACGACCTGGTCGAGATCGGCGTCGGGCATGACGATGCCGTGGTTCTTGGCACCGCCCATCGCCTGAACGCGCTTCCCCGCCTCGACGCCGCGCCGATAGACGTAATGCGCAATGTCAGAGCTGCCGACGAAGCTGACCGCGCTGATCGCCGGATGGTCGAGGATCGCGTCGACCATTTCCTTGTCGCCATGGACGACTTGCAGGATGCCCTCGGGCAATCCGGCTTCACGGAACAGTTCGGCGAGCCGCACCGGCACCGACGGATCGCGCTCGCTGGGCTTCAGGATGAAGGCATTGCCGGTCGCGATCGCCACGCCGCTCATCCACAACGGAATCATGCCTGGGAAGTTGAACGGCGTAATGCCCGCACCGATGCCGAGCGGCTGACGCATCGAATAGACATCGATACCCGGGCCCGCGCCCTGGGTATATTCGCCCTTCAGCACGTGCGGGATGCCGCAGCAGAACTCGATCACTTCGAGCCCGCGCTGGATGTCGCCCTTGGCGTCGGCGATCACCTTGCCGTGCTCGGAACTGAGCAGATGCGCCAGCGCGTCCATGTTCTTCTCGACCAAAGCCTTGAAGTTGAACATCACGCGCGCGCGCCGTTGCGGGTTGGTTGCGGCCCAGGCGGGCTGCGCCGCCAGCGCGGCGGCGACCGCGCGGTCGAGATCGGCCTGCGTGCCGAGCATCACCGACGCCTGTACCCGACCCGTATTGGGGTCGAACACCTCGCCGGTGCGCCCGCCGCCGCCACCAGCAGCCGAATGGCCGACGATGTGATGATCGATGATGCGCATGACGGGATTCCTTCTTGGCAGGCGCGTAAGGCTGACGTATGGAAAAGTGCCAAGCAAGTGGCGATTTTGAGAATATGATCTGCAATAATGCAGCAGCACGACTGGAGTGAATATCAGGCCTTTCTCGCGATCGCCCGGGCCGGACGGATCGGTCAGGCGGCGCGAGCGATCGGCGTCGACGGGACGACGATGGGCCGGCGCCTGCGCCGGCTCGAGATGCGGCTGGGCGCGACCTTGTTCGAGCAGACCCGCACCGGGCAAATCCTGACCGAGGCGGGCGAGGCGCTGCTGCCGCATGTCGAGGCGATGGCCCAGGCAGCTGCCAACGTCGCCGAGCATCAGAGCGACGGGGGGCTCGCGGGAACGCTGCGGGTCAGCGTCGCGGAAGGGTTCGGCAGCTGGTTCCTGGCACGCCACCTTCCCGATTTCGCCACCGACAATCCGGGCCTGACGATCGATCTCGTCGCGAGCAGCGGCTTCCTGAGCCCGTCCAAGCGCGAAGCGGATATCGCCGTCACGTTGTCCCGCCCGAAGGCGGGTCCGCTCATCGCCCGCAAACTGTCGGACTATGCGCTGCGCCTCTACGTCAGCCCGGAATATCTCGCCATGGCCGGCACGCCACAGAAACTGTCGGATCTGGCGCGCGGCTATCGGCTGGTCGGCTATATCCCCGATCTGATCTACGCCCCCGAACTTGGCTATCTCAACGAGATCGGCGCCAACCTGGAGGTCGCCCTGCGGTCGTCGAGCATCAACGCGCAGCACCATTTGATCACCGCGGGCGCCGGCATCGGCGTCCTCCCGTGCTTCATCGGCGACGCCGATCCCCGGCTGACCTGCGTCCTGCCTGCGCACCGCATTACCCGCAGCTTCTGGCTCACCCGCCACAAGGACACGGTCAACCTGGCGAAAGTGCGCACCTTCACGGCATGGCTGGTCGACTGCGTGCAGCGGTATCGCGACGACTTGCTGCCGCCCTGATTGCGGCCTCGGCAGGCGTGCAATAGCGCTGGACTTCTCGTCCCGAACATCGAATTGTCCGTACAGCCAATCCGCCCTTGTTCAGGAATATCGAACGTTGCCCGCCATCGGTACGCCCAGCATCGACCAGCTCAAGGTATTTCTGACCGTTGTCGAGACCGGCAGCTTCGCCGGCGCCGCGCGCAAGCTCGGTCGCGCGACATCCGCGGTCAGCTATACTGTCGCCAATCTCGAGCTCCAGCTCGGGGTCAGATTGTTCGATCGCGAACATACGCGAAAACCCGTCCTGACGGATGCCGGCACTGCGATCCTGGCCAAAGCGCAGTCAGTGGCGATTGGGGTCGATGATCTTCGGGCGACGGTCAAGGGACTCAACGAGGGGCTCGAGTCCGAAGTCACCGTCGTGGTCGATGTCATGCTGCCCCCCGCTCGCCTGATCGATGCGGTGCGGGCGTTCGAGGCGACCTACCCGACGGTGCGCCTGCACCTCTATGTCGAAGCGCTGAGCGCGGTTGCCCAGATGGTCCGTAACGGCAGCGCGATGGTCGGCTTTGGCGGCGGCATGGATACCATCGCGCCCGAACTGGAGATGATCAGCATCGGCGACGTCGAGATGATCCCGGTCGCCGCCCCGTCGCACCCCCTGGCGCAGGCGACGTCGCACAAACCGGGCGACGCGCGCCGCTATCGGCAGCTCATCCTGACAGTGCGGTCGACATTCGACGAGGGGCGCGACGCTGGCATTTTCGCGCCCGATGCATGGCGGCTCGCCGATCTCGGCAAGAAGCACGATCTTCTGCTCGCGGGCATCGGCTGGGGCAACATGCCCGAGCCCAATGTGCGCGACGATCTCGCCAGAGGCCGGCTGGTGCGGCTCGATCTGCCCGAGGTCGGCACCGGCCATTATCTGCTCCACGCGATCTACCGGACGCACAATCCGCCAGGCCCTGCGACCAAATGGCTGATCGAGCATTTCGTCGCCCAGCCGCGTTGATCGGCCACGTCATGTTCAATCTTGCCGATGCACCCGCGCCGGCGCCGGTCCGCGTTACCAGACCCGCATGCCGCCATCGACGATGATGTCGATGCCCGTCACGTACGAACTTTCGTCCGACGCCAGAAACAGAGCGACATTCGCGACTTCCTCGGGCTTGCCCAGCCGGCCCAGCAACGCCTTGCCGAGCATATAGCCGGACCATTCGGGGTCCTTGATCGCTTCGCGCGTCTGGTTGGTCTCGATCACGCCGGGCGAGATCGAATTGACGCGGATGCCATGGTCGCGTCCTTCCATCGCCAACTGCCGCGTCATCCCGATGATCCCCGCCTTGGCGGTGGTATGGGCCAGCGAGGCGTGTCCCTTGAAGCTCATCCAGCCGTTGAGCGAGGCGTTGTTCACGATCACGCCGCGGCTCGCCTTGAGATGCGGCCAGGCGGCCCGCGTGAGATAGAAGACGAGGTCGACTTCCTCGCGCCGGTTGCGGTCCCATTCCTCGTCGGAAATGTCCTCCAGCCAGTTGAAATAGGCCATGGCGGCGTTGTTGAATAGCACGTCGATCCGCCCGAACGCCGCGATGGCGAAGTCGACCAGCGCACGGCAATCGTCCGACCTGCTGAGATCGCACGGCTGGAGCGAGACCATCGTGCCACCCGCCGCCCGCACCGCCTCGACCGTCGCTTCGGCATCCTCGGTCGTCAGGCCGCAGCCGACGACCAGTGCGCCTTCGCGCGCAAAGGTCAGCGCGGTCGCGCGCCCCATGCTGCCGCCCGTGCCGGTGATGATGCACACCTTGTCGGCCAGCCTGCCTGCCATGTCGCTTCTCCTTCGTCGTAACGCGGTCGATCGCCGTGATGTCGTTGCCGGCGATTGGACTGGCTTTGCCCGGTCCGCAGCGGCGCCGAACGATGCTCGATGATCGGGACTTTAACGGCCGCATGTCGGCTCAGGCGACGATCGGGGTCGGGGTCGCAAGAATGTCCGGCCCCGCCGCAAGGGGGAGACGACGGGGCCGGCAATCTGTCGCCGCCAGGACAAGCGGCGCAGGCTGTCGCGGAGAAAGGGGGGAAACGCCGCGACGACCCCCGAATTAGGATGTCAGTCCGGTTCGAAAAACCAGGATAATGCCGGATGAAACGTTCAGCAAAATTGTAAGAAGAAATTGCCGGCCGGCTCATTGTTCTACCCCTGGATCATGGCAGCACCATCCGCCTGCGCGAGCTTCTCGATCAGGAACGCGCCCAAAGCCGCAACCCGCGTGGGCAGCGGGCCTTCGGGTGGCGTCACCCAATACACCGCGCCGAGCGGTATCGACCAATCGGGCAGCAGCCGCTCGAGCCGACCGGAAGCAAGCGCGTCGTTCAGGAAAAATTCGGGCAGGATGCCGAGGCCCGTCCCCTCCAGCAGCGCCGGCAACATCGCGTCGCCATTGTTGATGCGCAGCGGTCCCGACGGTCGCACGCTGGCGGATTTGTGGCCCTTGGCGAACCGCCACACCTCCGCCGCCGTTGTCGCGCTATGGCAAATGCAGCGATGCTGGGTGAGATGGAGCGGATGTTTCGGCCGGCCGTATCTTTCCAGATAAGCGGGTGCGCCGACCAGATAGCGCGGCATTTCACGAAGACGCTGGGCGACCAGCGAGGTGCCGGGCTGGACGGTGATCCGGATCGCGGCGTCGAAGCCTTCACCGATCAGATCGCTCAGCGCATCGGTCAAATGAAGATCGACCGAAATCTCCGGATATGTTGCAAGGAACGCCGGCAGCAGCGGCGCGACATATTGCGTGCCAAAGGACATCGGCACCGCCAGCCGCACCAATCCCCGCGGCGACCGGGCCTGGGCTTGCGTCGCATCCTCGGCGGCTTCACCCTCGGCAAGGATGTGCGCCGCGCGGCCGACCAGCTGCCGCCCGGCGTCGGTCAATTCGAAACGTCGCGCCGTGCGGATGATCAGCCGGGCACCAAGTCGCGCCTCGATCCGGCTGATCGCCTTGGACACGGTCGCCTTGGACAGCCTGAGGTCCGCGGCCGCCTCGGCGAACGAGCGGCACTCGGCGACCTTCGCGAAAATGGCGAGTCCTTCGAGATCCGGCAGCCTGGCCATGATTCCAATTTTAGAAACCGCGGAATTTGGCAGTTTCTATTTACAAAGCCGCGGATTGTCCATGACGGGTCGCCCGACCGTGCGTGAGGGGCGGACAAATGTCGACGCGGCCGGTGATCGGACGCGTGCGGATATATTCAGATCGGCCCCATTTGTCGCGACGGCAGTTTGCCAAACCGCATTGCGAAGCTATTGATCCGATGCTGAATATATATGGAATATATTGGTCGAGGAGGCACAAACGACCGATAAGAACGGCACCTTTCAAACGAAGGGTGAGTGAGGGTTGGTTCGGCAACGGCGTGAGAAACCGGTGTCGGGGCAGAATGAGTTGAAAGGACGGCGCCCGGGGGGATCGGCAGCTTGAACTGCCGCCGGAAGCCGGTTCACGGCGTATGACGAGTGAAGCGACTTTCCGGACGTTCGTTCGGATGGTCACCGAGGCGCAGAATGCCGACGATCTGGGCCAGGCCCTGTCGGAAATCGCGACGACGATGGGATTCGACTATTTCGCGCTGACGCATCATGTCGACATCGCACGCGCGCCCGAGGCTGCGATCCGCATCACCAACTATCCGGCCCGCTGGGCCGATTACTACGACGCGAACGCGCTCGGGGTCAGCGATCCGGTGCATCGCGCAAGCCATGTCACCAGCATGGGGTTCAGTTGGTCGAACCTGTCGCAGATGATCCCGCTCACCGCCAACGACCGCCGCATGCTCGAACACGGCCGCGAAGAAGGGATCGGAGACGGCTTCACCGTCCCCGCCAACGTCCCGGGCGAGGCGCGCGGCTCCTGCTCCTTCGCCAATCCGGCTGGGCGAGCGATCGACGCCGAGATGCTGCCGCTCGCGCAACTGGTCGGAACGTTCGCGTTCGAAGGCGCGCGACGGATGTGGTCGGTGCGACGACTCGAGGCCCTCGACGGTGCGAGCCGGCCGGTGCTGACCGACCGTCAGCGCGACTGTGTCTTGTGGGTTGCGCGCGGGAAAAGCGACTGGGAGATCAGTCGCATCCTCGGCGTGAGTCAGGAAACGGTGACGATGCACCTCAAGCAAGCGCGCGAGCGCTACAATGTGCAAAAGCGCACGATGCTGGCGATCCATACCCTGTTCGACGGCACGTTGAGCTTCACCGACATCCTCAAGCGCTGAGCCGAGCGGGCTAGCGTCGTCTGCGCATCAACACGCGATAGCCGCCAGCCGCGAGCGCGCGGGCATCGCTGGCGAGACGCCGTACGCGCAACCGCAGCGATTCCGCACCGCCTTGCCAGCCCGATCCGACACGTTCGGCGCCATAAAGCGCGATCGCGATTTCGCGGTGACTGGCGCCGGCGCTCAGCGCGTCGTGGACACGCAATGTGAGCAACCAGCGGTCGATCCGCGGATCAGCGGGAAACAGATGTGCCGCAAAGCGGCGGTTGCGGCACAGGTCGATCAGCTGGCGCAGCAATAGCAATTTGGGCATGGCGCTGGCGATCCCGTGCAATCGATAATGCAGGACCACCGGTCCGCCATTCGACAGGCTACCCGCCTCCACATCGAGCCGGAGATGATGCCAGCCATCCGACAGGACGGCGCGCTCCCGACCGGCATTGTCAGTGACGAATGCCAGCCAGGGCGCCAGTAACGCCGGATCGACATGGTCGGGATCCGAACGGTCACTCGGCACCACAGCAACGTTGAGCGTGCCGGGATCGAGTTCGGCGCACCAGATGATGCGGGCATCGGGCGCGGCGCGAGCAGGATCTTCCGCGAAAATGGAGTCCCCACTGCTCCGGCCGGTGGACGCCGCGCCTGCCGGCACGGGTGACGGCGGACGCCCTTGCGTGCCAGGCGACGTAGCCCGGATCGCGCCGGAGAAACTCCCACATCACCCCTGCCCGATCGATGCCGCGCAGGCGCTCGTAGCTGGAACCATCGAGCCAGTCGGGCTGACGGTCGCTGACGGTCATTGCGCGCCTGGCCGGCTGCCGCCGGCATGGCCTCGTCGCGTACGGCGACGCAAATGGAGATGAAGACTGGATAGCGCGACCCGTGTCATGTCGATTGTCCAGGATTGACCGAACCGTCAGCGTCCATGAGGCGCGGGAGCGGCGCTATTCCCCTTTCTGGGAATGGCCGTTCACCGTCTCATGCCGGACCACGCCCCTCGCCAACCGAGGGAGTGAACCATGCTTCAAATCGTGCAGTCGGGCGCCGGAACCGGTACCGACGAGTTGCTCAGGACGATGTTTGCGAGCCGCAAAAAGGTCTTCGTCGATCTGCTTAAATGGGATGTGCCGGTGCTCGACGGCCGGTTCGAGATCGACCAGTTCGACGACGACCATGCTGTCTATCTGATCCTCGCCGAGGAGGGTGGCCGCCATCTCGGCTCGGCACGCCTGCTGCCATCGACACGACCGCATATCCTGGGCGATCTGTTCCCGCATCTGTGCGACGGCCCCGTACCGGTCGATCGCACCACCTGGGAGATTACGCGATTTCTGCTCGACCGCGACCTCACCGCGCGTGAGCGCCGCGTCGTGCGCGACGCGCTCGTCGTGAACCTTGTCGATCATGCGCTGGCGAGCGGGATCGAGCGCTATACCGCGATCGCCGAAATGGAATGGGTGCAGCAGATCCTCGCTTTCGGCTGGGAATGCTGGCCACTCGGTATCGCCCGCAACGTCGACGGCGAGACCCTCGCCGCGCTGGAAATCCGGATCGACGAGCACACCCCGGACCACCTCGCCGCCGCCGGTATCACCGACCGGCTTTCCACGTCGATCGTGCGCACCATCGCCTGACACGCCCCATGACCGAAGGAATCACCATGACCCATCAGAGCAATGTCGCACTCGATCATCACGTCGCCACGCTCAAGCGGGACGGCTATCTGATACTCGATGATGCCGCGCCCGCCGACCTGATCGCAACGCTCGACGCGGACCTCGCGCCCGTCTTTGCCGACACGCCGTTCGGAACGGGCAGTTTCTACGGCGAGACGACCAAAAGATTCGGGCGGCTGCTCGCGCGGTCGCCTGCCGCCGCATCGATCGTCCAGAACACGAAGATCCTCACCATCGTCGACGCAATCCTCGGCCCCTCTTGCGACAATTTCCAGCTGAATGTCGCGCAGGCAATCGGCGTGCATCCCGGCGCGCCGGCGCAAATGCCGCATCGCGATCACGATATGTGGCCGGTGGACAAACAGGGCGTCGAATTCCTGATCAATGTGATCTGGCCGCTCAACGAGTTCCGTGCCGACAACGGCGCGACGCTCGTCTGGCCGAATACGCACGGCGACAATGTCAACGTCCTCGAGCCCGAGGGTCCGGGTATCCCCGCTGCCATGAGGCCAGGCTCGGCGCTCATCTTTCTCGGCTCGACGCTCCACGGTGCGGGCGCCAACCAGAGCGGGGATGCGCGCCGCGGGGTCGTGGTCGGCTATTCGCTCGGCTGGCTCAAGCCCTATGAGAACCAGTGGCTGGCCTATCCGCCCGAGGTCGCGCGACACTTCCCGCCCAAGCTTGCCGCGCTCGTCGGCTATCGACAGCACCGGCCCAATCTCGGCAATTATGAGGGACAATGTCCCTCGGTGCTGTTGAACGGCGGCGCGGACCGTCCGCTTGGCGCGGTCGATGCGCTCCGTCCCGACCAGCGCGAAGCGGTCGATGCGTTCGTCGCGCGCCAGCGCCGGAGCGCATGAATTCGGGCCTGACGTCGGAGCGTGTGTACACCGCGCTCAAGCGGCGCTTGCTCGACGGAGAATTCCGGCCGGGCGAGCGCCTCGACCCGGCGCACTTGTCCGAGACGCTTTCGAGCAGCGTGACCCCGGTGCGCGACGTCCTCAATATCCTTCGCGGGGAGGGGCTGGTGGAAACGCGCACCGGCGAGGGCTTCTTCCGACCCAATCTGACGGCACCCGACCTTGAAGATGTCTACGACTGGTCGGACCAGATACTGGCACTGGCGTTGCGCCAATGGCCAGCGGCCCCTGCGCCGGCGCACGTCTACGATCCCGCGACGGGCCCGATCGCCGACCGGACCGCCGACCTCTTCCTGGAGATCGCAACACGGTCTGCGAACTTCGAACACAAGCGCGCAATCGTGAACGTCAACGACCGGCTTCACGCGGCCCGCATGATCGAAGGCCAGGTGCTGGACGATACAGAAGCCGAACTGACCGCGATCGCGCAAGTGCTGGCCAACGACGATGCGCGCGAGCTGGAAAAGCTCGTCTTCGCCTATCACCAGCGGCGGCGTCGGGCCGTCTCGGACATCGTGCGCGCCGTCTATCGCGGCTGAACCGGCAGACCACGACATTCAGGAAATAGTGTCAGTATAAAGTTCGGATAGCAGGCGAGCGTTCCTAGCCTTTGCGCCGCCGCGGTTTTGCGCGGTGACAAAAGGAGAATGACGATGGAACGCGACGACGACGTGATCGAGCTCGGTGCGGTGACCCTCGAGACCAAGGGTCTGCTCGGCCGCGACCCGGATTGGTCGATGGGCCAAAGCGTGGCGCTTTCGGAAGACTGATCGGATGGGTGCGCGGCCGGTGCCGGCTGCGCACCCAACATTCGCAATATAGTCGCCGTATAAGTTTCGAATAGCGAAGCCGCCTTCCTAGCCTTGTCTCCGCCGCGATTCCCTCGCGGTGCACAGGAGATGAACCATGGAACGCAACGACGACGTGATCGAGCTCGGCACCGCCAGCATCGAGACCAAGGGCCTGATCGGGACCGACCCCGACTTCGCCAAGGGCCAGTCGGTCCCCGGCCTCACCGAGGACTGATCGCCAAGGGAGCGCGCGGCTCTTTGCGGCCGCGCGCCACCAGCAGCGCCCAAGGACAGCGCAACATGCCCGACGATGAATGACGGCCGGTTCCAGGCACCGCCCGCCCAAGGTCGCGCCTTTGGGCTGAAGCCAGGCATCAGTTTCTGCCGGGTCGACGGCAGAACCATCTTTCTCGACGTTCCGGCGGACCGATACCTCTGCCTCTCGCCCGCCGGCGAGCAGGCCTTTACGCGACTGCTCGACGGACTGGCCCTCGAAGACCATCATCTCAGCGCGCTCGCGAACCTGGCGCGAACCGGCCCGCTGCTTCGCGGCGATCACGCGTCGCCCCTCGCACCATGCCCGACCGTCCCCATTCCGCGGCCGAGCCATCTCGACGATTTTGTGCGACCCGGCCTTGTCGAGACTGTCGCGGCGGCGTTGAGCCTGATCCGCTCACCGTTGAAATTGCGGGCAGTCGGACTGCGCCGCACGCTTGCAGGCATCGATCGCAGCAAGCACCGCGCCAACCAGGCGGCAGCGCTGCGGCGCCAGGCCAAAGTGGCAGCGGCCTTCGCAAGGCTTCGCCTGATTGCGACCGAAAAGGACAATTGCCTGACCCGCTCGATCGCCGTTACCGAGCGCTTGATCGCTATCGGCGCGCGACCTCAGCTCGTAATCGCGGTCAAGCTGCAGCCCTTCTACGCCCACGCCTGGGTCCAGTGCGATGGCTGGCTCATCAACGATCGGCACGAGTTCGTGCGCAATTACACGCCGATCCTGGTCATCTGATGCCCGACCGCTACTTCCTGTTGGCGGCGGCGAGCGACGATGGCCGCGCCGATGTCCGACGTCGCGCGAAACAGCCTCCCTGCTATTCTGTCGCGCTCGATGCGCCGGGGCTGATCGTCGTCGCCGAGCCGGGCGCTGCGATCGTATCACTGGGCGATGTGGGGCTGATCATGGGCTCGCTTAGCACGCACGGTCAGCGCGCGCGGCTAGAAGCGTTGCGGCCCGATATGGCGGAGCTGATCGCACGGGGCCGGGGTGAGCAGCTCATTCGCGCCTATTGGGGCGATTATGTCGCAATCCTGCGCGCGCCTGGAGGCGGCACCGACCTTCTGCGCTCGCCCTTGGGCGCCCTTGCATGCCTGTACGCATCGAGTGCGAACGGCGTCGCCGTCGCTTCGGACGCCGCGCTGCTCGAGCGATTTGGCGACTATCGCCCGACGGTCGATTGGAGCGCGCTTGCGCGCTTCGCCGCCGCGCCGGATGTCCGGCTCGCGGAGACCTGCCTGGCCGGCCTCAACGAAGTTCAGGGCGGTACTCGAATCGCGATTGAGCCGCGCCACTCGCCCCCAGCGACCCTCTGGTCGCCATGGACCTTTGCACACCCCGACAAGGCCATACTCGACGGCCATGAGGCAGCCCGGCGCCTGCACGACACGATCGTCGCAGCGATCGCCAGCGCCGCGAGCGGTCATGACCGCGCGGCGATCCTGCTCTCGGGCGGTCTCGATTCCTCGATCGTTTCGGCGAGTACCGCGGCCGCAGGCGCCAAGGCGACCTGCGTCACCGTCAGTACGCGCGGGGCGAGCGGCGACGAGCGCGACTTCGCCCGCCAGGCCGCCGGACGCCTGGGCTTCCCCCTCGTGGAACGATGGTTCGAGCTCGAGGGCGTCGATCTCGCAGCCTCGGGCGCCGCACATTGTCCGAGACCCGTGGCGCGCGCGTTCGAGGTCGAGGGCCGGCGCCAGGCCATCCTCACGGCGCGCGATACCGGCGCCACCGCGCTCTTCAGCGGTGGAGGCGGCGACAATATCTTCTGCTCGCTCCAGTCGGTGGCAGCCGCCGTTGACTGTCTCGATTCATCCGACGGCCGCCGCGCGTTCTGGCGCGTGGCGGGCGACCTCTCGCGCCTGACCGGCGCGAGCATGCTGACGGTCGCGCGCAAGGCCTGGCTGCGCGCGCGCCAGCGAAACCGCCAATACCCTCCGCCGTTCGAACCGCAATTCCTGAGCGCGGGCGCGATCGACCTGGCCAGGACGGCGCGGTTGCACCCCTGGTTGCAGCGCCGGCAACCGATCCTGCAGGGCAAGGGCGCCCATGTCGCAGCGATGCTGGGCGTTCAAAGCCTGGCCGAAGACACCGACCCGCTGGATGGGTTAGCGCTGCGCTACCCCTTGCTGGCCCAGCCAATTGTCGAGCTGTGTCTCAGAATCCCGACCTGGCTCTGGTACGACCGGGGCTGCAACCGCGCGGCGGCACGGCACGCCTTTTCCGGCGATTTGCCGCCCGAGATTGCATGGCGGCGGTCGAAAGGCACGCCGGACGGTTTCGTGGTCGAACTCTACGACACGCGGCGAACGCAGATCCGCGAAATGCTGTCAGAGGGCAACCTCGCGCAGCGAGGCCTGCTCGACCTGGCCAGGCTGCTCCCCGTGCTCGACGACGCGCGTCCGGTCAGGGGGAGCGACCATGGCCGTATCATGCGCCTGCTCGATATCGAGGCGTGGTCCCGCTGCTGGCCGGACTAGCCGGCCGGCAAACGCCCCGCGCGGTCCGCCCGCAGCTTTCGCCAGATCGAATATTGCCCGGCCTTGCCGGCCCCCGCCCGCTCGCGCCCGTTGAGCCAGAAGTCGAACCAATCGATCGAGCGTTCGTAGACGGCGAGGCGATGCCGTGGCTGCCACTTCATGTGGTACTCGTCGGGGAAGACATAGAGGTCCACCGGGCTCTTCCGTTCGCGCAGCGCGGTGAACGCTTCCAGGCCGCCGAGATATTCGCGGTCGGCGAGCTGCATCAGGATCGGCGTGTCCAGCGTCCGCGCATTGAGCGACAGCGACATGGGTTTCCAGAACGCCGTCCCATCCTCGGTGGCCAAGGGATAGCCGCGAACCTGATGGTTCCAGTCCGCCCAGACCACGCCACCATAGGTCATGACGGTCTTGGGGTCCTCGCAACAACTGCTGAGCGCGGCGGCGGCGAAGCGCTTCGTGTTGATGAGCGCATATTCGATCGTCGACATGCCGTCGCTCAACCCGGTGATCCCCACACGCTTCGGATCGACGAAACCGCGGGCCTCGGCTTGGTCGACGCCGTTGAGCAATGACGACAGGATGTTCCTTCGATTGGCCCAGTCTTTGGTTCCTGCCGCGATGACCTTGTCCCAGGTATCGAGCTCGGGCCTGCCCAGTCCGTAGGTCGGCGGGCGTTGGAAACTCAGCACCGCGAAGCCGGCCTGTGCGAGCAGGAAGATGGGATAGTCGTTGCCGGTTCCGCCACGCAGGAAGCCCTGACTGAGATATTGGACGACCACGAGCGGGAGCTTCTGCCCGGGCCTGTAGTCGGGCGGCAGGACGAGATCGACCCAAGCGTCCTGTCCGTCCTCATTGCGTGTGAAGAGCCGTTCGACCTTCCCGAGCGCCAGCCGGGAAAAGCCGGGATTGGGATCGAACAGGGTCGTCGACCCACCCGTCGCGAGGTCGATCGCAACAATCCGCCCGGGCTGCGACGACGCCTCGGCCGTGCAAACGAGGCGGCGCCCGTCAAGCAGGCAGGCATGAAACCAGTCGGAGCTTCGATAGAGTCGTTGCGGCGCGTCGCTGCCGACCTGCCATCGATAGACCGCGAATTCGCTGCGCGCGCGGCCTTCGCGGCGCAGAAAGACGAGGCTGCCGTCCTTGTCCCACCACAATTGGGTGACGCCGCCGGTGCACGCCTCGAACGTGCAGCTGGTCCGCCGACCGCTCGCATCGCCGATCCAGATCCGGCGTGGTACCTGCGGGTTCGCCGCGCTCCCCGCAATGCCCGCGCTTCGGCCGTCGGCAGCGGCAACCCCGGCGTCGTTCGTGGCGGTGATCGTCGGCAGTGCGGCGACGATGGCGGATTCCGCGGCGCTGGCGGGACGCGTGCGCCAGGTCGCGAGGTCAACGGCGAAGCTTCGTTCGGGTACGTCCTTCTCGCGCAATTCGGGACGCAGCCCTTTCATCGTCATCACGCGATCGTCGTACCGCCAGCCCGACAGACTTTCTTCGTCCACCGCACGTTCAACCGCGACGGTCGCGGGGCGCGTCGTGAACACCATCGTGCGGTAGGTCGACCAGGCCCAGGCGCTGACATCGGTCGCCGATGCCGTCACGGGGCGAGCACCGCTGCCGTCCGCGCGCGCCTCCCAGACCTGCGTGACGCCGTTTGTGCGCTTGAGATACCCGATCCTTTTGCCGTCGGGGGACCAGCGCGGCACCACCATCACGCCGCCGCCGACGGGTTCGATCAACCCCCGCACGACATCGGCGAGGATCATATATTCCCCGCCGTGATCGACGACGCGCGGCGCACCGCCTCCCGCGGGGATCACGACCAGCGCGCGACAATAGCTGTTGGTCGCAAGGTCTGCCTGGTTGATCACGAACGCTATCGAGCGGCCGTCAGGCGACAGTGCCAGCGGGCTGACCCCCGAATAGATCCACGATTCCGGCGAGCCGATATCGCGCATCTCGATGAGGTCGGCAGCCGTGATCCCCCGAACGGGGGCGGCGACCTCGCTGGCCGAAGGCAGGATGCGGTCGCAAGCGGCAAAAGCCGGGCTGGCCAGCCCGAGCGCGACCGCGCTCAAGGCGGCGGGGAGCACGCGCCTTACCATTTCTTCGACACCCCGACGCTGAACAGGCGACCAACCTGAGGATAGTTGGTCGAGTCATAGGCAGCGTCGGAATAAAGGCTGGTCGCGATCCGCTGCGGCTTGGCGTTGAGCAGGTTCTGCAGGGAAAACGTCAGGTCGAAACCCCGCAGCGGTCCGGTATCGGGCTTGTAGCGGAACGTGAGATCGACCGGCGCCATGCCATCGACCGGTACCGGCGCTATCGTTCGATTGTCGGTCACCGGACCGGTCCAGGTGACCGCACCCGCGACCGTCACCGGCCCGGAAGTCCAGCCGAGATCGCCACGCACGCGCAGATGAGGCGGATTGAAGATGCTGCCGGCTAGCGGCGTGATGGGCAGCCCCGCGCCGAGCTGCTGCTTGCTCGTGAGATACGCTGCGTCGACCGACCCTGAGATCGTGCCCCGCCCGGCCTTGCCCGAATAGCGCAGGAGGGCATCGACCCCGCGCACCGTCTGATGTCCGGCATTGACGTTGCTGTTGTCGACGATCGCACCGACCTTGGCCGGGTCGTAGGTCGTGCTCGTCTGGTTGAGGAAGGTCGCGGCGCTGGCAATCGTTGCCGCTTGTGCGGACGCAGCCGGATTGGGCGTCACCCGGCTCGCATAAAGCGGGTTGGACAGCGCTACGCTGCTCGACGGGATCGGGATGACGATGCGATCGCGATAGTCGACGCTGAAATAACTCAGCTCGACGGTCAGACCGGCAAGCGAACGCGGGTGGACGTCGAGCGTTGCCGACCAGTTGGTCGATCGCTCCGGCGACACGTTCTGGTTGCCGCCGGTGAGATAGAGCACCGTCGTCCCGGCGGGATATCCGGTCCCGCCAAGCCTGGTGATGTCGTAGAGCGAGACGTTGCGCGGCTGGTATTGCTGGTAGAGTGTCGGAGCACGGAAGCTCCTGCCCCAACTGCCCTTGATGCTCCAGTCCGGCGACGGGACGATGATGACGCCGAACTTGGGCGTCACCACGTCGCCGACGCCGCGATAGTCCTCGTAACGGGCGGCGGCGTTGAGTGTCACCGGCTTCGCCACGGGCAGGCTCAATTCGGCAAAGGCGTAGGTGTCGATCTGCGACCGGTTGATGTTCTGCGCATTGCCGACGCCGTTGAACCGCAGGAAGTCGATGCGACGGTAGCCGGTGCCGGTCGCGAGCTTCGCTGGACCGCCCGGAAGCGCGAACAAGGCTCCGTTTCCGGAGAGTTCGATCGAGCGCTCGCGGTTGCGATAATAGCCCGAGCCAAGGTCGAGCGGCGTCGTGCCAAAATGGACGATTGTGCCGTAATCGACACGGTCCTGGCCTAAACTGCCGGTGAGGTTCGCCTCCCAATCGCCGGGCAAACGAAACGTCAGCGACGGTGCCAGTCCGTAGGATTGCGCTGTTGTGAAGAAGTGCGCCCGGCTGACGGACAAGTCACCGGCGTTGTTGAGCGGGAAGTCGATCGTCGACCAGCGTTTGTTGAACAGACCATCGAGCGAGAAGTTGAGGCCCGGCGCGATGCTCTGCTGGAAGGACAACAGCCCGCTATGGCGGCGCAGCCCCGGCAGGATCGTCAGGTTCGGCCGGATCGCGGCATAGTCGCGCTGGTTCGAGATGATTGGGCTGTTCTGCCCGTATTCGTAGGCGATGAGCAGACCGCCACCGGCCCAAGTCTTGCCCCCGGTGATGCTGTAGATCTGGTTGAAATCGCCGCCATCGCTGGTTCCCGCCAGCCGCGCGCCCATCTCGACGCCGTTGAGGTCGCGGCGCAGGATGATGTTGACGACCCCCGCCACCGCATCCGATCCGAACAGCGCCGAAGCGCCGTCAGGCACGATGTCGACGCGGCTGACCGCGCCGAGCGGAATCCCCGAAATGTCGACGCTCTGCTTGAAGGCGTTGTACGACAGACGATGGCCATCGAGCAGCGTGAGAGTCGCGTCGCTGCCCAGACCGCGCAGGTTAATCGACGAGCCGCCGCCGAGATCGGCGCCGCGCGTCTCGGGGACGTTCTGTCCGACACCGGGATTCTGCCCGCCCCCGAAATTCTGCGGCAGCGTCTTGAGCGCGTCGGGCAAGGTCGCCTGCCCGCGGTCCCTGATCTTCTCCCTGTTGAGGACGATGACCGGCGAGGCGACCGCCGCACCGCGAATGCGAGTCCCCGAGATCACGATGTCGGGATTTGGCGTTTCGTCGCTCGCCGCGGGCGCCACGGTTTCGACGACAATGCCATTGCCGACCTTGCGCGCCCGAAGCCCGCTGCCGCGGAGCACCGCTTCGACGGCTTCGTCGGCGGTATAGCTGCCTTTGAGCGCAGGGGCCTGGCGGTCCGCGATGATGGGGGCAGGCGCGAGAATGTCGCGGCCAGCCGCCGCAGCGATTGCCCGCAGCGAGGCGCTCAACGGCTGCGCGGGAAGGTCGTAATTCTGCCGGTCGACCGGGGCCGCTACAGCGCTCGGCATGCTTGCGGCGGTAACGGCGGTGCCCGCAAGCAACAGCGCCAGCGGCTCACAGAATTTTGAAAGTGCCACGATATCCTCCCCGATCTCGACCCGCGAATACGCGGTGTCATTCGATCGGGAGGACAGGCGGGAGCGCTTTTACCCTACGACTTTTTTCGCGCGCAACTCGATGGCACCGTCGGGTCCGTCGCTGACCGCCAGCCCGACCATCGCGCCGAGCGCCCGGGCGAAGCCCGCAGGATCGTTGGCGTGGAAGGCGCCGGTGATGCGCAAGCCGGCCAGCCTGGCATCGGCGATCACCAACTGGCGGCGATTGTGACGATTGAATTCGAGCACCGCGTCGGCGAGCCGCTCATTGTCGAACGACAGCATGCCATTCGGCCAGTCCGCCGCATCGGGCGAAACCGGCACGGCCGCGCCCAGACCATCGGACGCCGACGCGGCGATGCCCTGGCCTTGCCGCAGATACCGTGCCGCGGGCGAGCCACGCCCCGGCCGCTCGTCCTGGCCGCGGAACGTAAGCGTGCCGCGCAATGCGCTCACCTTGACGAGACCCGCCGTGTCGCTGACGTCGAACATCGCATTGTCGGCGACAACCGCGCCGCGCGATGTCACCACCGTGAACGGCCGGGCATCCTTCGCCACGTCGAACCGCGCCATGCCGCGGGTGAGCGTGGCCGAGCGGGTGGTGCCGGTGAAGCTGACCTTGATCGCCGAGGCTGAATCGAGCGTCACGCGCGAGCCATCAGCCAGCGCTACCGTGCGGATTTCTCCAACCCGGCTCTGATAGGCGATCTCCGGCACGCTCGAGGCCATGCGCGGCCCGAGAAAATGATAGCCCAAGCCGAGCGCGAACAACGCGATGAGTCCGGCGACCGCCAGCCGCACGGTGGGGCGCCGGTGCCACCGGCTGGCCCTGCTCAGGTCGCGGCTGCGCACGGCGCCGAGATTGTTGCCGAACCGCGACTGGTCCCATCTGATCAGGAGTTGCCGATAGGCCTGGTCGTGGTCGGGTCGCTCTGCCCGCCAGGCGGCAAGGGCCGCCTCATGCGACGCTGGATCCGGTCCGCGCATTCGCGCGAACCAGTCAGCCGCTTGGTCGCGGACATCGTCGGAATCGTCCTGCATCTCGCGCGCGATTCAGCGCGCGCTGATCACACGGTCAATATGGGCGATCGCCCGGCTCATATGTTTTTCGACCGTTTTGACGCTTAAACCGGTCCGGCTGGCAATCTCGCCATAGGTGTAGCCATCGATACGATGCGCGAGAAAGATTTCCCGCGAGCGCGTCGGCAACCGCTGCAACGCCACCTCGAGCCGCGCCAGTGTGTCACGCGCTTCGAGCGCCGCGAGTTGATCGACACCCGGCAATATGGTTTCGTCGAGCGCGATGTGCAGCGCCTCCGAGCGGGCTCGAGCGGTCGCGGCCGCATTGATTGCCAGGTTGCTCGCCGTCCTGCGCAGATAGCCTTCGGGACAAACGATCACGGCAGACGGATCGCTTGCCCTGACGAGAAAACGAACAAAGGTTTGCTGGACGAGATCGTCGGCGCCGTCAGGCGAGACCCGCCGTCGGAGGAAGCGCAGCAACCTTGGCCGCTGGCTCTGATAGAGATCCGCTGTCGCCTGGTTCGGGACCACCGTTCCGTCCTCGGGCGGCAGCGGATCTGCTTCGCTCAAGAAAGCGCGCACGATGTCGCTGGACTTGGTCAAACTCATCGGACGCGCGCCCCGGCGGTACGCGCTGCGCTACGGTCCTGCACTCCCACCATGGCTTCGCCTCCGGTTCGAGGCGGCCGGCCGAAGCCGGGTGCTGAGAGCATGCTTGAACATGCGCCGGCGCCTTTAGCCCGGAAGGGCCTGGACATGCGCGTCGGCCACCCGGCCTTGACGGCTCGGCTGGCCTGTTGCTCGAGCGAGGTTCTCACGCCTCGGCGCCGGATGAGCCCGGCGCACCGCCAGCCTAGAGTCTGAAGACCAAGATTCAAGTAGGGCTAAGGCGGCACGCCGCGATCGATCGGTTCTTGCGCCGATGCCGGCCAGGCGGGCCAGGCGAGCCAGATGCCGGGCGTTGAGAACGCGCTGAGCACGCGCGTCGGCGCCTTTAGCCGCAAAGCGGCTTGGACATGCGCGCCGACCACCCGGCGCTTCATCCTAACGGTGATCGGTCGCGCGCACCATTGTCGTCGGGCAAGTCGCAGGATCGTCGGCACCGAGCTCGTCCCCCCGCCGTCTATGGTTGCCGGGCCGCAGCCACGGGCTGCCGGAAGCGGCGGGCCAGGTGCAGAGAGGCGGCCGCCCCCAGTGCCAGCAAGGCTGCCAGCAGCCAGAAAAGCACTTGCAGGGACAGGCCCGCGCCAATCAGCAGACCGCCGCCCGACGCGCCGATGATCTGGCCCAGGCGAACGCTCCCCAGACCCCAGCCGACGCCCTTCGCGCGCGCGGCAACGGGATAGAGGGAGGCCGCCACGCCGTTCATGCCCACCTGCAAGGCGATTTGAATGAATCCCGAAAGCGCGAGACCGATCATCAAACCGAGGTTTGACAGTCCCGGCATTGCCAGCAGCAGGACCACCGGAACCCCGAGCAGGAAGAGCAGCACGATCGGCCGGATCCCGAAACGGTCGATCGGCCAGCCGATCAGCAGACCGCCTGCGGCGCCGACCCCGCTGAAGAGGCCCAACGCCACCGCGACGGTGGCGGGTTGATGACCGGCCGCGGCGTACAAAGTGGGCGACCAGCTCAGGATGAAATAGTTCACCAGGCCGACGATCAGGTACAGTAACCAGATCATTGGCGTCGCCAGCGCGAGGTTTCCCCGGAACAATTCGGCGATGACGCCCGCACGCTCACCGGCCGGATATCGCGCCTGTTCGGACTCCGTCCGGCGCGCGGGCAGGATGAGCAGGGCGCCGAGCGCCACAAGGATCGGAATCACGCCGCCGAGCACGAACAAGCTGCGCCAGCCGTGATGCGGCAGCAGCCATCCGGCGGAAAAACCCGCCGCCGCAGCGCCAACGGTCATGCCGGTGCTGACGATCGCGATCACCCGCGCGCGCCATGCGGGCCGGGTCAGCTCAACGCTGATGACGATCCCCAGCGCCAGAGCGCCGCCCAGCCCGACGCCGGTCACGAAGCGCAGCGCGAGCAACTGCCAAACCGACGAGATCCCGCAAACCGCCAGGCTGGCGATCCCGAAGAAGAGCAGGGAAAAGACAAAGACGGTCTTTCGGCCCAGCCGACTGGCCAGGCTGCCCATGAGCGGCGAACCGATCATGATGCCGAGCACGCCGGCGCTGAAGGCGGCACCGAACGAGCCGGTTCCCTTGAGATGCCAGTCGGCAGCGACAGCGGGCATGGCGAGCGAGATGATCGTCACGTTGAACCCGTCGCAGACCATCGCCAGACAGCAGAGCAGGATCGACAATTGGCTGACCATGCGGCCCGGTGCCGCGCGTCCGGGAGAGAGATCCATGGGCCCTGGTGTCATCAATATCTCGTCTTCGCCCCAAGGTTGATGCGCCGGCGCGCGGCCAGATCGATCGCGTCGGTGGCGGTCAGGTTGTTCGCCCGAACAGCTTTTCCGCATTGGTTCGGTAGATGGCGGATTTTGAGAGGCCTTCGAGCGGCAGCCGCTCGAGTTCCGCACCGAAATCCTCGATCGCGCGAAGCGGTGCCATCGGGAAGTCGGAGCCGAACAGGATATGATCCGGCGTCGTGATATCGGCGAGCCCTGCCAGCGGCAACGCGGCGCCGGAAAGCGCGGTATCGTAGTAGAAGCTTCTGAATGCCGCGGCAGGATCCCCCACTCTTTCCGCGGCGCCGGGGATCATCGAGATGCACAAGGTTATGCGCGGACGCAAATAGGGAAGCGTGCCGCCGGCGTGCGACAGGATGAACTTGATATTGCGGTATTTCGACATCGCGCCGGAAAGGATCAGGCTGCACGCCGCTCGCGTCGTCTCGAAGGGAAATTCGACCACCGAAGCCGGTGCGATCGACGCAAGGACGTAAGGCGGCTGGTTCGGATGGATGAAGACCACCGCGGCGCGCCGGTCCAGCTCTTCCCAGAGAGGGTCGAACAAGCCGTCGCCCAGATAGTGCCCGTCATAGCTGGCGAAGACGATGAGGCCGTCCGCCTTCAGCTCATCAAGGCAATAAGCAGCCTCGCGCAGGCTCGCGTCCACGTCCGGCAGGGGAAGGCTGGCGAACAATCCAAAGCGGCCCGGATGGCGCGGCCCCAATTCCGCACCATATTCGTTGCACTGACGAAGCACCTCGGCAGCGTTCGAAATGGTCGGTCCGGACGAGACCGAAAGAATCCCCTCCGCGATGCCGTTGGCGTCCATCATCCGGATCGCGGCTTCGGGCGACCAGTCGGGCGCCTTGCCGTCAGCCGTCTGACGAGCCAGCGCGTCCAGGCCGACATTCTTGATATAGGCCGGCGGGAAATAATGTTGATGCGTGTCGATCTTGGTCGTCGCCACCTACCCTGTCCTTTCCTTGTCTCGGCTCGCGTGCCAGCTCGCCCGACCCGTGGCGGCGCCCGGGATCGACCGGGTCCGCCCAGGGCAGCGGGCGGCGTTGCCTGCTGCCCTGGCCGATCCCCCGAGCCTCACATCTTCCAGCTGAGGCGGATGCCGTAGGTGCGCGGCACACCGCCCCACTGCTCCCACACGACGTTGCGTGCTTTGGTGTCGGCATAGACCACGTTGAACAGGTTGCGTCCGTACACCGATACCGACCAGTTCTTGTGGTCGAGCGTGAGGTTGGCATTGGTTAGGCCATAGGCTTTCTGGCCCAGGCCGGGCGTGTTCGGAAAATCGGTCGAGAAGTGCGACCGCCAGTCGTAGGAAACGCGCAACGCCAGGCTGCCATCCAGCCCCGGCAGATCCTGCGTGTAGGTGCCCGCCAGATAGACCGTCCATTTCGGGATCTTGGTGACGGGGAGCCTGGTCGGATCGGCGATACCGGGAACCGGCACATCGAACGACCGGTACTTGGCGTCGATATAACCGACATTGGCATTGAGCTCGAGCGCGCGAACCGGCTTGACCGTGAGCTCCCCCTCGGCCCCGCGCATGCGGGCAGATGCGGCGTTGAGCAGGGTCTGGATGACGGCGGCGCCCGGCGCCGTCAGCACTTCCTGAATGTCGCTGTAATCGGCCTGATAGAGATTGACGTTGAGACGGACCTTGCGGTCGAGCAGGTCGGTCTTGGCGCCGATCTCGTACGATTTCACCGTCTCGGGATTGGCCGGGCCGACGCCGACACCGCTGGTGTCGGTGGTGCGCGGGTTGTAGTTGCCGCTGCGAAACCCTTCCGTGTAGCTCGCGAAAAGCATGATGCGCTCCGCCGGCGTCCAGGTCAGGACCGCGCGCGGCGAGAAATTGTGCCATCGCCTGGAGGAACTGAGGAACGTCTGAACGCAATTGGTGAAGGTGGCGTTGGTGCACGACGCGAGCGGCGTGTAGTCGAACTGCTTCTTCTCGCTGCTGTAGCGGCCGCCGCCCGAAAGCTTGAGCTTATCGGTGATCTGCCAGTCCAAATTGACAAAACCGGCGACCGCATTGGTGCGCTGGAAGAAGGTGCCCTGGATGTAGCGCTTGGCCAGCGGATTGCCCTGAGGCCCCGCCGTGTCGCGCCTTTCGATGACAGCGACGTCGGACTGCATCCAATAGGCGCCGGCGGTCAGATCCAGACCGTCGGCCAGGTTGACGTTGTAGCGCGATTCGCCCGACCATTCGGTGTTCCGCTCGCGATTGTCGCGGTCGACGAACAGAAGAAATGGCGTGCCCGCGAATTGGGTGGTGGAATCGTAGCGCACATGGCGCCAACCGCCGACGGTGGTGAGAACGCCCGGGCCGATATTGTTGGTCATCTCCACGATGACATGCCCTTCGCGCAGGCGCAGATAGCCGGCCTCGCCGATATTGGTGTCATAGCCCTTGGTCGTCGGGGTATAGCCAAAATCGGTCGCGGACTGGGTCGTCGGCAGCCCCGGCGGCGGCGCGAAGTTGCGCGGGATGGCCCCGTCGTCGTTGAACCGCTGATATTGCGTGAACAGCGTGATCCTGGTGCCGGTACCGAGCTTGAACAGGAACGTCGGCTTGATCGTCAGTTCGTCGACGTCGCCGACATTGCCGGTCGGGTGGTTGCTCGGGGCACCCGTCGGGTTGCCGAGCGCGGGCACGAAGATTCCCGCATTGGTATTCTTGTACATGCCGGTGTTCGAGCGGTAGAGCACCGCGACCTTGCCGAGGATATCGGGTGTGCCGAGCGGGCCCTCGATGCTGGCATTGGCGTCGATCGCGTTGAAATTGCCATAGCCGACATCGAACCGGATGCCGAACTGGTCGGATGGGCGCCGGGTCCGAAGCACGATCGCGCCGCCAGTCGCATTGCGCCCGAACAGCACGCCTTGCGGCCCGCGCAGGATCTCGACCGATTCGAGATCGAAGGTCGGGACCACGGCGCCGGCCTGGTAGGCAAGCACCATCCCGTCCTGGACGATGTTGATGGCGGGGTCGACGCTGCGGATCGATGACGCCATGCCGATGCCGCGGATCGAGAAGTTCGGGAAACCCGGGAAGACGCCGACCGTGGTCGTTTGCACGCTCGGCGACAGCGCGCCGATATCCTGGATCGACACACTGTTGGTCGACGTCAGCGTGCGCTCATCGACCGCCGTGATCGCGATCGGCACTTTCTGCGCATTCTCGCCCGCCGCCTGGCGCTGGCCATAAACGAGGATGTCCGGCACGCCCTCATCCGGGGCAGCCTTGTCGGCTTCGGCCGCAGGCGCGGTGGAGGGGACGCCGGCGGCTGGAGGAGGTGGCGGTGCCGGGGGCGCGTCCTGCCCATAGGCTCGTGCACTGGTGGTCGCCAACAGTAACCCGACGGCAAGCGTGCTGAACTTTCTCATGATCCCCTCCTCTGCTGAATAATCGTCCCGCAATTCGAAGCATTTTTTGACGAATTAAACAGTATATCACCGACTAAGACGCGACATTTTTAATTAATTAGCGTCGCCCTTGGCTATCTTCATCGGTATTTATTATTGGGTCAGCGATATTATCCGACCGTTACGGAGATTTTTATCTCCCCTTTTCCAGACGTATATTGCCGAAAATACGGCAGTGCGCTCCATCCCGGTGCGGCAGCCTGCCCAATCCCTGAGCTCAACCCCGAACCGAGCGAATTACATCCGATTTGCACATAAAGAGTCCGATGTCCAAGAAAAATTTATCGTTCGTAAAAGAACGAGCGCCTTTGGAGCGCGCAGCGCTGCGGGCCGGGGCGGCGTGAAATATTGGCCGCCGCGATCAGCGATGGATAAAAAACTGTATTTTTATCGTTTGTGTTCAATATATTGATGATCGTCCTGCCTTGCCGACACCGACGCAACGCACGCCTTCGCCACTCCGGAGCGTCAAATGCATGTTTTTACAAACATAAAACTTGCTTGTGCGTCGCGATCGGACGGGCCCGAGAAGCGTGCCGTGGTTTGCGTGTTTGACCGCAAGCGATCGCGTGGCCGCTTCCTTGATCAGGAAGCCATCTTCGAGGTGGATCTCGCGAGCGCATCCGACCGACGAGATCAGCACGCGGCCCCGCCAGGCGGATCCGCGTGCCGTACGTCAGATGCACTCCGCCTGGCCGCCCAAGACCGCGCGAACGATGGATTCAAATGACGGGTTCAAACGGCCCGCCGATCCCATCGGGCGGTGCGCAAGCCCTTCATACCAAGGTATTAATCTGCCCATAGCGCGTATGGTTGGCCGGCCGGCTGGCAATCCGCATCATCTTCGACGGCGGCAATTCCCGCCCTTTGTTTTGGAGCGAGCGCAATGGCAAAAATCGTATGTGTCCTTTATCCGGACCCCACCGACGGACACCCCACTTCCTACGCTCGCGGCAGCGTGCCCGAAATCAGGAGCTATCCCGGCGGTCAGACCGCGCCGACGCCGAGGGCGATCGACTTCACGCCGGGCCAGTTGCTCGGCGACGTGTCGGGTGAGCTCGGTCTCCGCACCTATCTGGAGGCGGAAGGACACACGCTCGTCGTCACGTCCGACAAGGAAGGTCCCGATTCGGAACTCGACCGCCATCTCGCCGATGCCGACGTGGTCATCTCCCAGCCCTTCTGGCCGGCCTACATCACCCGCGAGCGCATGGAAAAGGCTCCCAACCTGAAGCTCGCGATCACGGCAGGCATCGGCTCGGATCACGTGGATCTGAAGGCCGCGGCCGAACGGGGGATCACCGTCGCCGAAGTCACCTTCTCCAATTCGCTCAGCGTCGCCGAGCATACCGTGATGATGATCCTCAGCCTGGTGCGCAACTATATCCCCGCGCACAAGATTGCGGAAGAAGGCGGCTGGAACATCGCGGACGCGGTGTCGCGCAGCTACGACGTGGAAGGCATGCAGGTCGGCGTTATCGCCGCGGGCCGCATCGGCCTGGCCGTGCTGCGCCGCATGAAGCCGTTCGACGTGGGGCTGCACTATTACGACTTCCATCGTCTCTCGGCGGACGTCGAAAAGGAACTCGGCCTGATCTGGCACGACAGCGCAGCGAGCCTCGCCCAGGCATGCGACATCGTCTCGCTCCACTGCCCGCTCACGCCAGCGACCGAAAATATGTTCGACGAAGCGATGATCGCGAGCATGAAGCGCGGATCGTACATCGTGAATACGGCCCGGGGTAAGTTGATCGACCGCGACGCGCTCGTGAAGGCCCTCGAGGACGGCCAGCTTGCCGGCTATGCGGGCGACGTCTGGTTTCCGCAGCCCGCGCCGGCCGACCATCCCTGGCGCACCATGCCCTGGAACGGCATGACGCCGCACATCTCGGGCACGTCGCTGTCCGCCCAGACGCGTTACGCGGCAGGCACGCGCGAGATACTCGAATGCTTCTTCGAAGGCCGGCCAATCCGCGACGAATATCTGATCGTCCAGGGCGGCGGCCTCGCCGGGACCGGCGCGCGCAGCTACGCCACCGCCGCCTGACGACCGAACTTCAAGTCGGAAGCCCCCTCCTCCGACCCAACCTGAGGCGGAATCCCCGACGGGATTCCGCCGCTCTTTTTATTCGTACCAGGACTTGGGTCGGTATCGGCCGGCGGGCGCCCCGCCGCCCCTTGGGATCCAGGCGGCCGCGCAGGGGGCCTTGCTTTCCATCGCGAGACGCTGTGACGATCTGGATCATTCAGACCCGCGCACCGGAACGCCGCTCAGGCAAGGATCGCCGACGGCGCTCCGCAAATGATTGGGCGGGCCGGCTGCATGCTCTGCGCCCGTGTCATCGGCAGGACCGGCGGGCAGACCGTATCTGACCGATCGACTGTCCGGAACGGCGTTCCGCGGCAGATTCTGGTCTGTTGCTGTCGGCAAAGTTGCGGACGCGCTGCCGGGCAGGAGGGGGAGACCGGGGGCGTAGCGCGTCCGCAGAGCCTTGTTAGCCCGGCCGAACCTGCATTTCTCTTATACTTCGGTATAGTGCCTTCCGCCGCTGGTATGGCCGGGTGTCAGGGCATGACCCACCCCGGCCGAGGTCGCGTCGGGACTGATGGCACGCGCCCATCGCGACGCGCATTCAACTCATCTTGTTGAGCAGGGCGTCCACACTGCAGCTCGCAAAGCTGGCGAAATTGTCGGCGACGCCGAAGGGCAGCAGGAGGGTGCGGTCATGGACCATCGCGCCGCAGCTATAGACGACATTGGGGACATAGCCGCTGCGCTCGTCGGGGCTGGGCCGCAGGATCGGTTCGGGTGTGCGCGCGAGCAATTTGCCCGGATCGGCCTTGTCGAGCAGACACGCGCCCATGCAATAGTTGCGCATCATGCCGACGCCGTGGGTGATCACCAGCCAGCCTTCATCAAGCTCGATCGGCGAGCCGCAATTGCCCATCTGGATGAATTCCCAAGGGTAACGCGGACCGACGAGTTTGATACCGCCATTCCAGGTGGTGATATCGTGCGAGGTGATCAGCCACAGATTCTCGTTGTCCTGGCGGCCGATCATGGCGAAGCGGCCGTCGATCCGGCGAGGGAATAGCGCCATCCCCTTGCTCGACGGCACCGATCCCTTGAGCGCGGTCATTTCGAAGGCGTTGTAGTTCGTGGCGTGGAACAGCTCGCACCGCGCGTTGCGGCCATCATAAGCGGTATAGGTGCCGAAAAAGTGCGGCGTCCCATCCTCTTCGACAAAGCGCACCATACGCAAATCCTCGATCCCCTGCCGCTGGCTCGCGGTGACCGGAAACAGCACGCTCTCGGACGGCTCCTCGCTCCCCTCGCAGATCACGCGCGTCGTGCCCTGCCCGTCGCTCTCATCGGGCCCTTCTATGCGCGGCGACGTGATCCAGGGGCTCGGGTCGTCGATCCGGAAGCCGCCGCTCGCGCTCCAGTTGCCGGTACGAAACGTGACCGAGGAAAGGTGCCCCTCGCCAATGCCGCGGAGCGACACAATGAAGCCGACCCCGTCGGCCGGCGCGTCGTCCTGGTTCATCCGTAACACGATGCTGGGATTGAACAGGGCCGCTGCCTCGAACGAATATTCCGCACTCAGATAGGCGCCGATCAACAGCTGCTGTTCAGGATCAGCCTTCACGCTCTCCGGCAGGCTGTTGCTCACCTCCTCGAACCGCCGGATCAGCATGGCCTCGGCGTTGCGATGCCGTTCCGAGAGCGACGCGAAAATTTCATCCCGCTCGACGCGGCAAGCCGACGCGCCCAACGACAACACGCGGTCGATCACGGTGCGCATGCGGGGATGCGCGGCATCGCGGAATGCTTCGGGATAGTCGACGCTGAACGGCTTGATCACCGTGCGCGACGGGTCCGGCTTGAGATGGAGTCCCGAGAAGGTGAACAGGTCGTCGCTCATCGGGCTGACTCCTGCAGCGCGCGGTCAATGGAGATTGAAATGCGATGCGGCCGATAGCGTTCCCCGGCGCGACCCAGATCCGTCGCTCAGGCGCGCGGTTTGGGCCGATTTAGAGCGAGACCGGTCGCCCCGACGTCCACGATTTCGAGCGCCCCATGTTCGACTTCGGTCACAAACAGGGTTGTTCCTGCACTGGCGAAAGCGACATTGGTCGGCCGGTCGCCGTTGGTGATGACTGGCGGGAGGATGCTGCCGGCCGGGCTCATCACCACCACCTCACCCTGACCATAGACGGCACAGAAAAGCCGCCCGTCCTCGGCGAAGGCCATGCCGTCTGGCCCTATGAAGCGCGTGGCATCGCCAGGCTTCAGGACATTCGCGAACACTTCCTGCCGGCCACCGAGCGGATGACGGTAAACGAGTCCGCTCAGGCTCTCATTGTAGAACAGCGTTCCGTCGGCCGCGAAAGCGATGCCGTTGGCAAAGCGCAGGCCTTCGGCGACGCGCCGCATCACCCGTCCCCGCACGGGATCGATCTCGAAGACCGTGCCGAAATAACGCGCCGACATGAAATCCGGTCGAATGGCGTGCCCCGAGATGAACTCGTTCGGCCTCATGCCGGAATCCGTCATGTAGAGGTGGCCGTCCGGACCGAAGGCCAGGTCGTTGGGGAACAGGAACTCGCCCTGCTCGTCACCGCGTATGGTGAGCACCACGTCGCCTTCCGGGGAAAGGCGCACGAGCGAGTTGCCCTCGCCCCCCGCCACCCAGAAAAAGCCCTCGCCGTCGAGCGCAAGCCCCGTCGGGCGACCGCCCGGATGGGCCAGCTCTCGCCGGCTTCCGGCGGCCTCGACGATCGTGACGCATTCCCGGTCCTCGCCCATCTCGACGAGCACAACCGATCCATCATCGCGCGCGACCGGCCCCTCCGGCTGAGACAAACCGGCCGCTCGCACCGCGTTTCTGCCCGCAACATTCATACGTCCCTCCCTCGCGCGCCCCCGACGGGGACCGTTACGGGTGCGCTCCTATTACGGCAGTAGCCACGGGTCACCCGGCAGTTATCCTCACGTATAATGTAACTCCCCACGGGCTCCGGCCATAAGCGAGCATCGTCGCATCGAATCCGACCAATGCGCCGAGGAGTGAATCATGTGCGATCAGCCATTGATATCGGTCGTCGACGACGACGACGGCGTGCGTCGCTCGCTGGACGGGTTCGTGCGCAGTCTCGGCTACAAGGTTGCGATGTTCGACAGCGCGGAAAGCTATCTCTGCTCTTCGACGGCGGGCGCGACGAGTTGTGTGATCAGCGACATCCAGATGGCCGACGGCATGAGCGGCATCGAACTCGCCAGGACGCTCAAACTGAGCGGATCCGAGATACCGGTCATCCTCATCTCGGCCTTCCTGGACGACAAGGTCATCGAGCTCGCCCGCGAGGCTGGTGCCTATTGCTCGCTCAAGAAACCGTTCAGCGGCACCACGCTGCTCGACTGTCTGAACAAGGCGCTCGCGACCGGCACCGCACCTTCGTCACGTCGTTAGTTTCAGACTCTCGGCCATCTTCACGAAATCGGCGAGCGTCCGCGCTTCCATCTTGCGCATCGCGTTGCCGCGGTGAATCTTCACGGTGATCTCGCTGAGACTGAGATCGTACGCGATCTGCTTGTTCATCTTGCCGGTCGCCACCAGCGCCATCACCTCGCGCTCACGCGACGACAGCGTCGCGAGCCTGGTACGAAGTGTCTCGCTTTGCTCGCGTTCTGCACGAGCCTGAGCATCGCGGGCGAGCGCGGTGGCGACGGCATCCAGCATATCCTGTTCGCGAAAGGGCTTTGGCAGGAAGTCGATCGCGCCGGCCTTCATCCCCCGGACGGTCATTGGAATGTCGCCATGGCCGGTCATCAGAATAACGGGCATTGTCACGCCCGCATCGCCAAGCTGCGCCTGGAAGTCGAGACCGCTGACGCCCGGCAGCCGGACATCGAGCACGAGGCAACCGGCCGTCCCGGCTCGTCCCGACGCCATGAATTCGGCGGCACTGCCGAACGTTCGCGTCTGATAGCCGACCGACCGGAACAGGCTGTCGAGCGCGACCCGCAGCCCCTCGTCGTCGTCGACGACATGGACGACGGGCAAACTATTCTCTTGCCGCGCAGCAGATGCAGCCGTCACGCCAGCCCCCGGAAGCCGCGACCCGATCGCCCGGCGCCATTCCCGATCATCGCTTCATTCTCTTGTGGAACGCCGGCCATGCCGGTGCTCGCGTCAATCGCCCGCCAATCACGCATAGGATCCCGCACCCGACCAGGAAGGGCGCAGGATATCGCATCGCGGCGATTGAAAGTCGAGGAGCAAGCCGTACGCATGGCGGGATCGCTTTGCCTATGGAGCCGTGAAATACGATGGTGGATCAGACTCATGCTCGAAACCCAGGCTTGCATCGTGTCGACAGGATCGCAAAGCCGCGGCAGACAAGCCGGGGAGGAAGTGACATGTCGGAAGCACCGGATGTTTGGGGTTCACGCGCCGATCTGCGTACCGTCATCGACACTGTGCCGGCGCTGATCTCGTTCTTCGATGACAACCATGTCTGCCGCTTCGCCAATAATTATCACGCCCGCTGGTATGGCCAAACCCCCAGCGAGCTCGTCGGACTGCACATGCGCGAATTCCTCGGCGAAAAGGGGTACGCAAGCCGCAAACCCTATCTCGACCGCGTGGCTGCCGGCGAGGAGGTCAAGTTCGACGCCCAGGTTCCTCACCTCGATGGAACGCACCGAGACGCTGCCATCCGCTACGTGCCGCGCTACGCGGACGGCAGGTATACCGGCTTTCACATCCTCGTCTTCGACATCGCGACCCACCAGCACCGCTTCCACAGCGTGTTCGACGCCACTGCTGCTGCGCTGTGGGAGATCGACATGGCGCCGCTCAAGCAAAAGCTTGAGAGCGCGCGCATCGCCAGTGTCGATGATCTTGTCGTCCACCTCGCCGCGGATCACGATTTTGTGCGCTATGCGCTCGATCAGACGCCAGTCGTCCAGCTCAACGAGAAAGCGGCAACCTTGTTCGGCATCAAGGCCGACGAGGCGTTCGGGCAGCCCTTTGGCCGCTGGTGCCCACCCGAGAGCCTGCTTGCGCTCACCGCCAATCTGGTGGCGTACATTTCCGGCGCGCCCTCGTTCGAGACCGAAACCGTCCTAGCGCGCAGCGATGGAAGCAAGGTCGATGTACTCCTGACCTGCGCCTTCCCGCGCAACGATGCGTCAAGCTCGACGATCATCGTGGGCGCGACGGACATCAGCGCGCGTATCGTCAAGGAGCAGCAACTCGCCAAGGCCCAGGCGGACCTCGCCCACGCGTCGCGTGTTGCGACGCTTGGCGAGTTGCTCGCGTCGATTGCGCACGAAGTGAACCAGCCGCTCGCCGCCGTCGTTACCAACGGAGAGGCTGCCCTGCGATGGCTGAACCGCCCCGAAGCGGACATTGGCGAAGCCAAGGAAGCAATCCGCCGCATGATCGACGAGGGGACGCGGGCGTCGGAGATCATCGCGCACACCAGGGCGATGACCGTCAAGGGTGGCGAGCAACGCACCGCGATCGCACCCGCTACGCTGGTAGAGGAGGCAGCCTCGCTGGTGCAGCGCCAGGTCTCGGGACTGGGTGCGGATTTGCGCATCACCGTTGATGCCGGCCTTCCGGAGATCGTGGCCGACAAGATCCAGATCCAGCAAGTGCTCATCAACCTGATCGTCAACGCCGCGCAGGCGATGGGCAATCAGGCGGGGGAGCGACGCATCGAAATCCGCGCGAGGCCGGGAAAAGCGGGAATCGTGTTCGAGGTCGAAGACACCGGGCCGGGCATCGGCGAGTCCGAGCCGGACAAGCTCTTCTCGACCTTCTACACGACAAAGGCGACCGGCATGGGCATGGGTCTGTCGGTCTGCAAGACGATCATTGAAGCTCATGGCGGTCAAATCGGCGTGGGCCACGCAGCGCCGCACGGAGCGGTCTTCAGCTTCGACATCCCCCTGGCCGCGGCGCGCGAGTACGATCCAGCTAACACCTAGGTATTAGTCCCGCGAACGCAGGTAGAATGTCCCGAGCGCCTGAAGCAGGCGATAACAACGTCATCCAAACGAGGTGACGCAATGACCCAGCCGTCAGTCCAGAACCAAACCAACGCCGATCGGCGCGCTGCGCGCCTCGAGCCGGCGACCGGCACGCATTCCGCGGTGGGCGGCGGTTAGCCCCCCGCGAGGCAGGACGGAGTTCCCCCTCCCTCCGTCCTGCCACCCTTCCGCCGGCGCTCGGCCGGCAGTCCCATCCGCTTCCCAAGGATCATGGCAATGCTGCAGACTCTCACGCCCGCTCCGCGGACGGCGCCCCGGTTTGACCTCGGCGACCGCCCCCTTCTGATCGCCGACTTGACCCAGAGCTATGCGCCCTCGGGCGGCGGCGGGATCAGCACCTACCTGCGCGAAAAGCGCGACTATATCCTTACCCGGACGCCGCATAGCCTGGTCCAGATCGTGCCCGGCCCCGAAGATCGCGTCACCGTCAACGGCCGCCATATCTTTGTCGAGGTCGCCGCCCCACAGGTGCCCGGCAGCCCCAATTACCGTTTCATCGTGCGGACCAAGGAAGTGCGCCGCATCCTCGCGACCTACTTGCCGGACATCATCGAATCGCTCTGTCCGTGGCTGCTGCCCTGGTCGGCGATCAAGCACCGTCGCCTGTTTCCCGAAACCGCGCTGGTCGCGGGCTATCGCACCGACTTCCCGAACGCGCACATCCATCGCGTTGCGCTGCAGAAGTTCGGCTCGACGATCGCCGACAAGCTGCGCGCGCTCAGCTACATCTACGCCGAGCGCACTTATCGCGAGTTCGACCGCGTCTACACGCTCGGCGAACCTGCGCGCGAAATTCTCGGCAGCCATGGCATTCACAATACCGATGTCCTGCCGCTCGGGGTCGACACCACCACCTTCTCGCCAGCCGCACGCACCGACGATTATCGGCGCGAGCTGGGCTTCACCAACAAGGGGCCGCTGCTCGCTTATGCCGGACGCATCGATAACGAGAAGCGCGCCGACCGCCTGATCGAGATGTTCCGCCTGCTGCCGCGCGAACTCGATGCCGCGATGGTGCTGATCGGCGACGGCAAGCTGCGCGAGCGGCTGGAAGCTGAGGCGCAGGGGTTGCCGATCGCGTTCACCGGCTTCGAGAACGATCGCACCCGGCTCGCCCGCGCGCTCGCTTCATCGGACATGTACGTCTCTGCGATGGCTGACGAGACGTTCGGCATTTCGGTGATCGAGGCGCAGGCCGCCGGTCTGCCGGTGGTCGGCGTCGCCAGCGGCGCCATGCCCGACCGCGTGCCGGAAGGCCTCGGTCTGCTGGGCCCGGTGGACGATGCCGCGGCGATGGCGCGCAACGTCCAGGCACTCTGGCAATCGGGCGCGCCTAACGTCGGTGCCCTCGCCCGCGCACACGTGATCGAGAGTTTCGGCTGGAACCGGACCTTCGAGCGTCTGCTCAACACGATCTATCCAAAGGCGCTAGCCGCCGCTGCCGCGCGCGCGCCGAGCCCCGAACCGCAGGCAATGCGAGCGCGCATCGAGCCGACGGGCGCCCTGCCGCAACCGGCCACATCATTCAGATAAATTGAACGTTTCCATCACGATTTTGCCAGTTTTCCCGATCAAACTCTTGGCTATCTTGTTGCTGAAGAATGGAGGTGCACGATGCAGACTTTCGATTTCGAGAACCTCGTTCTCTCGCACGAAGACTGGGCGATCGTTTCATCGGCGTTCGCGGCTGCGGGGTCGAAACCCGACGGGCCTGCGTGGCGGCAACGCCTCTGGGGCGCCTTCAGTCCCAGCAAGCCCGCACCGCATCAGCCCGACGAACGGGAAGCCGTACGCGAGTTCGTGGCCAGGAGCCGCTATTTGAGGCGGCCGGCCGACGATCTCTCGCCGATGCTGAGCTCGTTCGGGTTCACCGGCGACCAGATCACCGCGCTTGCGGCCCTCGCCACTCATTGACGTCATTGCCCAGGAGACATCCCATGCTCATCAACGACATTTTGCGGCGCAAAGGCTACAATGTCATCAGCATCGATGCGACCGCGAACCTCGGCGAAGCCGCCGCGATCATGGCCCGCGAAAAGGTTGGCGCGCTCGTGGTTCTCGACGAAAATCACGGGCTGATTGGAATCGTATCGGAGCGCGAGCTCGTTGCATCGATGGCAGCCCGCACCGGCGCGGCTTCTTCCCGGACCGTGGCCGACGCGATGGTCACCGACGTACCCGTCGCTGGATTGAACGACGCCATTGCCGGTGCGCTGCGAACGATAACCACGCACCGCGCGCGGCATCTGCCGGTCGTCGTCGAAGGCGTCGTCGTTGGCCTGGTGAGCATCGGCGACATCGTCGAATCGCGCCTCCAGGAAAAGATCGACGAGAATCTGGTGCTGCAAGACCTGGCCCGCGCGCATCTGGCGGCGGCCGCCTGACCCCGCTCGCCGCGGTGCACCGGAACGACGCCGAGCGCTCCCGCTCCCCGGAGATTCCGAGCCCGCGACGAGCCAGACTGGAGATGGAAGACATGGCCTATTTGCAACTCGAACATGTCCGTGACGCCGCGGCGGGCGGAGCGGTTGGAATCTCCGGGACAGGGTTCGGAGCTCTCGAGCGCGATGTCGTGCGGCTCTCCTGTCGGGACGGCCGCTCCTCGCTTCATGCGCCTGGGCGACTTGCTCGCATCGGCATGCTGCTGACCGGCTTCGGCCGCCGGACGGCATTGTCGGATTTGAGGCTCGAAGCATTGCGGCGCTATGCTGTCCTGTACCGCCTCGATGGCGACGCGCTGGATGAGGCGGAGGATGTTGCGATCAATCGGGCGGGATTTCAGGATCGTGAAATCCGCCAGGTCCGTCAGCTTGTCGATAGCCAGGTCGCGCGCAATCGTCGTTCGGAACGGTCGAACCGGCCGACGGCGCTAGGCGCGCTGGTGATCCTTGCGCTCGCTTCGCTGCTGATCCAGCGCGCAACCGGCGATCTCGCCATATCGCTGATGGCCGCCGGGCTTCTTACCGTCACCCTTGTTTCGCTCACGCGCCCGGCCCGCCATCGTGCCGCGTCGGGCCCTGCCCCGGCCCTGCGATGATCCGCCACCCGCGCCGCTTGTCACAGGCCGCAGGCGGATCATCCCGCCAACAGCAATTTTCCCGGGTTTCTCGGCAAACCCCAATCAATCCTGCTTAAGCCCATCCTCAACACCAGGAGAAAGACCATGACGATCAGTTTGACGAGCTTGATGATTCGCAACCTCGATGAGGTATTTGCCGAGATCGATCCGGTGCGGCGGCGTAAGGCGCTCGATGAGTTGT